>CEOQ01138988.1_pt1 | contig 85817 bp, 86 predicted proteins | sample 361351 | NCBI WGS metagenome assembly CEOQ01 (sample SAMEA2619907, study PRJEB7988) | marine metagenome | biome: marine biome (ENVO:00000447); feature: deep chlorophyll maximum layer (ENVO:xxxxxxxx); material: "saline water (ENVO:00002010), including plankton (ENVO:xxxxxxxx)" | depth 60 m | reverse complement strand
GAGAAATCCTCAGAGAAAACCACAGAAGAAATCTTCTCAGAAAAAGTTGCAAAAAATCGTTGCAGAAATCTTGCCAGGAGATTTGGTCACAGTCGAGCTATTGAAACTTAGAAAGGTAACGACTGATTACACGGGAAGCGTCCTGGGGATTGTAACGAAAGTCGATCAGTTTGGTAAGGTGAGTGTAGACTGGACTGCCAACACGAGTAACATCCACGAATGGGAAATGCCCTTTACCAATCACTATGCAGATGACTGTCGCGAGATCATGCGCTTCAAGGTGTTGTCCCGGCCTGTCGAATGGGCGAAAGCGGTTTAGGGGGAATGAATGGAAATGTATTTAGTACCTTACATTGTTATCATCATGCTATCATTGTGGGAAATGGTGGGTATGCGAATGCTCTGATATAGTACAGGCACAACTGGCACAAGTCAAGGCGTGAGTTTGTGAGTATTCCCGGCATGCCGTGAGTTGCTTGTGTGCTGCAAGCGTAACATCGTGAGTTGCATGCAGCCCACAACTAATGTTCGCGGCGCTAGCGCAATGTCGCCAATTGCGCGAGACAACAAACAACAAAAGATAAGCCAGAAGCTGCGCACACGCAAGCATTCCCTTGCGGCATGCAAGCATCGAGAATCACAATTCGATCGGGCACAATTATGCCCGATACTTTTCCGCTCAGTGTGCTATATTATTACTATGAACAGCACGGGAAACAGCGACAACAACAGCGACAAGGGCTTGACAAACAGTTTGCAAACCTTTGACAAAGTAATGCTTGACTTCTCCGTGCATTATGCTATTATATAAACAGTTGGGGCGCGGTGCCCCACAAAACACTAAATTGGATTGGACCCAATACTATGGCAAACAACACTAACATTTTTCTCGTAACCAACTCTAATGACGAGCGCCCGGTTGCATTCTCCAACGTTGGCAGTGCATTGGAATTCGTGCGCGATTCCCACGGCGACTTGAACGCGGAAGGTTCCGCGCTTATGTTGGAAACCGCTAGCGGGTTGGTTCCGGCTACTAATAAAGTTGTCAAGGAACGCAACTTTACCAACCGAGTCCTGCGTTTTACCGCAACCGATGCAACCGGTGCTAAGTTGGTTTCCGATGCACAGTCTAAGTTGGACGGTGCCCTGCAAGCCTGCGAGTTGGTTGGTATTGACCCCGACAACGTTGCAAAGGTTTCCAACCTTCGCGCTCGTGTCCTAGAGTTGCAAGCCGACCTTGACGGTTCCGAGGCTAGCGACGTTGTAACCTTTGACCTTGCCGTGCTTCCATTGCACAAGCGCAAGCACAACAAGCGTTCCTAGTTAATTTCCAACGCTGCTAGCGTTGCAATCAAGCCCTGGTCATTAAGTTGGCCGGGGCTTTGTTGTTTTTAGCTGCTTAGCGTGGGAACCTAATAAAAACATAGTAAAAACAGCCACTTAGAAAATAGCTAAAAATAGTATATGGTACCCCCCTCCCCCCCCGGTATGCCCCGAATGTATGTGCTATGCAAGTACCCGCTTCGATTGAACAAACTAAGTACGTTTTCAACGCGCAGGCTAATTTTGAGACTTTTTGCATTTAAGCTGCGAAAAACACTAGTTATTGAGAAGGCGGCCATTATGCAAAATCTCATAAAAGAAGAAATAACCGAAGAATTCCTAGAAAGACTGGTCGATGACGCGCTCCGTCGCGTTGTCCGCGCTCTAGAGAAGATCGACGTCTCACTAGACTACGTCGCAGCTCTGCTTAGCGACGAATACGGCGATCCCACAACTGTACAAAGCAGACAGCAAGCCTTCGACCGCTAGCGCGAACTCTCTCGCTAGCATTGCGCATGCGCAGGGGAGATGACGACATGGACATGGAGATCTTGCGAGACATCCTCATTGTAGGAGGACTTACTGGCACAGCGCTGCTATGGGTCTTTTGCGCAGTAGGAATACTGCATGCATTGTGGGACACATTCGGCGCGCCTCTTCTTGAAGCAATAACTAGTAGGCTTAAGCAGTGAGACGCAATGGGCCACCCTCTTGTACATGCCATAGTGCTTATATGCGCGATCGTTATACCTGGTGGCCTACTCGTTTACTTGGGGTGGCGCGCTGCTAAAAGGTGCAAAAAGGATTCTCAGAAACCTACTAGTGTTATAGAGCAAGCACGCAACGCCTTTGAGGAAATGTATCCCCCTGAATCTTTGCGTCTCAAGTCCCGGCGCGCGCAATTGGAACGTGCACGTAGAACACGCAAGTTCAGACGTAACCAGGATGACACACCTTAGGTTGGCACATTAAATGCATAGTATTTTCACACCTTATTAATACTTTCTGGTGTATTCTCGCCTATTTACGTCTATGATGCGCACCTTTTTTAAAGAAAATCCTGATATTACGGCTGCCATCTTTTGGATCTGCTCGGCTACAATTGTAGGTTCGATCACCTGGATACTATTTCATATATAGTGCTTATCCCTTTTCTCCGCTTCAACCGTATCCACGAAAAGATCTTAGGGCTTCACCTGCAAGTAGGCCACAACAAATGGTATCCTTGGTTTATAGAGTTGTCTATATTTCTCGTGTTTTTTGAAGTAGGTGCGGGGGTACGATATAGACATATCTTCCGTTAATGTGCCTGCGTTGCCCCTAAGAGAGAAGGAGAAAAAAATTACGCCAAAAAAATCGCGGATTTTTGACTATTTATAGAAAGGGGCATCTTATTATGCTAACTTTAAATATTATTCTTTCGGCTGTATTGCTGCTGGCCCTGGTGTGGGTCGGCTATCAAGCCTACCGTAACTACCAAGTACGTGAAGTTAATAAACTTATTTATGATCAACTAGAAAGGTTGATGACCAATGTAAAGCAAGAAGTTGCTAAAAACAAAATTTTGCTCGAAAAAACACAACAAATTTTTGGCGACGGGTCGGAGGATAATACTTTCATGTCCCTCATAAATTCGCCCGGCTATCCCAAGGGCTCTATCCCTGAGCTTGGGGCTGCGCCGTTGCTTTCGTCTCTTATAACCGTGTTGATCGGGAAGTCAGGTACCATGCGACTTAACTTATCAGATTTCGAAAATGTCGAAGAAGAATATGTCTCTCTCTATGTGGATCCCACTACTGAAGAGCTGATACTCTCTCTTAATCATGATCTGGCTAGTGGGGATCCTTTGGCTATGACTAAATTTGGCAAGACTGACGACAGCACATTCCATTAACGTGGAACTATTTAATGGCGTATGAAACTTGGTGACTTAGTTAAATCCACACGATATGGACAAATGGGCATTGTTGTCGAAATATTTGATGATTTAAACAAAAGTAACCCATGGGTTCGAGTGTTGTTTACTCACCCTGTTCAAACCTATCAATGGTGCAAACTAGACGGCCTTATCCCTACTACAAAAAAAGAGGAGAACCTAAGTTCTCCTCTTTCTGGCGCCCTCAACAAAAGTGGGAGTTTATGAGTCGCGCCATAGGTTATTCGAAGCAAACTTAATTACTTCTTCAGCGGAATCCTCATTATAACCATAATCGTCTATTAGAGTTTGTACCATACTGTTAAACTTCTTTTGCTGTTTCACATCGCGGCTCTTGCTTTTAGTGACGATTCTTGAGATGTCTCGAACCGATGCCACAAGCTTTGTTTCGATTGCTTCTCTTAATGGGCCGTAGGAGCGCCAGTCAATGACCTCCTTACGTCGTAACTTGGCAAACATGTAAGAAGTAATATCAGCCCGGAAGTTATTCTTGGAGCTTCCCTTGATTCCTATCTGTTCTTCAATCGATTGCAGGAACTTTTCATCTGGCTCCATATCTTCATTGGTCACTCGGTCCTTCACCTTTGTATTATTAACATAGGCTTCTGCATGGTCCAGGTAGTTGTTGAACAAGGACTCAGCCTGTTCTTCATAAGCTGTGACAAATGCTTTTGTAATTTCTTTTTCTAAAATAGACAGGTATTCTTCATGAAGTGTCTTCTGGAGAAACTGAAGGCAATGTGCGCGTTCGTCTGGATTTACGATTTGTTCTTTAACCTGCTTAATCAACGAATCACGAATTGAGATAGGAGTGATCATACTCTTAGTTGAATCAGCTAATGCTGCATCGATGGCCTTCATAATAAAGCGCGTCGAGATGCCTGTCATGCCCTCGTCTTCAACCTCTTCGCGGAGATCTTTAATATCGATCTTTTTGATAAGACCCTTTTCGACGATTTCCTCTCCATTGTAGATTTTCATCTTGGTGAGCGGGTCGGCTTTATTGGAATTCTTTAAACGTGAAAGAACAGCAAACATGGCCGCCACCTCTAGAGTATGAGGGGCGATGTGACATTTGTAGTCAGATCGACCTATGAGTTTTTCGTAAATCTTTACCTCCTGTTCATACTCTAAGCAGTAGGGTACGTTAACACGAACAATACGATCTAGAATAGCTTCGTTAGTGTGCTCAGCCTTAAACTTGTTCCATTCTGCCTCGTTGCAGTGAGCGAGAATGACTCCATCAAAATAAATCATTGCTTGCTTTCCTGGAGAGGGTACATTCTTCTCCTGGGTGGCAGTAATCATAGTGTGAAGAAATTCGATTTCATTTTTGAAAACCTCAACAAATTCTACAATGCCGCGATTGCCTACATTGAAGGCGCCATTGAGGCTGAGGACCCGGGGATCGTCTTCTGGATAAAGATCAAGCTTAGAGATATCCTCGGAGCCGATCAAGAGGCTAGAGTCTTGCGTATTGGGATCCATTGGTGGAACCACGCCGACTCCCTTGCGCCCACGAATCGAAAATGATGTTTGGGTAATGGGAAATTGGGTAAAATCACTATCGTATTCATTTAAAAGGCGATGACGGCAAACGGGACATAAATCGCCCTCAATAGAGATGCCGTATTCTTCTGCAAAGTCTGCTCTCAAAGAACGAGGGATTAGATGCAATGGCTCCTCGCGGATCGGGCAGCCCTCCAGACTATAAGCCGGCTCGCACATCTCTAGGGCGTGTTTTATGTGTTCGACCAATGCGGACTTACCAGCGCCCACTGGGCCCAGCAGAAGGAGTACTTGGCGGCTTTCCTCGCCTTTCATAGAGGCAGAATGAAGAAAACGCATAACCTTTTCTAGGGCCCGCTCCATACCAAAGAATTGGCTTTTGAAATAGTTGTAAACTTTTACCGGTTCTCCGTCAAAAAGCTTATTGCATCGATCGTCAGTTTCATCAAGGGTGACCATCCCCTCTTCTATGATGCGACTATATAATCGCTTGTGGGCCAAAGAGGCAATATCTTTATTATTTTCTAAAAGAAGCAAATAATCTTTTAAAACACCTGAAAATCGAGTGTCTTCTTTGCTTTCTTGGTGACGCTTAATATTTTCTAAAAATTTATCTGTGGTACTCATGCTTTTTAAAACTCCCATATTTCATTTTCCACCGTGGTAGTGAGGCGTACATTATCACCCCACAATCTTTGAAGGTTCTCATACACCTTTTGGGCATATGCTAAATCTAAATCCCTGCCGTCATGTTCATGAACTAGAGAAAGCGTATTATCTTTTTCCAGCTCTTGCACAAATACAGTAGGAATACGATTAAGAGCTACATTGCTGATCAAATCATCACGCACAGCTTCCCAGCCCTGAGTGTCTGACACATCATCAATTGTATTCCCCTTTTTATCTTTTTTAAAGGAATAACTGAAGTAATTCATCTCTTCCATAAAGGCCTGATCTAAATAGAATCGTAAAAAGGTAATATCATTATGGATTTCTCTTATATGCATCGCTTCTTCCATTCCCTTCTCTTCGATAATCCTCTCAAAAAGCTTAAACCCCAGGTGATAGGGGTTTAATGTTCCCAGATGTGGTCGGACAACTTGGTTGTGTAATTTTACAAATGGGAGATGAAGAGAGTCTGGCAAGTTGAGTTCATTAATAATCTTATAATGGATGGTACAAGCCCAGCCCTCATTCATAATTTTAGTGAGTGCCTGGGGGATGAAGTATTTTGAGCTTTCCTCAACGATTAATAATAGGTGCCTCTCCCATTCTTCAAGGTGTTTGCTGTGTTCAGCAATGAATTTCAACACATTATACTCTGGTTCTAGTGGAATTCGGTTTAAATCCGGCAGATATGCGGGATCTTCCTCCATTCTAAGCTTTTCTGAGGCTAAAATCTCCTCATGACTGCGATAAGTAATCCCTGGGAATCGTGGCACTTGGTATTTTATTGAGTGGGCGGCATCTAAGATATTCTCAACGTTATCGATACCAATCGAGGGGTCCTCTATTAGCTTACGTACATATTTTGCCGCGGCTTTAAACTTATCGATGATGTGATTTGGGTTAGTATCAGCAAACATGCGATTATTTTTGAAAAAATCACTGTGACCTACACAATGTGCCATCGTAAGTATATGAATATAGAGAGCATTTTCCCGCATGAGATAGGCTATACTTGGGTTTGAGTTGATAATCATCTCATAAGGAAGGCCTGTTTGTCCCATATTGTACAATGTGTGGGTTCGTTCGTATTCCTTACCATAAGACCAGTGTCTATAGTGCGTAGGAAGACCTACATAGGCCATGGCGCCCAACATTTCTTGATAGTCAATGATCTCATAATCGATTGGATACCAATCTAAGTTTAAATCTTCTGCTACTCGGATGATTTTTTCATCCCAATGAACCAAATCGGCCTCTGTCCAGGTGCTCATTTCTTGAATTTTCCTCCAAATAATGCATGAAAAGCGCGCCAGATATGAGATGACTCGCCGATCATTATTTTTTTAAACTTATTTTCACAAATAGGAGTAAGTTTTGCCCATAAATTGTCGGATTCTTCATTTTTCCATGCAGAAAAAGTGCCCCATGGGGTGCCGTGAAAGGGGTCATCTTTATCAACTTCGTCGGCTAGCCCCTGATATGCCTCATTTATCTCACAATATGCTGTAAGTTGGCTTATCTCTTTAATCTGTTTGAACAAATCTATGCATTTTTCGTTATCAGAGTGCCAATTTTCGCCGTCGCCGCAGTAAAAAGTGTAAATATTCCAACTATTTGGGTGATATTCCTTATCTACAATCTCTAATTCCAGCTCCAAGGCACTCGAAACAATGGTGCCACCAAATGTTCCAACTTTAAAGAAGTCTTCTTCTGTTACACGCTCGGCATGGGTCGAATGTGAGACGAAAACTACGTCAACTTTCTCGTATCTGTGGTATAAAAACTGATATAGAAGGAAAAAGAAGCTTCTGGCGAGGTATTTGCGCTCCTGGGACATCGATCCGGAGACATCCATCAGGAAAAAGATTACCGCGGAGCTGTTTTCCTTTATTTTTGGCTTAATATGATGATATTTTAGGTCATCTTTGTGAAATGGAAAGCGTTCATCCGATTCGGGATCGTATGTGCCGATTTTTTCGGCCATTTTGCGTCTTCGAATCTTCCTTTTTAGTGTTTCTTTCTTGGAAAGACGCGGTCGGATGCCTTTAAAGCGATATCCTTTGCGTTTTATGGTCTTTTGAGAGACAAATCGGAACTGTTTCTTCTCTAAATCTGGTAATTCGAGATCATTGAAGAGATATTCGGCTAATTCTTCCAAGCTGACCTCTACGTCGTAGTATTCATCGCCCTTTTCATTACTTGCTTTGCCGGTTCCTTGTCCTTTCCCCTTCTCAGCGCGCTTTCTGCCGATTTTTTGACCTCTTTTGAGTGAATGGTCGCCTCCGGAGCCTACAGTTTTGTTATTTTCATTAGATCCGTAAATAAATCGGTATTCTTTAAGGCCACGGACCGGTACTCGGATTTTTTTCTTTCCATTTTGGCCAATAATCGATTCTTCGGCTATAACGTCCTTGATAGACTCTTTAATTGCTTTCTCAATCTTCTTTTTGTGTCTCGTTCGATCACTTGCAGCGCGATCGACGATGGATTTGTGTTTACGGAAGACGCTCATGTACTAATTATCTTAAGAGGGGAACTATTAACTATTATAATTCATATATACGTTAGTGTCAACACCGAAATCACTTAAAAAGGATAAAAATGGACAATCTTTCTGTCTTGAAACTCGATTCTTCGTTCAGACCCATTGAAATTATTCCATGGGAGGAAGCTTTCCTACTTACGTGGCTAAATAAGGCCTGGGCGGCCGAATATTCGGGAAAATGGGTCCATTCATCCACAAAAGCCTTCGAAATTCCTTCTGTTATCGTTTTATTCAAGTATATTGACGAAAAATTCTTCACTTTGCCCTGTACACGCAAGAATGTTCTTATTCGAGACGAAAATCGATGCCAATATTGCGCAAAACACTTTCGGGGGCCCGATTTAACCCTAGATCACGTCATTCCGAAGTCAAAAGGCGGATTATCATCGTGGGACAACGTTGTGGCCGCTTGCAAGCCTTGTAATCAAAAAAAACGTGATTATTTGGTCGAAAATGCTCCAGTTTCACTAATTCGGCGCCCAAAGAAGCCTTCTTACCGGTCGATCATCCAAAAACGCATCGGAATAGCTAAAACAGCTAATTTATCTTGGAAAGAGTACTTATAAGGCGCTCATTCTAGTTATAGATGAGGAATCTATGATGAGTCGATATACTTGGCTATTGGATCCAGGACACGGGGGTCTTATCGATGGCGTTTATCAAACTGCCGGAAAACGATCACCGTTTTTTGAAGATGGGTCCATTTTATATGAGGGTGTCTTTAATCGAGATGTTGTGTCACGAATAATTAATCTTTGTATAGATGCGGGAGTAAATGTGGTAAACTTAGTCGATACACAGGAAGACCTGTCGCTTCGACATCGTGTGACTAAGGCGAACCTGTTACATAAAGAAAATAGAAACAGTATTTATGTATCTGTTCATGCAAATGCTTTTGGAAATGGAAAAGAGTTTAATTCTGCTAATGGAGTCTCTATTTTTCATCATTATCGCTCAAAAGGCGGAAAAATGCTAGCTGAAACGCTCAGGCCACATTTGGCAACCCTTACGGGTATGAAAGATCGTGGAGTCAAGGCCAACGAGAATTGGGCCAACTTCTATGTGCTTAGAAAGACCCACATGCCCGCTATCCTCTCAGAAAATGGATTTATGACTAACTTAAGTGATGCAAAGGCCTTAATGTGTCCTAGCATGCGACAGAAAATCGCTGAAGCTCACTTTATGATGATTATGGAAATTGAACAAAATGGACTCTAATAAACAAATTCTAGATGATATTACATCGGTTGTAGAAGTACTCAGCCAAAAAATTGAAACCCTTCAGGCGAAAGTTAACGAACTGTGCGAAAGTACGGGACAATGCTCCCAGATTAAAGCAGTTCATGAAAAAATGTTGTCTAAAAATGAAAGCAAAATCGATGGAACTCATCTCGACACACTTTGTCAAGAAAAGTGATGTAGGGTACCACGGAAACCTTTTTGGTGGTGTTATGTTGGCGTGGCTTGATGAAGCTGCTGCAGCATACGCCGCCCAAGCTGCCGATACGCCCCGTATGGTCACCAAACATATTTCAGGCCTGACGTTTGAGCGACCGGTTCGGCCGGGACAAATTATTAAGATTTACGGCGAGGTCGAAAAAATAGGAAAAACTTCACTTACACTAAGCATGGAGGCTCGGAGACATTCTGTTTATAATGGCACTCAAAGAGTCGTGGTTTGTACTAAAATGACTTTTGTAAGAATCGATGGAGATGGAGAGGCAATCCCTATTTCTGAGCGCGTTCGGCTCAAGTATCGCAACCCTAAAGATTTCACTTAAGCGCCAGGTGAGTTTGGCGCATCGTGTCCCTATTTAAGCTTTAGGAGACAAACTATGAAACCGATGAAACTATTGGAGCCGTGGTATTTCGAAAATAGCAAATTGCCTGTTTGGCTATCGAAAATTGCCCCAATAAACGTCTGGGCATTTAGCTTTGCGTTTTGGGTATTTTGTCGTGGAGAAATGAGTGATCGAACACGACGGCACGAGGCCATCCATTATCAACAACAATTAGAAATGTTGTTTTTATTGCAGTGGATATGCTATGGATTATGCTGGTTGATTGGATTTGCCAAATATAGAGATGGAAAGAAGGCCTATCATCAAAATCCATTTGAGCAAGAAGCATATGAGTTGGATGACAACGAAGACGCACTCGCAGTTCGTAAGCGATGGGGTTGGATTAAATATAAAATATAACAACTTATTTTAAGTTAACTAAAATGCCTCCTAGTTAAAAATAGGAGGTATTTTATTATGTTACGAATGATTTTAGTAATATTTTGTCTGTTAGTTGGCGCCTGCCAAGCGCCTCAAACCACAGTTTCTGATGACCTCGACGACAATCAAAAGGATCTTTCACCAGCGGACGTGGAAGACGACCTATTTCTTTCCACATTAGAAGGGATCCACGATGTGGACCCGTGGGATACTCTGCCGCCAAGCCCCATCACTTGGGATACTTGTTCGGGAGAGGAGGGAGACCACCCATGCAATCTCATGGGCCCTGATCAAAATGGAGACACTTTCGGGCTTTATGCAAACTATGGGCGCCCGATCGTTCTAGACTTCTCTACGGGCTGGTGTGGGCCTTGTAGAGCCGCGGCGGCCCATGCGCAAGAAGTTCAAGATCTTTACCGGGACTCTGGACTTATCTATGTGACCGTCTTGATAGAAACAGCCAACGGGTCAGTCCCAACGCAAGCAGATGTTGCCGCCTGGGCGAATGAGTATAACCTTACTGATTCTCCGGTGGTCGCTGCAAGTAGGGCAATTTTGCAAAGTGGAGGCGGTACTTGGGCTCTTTCAGGTTGGCCAACGTTTTATTATATTGATGGCGAAATGGTTCTGCGCGATATTGATCGAGGATATAATCCTGCTGAGATATTACACTCAATTGATTGGTTATTGACGCTATAATACTATTTATAGTGTATGTCAAATTTCACTTCCATTAAGTGGGATCAGTTTCTTACAGAAGCCTATAACGATCCTGCAACCATTACGATTAGTGAACAAGAGATTTTGGACTTCTTAAATGAAGACCTTCATGAAGGCTTAGGGGATCTTTGGGATTATACCAAAGCCAAAATGACCCAGATGAAAGATAAGGGAATTGAATACGCCCAAAAGTTCGTTAAATCATTAGGCACTAAGTTGGTTGATTTGTTTAATAAGCTTCGACAAAAGAGGCTAATTGGGAAACACCAGGTTCGCAATGAAATCGCTGCCGTAAGACTTTTAATGACGCGCAAACACATAGAGCTTGGCGTAATGATATTAACAGCATTGTTTAAGCTAACTGGTGGCTATGTTCTAGATAAGGTGGCAAAGACCCCGGAGATAATAGAAAAAATTCAACAGATTCTCACAATGCTTCGAGGGGGCCAAGTAGCAGAGGCTATTAAAGAATTGTTCGGAGATCTTCAAGATGTGGCCGAAATGGTAAAGAAATTTGTGGCCTATCACAAGGATACCTTAAAACCCGCCGCCTACTGGGGCGACTGGGAAGAGTTTGGCGGGTTAGCTGAAATAGAGGCAGCTTTTAATTCTGATTTGGAGCTTCTTTGTGAAACTCCTACTTGAAAACTGGCGGAAGTATCTCACAGAAGGCGAAGCCCAGCATTTCCCGTGGCTCAAAGAAATCCAAGCGACGGATGATTTAAAAGAAATCCAAGCCATCGTAGAATCTGATCGTTTCATAAGGATCGGAAGGGGCTCTTTTCGCAGCGTGTACAAGCCCGTTGGAGACCCTGAATATGTCATCAAAGTTATTCATGACTCTGACGACTATAAAATGCAGATGAACAAGGACGACTTTGAGACAGCAAAGCGTTACCCATTCATCTTTCCCAAAGCATATGCACATGCGGATGATTTTTCTTGGATTGTAATGGAAAAGACTCGCCCAATCAGCTGGCCAAGTCAAATGCAGAAAGTTTTGGATCAATCTTTCCCCAAAGAGCAGGAGGCTTTATTAAAAGTCGCAGATGAGCTGGGGGAGCAGTTTAATCCGGCAGATCCCTTTCACATTATGGGGCGCCTCATGGACTCTTTTCGTGCCGATCGCGAGATTGCGCTCGGCAATGTATCTGACGACCCCAGCGATGCAGACAGAAAGGCCCTAGAACTTCAAAAAATAATTGCTCCTGTTGCGGGCGCAGCGTACCAAGAACTCAGCAAGGCAATGCATGAATTCGAAATCGACAAATATGAGATCAACCGCTCCAACATTGGTCATGACGACGATTATAACTTCAAGATTATCGATTCATCCGTGTTCAGTTCAAAATGGGACGAGGACGATGATTTAAAAGAAGGTATCAGTGAGGCTGCCGATACTGAGCCCGATCTCATCAAGTTTAGCGAAGAGCTGAATCAGATGATATCTTCTCTTCTTTTGCGCCCGGAATCCATTGAGCACTTAAACCAACAAACGGCCGGTGGTGAAGCAATCACTATATTGGACACAGGCGCCCTTTTCGCGAACTATGAAACAATTAATGAAGTCCATCTGGGCGTGGCGATAAACGATCGTGGCGAGGCCAGCATTAAGGCCTTTTACCTTTGCGTCCCTGAAGATCGGTCACAATCAAACCTAGTGATCACCCTCAATATTCCGCGCGGATATGAGGAGATAGAGACATTTGAAGAGTGGTTGACAGAGGAGTTGGAAGATGCCCTATCACACGAACTACAACATAGCTGTGATCCTACAGATATGCTGACAGGTGATATTCCCGAGGGTGAAGAAAAGTGGGATAGTCTAGAGAACATTTATAAACACTTTGCATCCGAGGCAGAAACTCGGGGACATCTTGCTGGTGCTCGCGGAAGGGCCCGACGGACTGGGGGAGATATCGAACGGATTGTGGCGAATAAAATTAATCTCATATTTAACGATGCGATAGAGCGTGGATATAACACAAGCGAACTGCAGCCAGTAATGCAAGCAATCTGGGAAAAATGGACCAATTATTTACATGGGTGGAACGTTTAATGAAGCTCCTACTTGAAAACTGGAGAAGGTACCAACTTTTAGTCGAAGCACAGGATATTTGTGTGCTTTATGAGTCCGGACAACTTACTGAGGGCGAGCTGTGGGATCGAATTGTTGATCTCGTTGGGCCAAAAAAGGCGGCCTGGGTTCGCAAGCAAGTCACACAAAAAGCACTTCCCCTTGCTGTTGCCTTAAGCGTTGCGACTGGCGGTGTTGCTGGCGCCACCGCGCAGACCCAAAAAGCTTGGCAAGACTACGACCAAGACGTGGCCGCACAAACTCAGGATGCCACCGCGGGCACCTATGTTACCATGCAAGATATTCAAGATTATCCCCTAACCCCTGCACCTGCCGGAGTGAAGGCAGGCTTTGTTTATGTCCAGCCTGGCAATATTCCCGATTCGGCCGACTTAGGGCCGAATTCTCCTTATAAGAACGCCGGTAACTTTCGCGAAGCGGTAAAAACCAACTCTGTCGATTTATTAAAGAAGCAACTAGTTGGTAAAGATTCGGGCGCCATTTTTGGGCAGGGCGACAGCGCCTATTCTGTCGAATGGGATCAAACCGAGGATGGGAAAAACATTCTTCCTTTGGAATGGTCTCTGACTTATGAAGCGTTTTTACAAAAGGCACAGCAAAAATAATGAAACTACTGCTTGAAAATTGGCGGAAGCACCTGGATGACCAAAATGAAGGCTATTTTGAGCATATGTTCGCTGCATGGAAGTTGGTGTACATGTTTAAGATTTTGACACTTAAGTGTCTTGTTCACTCTTTTATGCCATTTATGTTTACTACCGCAGTGTCCAGCAAACTACCACTATTGGAGCGAATGGTCCATCGCAACAAAAATAATCCTTGACATCATTTTCGGGGCTGCTATACTATAAATGAATGAAAAGGTATATTTATAATGATGAAAGAAATATTAAAAGAATGGCGGAGGTTCCTTAACGAAGGACGAGGATTTGGAGAGGGAGTACCCCCGGATGACTCACCATGGTATAAAAAACGTACGATCGTCGTGGAAGACGAAGACAACCTAGAACAAAACACTTATTCGTTTGACTTTGACAACACGCTTATCCGGTATAAAACTTTAGAAGATGGAGATGTGGAGTATCTTGGACCACATGAAAAATACATCAACATTGTGCGTCAATTGGCAGATGAAGGCCACCAGGTTGTAATCGTTACATCGCGGTGCAAACTTGAAGGTCCTAAAAAACCATGGGATGACGCTCCCACACCAGAAGAGCTTATTGCCGCACTAGATCTGCCTATAGAGATCGTTGAATACACGAGCGGAGATTTTAAAGTAGAGATGCTAAAAAAGCTTGGAGTCACCAAACATTGGGATGACGACCTAGAAGAGCTTGCGGCTCTTGAAGGTTCTGGGATCGCAGGGGAGCATGTCCCAGTGCCCGGTGAAGAGACTGAACTCTTACGAAATAAGTGGATTAACTGTTTAAGTGCCGAAAAGAATTCAGAAGATTTATCGGAAAGCAAGAAGGTCTTGTATGTAAACATAGATAATGTCTTGCCCACAGAAGAGTTGGGGCACGGCAAAGATCACAATTGCCCGAGTTCGGAATGTGATAACATCATAAAAAGAAAAATGATAGATATCAAGAAGGGCGAGTTTAAACCCATAGAAGTGTGCAATCAAAAACCAGTTAAAACTTACAGAACGCAGGCAGAAAAAGTTGGGCGCGCGCCAAAATCGGGTGTTCCTGAGCCTTTTTACCATGTAATGAATGGTCACCATCGTTTAGAGGCTGCCAAAAAACTTGGATTACGCCAAGTGCCTGTCTATATAACGCCAGAAGAAAATTGAGAAACACTCGATAAAGAACTAATTAAAAAGACTCTGGAGTCGCGTCATATGAATCTTGCCCACATTATTGCAAAAGAAGTTTATTCAGTTCTTCATGAACGAGATACTCAACCAGAAATAATAGACAAACTTCTAAAACCGCATGCTAAAAAAATTCTAGCAGCTGTAAACCAAATGGCGGGGGGAACACCGGGCTCCGAAAACGATAAACTCTTGCATGCTTTGATGAAGCGCCAGCTTACCGAAGAAGAGGATCCCCTCTTGTCGCAATGGCGTAGTGGGCCTGGAAGTGAGCTTCCCCCCGAAGGTAGCAGAGGAGCAGCACGAGCCCGTGCAGGCGTCGGTGCGATTACGGCTGGCATTCCGGCCGGGGACGAACTTGCGGCCGCATATTTTGCTGCCATTGATAAAGACAAGTCGACAAAAATGCCGCTTGATTTAAAGCTAAAGGTTTTGACGGCAGCCTTATATGTCGCCAGCCCTGTAGATGCTTCTGTTATGTGGGAGTGGATAGCTCCCATCTTCACATGGATTGATGATTATGGCCTATCTCGGTTTGTTTTGCATTCGCTTCAAAAGCAAGGGTTTCCCAAAGACGCGCATTTTCAAGATTGGGAGAATTGGAAGCTAAGTTTAAAGAGTAAAATTGGGCAAAGAGAAAAGCCCGCAGAAGAGGAACTAGAAGAAATGAAAATTAAAGTAGCTGATATTTATCGAATTATTAAAGAAGAGGTTGAAGTTGTCTTGACCAATGAAGAAGCAGAAGAAATGTTTGATCTCGACATGTCCGCTTTGTTGGACGAGATGATGGAAGAAACTCAACTAGATGAGAAAAAACTCTCTTCTAAGGAGCGAAAAGATATGTCGTCTAGTAGTTTTATCTTTCCGAAAGAACGGAAATTTCCCATCCCTGATGAATCACACGGAAGAAACGCCCTTTCACGCGCCAATCAGTATTCCTCGGCCCCGAGTTGGTATGATGGAAGCCTAGAAAGCCTAGTTAAAAGAGTGCATAGCGCTGTAAAGAAGAAGTTTCCGGGGATTGAAACAACTCCCGCCTCAGCTAAACCAGGAAAAGGCTAAAATGACTATAGATTACAAACAACTTAAACTTTTTGTCGAAGGCGCTCTCGCACATGATGGACCCGGAGGAATGATGGTACCGTCGGCGCCTGCAGGGGTTCCTCATCGAATGCCCGCGGCCGATACCTCGGACAAAGAACAGGATATGGGAGATCCCGAGGCCAACGCACTTTATGAGGTTGCGCTAGCTGCTCGTGAGGCCGTTGAAAAACTCATCGTAGAGCTGGATGACCCGGTTTACGATGAAATCTATGAAGATGCATTTAAAGCATCAGCATGCATGCGAAATGTTTTGAATGGTATTATCGACATGGGCGCCCATCCAATGCCGGACCAACGCGTTGTGGCACCTCCTCGTGACCAACAGCAGTATAATGCGGCCGGTGCTGCGGCGGGTAATTATACCGGTGGCATGGGTGGCTTTGCAATGCCCATGGGCGATGCAGTGGGAATGTTTCAAGAAGGTATTCCAGACGATGCAGCACTTAAAGCACGCGGCGTAAAAAACGTAGCGGAGGTTCAAAAGGCTCTTCAAGCCATGGCGGCATTAGACGGCGACGATAAAGAAATCGTGTTGGATGCAATGAGCATGCAAGTGTCAGAAGAACAGGATCCTGCATCCACACGCGCCAAACGAATTGCGGTGGCCGGGACAAGCTCAGAGATTCAAACTCCCGAGGCTATTGAACAACAATTGCTCACCGTACTAGGCGCGCCGGGAGTTCAACCACTTAAGTTGCGAGATGCGCTAGCTTCTATATTTGGAAAGCTAAATGTCCCTAGCGATAAAGCTATAGCCAATACAATCGTGCGCAACTTAGAGAAAAAGAAGAAGGGTTAAATAATGAAGATTACTCGACAAAGCCTTAAAGACCTCATCAACGAAGAAATCAAGAATTCACGTTCTGTTCTGTTGGAAATGCCCTATCGGGAAGACGACTCAGAATATGAAGAACCTGTCGATCTTACTGCACAGGCTTTACATCATTTATCGCGGCAAGCAGAAACTCTATTTCAAATAGTAACTGCCGGAAAACATGATACTTCCAAAGATCAGCTGGAAGATAAAACAGTAGCCGCAATTAATCGACTTGCTAAAGAGTTTGAAGAAATTTTCAAGGCTGTAGAAATGGATAACTCGCGACGGTAGAACAAGGAGATTAATGAATGAAGAAAATTGTCCGGTTAGCATATATCCTGGCAATCTTTATTCTTATTGATCTTACCGCTACTATATGTTGGGTTGCTTACGACTTGGGCCAAGAAGCCAACCCGATTATGGCGTTTTTCTTGGACGTAAGTCCCCTTCTTTTTGTCTTGGCCAAGTTAGGGCTCAGTGCCGCAGGGATTTGGATTTTATATTTTTTTCGCAAGCGATTTACAAAGGTTATTTTCAGGGCCTTATTGGTACTCAACTTCATCTACATTTCTGTTTTTGTTTACCACCTATGGGGACTGCTCTTTCTTCTGTTTACAACTATTTAAGTAAGAATAATGCATAAGTGTATAAATAAATCTCACGGAGACCTGGGCCATTTGGAGCAAATGGTGGATAATTTTTTCCCTTATTCACAAAAAGCTCTCCAATTTAATAAACCCATATCTATTATTTTTCAAAGCGATGAGCAAAATGCTACAAAAATGCTTGGAAAAACAGCGTTTTATGATCCTGTGGCTCTAGAGATTGTGTTATACGTTGATGGGCGCCATCCTAAAGATATCCTACGGTCCTTGTCGCATGAGCTTGTTCATCATGCTCAAAATTGTCGCGGTGACCTAGGAGATAAGGAGACCGGTCCGGGCTATGCACAAACGGATCCTCACATGCGTAAAATGGAGCGCGAAGCATATACTAAAGGTAATTTAATCTTTAGAGACTTTGAGGACCTAATTAAGACAGGAAAAATTAACATCGAGATTGATTTCTCGGATTCAGGAGAACCAAACATGTCACTAAACGAGTGGAAAAATAATGAGCTGAATACGCTCTTGATGAAAAAGTGGGGACTTCTTAAGGAAGACAAGGGCAGCGAATGCAAAGAAGGATTTGAGTGGCAGGATGGCGAATGTGTCGAACTGCAGCAGGAGTCGGAAGAGGAAAAGCTTAATGAGAAGACTGAGGGTGAAGAAACCTATGACTACGGCGAGGAAGGAACCCACTTCAGGGAAGGACAAGAAGCCGAAGATCTGGAAGAAACTAAGAGGTCCTGGGAACGTATCGCCCAAGGGGGAACGGCCACAAGACCACGACACCACAGTAGCGTCAAAGGTCATACGGTTGCTCCGAGTACTGGAGGCCTAGAATTGGGAGATAAAGCTTACGAACCAAGCACCCCCGAAGAAATCGCTGCGGCAAAGAAGTTTCTGGCGGCGAAACGACGTAGAGGGGAAATCGAAGAAGGTTGGGGCTGGCGCGATGATGACGATGATACCGGCGAGGCTGAGGCCATCAAGAAGGCTGATTGGGAACTTGCTGGTGAAGAGGCTGGAGAGGATGCCGCAGAAGATGCGCCGCCGCCGGTGGGAGTACGCGTTTCAGGCAGAGATCTATCGAGGACAACTACAAAGGTTCGACCTGTCAAGGTAAGAGAGGCGGCCCAAGCTAAACTGGGAGAAACTCAACAACTTCCACGCAAAATCTCAGTTCGGGAAGCGAAAGAAATCACGCGCCGGATTGTAGAGAGAATTAAAAAGGAGGCCAAGTAAAATGGTTGCACCATGGATTAAAAGACGTCGCCAAGCGGCGATTGATGAAGCAGCGGCAGCTGAGGCGGGGGCTGCACAAGCAGCGCAAGCCGCAGAAGCTGCGGAAGCGCAAGCGTTAGAGGCTGCACGAGCTGCCGCGGCAGAAAAGGCCGCACGCAAGGCGAAAAAGTCAAGTCGTAAATCTGCAGCTTCGGATAAGTAAGCTAATGGACTTCCGGCGACTCACTCGCGAGTTCATGCTGGGTGAAAGTAAAAAACCAAGTTTAGATAGTTATATTCAATCTATCGGCGAAGTTTTACAATCTATCGTCCCTCGTTCTAGGAGAGACGAGCGCCGGATTGAAGTTGCAACAGCTAATCTGACAGAAGTTCGAAGACAAACTAGACGCCTTCGAGAGCGGGTCACTCTGCTTGAGGAACAGGTCCAAATTCTAGAAGAATCTAAGAAGGAATAATCATCCCATGTCTCTTTTGAACGAGGGAAAGGCGAATACCCATCTTACACACCTTGAAGAGCTTGTTTTAACGCAAGGTCCTAAGGGCTATGGAATGGCTAGGGCTTTTTTGCTAGAGTTACTAGAAGAACTTAAAGGAAACTCTAAATCAAAAGTTCAAACCTCTGTTAAGTGGGACGGGGCGCCTGCTATCTTTGCAGGGGTCAACCCTGAAAATGGGAAATTCTTCGTTGGAACTAAATCCATCTTTAACAAGATTCCCAAAATAAACTATAGTCCCGAAGATGTTCAGAGAAATCATGGACACGCGCCGGGTTTGGTTGATAAGCTAACTAAAGCATTAAGGTTTTTGCCCTCTTTGGGGATTGAAAAAATTCTTCAAGGCGACTTTATGTTTGATGATGAAATGTTAAATGTGGTCGAACTTGATGGAGAGCCACATTATACGTTTAAGCCAAACACAATTACATATGCTGTGCCGGTGGACTCTAAGTTGGGCAAAGAAGTTGGTGAATCAAAATTTGGTATTGTTTTTCATACCACTTATGATGGCTTAGACAGCGGAGCCTCGTTCGGCGCCGATGTTAGTGGCCTGAATCAGGTACCTGGAGTCTGGTTCGATGACGCCTTTTTCACCGATGATACCGGTACTGTTACCCTTACAGTTGCTGAAGAAGCGAAAGTAAAGGAACTGGTTGCGGCGGCCGATGGAGTAAATGAAAAAATTAACTATGATGATCTGCCGATGGATCTTCTCAACATTTATATCAATAGTGAGATTAAGGGTGGCAAGTTTTTGGAAAATCCAGAACAGTCCTTTGAGGGCTTTAAAACCTGGTATCTTACGCGGCTTGAAAAAAGGATTGATTCTTTAAAGTCCGAAAAGGGCAGAATGAGAGCTACCCAAAAAGGGGAAGAAATGGTCCGGGCTTTTGATGAAAAAAGACCAGATATTTTAAGTCTCTTTGAAGTCTCGCGGCTCTTGTTCGAGGCCAAGAATATCTTTATCAGCAAATATAACAATGCTGTTTATAATACAAAGCACTTTATCGATGATGGATCTGGTGACTTAGTGGCCAGCAATCCTGAGGGGTATGTGGCTGTTGACCACGCTGGAAATGGTGTAAAATTTGTTGATCGCCTAGAGTTTAGCAAGGCAAACTTCGCTGTTGATAAGGGCTCAAAGTTTCAACAAGCCGAAAGCCTCACAGTATATTGGGGCATGGATGGTTTTTCGGTGACTAAATCACTTCTGGAGTGGTCAAAAAATCTTCCCGCAACGACAAACAAAAATCATATGTTGTACGAAAGCTTGCGCGCCGGCGTACCAGTTACTTCTCTTATTAAAAATGCAGCTAGCGTGAAAATTGCTTTAGCAGAGGCTGTAAATTGGGCTCTTAACGAACAACAAAGCGGACACGTGGTTCTTATACCTGGAGGCTTTAAGCCCCCTCATAAAGGTCACTATGCGATGCTCAACTATTATGCAGATAACCCAGATGTGGAAAACGTTGTGGTACTGAACGGTCCTAAGGCACGTGAGGGAGTCACGCAAGAGATGTCTCAACGATTATTTGACCTGTATGGAGGTCTTGATCCTAAGATTCGTTTCGTCGAACATAACCAGCCGATGAGGGCCGCGTTCGAGTTGCTAGGAAATAAAGAGTTTGTCTCACAATTCAGCGATGATGCCGTCTTTGTGCTGGGGTGTAGCCAGAAAGTAGGCGCCAAGGGCCCCTCCGACGCACAGCGGGCTGTGGATTTTGCAAACTGGTTTGCCAATAATCCCGACAAGAACCCTCTTAATGTAAAAGTGGGAGTGCTGGATCCTTGCCCGGTAGAAAGCGCTGACGGGATTGACTTAAGCGCATCTGTGATGCGAAAAGCTGCACGCGAAAACAACGATGAACTATTAAGTTTACATTTACCTGAAAACGTTGATGTGGATGATGTAAAATCAATATTACCAAGCGCTATGAATATCAATGAATTCTCCACAGCTGCGGGAATGGGCGGAACCGGATGGGGATATTCAGGAAGGGCGCCCGAAGTTACTGGTTCTGAAAAGAAAAAGAGACGTCGTAAGAAAAAACCGCTCCAAGAAGAAGATGAGCTAGTTAACGAAGTAGTTGACTATTTACTAGGTATAACGGTGGGCTAGAAATGATTGATCGTGATGAATTAAGACAAGAGCTGATCCTCAGAGAGCACATAAGAAGCGCAATTAAAATTGTTAAGCGGCGAAAGAATGCTCTGCTGTCCGAAGAGAAGAAGAATGAGTTGCAACTCCGAGAGATCATACGAGATCTTTTGAGCGAAGGGCAGTCCGCGGTTGCGTCTGTAGCACGACACGATAGTACTGGGATTAACGCACTTGAAGATCTTTTAAGGAATTCCAATGTTTTGTTTGTTATTGAAACAGGATATAAGTCCTTAACCACTAGAACAAAGGAAGACCCTCCAACGGGACAGACGAAGCAGCGCAGATCGTATGAGAACCATATTCTTAGCGCAGTGAAAAAATCTCTTGCCCCAGAAGAATCAAGGAAGGAAGCCGGCGAAGATGTTGAAATCACTGAAGATATTGACATCGATATCGCTGATAAGCCTGAAGATGATCCGGATTTTATCAATGTCGCTGAAGAAGAGGTAGAAGAGGTAGAAGTCGATGAGAAGGAAGAATTTGGCCTAAGCGGGGAAGACAAAACTGGACGTAATAGGGCCTTCACAGACTTTGGCAAGATTGAGAAAGATATCTTAACTGCTTTTGACGACCTGGATAACCCCGAAGACCTGGCAATGTTCGAAGAATACCTCATTAAGAACTTGGCTTTATATTTTGAAAAGTACGAAAATGAACTCGACGACGAGCCCGAAGCGCCCCTCGAAGCTGCAGATGCCGAGCCCGATCCCCTGCAAGCAGACCTTGAGGGGGAAGAAACCGAAGATCTCGAAGGAGAAGAAACTGAAGCTCCTGAGTTCGAACTCCAAGAAGTGTTGCAACACTTAGACCTTGATGACATTATAAAAAACTTATTATAAATGATACGAAAGAAATCTGATACCCAGGGTTTCTGCAATGATCTATCGTTTTCAAATAAACTGAGAAAAGATGGTAAATCTAATGAAGCATTTGAAATAATGCTTTCTGCACTAACACTGGAAGAAGTACTGGGCCTCAAGCTTGAATGTGCCAGTCGCCTCAGCAATGGGCGACTGTATGGTTTAAATTTATGGTCGAATATAGTGGACATCACGAAAGAAGCACTATATAATGCTGTTATCAGTATTACTAGCACCAACAAAGAGGCTGCAAGGGTACTAGGAATAAATGAATACACATTTAAATCTTTGAAAAGAAAATATAACATAAGAGAAGAATACGACACTGATATAGAATAACTGATTCTAGAATAGTTGTCAAGAAAAATATGGGGGTGAATGGTATCGACAGAGTAGGGAAGATGGATAGTGCAAGTCGTGCAAGCTGGAATTATCACGTTAATCTTTTTCCGGAACACTTAACTGCCAATGACGCAGATTACGATTTAGCCTTAGCTGCTTAATCCCTGGTTGCTCTTCGCCAGGTGTTCAAGAAGAGCATAACAAGTGAGTACGCTTTTGTCAATACAGCGGATCGAAATAAATTGACTATTTTGTCTGTTTAGAAAAACTGACTAAACTTGTGAATGACTTGAAGTAGTAACTGCTTTGGACGCGGGTTCGAGCCCCGCCACCTCCACCAAAAATCTACTTTTTGTTTGTATCCTACAATTAATATTATTATAATATAATTAATATAAGGATGTATAAGTTATATTTAGTTGTTTTATTAATATTAATGAATGGTTGTTTAAGTGATTGTCCCGCTCCGGAACTTCTAGAAATCGGAGACCCTTATTTCGAACTTGAATGTACCTGGGTCGACCCATGGCCACCTCCACCCGGCCGAGAAGCAGTGTGGCGATGCGGCGGCGATGTAGAAACCGATACGCTCTCAGGGCTTGTTTTTCTAGAACTAGAGCATGCAGACAGCCTATATTTTTGTGGGCGCGATCTAACGCTAAATTCAGGCCTGGAGATCTATGATAACCTAGTAAGCCTTTTGACTACAGATTCTTATAATTGTTTGCACATTACAGAAGATAAAGAAAAAGAAAACCAGTTTGATTGGAACTGGGACGAAGAGAAGGGCTGGCTTCAAATGATTTGGCGCCCCGAAGACGCCTCTCATAAAATGATTACATTAATCGTTGAAAACGCAGAGTATGGAACGTTAGTAAAATCAACAGTTTACTATAAAATACTTTCTTCTGACTAAATATTATAAAGCATGAAAACGAAATCCCAAGCAAAACTGGTTTCATTTTTTTATTATGGGGCCCTTATATTGGCTTTATCAAGTTTAATGGTCCTTGGTGCTGTAACTGCAACTGCTAGTGATTATGTCTCAAATTTCGAACGAATTCCAGCGATTCAAGATCGCCCACCTCAAGTAGCCACGTGGAAAAGAACTCCAACGGTAATTGTTTGTGATTATGCCCCGGTTAGTGAAGAGCGTGTAAAAAATGCTGTACGCTTTTGGAAAGATTTAAACTATAGGTTTTTTACTACTCAATATAAATATGATCCTTTAGACAAGTGTAAAAGCAAGACACCGGTGGGATATATTGTAGTACGCCTGGTCCATCAAGATATTCGAATGGATGAGGAAGATTTAGCTGAAACTCACTTTTATGTAGATAATGACCATAATGAAATTGAGTGGGCAATCATATACATGAAGCCCGAGGTTAGAGATACAGTCTTGGAACATGAGATAGGTCATGCTTTGGGATTTTTGCATTTTAATAAACTTAATCATTTAATGAATGAGAAATGGACACAGGGTGGTTGGGACAAGAGCGGCCTCGAAAACAAGCGACCATAGGCGATTTGGTCATTTGTGTTGATTCAGCGCGCGTGAATGAGCACGGGCATAATCGAAAATTTATTGGATTAGTACTTGACAAATCTATTACAGTCTATAGAATACAAGTAGTGGACAGTGGTGAAGAGATCTACTGGCCCATGACAGCAACTTATCTATGGAAGGAAACAAATGAGTACTGAAGAAGTAGAAAAAGTTCACCAAGACGGCCCAGCGTGGACGATCGTAGGGAGATTTCCTACGTTTGATGCGGCCGATCAAAAACGTTTGGAGCTAGCAATGGAGGAAAATCTTCAAGTTAAAGTTCATTGGCAGGGAAAAGTTAACAATCGTTATTATGCCGTAAAGACGCGCCTTGACCCCGCAATTGCACTCGAAGAAGAGGCAGCAGCAAGACGTGCCGAAAAGAAACGCCGTAAAGCCAAACTCAACAAAAAGAGGAGAAAGAAGTAGTGGCCAAAACGTCTCCAACCAAACTTACGCTTTTACAAAACCGCGAAGTAGCAAAAAGTCTCCCAGATGGCTGGGTCTTATATTTGCAATATCGGTTTGACAGTCGCGCCGCCGCAATCGACCACATAAAAGAAGAACCAGTGAGTGTTAATAAACAGCTACTTGAAGCCAAGGTTATTAAACGTGGCGGAAAGAAAGATCCTCATTGGCTTGTATTACACAAGCTTCCCGAAACTCTGTGAGAAGAAGTCGAAAATGAACTAGTTATTAATAACACGACGACAAGGAGTTCGCTTTAGAGATGTCTGATCAAGAACAAAAGAAGCTGCCACCTTTTTTAAAAACGGTTTACTTATCGAACAGGGAAATACGACTCATTCTTGCAGGTCTGTATTCTTTAAACATGCCGAAAGAAGAGGTGGAAGGCACATTGTGGAAAAAGTTATTATTTGAAAAACTCCACAAGAAAACACGACGAAAGAAGAAATAAGTGCACCCCGACAACAGAGACTCACTTATACTGCAGGCAGCCATAGAGTTCGGGCCTGACTGTACCTATACAGTCAAACACAGTACTTTAGGCCCAACTCTTCACATACATGCCGAAACACACTCAAATGCTCGGCTCATGAGAAAAAAAGTGCCAGGTACTTGGAATGGTCTTTATACTGTTGTATTATATAATCGAGACAGCGAAGACGGGTTGCCTGAGATAACTAAAGAGGCATCCTTGTATGATCCCAACTTGACATAAGGACAAAATGACACTAGAATTGACCATATTTGCACTCATTGTGGGTGCGGTAACTAGTGTTTTAAATTTATGGGCATTTAGTACTGTATTAAAAACTCATAAAATGAGAATTATAACTTTATATAATCGTCTAAATTATCTAGAGATGGTGATGGTTCATCATGATCTTCTCCCGCTCCCTTGGGAGGTAGAGGATATTGAGACGGAAGAAAGAAAGAGCTTTAAACGAGATGGAAATGTAGTATACTTGCAAGAAGAATAATGCGGCGTCTGCCGCAGCCACCATAACGAAAGGAGATAAGAAATGGAAAATAATGCATTAGGAAGTCAAATTGTCCGCGCCACGTTGGCGCGCCTTGAGGCCGACCGACAGGAGGCTCTGACCACGATTCAGTTATATGTAAATGCTGTAACTGGAGTTGCTGATCACCCGGCTGTTGTTACTGAGGTTTGCACTGCAGCTGCAAAGTTGGCGCAAGCCGAGCGGTCAATGGAAGCATTAGACCGTCTTTTGGTACGATCGCGACCCGGGACCACGGACAATGAAGACTAACACGGAAAGCACTCCTTACACTACTGTTTGTGTTTCGGGAGGGTTTGACCCTGTGCACGTAGGTCACTTGCGCATGATCCGCGCTGCCGCAGAATACGGCAATGTTGTTGTCATCGTTAATTCAGATGAATGGTTGATGAGAAAAAAAGGATACATCTTTATGCCTTTCGAAGAGAGGTGTGAAATTTTGCGTGGTTTTGCTGCAGTCCACGACACTGTTCAGGTGGATGACACGGACGGAACGGTATGCGAAGCCCTAGAAAGAATAAAACCAGATTTCTTTGCTAACGGAGGAGACCGTAAAGTCAACAACACTCCCGAAATGGATTTGTGCCAGACTTTGGGTATAGAACTTTTATGGAGCGTTGGCGGAGGTAAAATCCAAAGCTCTTCCGATTTAGTTAACTCATCAGGGATGATCAAGGAAAGTGAAACAGAAATAGATGGAGTAGATATTACTCCAAGCCGCGTAGAAGTAGTCTCTGGCGGAGATGTGTCTAAGAAAGGAGAATATTAGCCGCGCTCTCTATTTATTTAAAGCCAAGGGTCTTTATGAGTCGTAAAAAAACGTACGTATTAGACACTAGTGTTTATTTGACAAATGCTGAGTGTATATACGCTTTCGAGAACAACGATATCCACGTGCCTTTAAAGGTCTTCGAGGAAATCGACAAGCACAAAAAACGTCAAGATGCCGTAGGTGCTCAGGCACGTAAAATTATTCGTATTTGGGATGACCTCCGAGCAAAAGGATCCATTGACAAGGGTGTGCGAATCCGGAAGGGCCTAGGCCTTGTTAAATCGATTAGTGCATCTGGTATCGAGCCCGAAGATCTTCCTCGCGACCTAGATATAAAAATCCCAGATCATCTCATTATTGCGACTGCCCTCAAGGCACAAAGAGAAAGTTCTCGTAAAGTAATCTTAGTATCCCGGGATATCAACATGCGTGTTATCGCGGATGCAGTTGGTCTTACGTCAGAAGATTTTCAAAATAATCAAGTTGTTGATAATAGCGAAAGCATTTACGAAGGGTATACCACTGTATTGGTAGACGATCAGATAATCGACAGGTTTTATGAAAAGCAAAGCGTGTATTTAGATGATAAATCCCTTCATCCCAATCAATATGTGATGTTGGTTTCAAATGCAAATGAAAAAAAGACAGCTTTAGGACGATTTGTTCACCACGCCATGCCAATTCGTCAGTTACTAAAAAGTCAGAAGATTTGGGGAATTAAGCCTCGAAACAAAGAACAACAGTTTTTAATGGATGCCTTAATGGATCCCGGGATTCAAATCGTGAGTGTGATCGGAAAAGCAGGTAGTGGTAAGACGATCTGTGCCATCGCTGCAGGCCTTGAACAGACCATAGACGAGATGACACAACAATACACCCGCGTAATCGTCTCACGGCCCGTACAGCCCCTAGGAAAGGACATTGGGTTCCTCCCCGGAACTATGGAAGAGAAAATGACACCCTGGTTGATGCCAATTCAGGATAATCTTCAATTTTTAATGGGAAATGATAAAGTAACCCTTGACATTTACATGCAAAAGGGTACAATAGAGATAGAAGCATTGACTTATATTCGTGGTCGATCGATTTCAAATGCCTTTATCATCATTGATGAAGCTCAAAACTTGACAAGCCACGAATTAAAGACTATAATAACTAGAGTGGGCGAAGGAACCAAAATTGTGTTGACCGGAGACGTAGAACAGATTGATAATGTATATATCGATGCTACCTCCAATGGGTTGACGCATGCCGTCGAAAAGTTCAAGAAGTTTGAGCTGGCATCTCATGTCACCCTACACAAGGGTGAGAGATCGAAAGTTGCGACCTTCGCTGCACAGAATTTGTGAGACCATAATGGAAAATGAAAATCCCGATTTAGAAAAGGCTGTCGAGACCAACACGGGCCTACAAGAACTCGTCGTTAATTATATAGGCGAACGACTTGAGGCTGAGGAAGCCGTGACGGTGGACATGGCCGTGCAGGTATTTGCTGCAGAATTCCCGGAGTTTTTGATGGCTGTTGCCGAAGAAAACTTCTTACGCGGTTATGAGCAGGCACTTTTAGATGTTGAAAGCACCCAGCAGTGACCCATTACGAATATTATATTTATAATATTCCGCTTTTTGTGCTTAACACCCCCGAAGAAAGCGTGGATATACCAGCCTTTTGCGAAGAGGTAGAAGAGATTCTCCCGCAAAGTCTATTGCATGATTTGGATGTGGTTTATATTGGCGACTTTAAAGAACTACAGGGCCGTAATGCCACATATAGAAATGGAGCTATATATATCTCTTCTCAAGAGCCAACGAATTTCGATTTGATGGAAGACTTTATACATGAAACAGCCCACTCTTTGGAGGATCGCCTAGGCGGCCAAATTTATAACAAGGATTTGGTCGACGAATTTAGGGGCAAAAGGTCGCGACTGAAACACATACTTGAAGCAGAAGGATACCACATCAATCCCAAGGCTTATGCTCAAATAGAGTATAATCCTAAGTTTGATAAATTTCTTGCCGATGAAGTCGGGTATCCCACTTTGCTGTCTTTAACCATGGGATTGTTTGTATCTCCTTATGGTGCCACGTCGCTGCAGGAATATTTTGCAAATGGTTTTGAGAAATACTTTCTCGATAGCCCAAAAACAGTTAAAGACATAAGCCCACTTTTACACAAAAAGATTGAAGAAATAATAAATGAGCAAGCGTGAACACATATCTTATTCTGAACTTAAAGATTGGGCTTTTTGCCCACACTATCATCAAAAATCATGGGTTGAAAAGGTAAGCCCATTCGAAGGAAATGAATACACAGCCTTTGGCAGCGCAGTTCATGACGTTTGTGAAAAAAAGCTCCTCAAGGAACAAATAGATGAGGCAGAGGTATTCCAAATAGGTTTCAATAAGCGTCTGCAGGAATTGTTAGAAAAGAATATTGAAGTAAATGACAAAAACGTAGAACAAATGCGTACCGCGGGGCCCGAGATCCTGGCCGAGGTCGACAAGGCCCTTGAGGAATACTTCGGAGAATATGAAGTCTTTTCCTCAGAGGAAATGTTGTATGTTCCTATTGAGAATTTTAATGTTTATTTCAAAGGGTTTGTTGACGCTGTTATTAAAGTAGGGGACACCTATCACCTGTTTGATTGGAAGACGTGTTCGTGGGGATGGGATTCTCGCAAGAAGTCTGAAAAGCTTGTGACATATCAGCTAACATTGTATAAACATTTCTTTTGCCAGAAGCACAAAATCGACCCTTCCAAGGTAGAAACTCACTTCGCGTTGCTTAAAAGAACAGCCAGTAAAAACAGGGTTGAACTATTTAGGGTAACGAGCGGCCTCAAAAAAACGGAAAACGCTCTTAAACTTCTATACCAAGCAATCTATAATATTCTACAGGGGCGTACGATTAAAAATCGTTTGAGTTGTTTAAAGCCGTATCGTTGCAGATTGTATAAAACGGAACATTGCCCGTAAAGGAACACATTAATGTCTAATAATAAAATTAAGATTTTTACTATCGGAGATCATCCACTTTCCCCCTCTGGGGTTGGAACTCAGACAAAGTATATTATCGAAGGGATGCTTAAAACCGGTAAATATCAGTTTGTCTCTTTTGGGGGGGCTATAAAACACCCCCGTCACGACCCCCAACATACAGAGCAGTGGGGAGAAGACTGGATCATTTGGCCCGTGGATGGCTATGGTACACAAGAAATGGTGAGAGCTATGATATATCAGCAAAAGCCTGATATTTTGTGGTTTATGACCGACCCTCGTTTTTATGGGTGGCTTTGGGAGATCGAGCATGAGATTCGACCCCATGTGCCGATGGTGTATTATCACGTATGGGACAACTATCCTCATCCTAAATTTAATCGACCCTTTTATCTTTCAAATGATCATGTGGCTTGCATCTCGCGGCTAACTCACGATATTCTTCAAACAGTTGCGCCCGAGACACCAAGCAGTTATATTCCACATGCTGTGGACGGTGACATCTTTAAGCCAATGCCTCCGGGCGAAATTGCACAGTATCGTCACCAGAAAGGCCTGACAGATAAGTTTGTCTGTTTCTGGAATAATAGAAACGCAAGACGAAAGCAGTCTGGTACTTTGATTTGGTGGTTTAAAGAATTCTTGGACCAAGTGGGCCATGATAAGGCAACCTTGATCATGCACACAGATGTTAAGGATGTTCATGGTCAAGACCTGGAAGCCATTATTCACGAACTGGGACTCACCTCAGGAGAGGTGCTTTTCTCACGTGAAAAGGTGGATTCTCGCGACCTGGCCGGGATTTATAACGTCGCCGACTGTACTGTAAATATATCTGATGCAGAAGGCTTCGGCCTTTCTACGTTGGAGTCCCTATCTTGCGGGACGCCTATCATAGTGACACTGACCGGAGGTCTTAAAGACCAGATCTCGGATGGCGAAACGTGCTTTGGAGTTGGTATTGAACCGACCTCAAAATCTATCATTGGATCTCAGTCTGTTCCTTATATTTATGAAGATCGAATCTCAAAGGAAGACTTTGTAAATGCGCTGCTTAAGGTATACAATATGACAGCCGAAGAACGCACTGAACTGGGAGCTAAGGCTCGTGAGTGGACTTTAAAGCAGTTTAACTTTGACGACTTCGTGCAATCTTGGGATGATCTTTTTACGCAATTGAATGAAGATTGCGGATCATGGGATAACCGCACGGGATATACACCATATGAAATGAGGGTACTCTAAAATGCAGAAAAAACTTTTAATGAGAGGGCCCCTTCTCTCTCGATCTGGCTATGGCGAACAGTCACGCTTCGCTCTTAGAGCGATGCAGTCTCATCGGGATTTGTTTGATGTTTATGTCATTAATACTTCATGGGGCTCCACGAAAAACATCGCCGAGAGTTCCCCCGAAAGAGCGGAGATTGAGTTTCTGCTTCAAAAAACCCACCACTTCATGCAAGCCGGCGGCCAGTTTGACGCATCGCTCCAAATTACAGTCCCGAATCAGTTCGAACGAATCACCCCCGTAAATATTGGGTACACCGCCGGGATAGAAACGACGAAAGTTGCCCCGGAGTGGATCGGAAAAGTGAACGAGACAATGGAGCGGGTCATTGTCGTCTCTAATCATGCCAAGTCAGTATTTGAAAATACCGTTTATCAGGCGACGAATGAAGAGACCGGAGAAGTTCTTGATGACTGGAGCGTAAAGGTCCCTATCGACGTAGTGAACTACTGCGTTCGAGGAGTCGTGCCTCCTGAGCCACTGGATGTTGAGTTTACAACCTCTAAAAACTTTTTAGTAATGTCTCAATGGGCGCCCAGAAAAAACGTAGAAAACACTCTTAAATGGTTTGTGGAAACATTTAAGGATGATGAAGATGTCGGCTTAGTACTGAAGACAAATACTGCCGCAGATAGCATTATGGATCGAGAATTTACTACACATCGCATCAACCATGTGCTGAATAGTTTAGATATTCCCGATCGTAAGTGTAAGGTGTATTTTTTGCACGGGGAACTGACTCCGAATCATCTATCGTGGTTATATTTGCACCCCACAATGCAGGCCTTAGTGAACATCGGCCATGGAGAAGGCTGGGGTCTCCCCCTCTTCGAGGCAGCCTGTAATGGTCTCCCTCTTCTTACTGTAACATGGAGCGGCCAGATGGACTTTATTTGCAAGCCCAACAAGAAGGGCAAGGATGTTCCTAGGGTTATTAAGGTTGACTACGAACTGGCTGAGATTCAGCCATATGCCCGCGTGCCGCAAATGCTCGTGGAGGGCTCCCAGTGGGCTTATCCTAAGGAGGCTTCTTATAAGCGCGCTTTGCGTGAAGCAATTGATAAGCAGGGCCATTACCGAAACGAAGCGCAGGCACTTCAAAAGCATGTGCTCGATAAATTTACTCCCGAGAAGATGTACAAACAGTTTGCCGATTCGGTACTGGAAGCGTGTGGAGGCGTGTCGGCGCCTCCTGTAGACGGGGATGCTGTCCTAGAGTTTTAAAGTGCAGTTATTCTACATATCTGATTTTTTTGCTGGAGAGGTTGCTGGGGGCGCCGAACTGTGCGACAGTGTTCTTCTGTCGTTGCTGGAAAGCGCTGGCCACAAGATTGTTAGGTTCAAGGCCCATGAAGTTGGTCCCAAACATCTTGAGATGTATAAAAACTTTGGTTTTCATTTTCTGGTTTCCAATTTTATACAACTGGGCGCGCCAGCCAAATCATGGTTTGTAGAGAATCCCGCTGTGTACTCCATCATGGAGCACGATCATAAGTACATTAAAGCTCGGGATCCATCAAGATACCCTAATTTTTTAGTTTCGAAGAATGATCTGAGAAATCAGAGTTTCTACGTTAATGCAAAGAACGTGTTTGCGCAATCGGCGCTTCATGCCGAGGTCATAAAAAAGAACCTGAACAGCGCCAATGTAGTGAATCTGGGGATGAGCCTCTGGTCCGATGAACATCTGGATATAATAGAAGCTTTGGTAGATACAGAGAAAACATTTACCCACGGCGTTTTGGACAGTCGTAATCCGACCAAGAACACGTTTAGGAATGTTGAGTTCTGCGAGAGCAAAGGCCTGTCCTATACGAGGATAGGATCTCCCAGCTATGCTACTTTTATGGAACAGTTGAGTAAATGTGAAAAGCTCGTTTTCTTTCCAGCGGTGTTGGAGACCTTTAATCGAATGCTTATAGAGGCGCGAATGCTGAATTGTCGGGTTGTGACCAATAATTTTAATGGCTGTATTTCTGAGCCATGGTTTAAAGACCTGAAAGGACAAGAGCTTATTGATTTTGCACGCACAGAGCGGGTGAATGTAGCTCAAAAGGTAGCCGACTCTATTACTCGGGAACCAACTCGGGAAACTCCTCAAGACATTACGGTTATTCTAAACGCCTACAGGCGGCCGTATAACCTCTCCATGCAGATTGAGGCCATTCGTGCTCAAACCCATCCCCCAAAACAGATCTGGCTGTGGGTTAACGCTCACGAAGATAATGCGGGCTATGATTTTGAGTCCCTCGGCGTCGATCGCATCTTTAAAAATGATTATAACTGGAAGTTTTACGGCCGCTTTGCAGCTGCGCTTTTGGCCGACACAGAGTACGTCGCGATGTATGACGACGACACAGTTCCAGGGAAAAAATGGCATCATAACTGTTTAGAAACAATGAAAACTCATGAAGGCATTTTGGGTACAGCTGGGGTTATCCTTAAAGGCGATCGGTATGTGCAACATGATCGCTGTGGGTGGCCCACACAAAATGCTGAAGTCAAAGAGGTCGACCTGGTCGGCCATGGTTGGTTTTTTAAACGCGAATGGCTACGATATTTGTGGCAAGAAAAGCCGACCACATGGGATAATGGTGAAGATATTCAATTTGCCTTCATGAGTAAAATTCACGGCAATATTCCAACATATTGTCCCGCACACCCGCCAGAGGACCGCGAACTTCATGGTTCCATCTTAGGAAACGAACTTGGTATAGATGCTAAAGCTACATCAACTAATCAAGCAGTTTCGCACAAACAATTTTTTAGCGAGAGAGACGAGTGCGTTAGGGCCGGCCTGGACAAGGGATGGCAAACCGTACGGGGAGTTACTAAATCATGATATTGATTTCTTTCGGAACGCGACCCGAGTATATTAAGATTAAACCTTTATTAAAAGAGTTTGATGGAAAGATACCGTATGCTCTTTTGTTTACTGGCCAACACACGAGTCTTCTAAAAGATGTGGTAGCTACCACTGATGTACGTCAGTTGGAAATTAAAGACGGGCCCAATCGACTAGATTCTATTGTTGCATCTATTATGAACAGTGATCATGTTTTCAATAATGTAACAAGCGTTATGGTTCAGGGAGACACAACCTCAGCCTTCGCTGTAGCCCTTGCCGCGTTCCATCGTAAGTTAAAGATTATTCACTTGGAAGCTGGCCTACGTACTGGCGATTTGATGCATCCCTATCCTGAAGAGTTTAATCGTCAAGCCATTGCTCGAATGGCCAATATTCACCTGTGTCCCACGGACCTGTCGGCTTGCAATCTGCGTCGCGAAAATATCACCTCAAATGTGTACGTCGTGGGGAACACTGTGTTGGACAACCTAAAAGACATAAAGACCAGATATGGAAATACTATCTTGATAACCATGCATCGCCGTGAAAACCACGCCCTAATGGATAAATGGTTTAATGAGTTGGAAAAGATTGCATCGCTCTATTCGCAGTATGAGTTTATTATACCGCTCCATCCAAATCCTAATGTGCAACAATATAAACATATACTAAAAACAGTTAAAGTGATAGAGCCGGTAGGTCATGAAGAGTTCATACGGATGATTGCTAATTGTAGGTTCATCATTACCGATAGTGGAGGGATACAGGAAGAGGCATCGTTCTTGGGGAAGAAGTGCGTTGTGTGTCGGCAGATTACAGAACGAGTTGAAGGAATGGGAGTTTTTTCCTTTATGTGTCCTCATCCGGCGGAGTTACTAGATTTAGTCAATTGGCTGGAGGCTGATAAAAAGTTTAAAGTTGCACCCGACGAAGTTTGTCCTTACGGCGATGGGGCATCCTCTCAACGGATAGCTTCTATTTTGTCGGAAAAGTAAATGTTCAAGGATTTCACAAAAGACTTTGATTTTGTATTGGATAAATTAAAGAAAGTAGAGAACTTTGCCTTTACTAGATTTTCTGATGGCGAGTTGTTTATGTTACAAAACAAGACGGTTGTCTTAGCCGACAACCATTACGTCACCGGCGATATAAAGGGCCCCAACAGATATACCCAGGAAGAACACAAAGAGTTTCATCCAGAGAAACATCAAAAATATCGCGACAAGCTTATCGAATGTTATAAACATAATCAAGACCATTATTATAAGGGTATCTGTACAGCAACCGATGGTCACGTCGGTCGCGACAACTTTAACTGGATGATAGACTTCCATGGCGGTGACCATGAAAATCTTACATTTGCCAATCTACTTATCAACGCAAATTATTCTAGATTTGTAGAAGAAATGGTGCCTGTTCTTGCTGACCGCGATTTGCTGTATGTGGTCAATGAATTGGCCGATCTTTCGCTGCTGCCCTTTGAGATTAAAAAGGCGTTCTTGGTGGGATCCAACTGTCAGGTTAACAACTATGACACTGCTCAGAAAGTTGCAGACTATATTGAAGAGAACAAACTAGAGAATAGTGTTGTTTTGTGTTCTGCTGCAACTTTGAGCAACTATGTGATTTATGAAGGGTTTAAATCAAATCCTAACAATACCTTTTTAGATATCGGGAGTTGCCTCAATCCGTTGCTCGGCCTAGAAGGATGGAAGCACACGCGAGGATATCTCACCGGATATTGGCTTAACTCAAGAAGCCCATTTCAACATCAGGTAGATCGATGGAATTAGTAGAGAATGAAAAAGAATATTGGGAGTTTATTCGATTGTTGCGAACCCACGAAGATGTCAAACAGGGGTTTATCCAACAAGGTGAAATAAGTTTTAATAATCACGTGACATACATGAAGAAGTATGGTAAGATGTACTATATTTGTTTGGTGGAGGGTCAACCTGCTGGTTTTGTGGGCGCTATTGATAATGATATTCGTGTTGCAACACATCCAGACTTTCAGAAAAGAGGCGTGGCAAAGTTCATGATTAATGAGTTGATGAAGCGTCATCCTGATGGGGTTGCGAAGGTTAAAATTGAAAACGAAGCTAGCGTGCGTTTGTTTGAGAGTTGTGGCTTTACAAAGAAATATTATTTATTGGAGAAATAGTGCTACATAGTCCCTATAAAGTAGTTCAAATGTTTGAAGAGGAAGTGGCCCACTATACTGGCGCTCCTTGCGCGGTCTCGCTGAATAGTTGCACGAATGCCCTGTTTCTCGCTTGTAAATGGGTGGGAGTCAAAGACAAAGAAGTTATAATACCAAAGCGCACCTACTTATCTCCGCCACAGTCCGTTCGTCAAGCTGGTGGCAAACTGATATTTGATGACCGCCCGTGGGAGGGAATATATCAGCTTAAGCCTTTTCCGGTTTATGACGCAGCCAAGAGGTTTACTTCCAATATGTATATTCCGGGCACGTTTATGTGCTTAAGCTTTCATATCAAAAAACATCTTAAGATTGGTAAAGGTGGAATGATACTCACAGATAATCCAGAGGCAGCTGAATGGTTCAAGGCTCGACGCTATGAGGGGCGTACTGCCGGCATGAAATACCACGAGGACAACATTGATGAGGAGGGCTGGAATATGTATATGACACCAGAGCAAGCCGCCAGGGGCTTGACATTGATGCAGAATTACCCGCAAAACGTGCCGGATATTCCTGAGAATCCTCCGTATCGAGATCTTACTGAATTTGATATTTTTAAGGATGTGGAGGTTCGTCCTCATGGCTGATAATCTAGCTTTAATTGTAGATACTAACTCAAACTATTCAGATGTATGGGCTCCTTGTTTTGGCCGCCTCTCCCGCCATGCGAAGGGGATCAAAAAGTACGCGTTCACGGACACTGCCGATGGTCTTCCGGACGATATTGTTCCTATTCTTTATGATAACGAGGCAGCTTACCGGGATCAGTTTCTTTCTTGCATAAATCAAGTCGAAGAAAAATATATTTTGTATACGAGCGAAGACTATATTCTTTACGCAGACATCCAGCAGGCTAAAATAGAAGAGTTGACACGACTGTTGGACGAAACAGAATACAGCTTTTGCAAATTTATTAAGGGGCCCGAAGCTACAACGCCTTATCGAGATAATCTCTATATTATCGACCCAGAAGATCCTAACTTTTTCGCACAACAGGCAAGTTTGTGGGATACTCGCGCCTTTGAGAGCATTTTTGAAGCCGCACCGGAGGGAAATACACGCATGCAGCAAGAACCACAAGGGTCTAGCTTGTGCCGCCAATTGGGCCTCAAGGGCCTCCAATACTACTCGGGCTCTCCGAAAAGAGGAATATTTCATTACGATTCGACCATTTACCCCTGTATTGCGACTGCTGTGACCAAGGGATTGTGGAATATTGCCGAATATTATGATGAAATGTTTGAAATGTTCCGAGAATATGATATAAACTATAAAACAAGGGGATACCGTTAAATGAAAATAGTATGTAATTGGCAGGGCGATTGCTTGTGGGGGGTTGTACCCTACATGCATAAGAGCCTAGAGCCCTTCAACGACGACACCTCCAACGCGGTCTTGATGAACGGCGCGCATTGGATTTATGATCATGGAATAAAGGAGCCATATCGCGACTATGAACGCCGCTGTTTGCTGGCGTTATGGAGTCCGTGCGAGTTCACCGCTAAGGCCGACTATTATCATTTTGATCATTTTGATTTTTTCACTGAGGTCTATTGTGTTTGTCCTTTTACGTGTGAGTTTATGAACGATCACTATGGGTATGAGAAGTTTAAATACATCCCCTATCCTTTCACCAACTATACGGTGACCGAATTCGGGAACTATGATGCTGATTGCTCATGGATGGGCTCTATTCATGGACAAGACCATATATCTGCAGTTGAAACCCTCATGCAGTTTAACTATAAATTCATGACATCCCAGAGGAATACATGGATGAGGCACCCATATGAGTTCGCGAAGTGTACTCACGTTATGCTCCCGGGCGACCAGAAGCTGATCGAGCTAAGTCGCTGTCGGTCTTCGTTGAGCTTCAACATGATTTACATGAGCCCATCCTCAGTTAAGAATAAGTTCAAGGCATTCGAGAGGTTTGATGAGGGCATTATGCCACAGTTTAAAGTAAGAACCCACGAGATTACCAGTTCAAAGTCATTGATGCTGGTTAAGAAGGACCCCTGGGACTTGGTGGAAGACTTTTATGAGCCCGGTACAGAGTTTCTTTACTTTGAAAACTTCGAAGAGTTGAGAGATATCATCCACGACGTGTCAACCAACTTTGAAAAATATCAGGATATAATTGAAGCAGCGTATCTTAAAAGCCAAGAGTATACTGTAGAGAAAATCTATCGTTATATCCAAACAGACGATCAATCATTAATAACTTGGAGGAACAAACATGCTTGAGAATAAAAAAGTCTTGGTTACTGGCGGCACGGGTCTTGTAGGTCGTGAACTAGTAGAACTGCTGGTTAAGAAGGGAGCCGTCGTTACGTCCGTATCTTTGGACGAGAACAATCTTGATCCTGCATGGGGCGCTACGTATGTCAAGAAAGATTTGCGGTCGAAGACCAACTGTTATGAGTTGTGTGAAGGTATGGATTATGTTTTCCATATTGCCGGAGTTAAAGGTTCCCCTGTTGTTATGAAAACCTTTCAATATCAAATATTTAGAGACTTTATCATGATGAACACCAACATACTCGACGCCATCTACAACACTCCCTCAGTGAAGTGGGGGCTTTATACCAGCACCATTGGCACATATGGTCCTGCTCGGACCTTTAAGGAGGACGATTTGTGGACTCAGAACCCCTCCCCCAATGATTGGTTTGCCGGCTGGGCGAAGCGTATGGGCGAAGTTCAGGTTAATGCTTATGACGAGCAGTATGAGGAAAAGAAGATGTCTATTATTAAGCCTGCCAACATCTATGGTAAATTTGATAATTTTGATTTGCGTACTTCGACGCTTATTCCTTCGTTGGTTCGTAAGGTGGCTGAGGCTGAGACTTCCGTTGAGATTTGGGGTGATGGTTCTGCCGGTAGGGATATTATTCATGCCCGCGATATTGCTGGCGCCGCTATCTTTGCCGTAGAAAATCAAATTACGAAACCCCTAAATGTTGGTCATGGAAGGACCTTTACTATTAAGGAGGTCATCGAGACCCTAGTGGCCGTGTCCGGAAAAGATCTAGCCATTACCCACGATCTTAGTAAGCCTACCGGAGATCAGTTTAGGGTACCCAACACAGAGCGCCTTAACGGATATGGATTCCAGCCCTCTGTGAGCTTAGAGGAAGGCCTGAAGGAGACTATGGAGTGGTATCTGGCAAATGGTCCGACGACTGGTAGGTTTAACCCCTTTCAGGTGGAGGAGAATAGCAATGATTAATAAGCAATTTATAAAACAGTATATCCATAACCAGGAGTTGCTCCCAAAAATAGATTTAGTTTTGTCTCTCTCGGAACAACGTTCACGGAACATCTTAGCACAAAACGATTGGTACAAAGATTTGTACATTAATCCAGATGTAGACATTGTTAATAGTCACCCACAGGTAACCCAACAGGTCAGAGCAGAGTTGGTGGACTTCTTGAAATTATTGTTAAAAAACGATGTTAAAGATATGCTACAGATTGGGCTGGGCCACTGGGCCTCTACACATTTTGTACTGAGTCTGCTCCTGGATCATATCACGACGATTGAGTACGACCCACAGTTTATTGAGCGCTACAAGCCCGAAATGGATTCTACTTTAGAGACGATTTTAGAGGGGGATTCTACGGTCCTACATGCGACGCTCGACAAAGAATACGATGCTGTCTTCATCGATGGTAATCACTCTTATGAGTATGTTAAAAAGGATTTGGAAAACTATTATCCTAAGGTTAAGGCCGGCGGAATCGTGGCTCTTCATGATGCAAATTTTGAGGGAGACAGGTACGGAACTCCGCGAGTTCTGCGAGAAACCGACTATAACTGGCAATTTATTTCCCACTCCAAGGAGGTGGGGATCGCATATCTGATAAAGGAGACAGCAGAATGACGAAGACTATGCTGATTTGTGGAGCTGATGGGTTGATCGGCAAAACATGTTTGGACCACTTTAAAGACAGCTATGATATAACGGCGACGTTATTTAATAAGACAGAACCTCAGCGTGGCCGAGTGGAAGGGGTTGACTATGTTTCGATCGACTTGCGCAACGAATCCGAGGTTAAGGGGCTGTTTGCTAGCAAGCATTTTGATGTGGTACTGCAGGCTGCTGCCACCACCACCGGCGCAAAGGACGTGGTAGAGAGGCCATATGTTCATGTGACTGACAATGTGGTCATGAATGCTTGGATCTTCCGAGAAGCAATGACGGCTGGTGTAGGTCATGTGCTCTTCCCCAGTTGCACGGTAATGTATCAGCCCAAAGACCATCCTCAGTCTGAGGCTGATTGGAGCGCCAGCGATGAGTTATACAGTGCATATTTTGGCGTAGGCCATATGAAGGTTTTTAATGAGAATATGTGCGACTTTTATTCACGTATTGGTACGACGAAATTCACGGCTTTCCGTCACTCTAATGTTTACGGACCCTATGACAAGTTTGACTTGGACAAGTGCCATGTAGTTCCCGCTTTTGTAAATAAGATTATCAATGCGGAAGATACGTTAGAGATTTGGGGAGAAGGTAAAGCCTCGCGAGACATCATTTACATTGACGATTTGGTTGATTTTATTCATAAGTGCATCGACAACCAAAAGGGAATGTATGAGCTATACAATTGCGGAGGAGGACAAGCTTATCCCATTCTTCAGTTGGCCGAAACAATCATGAAGCTAAACGACAAGGAGCTAGATCTTCAGTTCGACCTTACCAAGCCGGACATTCCTACGACTGTTATACTTAATTGCGATAAAGCCGAGCGAGATCTCGGATGGACCGTAAGCACCAGTATTGAGGAAGGTTTGAGGAAGACTTGCGAATGGTATAAAAACCATGTACAATGATATTACGTTGGTGGATCAGAAGCATTTTGAGCCCCGCGGTAATATCTATACGATTTATGATGAAAGAAAAATCCCAGTAGATTGTACGTTTGTTCAAGATAAGGTTTCAAAATCTAACCAAGGAGTGATTAGGGGATTTCATGGCGACGATAAGACGTGGAAGCTTATCTCTTGTTTACACGGAAAGATAAAATTAGTTACGTATAACATTGACACAGACGAAAAAAAGGTTTATATTCTAGATGGTGATTCGCTTGAATCTACTTCGGTTCTAGTGCCGCCACGCACGTTAAACGCGCATCAGTGCTTGAGTACAACTTGCATTTTCTATTATAAATGGAGCGAGTACTATACAGCACCGGAAGACCAATGGAGTGTTCACTATGATGATTCTGATATATCGCCCGAATGGGACGACTCATTGTGTCAAATAGTCTCAGAGAGGGATCGCCGTTCACAATCTTTAAAGGAGCTAAAAAAGAATGTTACAAGCCAGTGATTTGATCGAGTTTGAAAAAGATATCGCCGCCATCTACGAAGCCGGCCACATTACCGCTCCTGTGCATTTACGAGATGGTAATGAGCAGATACTTGTCGACATCTTTAAAAACCTTCAGATTTCCAATGAACATTATGTTTATTCAACTTGGGCTAGCCATTTACACGCTCTTTTACAGGGAGTTCCTCCTGAAAGAGTGAAGCAAGATATTTTAGAGGGAAGGTCTATTACCCTGCATTACCCGGATTATAATTTCTATAGTTCTGCTATCGTTGGAGGAATCTCCCCGATTGCAACCGGCACCGCGTTGGCGCTTAAGAAACAGAATAAGCTTAATCGTGTATTCTGCTTTCTTGGAGATATGAGCTTTCGAACAGGCATATCCCATGAATCTATTGTTTACGCAATATCCCACGACCTCCCAATCACCTTCATAATCGAAGACAACGGCAAGTCGGTGGGGACCATCACTGAAGAGTGCTGGGGCTCCGTTCCCACGGAGTCTTTATACCAGATCTATAAAACTATGTCTGCGGATACTAGTACAGATCTTGTTTATTATACGTATGAGATGTCTTATCCCCATTCGGGTACGGGCGTATTTGTGGAGTTTTAGGATGAACTATAAAGAAGAAGTGTATAAAGGAATGGAATTGCTAAATCAGCATCCCAAAACAATTTTTATTGGACAGGCCGTAGAATATAAGGGAACCGCCCTTACTCATCAGGTGAAGCATTTCCCTCCAGAGAAGCTTCTTGAACTACCAGTTGCAGAAGAATTTCAAGCGGGAGTCGCCCTAGGTCTAGCCATCGAGGGATACATTCCGGTTTCTGTTTATCCCAGAATGAACTTCATCATTTTAGCAATGAACCAAATCGTAAATCACCTAGACAAGTGGGAGGCCATGTCTGTGGGTCAGAGTAAGCCGAAGGTTATCATGAAGGCTGTTGTGGGATCACAGTACCCCCTCGACCCGGGTCACCAACATAAAGCGGACTATACAGAGTGCTTCAGGAGCGCTTGTACCAATATTGATGTAGTTGAGTTGCTGTACGGACCTGAGGTGGTGCCTGCGTACGAGAGAGCTTTAAACAGCGATCGATCTACTTTAATAATTGAACATGGAGATTTATACAGATGAAAAAAAGAATTGAATTTGGTGAACTAGTAATCGGCGATTTGGCTCGGGAGCATCTTATGGATGTTTGCGATACCAACTGGGCATCCGGAGGTCCGAAAGTAAAGGCTTTAGAAAAGCAGTGGAACGAGTTATTTGAATATACCCAAAGTGTTGCTGTAAGTTCAGGTACGGATGGTGTACTAAACTCTTGCTTGGCTTTGTATGATCTGAAGGGCGCCAAAAGAAATGTTAGTGAAGTGATCGTCCCAGCGTTGTCGTTTATTGCTACCTCTAATGCAGTCCGCGCTGCAGGCCTGGTACCGAAGTTTGTTGACGTCAAAAGAGAAACTTTGAATATTGATGAGTCGAAAATTGAAGAGGCTATTAACGAAAATACGGTAGCTATTATGCCGGTGCACACGATGGGCCGCATGGCGGAAATGGATGTTATCTGTGATATCGCGTCTCGACACAATCTTCTCGTCATTGAAGATGCGTGCGAAGCTCATGGCGCAAGATATAAAGGCAAGCTCGTCGGCCAGTGGGGCGACATGTCGGTTTACAGTTTCTACATTGCTCACCTGGTGTGCTGTGGCGAAGGAGGTATGGTGTCGGCTAATAGTGAAGAAATCGGCAATCTTCTGACCTCTACACGCTCACACGGCCGCCCACACAATTCTATTTATTTTGATCATCTGAGAACTGGGCTGAACTCTAAGATGAACGATCTAGAAGCATCTATCGGCCTCGAAGCACTTAGTGTGTTCTGGGATACATTTTGGACACGTCATCGTTTCATGAAAGAAATGCGCGCTGGCGTTGTGGGGTTTGAAGACGTTGCGTGGTTTTCCGAGGAAGACGAGGGAAATGTAAACTGTCCTCATGGATTTAGTGTGACGTGCAAGACAGAAGGAGATATTGAACATATCAAGGCTGCCTTAGATCATCACAATATTCATCACAAGAGAAATTTTGGGTGTATTCCTACACAACATGCGGCTTTTGCAGACATGGGTCACTCATTGGGTGATTTTCCTGAATCTGAATGGGTGGGAGACAACGGTGTTCATATCGGCTGCCATCAGTATTTGAGCGACGACGACGTCGCCCGAATCATTGTTGCGTTGAAAGAAGGTTTAGCCAACTGTAGTGCCCCTAGGTGAAGGTAGATTATGAGTCAAAGAAAATATTTGCCCACATTAGCAGAGCTGATTGATAGACTTTCTATCGCACAGCTTAAAGAAGTTTTCATTCCCGAGCACAAAGAGGAATATTCCCAGGAAATCAAGGACATTGTTCATGATGTTCAATTGATATTGGATTCTTCCGAAAACATTACGGGCGAAACTATTCGTGCTATTGTTGTGTTATCACAAATGAACCTTCATATTTGGCACAATGAATCTAATTACCGCAAAGGAATCAAAGACGGCAACAATCTAGAGTTGACCCATGGGCTAAATGGTATCCGCAACGTTGCCAAAAATAAAATTCAAGAGATAGTTGGCGGCAGAAAGGACTATAAGATAGACTGCTTAGCTGCCGATTTTAAGGATTGGGAAGTTAGCTGGAAAGATGAGTAGCAAGACGCTGGTTATAGGGGACGCATGTACTGATGTATTTGTATATGGTGAGTGTACGCGCCTTTGTCCGGACGTCCCAGCACCAGTTTTCGTTCCCAAGAAAACCTGCAGCAACGGAGGAATGGCGGCAAATGTAGCAGCTAATCTCCAACAACTCGGGACCGCCTGTGATTTAATGAGTAACGCTGAGAAAACCGAAAAAACTAGGTATGTGGACCAGCAAACCAATTACATGTTTTTACGCGTTGACACGGGCGAGGAAGATGTTCGGCGCGTTGAGGGCTTAACGAAAGAACTTCTTTCAAAATATGATGCTATTGTTATATCCGACTATAATAAGGGCTTTTTGATCGAAGAGGATATTGCTTTTATTTGCCAAAATCATTCTACTGTTTTCATGGACACAAAAAAGATCCTAGGGCCCTGGTCGACCGGCGCCAAGTTTATCAAAATTAATGAATATGAGTTCAATCGTACGAAACATACGGTTGACAACACTGATAACATGATTATTACTTTGAGAGAGAAAGGGTGTGAATACCAGGGCGAGAGGTTCCCGGTGGAAAACGTAGAGGTGAAAGATATGTCAGGAGCAGGAGATACTTTTTTGGCCGGCCTGGTAGCCAAGTATATGGAAACCCAAGATATTCGTCAAGCGATTGTCTTTGCAAACGAGTGTGCCACAGAGGTGGTCCAAAGGAGGGGCGTCGGTGTCGTTTAAAGAATACTACGAGTATTATCTGACTTTACATCAAAACCCTATTTGTAGGCGATTGCATGTAGTGGGCCAGTGCGTTACACTATTAACTTTGGTTGCAGCAATCATTTTTAAATCATGGCCGCTTTTGTTGCTGACACCTTTTGTGGTTTATCCGTTCGCATGGTCAGGACACTTCTTTTTTGAAAAGAACGAGCCGGCCGCATTTTCTAAGCCTTTGTGGGCAAAAGCATGCGACTGGGTAATGCTCAAAGATATATTAACCGGAAAGTTGGAGTGGTAAAATGAAGATATTAATTACTGGAGGAGCCGGCTATATTGGTAGCGAATTGGTGAACTATTTTATTGATGATCACGAAGTGGTGGTAATCGATAACTTAATGTACGATGCCACGTCTTTACTAAGGTACGCTAATAGTCCCAACTTTACTTTTGTGCGCGGTGACGTCCGTGATAGAGAGCTATTGGGAAAGCTCATGGAAGGTTGCGATGTCATCATTCCTTTGGCCGCATTGGTTGGGTTCCCACTTTGCGACCGGGATCCCCGGGCAGCTGTAGAAATTAACTACGAGATTAATCAGTGGATCGCCGACAACAAGCTTCCGGAGCAAAAGGTGATCTATCCATGCACCAACTCAGGGTATGGCACCAGCGAAGACGGTACAGTCCGCACAGAGGAATCTCCGCTCAATCCCGTGTCTCTGTATGGTAGAACCAAGGTTGACGCTGAAAACGCCTACAGGAGCGCTGTGAACTGCGTAACGTTCCGTTTGGCGACTGTTTACGGCCCATCTTCTCGCATGCGCACCGATTTGCTCGTTAATAACTTTGTGTTACGAACTTTACGAGACCGTGTACTGGTGCTCTATGAGTGCGAATTTATGAGGAATTATGTGCATATTCATGACGTATGCAATGCGTTCAAATTTGTGCTCGATAACTGGGATGCATGTACCGGGGAAACCTTTAATGTAGGCAATGATGTTTTGAATATGAATAAGTTGCAGCTCGCCGAGACAATTCAGAAGCACCTTCCACTTGAAATAATTCGCGCGGAATTTACTAGCGATCCTGATACTCGTGATTATATTGTGAGTAGTGAGAAGATTTATTCGAGGGGATATACTTGTGCTTTTGATTTGGATGACGGTATCAAACAGCTGATAACGACCTATTCTATTATCGAGAGCCCCTGGTATGCCAACTACTAAACTAATCTTTACGAATGGGTGTTTTGATATATTGCACCGAGGACACATGGAGTTGCTTAAATATTGCAAATCACTGGGGACTGTAGTTGTGGGTTTAAATAGTGACGACAGCGTCCGAAGACTTAAAGGCCCCAGTCGACCCTTCTTCAATGTTGAAGACCGTAAGGTAATGCTTGAAGGCTGTCGCTATGTGGACAGAGTAGAGGTGTTCGACGAGAATACTCCGTACGAGTTAATAAAGCAAGTGGAACCTGATATAATAGTCAAAGGTGGCGATTATACAGCAGATCAAGTGGTTGGGAGCGACCTAGCATCGGTGAGGATATTTCAGTTTGTTGAGGGATATTCTACCACGCGCATTTTGGAGACCATGTAATGGTATATGTATTTGATATTGACGGCACAATCTGTGATAATGCCAACAGCGACTACGAGAACTCTACCCCTTTGACTGACAGGATCGAAAAGGTTAACCAACTTTATGACGAGGGGCACACAATTATATTTCAAACGGCACGAGGCATGGGACGCAGCGGCAACTCCGAAGCTTACGCGTATGCTAAGTTCTTTGATGTGACACAGAAGCAGCTAGCAGAATGGGGTGTCAAGTACCATTCCCTATTTTTGGGCAAGCCGTCCGGAGATGTGTATGTTGACGATAAAGGAATAAATGATAATGAGTTCTTTACCGATTAAATTTGTGCCCAAAGGATGGGGCTTTGAAAAGTGGATCGTAAATTGCAGTGAGTATTGTGGGAAGTTGCTGTATTTTGTAAAAGGCAAGAGATGTTCATGGCATTATCACGTGATAAAAGACGAAGTATTTTACATTCAGTCGGGAAAAATCTTGCTTAAATATTCGGACCAAGACGATCTGGACAACGCTAATGAGATTGTGTTAAGTCGCGGAGACAATTTTCATGTTCAACGCGGCCTTAGGCACCAGATGATTGCGCTAGAAGACACCGAGTTGTTCGAGTTTTCAACTCAGCATTTCGATAGCGATAGCCATAGAGTTATTAAAGGTGATTAGATGAAGCTCGTCGTAATAACGGGATGTTTAGGGTTTATCGGGTCTTATGTGACTCGCGCTTGCTTGGACAAGGGCTGGCGCGTTTATGGAATCGATAAGTGCACCTACGCCGCAAACCTTCATTTATTGGCCGATTTTGAGGCGCACCCTCGCTTCACTTTTAAAAACGAGGACATTGCAACCCTAACGAGTCTTCCCGATTGTGACTATGTTATTAATATTGCCGCAGAAACACATGTGGGAAACAGTATTATAGACAGTGACGACTTCCTTCACACGAACGTGAATGGGGTAAAAAATTTATTAGATATCATTAGGTATAAGCCTACAAATGTTTGTGAGGCCCCGGTCTTTTTCCACTTCAGTACAGATGAGGTGTATGGAGATATTGCGGAGGGGTCTCATACTGAGAGAGACGTACTGAAGCCGAGCAATCCATATTCGGCGTCTAAGGCCGCGTCCGATATGCTAATCAAGGCATGGGCTAGAACATATGCTTTAGAGTATATTATTTTACGTCCCACCAATAATTATGGAGTATATCAGCATGCAGAGAAACTTGTTCCGCTAAGCATTAAGTTGCTACAGCGAGGCAAGAAAATACGTCTTCATGATCGAGGCGAGCCAGTGAGGAACTGGCTTCATGCCTCGGATACCGCAACCGCCGTAACAACTATTATTGAAAGCGGCGCACGAAATGAAATTTACAATGTGGCAGGAAGTTTTGAACAAAAAAACGTCGAAACAGTAAAAAAAATCCTTAAACATTTCTTTGAGAAAGAGGTAGAATTGGAACAGTTTACCAACTTAGACTACCGCCGACCGGGCCAAGACGTTAGATATTCATTAAATGATGAAAAACTTCGAAGCTTAGGTTGGAGTCCGCAAAAGATTTTTGATGATGAAATTGGCGCAATTGTAGATTATTATAAGGAAAATTTTCATTGGTAAAGGAGAGGAAACTATGAAATTAACAGATCAAGCCGTAGGGGCACTAATGATGGCCCTTCAGAAGTCATTAATGGAGCAGAGTGACATTGTTCCAATGTTGAAAGAAATGAATTTTCAGGTTGCCCCTGATGATCAAAGTCACTCCACACTGGTGGTTACTAATCCGCCGGTTGTCTCTTTTGAGGGAGTAACTCTTGATGAAGAGGTTGAATTTTTGAGAGAGGAGAATAATGATGCCGACTAGAAAAACTACAAAGAATGAGAAGCGTTCGGTGACCGAAGGCCGCGCTCGCGAAATCGCAGAAGATATGGTTCGCGAGGCTGTGCAACAACAAGCACGAGACCTGGAAGCACACCTTAACAGTATTCACGAGCGATTGGTCCAGCTAGAGACCAAGCGGTAGCACGTGCCACGCTACCAATATAAATGTGGCCACTGCAATGAGATATTAACAATTCAGCATCTGTCGCACGAAAGTGCGGCAGATTGCATACAGTGTAACGAAAAAGACACGCTCGTTAAATTGCTAACGACGTTTAGTACAAATGTCAAAAAAGAAGCTAAACGCCGCGTGGGCGACCTGACAGAAGAATTTATTCAGGATGCTCGGGGCGATCTTGCGCGCCAAAAACAAGAAATAAATGAGGAACGATGATGATGTGGGTTTATATTATTATGGCATCCTCTCTTATCTTGAATGGCCTGCTGATATGGTATGTGATTAAGCTGTTAAGAAAGTTTCTTTTTATATCTGAAAACTTGTCCGACCTATTTTTAACTACGAAGGCATTTCAAGTGTTCGTTAGTGACATGTACAGCATGGACAGCTACCACGGCGAGCCTGTGATAGAAAACTTAGTTGTGCGTACACGAGAGGTGACAGACGAGATAGAAGGTTTTCGAGAGATTTTTCAATATACATTAGACAACGAACTAGAGGACGAACTGGATGGCGCAACGGAAAAAGAAGAAATCTACTAAAAATCATTATTTTACTAAAATTCATGAAGATGCCATCGTTAAATATGCCGGTAGCAACGATCTTGAGTTAAGATCAAAACTCTATATAGAGTATATACAGCCAGCTTTCGATCAAATGGTGGACAAAATTATCTATACATATAGATTTACTAGTCTGCCTAACATAGATTATTTAAAAGACGATTGCAAAGTGTGGCTCACCACTATTCTAAACAAATATGATCCCGACAAAGGATCAAAAGCCTTTTCCTACTTTTCAGTAGTAACCAAAAACTGGTTTATTCATAAAGTTAAAAAAACTCAAAAACGGAACCAGACAGAGGTTTTTATGGAGGACGTTTTAAACGAACTCGAAGAAGACTTGGTTTCTGCGGACCCCACATATGAACAGAAAAGAACTGAAGTCGAGTTTTGGAGTTCGCTATACAGAGAAATTGACACCTGGGATTCTTTCATGTTAAAAGAAAATGAAAAAAAGGTTTTGATGGCTGTACGAATACTCATGGACTCAGCCGATACCATAGAAATTTTTAATAAAAAAGCTATTTACTTATACTTGAGAGAAATCACAGGACTAAACACTAAGCAGGTTGTCAATAATCTTAACAAACTCAGAAAAAGGTATAGGGTATTTAAAGGAAAATGGGAAAACGGCGAAATTTAAATCTTGATGATTACATAGAAGAAACAACAACGAATATACGCGAGGACCGTGCCATGGCCAAAGCTCTGCTTTTAGATGCTATCAACGACATGAAACTGTCGGACGCCGCGCGCAAAGAGCTGGGCCCCATAGCAGCCAAATACGTCGAAAACCTCCAGCGTTCCAACGAACAACTCGTTAAGCTTACCGGGCTGCTTCAAAAACAGACAAACACTAAGTTTGGTCTCACGGCTGATGATAAAGAACAGCTTTATGATTTATTAAATACCGAGGAAGACGGCTGATATGTCTGCTGATTCGGGGTCCAAACTAAGCTTAGATAAACTTAAGCAGGGTACCTTAAACGATACGGCCGACACCTCCATAGATGGCGCCGGCGACGTTCGCCGCACAACCAATATTGAATGGTTGCGCCGCGCCACATACCACACAGTCAGCCCCAGCGCTCTGGAAAAAATTAATCAATATGATGGGATTGTAGTAGGATCTAAGGAGGTTCCTAGTATAGTATTGGGCAATAAAGAAACCTGGCTAGACAGCTATGCCAAAATGAATCTGTTCAGCCGCGTGGCAGATATCTTTAAGAACATGTTAAGTGACGGTAATGAGACGGCATATTATGTGTTTATTCCAGAGATAGAGCCTCGCCCCGCGCCAAGAAGCCCCACCGACCCCGTGATCCAGACTTATCAGCTTGTCCGGCATCCCGAGCAAAGCCCAAAACAACTTAGTTATGGACAGCTTGTGACTGTCGTATTTGAAAACTTCAAGACTTTACACAACCCTCTGATTGTTAAAGTTGGTAAAGTAATTGATCTCGCACAAGATGAAGAAAACGCTTCCTCGGTTCATGCATCTGGCCCTCCGTGGGTTTCCCCAGGCCGTGACTCTAGCAATGTGGATGATCAGATTGATTCCCGCGGGCGCCTAGTCCCAGCTACAGCAGAGGGGTGCTCCGACTCTAGAACCGGTATGAATCCGCCTCAGGGGATTCTTAATGAGCCTATTGTGAAGTCTGCGATTGTTCCGAATGCGTATGGGGGCTATATTAGAGGAAAAGAGTCGTTTGTTAGGAAAGTTGAAACTGCGTATTTAGATTTGCAAAGACAAGGCATAGAGTTGATCATTGGTGATTCTTATCGCTCGTATCAAGTTCAAAAGCAGGCCTACATGACAAAGGGTCAGCCAGGACAAGTTAAAGCAGGCGACCTGGCACATCCGTGTAAAGGCTATCATACTCACGGACAAGCCCTCGATATCGCCCAGAACCCAACTCAAAGAGCAGATATATTGGCTCACGGGCCTATTTATCAGGCGTTATATGATGCCGGCCTGCGACGAATTTCAAATGAATACTGGCATTGGTCGGTGGGAGAAACTGATCATACCCGCAATCATAGGTTCGGGGCCAATCGTTCTGGGACATCACCGGCGGATACCTTTACTGTATAAGGGCCCGTTGAGAAAGGAGAGAAAGTAAGTGTCTGAAATTGATTTAAAAGACGAAAAATCTAGCGCAGGAACCGGTAAAGCGATTAACACTGACCTTATGTCGGATGTTGATAAGAAATTGTACGACTCTAAGGATGCGAAAGGAAAGGCCGAGAGCAATGGGTTGGGAACGAGTCAGAGAGTGGGCCACCCGTACGATACGCCTAAACCCGTCTCTCGCCCGGGCGACGCGCAGATTGAAGGCCAGGGATGTCTTATTAGACTCCAGCGCGACCGTAAGGACAATATATATTCCGGTACCGGGGGCACCAACCAGACACATGCTGCGGCAATTGATTTAGTTGCAGGACAAATGGGTGTGTACGGGAAAAGCCACACGAAAAAGAATGAAGAGATAAATGTGGATCCCAGTTTCACCCACGACGCCGCGCGAGTGTATATATCTCAGAAAGCAGATATAGATGATTATCTCGATATAACCGAAGGCATCCGATCAACATCGATTGATTCACCGAAAAGTGCTGTTGCCCTAAAAGCAGACGTGGTCCGTATCGTCGGCCGCGAAAACATAAAACTAATAACCAGAACCGACGCCCAGAATTCTCAAGGGGGAAGCCTCACGGGCGCTTATACCGGCGATTATGGTATACAACTGGTGGCTATGAATGATGATTCAGACTTACAGCCTATGGTGAAGGGTGGCAATCTTAAGGATTGTTTGGAAGAGATAATAGACAACATCAATGATTTAAGGGAGCTGTTTAAGAACTTTGTTGTGGAAGATCGGGCCCTAACTCAGGCCTTGATTAAACACACTCATCGCTCCCCTTTCTACGGCCAACTAACCTCACCCGACTTTGAGGGTCTGATGCCCGACGGTATTGAGTCGATGATCAACAAGTTAACAAATGTTGAATTGCAGCTGAATACTCAAATGCAAAAAATGAACTCGGTACAACTTAATTATTTGGAAACGCCCGGAGGCTCTGAGGCGGCTGATGGCTGCAAAGGAAAGTTTATATTAAGCAAATATAATATTACCAACTAATATGGCAACCAACTTCAACTATTTTAAAGAGTATCTCTCTTATCCAGTAAATATTCCTTTCAAGGAAGAGATTGCTGACGTTTATAGATTGAAGCTTAAGACCAAAAAATACACATCTGACGCCTCGATTAAAACAGATAGTGCGGATCTCTTGAACATAGCGGCAGATCGTTATATTACTCATTATTTTCCGGAGTTTTATATACGTCTTTATGATGCAGATCTGTTCGTACAAAACGGAGGCAACGATCAGGTATATACAGCCCTCCGAACCGAGATTCTGGATGCGCTCACAATAGAGGATTATGGCTCTAGCTTCACCGCTCTGCCAAATCAAAGTATAGTAGTTTTTAAACTTGAACTACCTGTGTTTGAGATACGACAGTTGCTAATATGTAACACGTATATAAATCCGGATGTCCAAAACCAGCTTCCTGAATATCTACCCAACTTAGAATATTTTAATGCGGCCCGAGAGGTGGGTCCCACCCGCTATCAATGTCAGGTGAATATTTCTTCGCTGAATCAAACTACCAACGAGTTATCTAATACAATTAAAACTTTCGCCGACCAACAGAAGAAGGGCCAGATCCCCTCGGTGGTAAAGGATATTGACTTTAACTTTTTAAGCAAGTCAGTTAAAACACTCATTACCAGCGCCTTTAGAGAGATTGTGGATGAATTGCGAGCAGGCGATCCTTACTACAAATTTTTAGATGGAGACACTGTTACCTTTTATTTTGCGCAAAAGGGCGCCGACAAGCCTGTGCCTGATCTAACTTTCTCTCAAATAACTTTTCAATCCGTTAACTTTTCAATCGCTAGTGAGTTCATGGTTGTCGGCTACTTTACTCTGGTTGAGTATGACAAGCATTTTAATGACCAACTGACTTTGCAGTGTCTTCAAAATTCTAAGCGCGTGCTGCAGAGAAAGCGCGAAACGGCCCAAGAAGGAACGCCCTTTTCATTATGGGAGTTTTTGATGGTCACCGCACCGCGGATGCTTGATGAATTGGGCTATGATCCCGGCGCTTTGTATAAGCCGCAGGTAACCCAACCTGGGAATAATGGCGAAAACAATGATTTGTTGAACGCCGCTATTGAGATAGGCATTATTGAGATAGAAGATACTAATGGTCTTCAAGCCTCGGCCACAGCTTATACCGCCTCCGAACTACTCATCCTCAGAAATGAGATATCAGCAAACGCTGAGCTTTATGAGAAAGTAAATGAGAAGGGAGTGACTCGAACCTTAAAGACGGGAATTGATATTAATGCCAAACTAAAGCCTTTATCCGAAATTACTCCGTTTGCGGCCGCAGGCCAAGACGATCTATTAGATGCTGCCGGCTTAAGTGGCAATCTGGATCAGGTATTGAGGAACTTTGGACTCAAACAGCTTGCACGCGAAGCGATGTTGTGTTTGGGATTCGGCATCGACTTCGAGATTGCACGCATTAGGCTGGCGCTAGAGGCCTCATTAGAGTGTCAGCTTACAGCTGGCGGCAATACGCGCCCCGTTATGGACCCAAGCATGTTCTCAATGTTCCTCATTACGGGTGACTTACGACGCGAGATACTCAAGATAATTCTCTCTGAACTTCAGAAAACCATATTGGCTATAATTTTGCAGCTTGCCGAGATGCTGCGACAAGCATGCCGCCGCAAGAATCCTTATGCCACAAATTATGGAGACAACAATCTTAATGATTTCATAAACTTGGCTGCACCAAAGATTGGCGGAACGCCTTTTGATTTAGGAGACACGGGCTCTCCCGGCGGCGCAGGCCTTCCCCCCGGCGGGGGTCCAGATGAGGCAGGACAAATACCCCCAGGCCCAGACGGCCTCAGTCCTTCAGAGGTAATGGATTATCTCGACGGCCTGTCGGATATCTTAAGTGGTACTGATATTTGTACGTTGCTTCTATACCGCGATGCAATCTCTGAGGACCTCATGGATCGCATTATCGAGTACAACAAGTCTTTGGATAACGAGGCTATTGCCAATAACTTTTCTACTCCTTCGCGTATTTTGGAGCTGTTTGGGTATCTGGCTTCCATAGCAGATCGAAAGCGAGTGTTGGCTTTGTGCGACGAAATCGCGAATGCAGTTGTGCTGCTCAATCAGGACAACATTTGTTTAACAGAAGATGATCTTCGGTCCTTGGATATTGAAGAACAGAAGAACATAGACGACCTCTTGGATTTGATCGAGAATGGTTTGGATCCGTATGGCAATGGTTCGGGCACGCCTGGCGATCCTGCTGGCGGGGGCCTTGGACTGCCGCCTCCTGTTTTTAATTTTGATTGTCCCGACTTGGACAACTATGTCAATGATCCTACAGTTACCAGGATGCTTCCTGAAGTGTTTAGTAACTTGGTCGAATTTGTGGAGCTGCAGTTTTTATATTCGGCAGACGCTGTTAAACGAATTCTTTTAGATACTAGTTTAAGCGCCAACCCTACCTCAGGTCTTACGAATACAGATTTTGAAGATAACGAAGTAGGGATAGACCCCTCTGAGTGGCCAGAACTTCCGCAAGCAAATTCAGGAAGCCTCGAATTTCTTGAGGGCGTTATTAGTATGTTTCAAGACACTGACGCCGCCGGCGCCCCGTTCGCGGACATGCTTCAAGCTTGCATCGCTGAAAATCCGGATCTTGTAGGACAAACTGCAGCTTCAATCGGGATCCAGCTGCAAGCAGCCCTGGACTTGCCCTCGTTTCAAGCTAAACTTAATGAGGTCCAAGAAGCTGTCACAGAGATAGCAACTTCGGTAAATAACAACCCAGGCGGCCCCGTAACAACTCAATATGTATTTAAGCGCCAGTTTTATGACAAGTTTATCAATTATATCGACATGTCACGGGCAAGGTTATGGGATGATGACAATCAGAAATATACAGTCAGGAATCACTTCGTTGGGGAATATTTCGACTCGCAGCACAGACTATACAGCGGGATTGAGCGCGAGAAGATAACTTTTTCGTTTCCACGCCGCACCGGGGGAACCGAACAAAGCATTCAGCTGAATTATGTGGGCTATGTTGATGCAACAGATGACAAGGTGATAGCCGATCCTTTGACCGTGAGTTTATCTGACATTCTGGGCACCTCCAATCAAATCGACGAGTTTAAATCGGAAGTGGTAGAAGATTTTAATAACTTAAGTTTGGTACCGTATGTCGATGCGATCAAGGATGTAGTCGGCGCGAATGGTCTTGCCACGGCAGAACGAAAATACTTTCCTTACACTTATGCCGAGATCCTTGATCAGGTATTTGATTATTTTATCGCCAATGGTATTTTTGATGCCGCGTCTTTAAATGCAGTTAACTTTTTCCATGATAATCTCAACTGTGCAGTTGGTGATGTGGCCGACCTCTTAGACGTCCAGGGTATTTTTGACCAAATGCAAGACGAATATTTAGAGTCTGCGTGCCAGGACTCTGACATTCCGTCGCGCAATCGCCTGAGGGACACGATTAAGATAGGCATGTTTTTGCTGTTGATACAAGTTCATATAGCCGAGTTTATCATAAAAAACATTTTTGTATTTTCAGCGATCAAACTCGATGATCTCTTTGGTAAAGAATTCATTGTTGTTTATATGCGAGATCAAATCAGGGGCTCTATCGATAGATATTTTGATTCCGTCGACGCCCGGGCTGCCGCCAAGTATGCCAGAGAGCAAGAAGCTGCTGCAGCTGTAGAAGGCGACTGCCCTAAAACTCGTGGCCGCTTTGAAGAAGCCGTGGTATACACCGAATCTGAGAAGATTAGAAATGCGATTATAGACATTTTTAACCGCAAGGTAAAAAGAGTCTCGGCCGATGGATCTGCCGGGATTAAAGATCTGGACGGCAACATCGTGTTCCCGGCCGGGACACTCTTTAGATATAATGATGATGATTTTTACCAGATTGTAGATTTCTTAACCGAACAGAGGATTACACTTTCTATGGGTACTCTGGATTCACCAGGTCCTGTTTCAAATGCTTTAACCGAAGCAACCCCAATGACGAGTGAAAAGACCCTGGAAGACCTCTTCTTATCTTCTTTTAAAGCATACACGGTACCGCGATCTTTCGATGAGATGTACGCAGGCCTGAACGACCAGCAAATCACAGCAATCGATCCGGAAGGGAAACAGACCGGCAAGCGCCGGCGAGCTTTTATAGGGACAATTGGATGGAAACAACAACTCAAACTAAAAACTGAAGAAATAGTGAGGACATTTGGAAATGATCTCACCCGACCTGCTCAGCCCTCCTATTTCAACCCTCCGGCCGACCGCTCAGTTCATCGTGTATTTTGGACACGCACCCACGTGGCCTACAACACTGGTACGGTCGACGTAGAGTTCCGACTTTGGCAAAATATTACAGCCGGCACAGCTACCCAGAAGGGTCCCGTCCTTTTGTTGGAAATTTCAGAACCACTTAGGGTACCGGACGCTGCAGCGCCGCTCGTACCTGGCGCTGGAGACTATAATGGCGCACAACACGACAAATCATATTCGGCAATGTTCGATGATGTACCGCTCAACCCTCTAGAGATAGACCACATCCTGGCCCAGCCGGAATATAAAGATTATTTTAGTAGTGTGTTCAGCCAGGAATTAATCACACTGATACCAATCATCCAGAATTTTTATCTTACTAATCTTTATTTTAGTGATATCGAGGATGCGATGCAGACCACCAAGGATAGGGTGATAAGTATTCTGTCGCAAACCATTCAAAACCAAGATCATTTTGATACTCGTCCCCGAATCCGCCGCAGCGCCGCACGCAACACAGCGCTCAGTATGGATACCCCGAATACCGATACGATGGCACGCGACTATATTTTGAAGATGCTCATCATGACTCCTATTAATATTCTTAAGGGTGTCATTGAGATGATTGATCCTCATGTTGTGGTCACAAAGATTATTAAAACTGGTACAGGCGCAGCCTTTAATGCGTTAGCGGCCGAATTAGACAAGGTACTGGACCAGTTCCCCGACAGTCCCCTGAGTGGCTCAGACTTGCTAGGGATTATCCTGTGTATGATTGCGGCAGCGATGGGAGATTTTCCCAAGCCTGAAGGCGCCCCAGATCCTCCCACCAACTTCTTTCCACGCATCTCTCTGGATGGGGTTGACTTCACAGGTACCATTAGTGGCATGCTAATGATTCCTCCCACTCCTTTGGGACTGATTTATTTGCTACTCTCACTAATTAATATCGAGCTTCCAGGCCCAGATGCTAATGTGGCTGCTGACTTTGGTTTTGGCGGAAACGCAAATGCAGATCTTACAGGCCGCGGCGAAGCTACGCGTTGTGAGGAGGATGAAGAATAAAAATGGCTGCAGGATTATCAGTTAAGTTACCGCTAAGCACCAATGACGTTTTTGGCCCCTACGACCTTAATAGGACTTTTGAGTCTTTGGCCAAACAAAACCTTAAGATGCTGATTCTTACGGTACCAGGCGAACGCATTATGTATCCGACTTTTGGAGTGGGTCTTAAACAATATTTGTTTGAACCAAATACGGTTGTAACCTACTCTGATGTCGCCGGACGCATCCGGGAACAGGTGGCCATTCATCTGCCCTATATAAGAATTGACAATATTGATTTCCAAACACCCGAATCAAATCCTAACTTACATCCCTACACCATAAACCTAGCTATATCTTTTACTATTGTGCCTTTGCAGCAAAATACGGTATTAGAAATTAAGGTAAATAACTAATTAACGAGATACCATTATGTCTAAGAAATTACTCCCCATAGATTATACAAGTAGAGATTTTGATTCGATTCGACAAGATCTTGAAAATTATGCCAAAAGGTATTATCCAAATACCTATAAAGACTTTAATAAAGCCTCTTTTGGCTCCCTCATGCTTGATACGGTAGCATACATCGGGGATATTCTCTCTTTCTATGTAGATTACCAGGCCAACGAGAGCTTTCTAGAAACTGCAGTTGAGTATAATAATGTCATTCGCCTTGCCCGCCAAATGGGCTTCAAGCTCAATAGGAGCCCCTCTTCTTATGGGGTGCTTACCTTTTATATCCAAATCCCTGCCAATTCTAATGCCGCCGGCCCCGATCTTAACTACGCACCGGTTTTACAGGCTGGCGCAATCTTCGGATCCACCGGCGGCGGTTCTTATACTTTATTAGAAGATGTAGACTTTGGCCAGTCCGGCAATCAGATAGTGGTTGGTACCGTTGACACCACTACTGGCAATCCTACTAATTTTGTCATCAGAGCGCAAGGGCGCGCCGTTTCCGGCCGCGCATCTTATAAAGAGTTTACTATAGGTGCCTTTGAGCGCTTCCGTCGACTAGATTTAGGGCTGACGAACGTCGCCGAGGTGATCGACTGCTTTGATTCAGAAGGGCATGAGTATATTCAAGTAAATCATTTGTCTCAAAACGTTATATACAAAGGTATTCGCAATACCAACACCGCTACCAATGGCACAGTAAGAAATGTTATGAAAGCTATTCCCGTCGCTCGTCGGTTTGTGGTAGAGCCCTCCGATACTACAACTTATTTACAGTTCGGATACGGTTCGGATTCGGAGCTTTTATCCAATTCGGTGGTTGATCCGTCTAGTTTAGTGTTAAACATGAATGGGCGCGACTACACTACTGATGAAGACTTTGACCCCACAAACCTTATCAATAGCGATAAGTTCGGTATTGCGCCAGCTAACACGACGGTGCGAGTGGGATTCCGAGTTAATACTACAGATGATGTTAATGCAGGGGTTGGTACCATTAACACTGTAGAATCAACAAGATTTAAGTTTGTTGCACAATCAACTTTGGCGGCTGCTACTCGTGCCAGTATTCGTAACTCTCTAGAGGTTACAAACGAAGAGCAGTTCGTAGGAGATATTTCTCTTCCATCCTCGGACGAGATCAGGCAACGCGTGTACGGCTATTATGCAACTCAAAACAGGGCCGTTACGATAGAGGACTATCAGGCCATCTGTTATGGGATGCCTGGCAAATTTGGTTCCCTTAAGCGAGTGGCAATAGAAAGAGACTTCAGCGCCATGAAGAGGAATATTAATGTCTACACAATCTCAGAAGATTCTAGCGGAAAGCTAACTATCCCTAATGAGACACTAAAAAATAATTTAAAAACGTGGCTTCTGCAATATAAAATGATCAACGATACCGTAGACATACTAAATGCAGTCATCGTTAACTTTGGAATCAAATACGTCGTGGCTTTGGACCTCAATGCCGATCGATTCACGGTGCTTAATAAGGCCAATGCTGCACTCCGTGCATGGCTGGCCAATAACCAGTACGAGATCGGAGAGTCCATCTTGATAACTGAGTTCTATAAAGTGTTACAGAAGGTTCCGGGAATTATTGATGTAATAGATTTAGAGATAGAGGGCAAGGAAGGCGGCGCCTATGCCAACTCCTCGTTCGATTTTAATGGGGCCCTTACAGCAGATGGGCGCCGCATAGAAGCAGATATCAATAGTGTTTTTGAAATGAAGTTTCCAAACATAGACATTAGGGGCTCCGTCCAATAATGGCCATTGTAAGATATACAGCTAGCGCAGATACAACAATAACGAATGCGTTTGAAGACAACTTGCGCCTGAGGGGCACCGGCTCTAATATGGGCTATGCCGATTCATTAGAAATCTTTTCTATTTATGGGCAGAGTTCCGGCTCAACAACTGGACAATCCCAAGAGTTGTCCCGGGTCCTAATTCAGTTTCCTGTTTCAACCATAGCAGCCCAGAGGACGGCTGGTAGTATTCCTGCATCAGGAAGCGTTTCATTTTACTTAAGGATGTTTAACGCCCGCCATCCCTGGACGTTACCACAAGGATTTAATCTTGTAATCGCCCCGGTCTCACGGTCTTGGGCCGAAGGCACCGGCTTAGATATGGACAACTATCAAGACTTTGGTTCAGCCAACTGGAGTAAGTCGGATAATTCTACATTTTGGACCTCCATTGGTGGAGATTATCTAACAGCATCTAACTATAATGTTTCGTTTCCGCAAGGCTATGAGGATATAGAGCTTGATGTGAGTCACATAATCGAAGAGTGGCTAAAGTTTGAGGGAGTCACTCCTGCGATTGGGGTCATTAACAACTATGGGTTTGGCGTACGACTTACTGCCAGCCAAGAGGCATATTTCTCAAGCTCTACAGGTCAAGACACGTCAGTTCTTATTAACAACATCCAGGGGGCCCAAGAATCCTATTATACTAAGAAGTTTTTTGCTCGTTCTACTGAGTTCTTTTTTAAGCGGCCGCTGATTGAAGCTCGGTGGGACTCCCGCATAATGGATAACAGGGAGAACATTTATTATTCAAGCTCCGCCGCCCCCGCTGCGGACAATCTTAATACCTTATATTTGTACAATTATGTTCGAGGGCGCCTCGTGAACATTCCAGCAGTCGGCACCAATAACTTACTGGTTTCTTTTTATTCTAGCTCAAACAGTGCGCCCACTGCTTCTAAACTCGTTCTCCCTGTCGGCGGTGGCGTTGCAGCGTCGGGCGACCTTAATGCGACGGCTAGCTATGTAAGCCCGGGCATATATAAGTGTGAGGTGGCCCTGACGGCCGCCTCGACGCGTGTGCTGGCCATGCATGACGTTTGGCACTCCGGCGGCGTAGAGTTCCGCACAGGCTCTTTCTACCCGGAGCTTTTTCCCACGTATGCTTCGGCGCCCACTTTTAACAAAATCACCTCTTGCACTAACTTGAAGAAAAAATATTCTCAAACAGATACATCTAGGTTTAGGTTTTTCATTAGAGACAAGGATTGGAGTCCTACCGTTTATACTGTATCGACCGCCAATAATCCAACTGACATTATGGAAAGCGCCTCCTTTTCTGTTACACGCGTAACGGACAACTATGTAGCTATTCCATTTGGGACAGGATCTGATCTTAGTACATATCTTTCATATGACGACGCGGGCAACTATTTTGATCTTGATATTTCAATGTTAGCGCCGGATTATATGTATGAAATAAAGCTCGCTTATTATAATGACAGTATAGGGTCGTGGGAGGAACAACCTCAGACGTTTAAATTTAGGGTTGAAGAATAATTAGAATATGAGCATCAAGAAGTATTTTGAGATTGCAGAAAACATTCAGTCTCTCTCTAATAAGACTGCTGCCGAAATCGCAGATCAAGTTGAATCTGTTGGATATCAGGAACAGGATATTATTGAGGAAGAACGGTTTATACCTCACGTCGATTTTTCCAAGCCCGGAAATTTCGCTCGATATGGTTCTGCGGTTTCTTACTACAAGCAATCTTTAGAGCGCATTTATAATACTTATCCCTATGATGGGTCCCTTAGAGAAAAGCTGGAGTGGATGAATGAGTCCACTTACTTGGATCTCTATATTTTTGATAAGCGCTATCCGCGTACAACAGGTTATGTCATATTAACAGCAGACGGTTATGGCGCTTCGACCTTGACCGATGGCTACGGTGCTCCTAATGCAGCTGCCAATAACGAATACATTCATGTCAAGGGCGGACCAAACGTCAATCCTGACGGCATGTCTCCTCTTGCGCTAACCTTTACAGGCTCCAATTACTATGAACCAACCAAGAATAGGGGTTCTAACCTTGAGTTTGATTTAGCCTCCAGTGGCTCAACAATCGAATTTTGGTTGAAAAAAGATGAGTTCATTACCGGCTCTACAGAAAAAGAAGTTATTTTTGATATGTGGAATGGTGTGGTGTCTTCATCTGCCGACTACACACGCCTGCGCCTTGAGTTAACGGGAGCTACTGATGGAGTGGGGCCATTTCGCCTGACCGCATACTCTGGTTCTACCGGGTTCTTTAGTCAAAACATCTGCCCGGCTTCTGTTACAACGGCGTCGATAGCCGATGGAAGCTGGCACCATTATGCGGTCACCATGCTCTCTGCAGCTGCCGGCGTAACTACGCGCTTTTATGTTGATGGGCGCATCAGCAACGAGACGACCCTCGGTACCGCAGGATTAAACGACGCTGAAAATACTAGCTTACAGGCTTATATCGGCGCTCTCATCGGCAGCCCATCTGGTTCGACTGCAGCCGCCGCCTCTGGTAAATTATCTGGCTCCTTGGACGAATTTAGGTATTGGAAGACTCAACGAACTTCGCAAGATATTGGGCGCTTTTGGTTTACCCAAGTGGGCGGCGGTGTTAACAGTGATCCTACACCCTTTATAGATACAAGTGAGACCGCCAATGTTGATTTGGGCGTTTACTTTAAGTTCAACGAAGGGATTACAGGTCAGTCAGCCACCGATAGTACGGTGCTGGATTACTCAGGTCGATTTTCAAACGGAGCGTGGACAGGATATAACTCATCTTCCCGGAATACTGGCTCTGCTATAATTTCTTCTTCGGCTGCTACGAAAGAGTTTGAAGATCCGATTATTTATGCTTTCCACCCTAAGGTGGTTGCGCTCAATACTGAACTGGAACTTAGTGGCTCCGAACACGATGTTAACAACAATGCCTCCATGTACAGTTCGGTGCCGTCTTGGATAACCGAAGAGGACGACGAGGGAAGCGGTGACCTCAAGAAACTAACACAAATCTTGTCTAGCTACTTTGACACTTTGCACTTGCAGATCGGTAGCCTCAATAAGATTAAAGACATCAGCTATCCCAGCGGCAGCAACAAGCCCATTCCTTTTTCTGAAAGGTTCTTGGGTACGTATGGCTTTGTGGCACCAGATTTATTTGTTGATGCGGACGTTTTAGAAAAGCTTGCTGATCGTAGCGAAAATAAGATTTTCGACAAGTCCTTACATGACATTAAAAATACCATCTATCAGAACATATATAACAACTTAAGTTATATCTATAAGTCTAAGGGTACTGAAAAAGCTTTTAGAAACCTTATTCGATGTTTTGGCATTGACGACGAGCTTGTCAAGATCAACATGTATGCCGATAACGTTCAGTATGAGATGCGAAATAGTCGCAGAAACGTTATCGTCACGGATCGATTTGTTAATTTCAATACTGCCGAAAATCAATATGCGAATGTTTATAACTATGCCGACTCCTCGAATGCCAACTCCGTTGGATATCTTCCCTCGGTTACTTCTTTAACAGGAGGGTATTCCTATACGCTTGAAACAGAAGTGCTCATGCCCAAAAAGCTGGATCCGGAGTCCATTGTATATTATGACACGAATGTTGTGTCTTCTTCTTTGTTTGGTGTGCATGGGACTACAGAGACAGCCGCAACCACATGGCCGTCGCCTGATAGGGTTAACTTCCAAGTATATGCAGTTAGGGATGAAAGGACTTCAAATAATGCGAGGTTTGTCCTCACTGGCACCGCCGGCGGTTTTGTTCCCTATCTTACCTCTCCACTTTATGAAGGAGTATACGACAACACACGATGGAATCTGGCGGTCCGAGTTCGACCCGCGAAATATCCAATTGCGGGGCTTTCAAACAGCGCTGGGGCTGCCTATGGCGGTCTCGACGGTAACTATGTCGTGGAGCTTCATGGTGTTCAGGCCGAAGCTGGCGATATTATGCAGGAATTCACTGTTTCGGGAACGGTTAGTGCGCCCCCAGCTGGCTTCATAACTGGTTCGCGACGTGTCTATATCGGCGCCCACCGTGAAGATTTCACCGGAAACGTCCTTCAAACTAGCGATGTTAAGGTAAACGCATGCCGTTTCTGGCTCGATTATTTGAATGATGAAACCCTTAATAGCCATATCTTAGATACCGAGAATCATGGAGCGCTGCAGCCGCACCTTTATGCATTCCAATTTGATACAAGCGGTTCCAATGGCGACGTCGCGAAGATCGATACTCTGGCTTTTAACTGGGAGTTCTTAACTAACACAGGTTCGAACGCAAGTCAGCAGTTTGTGGTGGACGATTTGGCATCTGGTTCCGCTACTGCAACCACGTTTGGTGTTTTGGGCCCCCTTCTTAATCGACAGTACACTGGTCTCGGAAATAACTTCTTGGCATCTTCAGTTAAGGCTATAGACAAGGACTTTGTTGTTTCATCGAAACTTAATCTCCCAGAAAATATTGTTTCTCAAGACATGGTTAAGGTCCTCGGCACCCAGGATCAAGAACTTTTTACTTCGGAAACTAGGCCAACCGACTTCTATTTTGCTTTTGAAAAGAGCATGTATCAGGTTATTTCCGAAGAGATGATCAATTCTTTTGCAAATCTTAAGGATTTACATAACTTAATCGGTGATTCTGTCGAAAAGCATCGCCCGCATTATAAGCAGCTGCAATTCATGAGGAGAAAGTTTTTCGAAAAAGTGTCTAACGATACTATGGATTTTGATCGCTTTTATGAGTTTTATAAGTGGTTTGATTCCTCGCTGTCCTTTATGTTGGGACAATTGGTTCCGGCCTCCGCCGACTTTTCTGCAAATGTGCGCACGATTATTGAGAACCATCTTTTAGAGCGCCCCAAGTATCGAAGAATATTCCCGTTTTTGGAGCGAGTCGGCGCCCTGGATATCACAGCGTCGTTTAACGGTGTGAACGTGATTGACAGCACTGCGGGAGGATCACCGGATGACCTTCCTGCTGGTACCCTCTTGTTCTCAAATACTTCCCCGACAAAGAGACAGATTGGATCATCCAACCCCACTCAGATAAGTAACTGGAAGCATGTGCATGCTCCGGCGCACCCAATATACACCACCACTTATGATTACTATAATACCAGGTATGTTGCGCTGACACAGCCTGATGCACCGGCCCCCGCGGTTGCTGTAGGATATGATATCGCCCTCGACTCATCGTGGACAAGCTTGAGTTCTTCGGCATCTACTTTTGCCGGCTGGGTTAAATATAATCCTTCGGATGGCCACCGTGAATGGTTTATGTTTGGCGAAAATGGATTCCGACGAGTATCTTTGCGTTCCAGTGGCGAAGTGTATTTTAGTATCAATTTTACCGGCAGGAATGGTGAATGGATTACATCCGGCGCTGGAATTTCTGGTGATTCTTGGCGCCATATTGCAGTTGCATATGATGCCTCTGACACAGCAAACGTTCCGGTCATTTATGTTAACGGGGTGGCTCAAACTATTAGTGTCACCTATCAGCCTATAGGAACGGTGCCTACAGTTAACAACAGTGCGCGCATAGGATCGATGCTTGATGCTGCATTTTCAGCGGGCAATGCAAATGAGACTTTCCGGGCCGGCGAGATAGCTACTATGAGTTTGTGGGGGAAGAAGCTGAGTGCCTCCGAAGTAGCAGAGATATATAACAAGACTACTGGTTTTGCTCCTGCAACTGGTTTTAATCCGGGCCCCCAGAATCTCACAACCCATTCGGCTTATTCGGACTTAGTTTCTTGGTGGAGATTTGGTTCGGCCGCCAACGATGCAGTCGCAGAAATCAAAGATCAAAAGGGAGTGAATAACGCTTCCGGAAGCTGGCAAATATTAAATAATAGCCGAGCTACCATAGAAACAATGAGCGCTGCAGATACAGCAGTGGTCGGCGGCGGAACTTATACTACTGTCGCTAATTATCAGGAGAATAAGAATGTTTACTGGTGGCGTTATGTTGCCGAGAGAGACGATCTTCCGCTTTCGAGTAGCCTCAATCCCGTACGCGCTGATCTTTTGAATGCAATCCGCCAATCTTATGACCGGCGCATTGGTGCCCCCTTTAGGTTCGATGCAGAGGGAGCTGTCACTTTCGGCGGCGTAGGCAGGCCTCCTATTAACCGGCCAAATGCTTTGTTCCCAGCAATTCAGCCCTTTGGACCTACAGTTTCGGCTTCTAACGTTCCGATCAATATCATGCTGTCCTTTGATACAGATGTCGAGGACTTGATTGAAACTGTTGACGTATATCATCCCACATTCAAACAACGATTGGGCTTCTCCTTAGATCCGAGCATTAATACTTTCGGTGCTGATGGGGGCGCAGACCCGGATAAGAAAGCAAACGGAAACATCTTTGCACCCTTTAGTCTTTACAGTTCCTCAGTTAGAACTGGCTACAATATTCAAGTAGAGCAGTGGAAGTCGGGAACAATGATAACCAATCTACATAATGATTTTGTGAATGATCATGATGTTCCTGCGCAAGGGCCCTTCACGGAGAAATTTGTTGGTGGTCGCAAGTATCGCCACACGGAGTTGAATCAGGGCTCAGATACGCGTGAGAACCGCGCTGAGGGCTTCCGCCTCGCTTTGGGTGCAGATGCCGGCAGCATGGCTGCAAGCGGCTACTCGGGCGCCCTAGGCATTGTCCCGGCAAACTACCCCTTTGCAGATACTCCTTCGGGCAGTGCTGAGTATGGTTACCTGCCGGATCTGCCTATGGCTTATCGGTTCCGGGACGAGACATCCAAGCGCCCAGTTAATATCAAGAACATCTTGATGACAACGGCTTCGGTGGGAACGCGCTTGAGCGGCACCATTCTTCATAATCCGATCGGCAACTATCAGAAGAATTATCAGGTTATCAATAGTAATGCCCGGACGGTTAATGATCCGTTCTTTAACGATCAGTCCTTTAGTTTCGCGCTGAATCCGATGGCTGCGGCGCTTCGCACGCTTTCTCCGTTGGCCAATCATCAGGGGGATTCTAATACAAAGTCAATGTATTTTGATGGCGGCAGCGATGGATATCGAGATTATATCAATATTGGAACGGCCGCCACCTGGGATGCGGCCATTGGCGGCGCTGGTGCAGACGCAAAACCCTTTACTATTTCACTGTGGATTAATCTTACCTCGATAACAGATACTCTGCCTTATTTGATGAAGTTCGGCACCTCGGATAGATACCTATATATACGTACGGACGCTTCTAATATTTTACAATGGACCAACGCCCCTTCTGCTTGGAGACAAAGTAGTACAACGATTGCTGCGGATACATGGTATCACGTTGTTGTGACTTATGCCGGCGGCGCTGCCGGCGCACTCCACATTTATCTTAACGGCGTTAATGACGACGGAAGCACCAATACCGACAGTCCGGTTGCGATAGAAACAAATATAGGCGCCCTTGGTGCCAATGGTGGTACAAACAAGGCCTTCAACGGCTATATGGACGAGGTTAGCATATGGAACAAGGAGTTTAGCGCGGCTGAGGTGGAGACTTTATATAATAATGGCAAACCATTTAATCTGGCTTTCTTGTTGTCTTATGCCCCTTCGTGCATTTCGTGGTGGAGAATGGGCGATGACGCGCGTGATTCGGGGATTTCCGGTGAATATATATATGACCAGAAGGGAAATAATAATGGACGATTGGGCCAGCCAGCCACCTTTGCTCCGACCCTTACAGGCTCTGCAGCCGGCTGGGGCTCTCTCGAATCATCAGACGGCATACAACTAGATTATGCGCTTCCTGATCGACAAGGCGCTAATTCAAACCAATCTATTATCGTTAACCGCTTTAGTGCACCGGGCGACTATAGAACGCTATCTCGTGGATACCTAGACCCGGCCCACGAAGAACTTTCCGTATACAATGCTTCCCCGTATCGTAACCGCCAGGTTATCGATTATGGAATCCAGGGAAGTGCTTCTGTTGATCCTTCTATACAAAATTCTATCCGTGTTGTCGATCAGATTGGCAAGAATCGTGGCCTCAATCAACGCGCCAGTCTGCACTGTGGTCCATTTGGTTCTGATGCAGCCTATGGCTCAGTGACTTCCGGCAGTTACGTTACCGTACCTTCGTGGACAAAAACCAATAGGAATGCGAAATGGGCTCTTGGAGAAGCAGGCTTTAAAAGCTATTTGGCCGGCCCAGCGGGATCGATGACGACACAACGGGTGAACCTCGGAACTACTGCAGCTTGGCAAGATGCAATCGGAACGTTAAGTACGTCCTCGGCCGATCAAGCACAGTCTTATACCATTTCGATGTGGATTAATCGCGATGACGACGGTACGACGGGCCTGCGGAGAATTTTCGGAGTGGGCGATGGGCCCTATAACTCCGGACGTTATTCTGGTTTAGAGATCGTGTGGCTGGGAGATCCCGACACCCTTGGAAACAACGGCAATGTAGATCGTTTATATTGTAAGATTGCCGGTGCTTCCGGCTACTTCAATGGTTCAATAGCGCTTCGCAGCCGCAGACTCAAACGGGGCCAGTGGCATCACTTAACAATCGTTGCGCAGTCTGGGTCTTCTGTTTTCGACGAAGCCGTCCCGGTCCTGAATTGCTATATGTATTTGAATGGTGAGTTACAAATGGATGCAGAGCGCGTACGCTTCCAGGACTACCTGCCCTATGAGGTTTCTAACTGGGGTTTTCACTCTCTCTGGAATCGACAGGTGCGGTATCCCTTGAACTTTACCGCCTCGGGTGGCACCGCGCCTACGAACTTTGTTTCGGGCTATGCGGCATTGGGGGCAGCGACGATGCAAATAGCGAACGTGGCTGTTTGGAATCGGGATCTCACAGCCCGAGAAGTATCGGACCTGTATGATGGTTATCATGGCGATGGGGATGCTATCTTCAAGAAAGATACCTTTATTAATGGCCTCGGCGCGCTTTACACATTTGATGCTGCGGCCGGCGACACAAAAGCTTCCGGCCTGAACCGCGCCCCAACTCCTTTTGCCTCAACAAATTATACTGGTGTTGGAAGTGTAGAGATTATTCCTAGCTGGGGCGGCGCATTACAGCCTCCTTATACAACAGCGACTACGGCGCCGACACAGTGGCCTCCCGTATCAGAGTTTAAAATTTATGATAATCTTTTTGTGCAACACGCTATTCCACAATCCAAGCAGCAGTATAAATGGATTGCGGATTCTTTGGTTGTCAAAACACCATCGACGTTGGCCACGGTGGCCCAGGTGGTATCCTCTTCAGCCGGCCGCATTTATGGATATGATTCACCCGCCTGTGCTAGTGCTTCTACATTAGCCCAAGTTATAACTGGATCCGATCATATGTTCTATCATTGGGAACAACCAAATAACTTTGTTGGATCATTGGGTACGTCGTTGATCGACCCGATTTCAGTAAATGCTCACATAATAGGATCTGGCAGCTACAAAAGCCCGTCAGAAGAAGGACCCATCGCCGGCGCCTACTCAGGCGATTTTAACGGAGTAGATTCCAAAGTAGACATTGGCCCCGCTAGTATCTGGAAACCAATCGTCGGGGGCGCCGGAGCCAATGCTAATATGTTCACTATTGCCGGCTGGGTTAAGCCTCGCGCCGCTGGAGGAGGTGGATACGGTCGAGTAATTGATTTCGACGGTGCAAGGCGTATTTTTTGGAACGGCTCCGGCTTAACTTTTGAGCTTCAAACAGCAACGGGGCGCCATCAGATTGTAACTCCCACGAACTATTTTGGACGCTCTGGTAGCACAGGGGAATGGCATCATTTTGTTATGACATATGGCGGAGGCTCCAATACCGCTACTCCGGGATTCCCCGCGATGCGCCCCAATTACTTTTATGTATGGATGGACGGCGGCGACCCCCTCGCTTATACCGGCGCGAGGTATCGAGGCTTTAATGGATTTGTGTCCGGGTCTCTTGTTAACGATGATGTAATAGAACTGCCCACTTCCACAGACAGATGTACAATTGGTAACTCGGGCGATGGAACCCGCGGCTGGGATGGAAATATCGCTGATATTCTGATTCTTTCTCGAAGTGTGGCGATTGGTACGGACTGTTATGGTTTGTCGTGGAATTGGTGTTCGTTATATGGCGTCGGAGCACCCCTAGATCCTAGTCGTATAGATTGGAACACTGGCAGTGCGATGGTTGCATGGTGGCGCTTTGATCCTTTCGCCGGCGGCAAGCCAGCAGCATATGTCAAGCCTGCCTCGAAAACTCTCCCCGATTATAACAACATTAACTATGAGGCAACTAAGCAGCTTGGTGATCATTTGAGTATCGCTACCGATGGCACTCCTACTACGACCATTTACAACCGCTCCGCCTTTGCACTCTCTGGATCTACCGGGATAGCCACCAACGTAAACCTTTCGCGCGAAAGCGTTTGGACAGCCGGCAGCACTTTAAACATCACTCTTAATAACCGCAATGGCCCTTACGGCTGGCCAACCTGGAAACAAATTCGCGGAGGTGAAACAAAAGTTGCCCGACTCCTGCGCAAGAACAACCTTATAGGCACCACTGTTTATCCTCGCGCTATACCCAATCGGGTCGGTGAAAAGGTGACAGGGTATACTCATCCCTCTCGCCCCAATGAGTTTAGGGATTTCATTGAAGCGCCGATAGCACAAGAAGCTTCGCCCTTCTACTTTTATTTCGAAGACAATACCGAAGACGCCGACCCCATAAATAACATTATGATGAAGGCACCATCCTTTTCAAATCAATTTGATTATTTTTCACACACAGCCCTGGATAACAGGCTTGGTCTAAAGATCGACCTGACTCAGCCGAAGGTCTACGATTCGATTGTCGAGTTCGCTCTAAACAGCGATCTTAGTCTGATGATGGACTATAGTCAGAGAATTTATCCAGCGGCCGAGAATGCCTTTAGGGCGACTGTTCGCGGCCGCACTGCCTATAATGTTGACAATATCTGGAACTCTAATCGTCAGTTCCGCAGTCTTCGTTATGGAGGCGCCTCGACAGCAATCACCGGAACCCTGGGCCAGCCCGCCAACATGATTGCCTCTCAGAGCACTTGGCCTCTAGACGCGCACCTCAACTATAGTGTCACCCAATCTGCCACGTCCTCAGACGGTTCGGGACTCCTTATGAACCTTTATGGAACCTGGACGCAAAAGAACGGCCTCCCCCGTGTGTATGGCACATCCTGGAACGAACGGGAGCATCCTTCTCCTCATGCCGCGCCAACGTATGCGCTTAGGGTGCCTGCCGGAAATACACAGGGCGATGGCAGCGCTGCAGAAGGCGCTGCGAATCGAATCGTTTCAGCGAGCGAAGTAGCGTTTGGGGGCGATACCGTATGGATGGCTCCTTCTCAAGCCGGAAAAGATCCTTACAAAAACTATACATTGATCTCTGACAGAATTCGCGCGGTTGGTAAAGATTATTCTATTTTGCCCGAATTCCGCATAAGCTCTCATATGAAGTATCTTCTTGAAGATCAAGGAGGCGACTTTCTTTCTCCGGTAGATAATATTTTTGAACTTTCGGGTGCGGCCGTCAGCAGCAGCTTGGAAGAGGGGTTCTATAGGACCTATACAAATTCTGATTTCTTGAAATATTTTAAAGTTGTCGATGATGATTTAAACGAAAAACGATCTGGAGATCTCATGATTGTGCGAGACAAGGTGTCCTTAAAGTGCGACGCTCTTTTGAAGTTTGTGCCTTATAGGGGGTTTTACCCAGCAGAACGAACGGTGGAGTTGGCTCGCATCTTCTCACAGTCCTACGGGCCGCAATTATGTTATATGACAGGAACATTTACTGACCCGGCTGATATTACACATACTGCCCGGGTTGCCCCAGGTCTTCCTTTGCGTCCAATTATGGAACCTCTTATGTCCCCGGGCATCTTATTTAATACAATTAAGTCCGGCCTAGCTACCAGCGACTTCATACTCATGGGCACCCAAATTGGTAACGCCATCCCTGACCTCGTCCCCGAGTTCGCTTGCGCTGGCGACCAGAGAGCGGTTGATAAAGATGGAAATTATTACGGCACTCATCGCGGAAACCCCGGCAACTGGTTCGAGGCGTACGGCCAAGATGCCAATGTTCTGTGGCAAAGCTCGGGCTCGGGCCCTCAAACTGAGGACTTGAGCTCGTTTGGCATGTCACTGGGGGCCGCCATGATGACCCAGCTTCCTTTTGAAGCTTTATACAATCCAACACAATATTTTTCAAATGAGTGGCTTAAGACTAGGATTACCAAGTGGGGCGCTCGTGACGCCTCTGTAGATGTGACGGCCCTCTCTAATTATCCAAATGGGCGCCTCAACGTCTTGCTTGATAGGCACCCGTCTAGTAGTTATAGCTGGGGCCCCGCATCGCTAAGAAAAGAGCGCACCCCGCCGGGCGTCTCCAGCACTGGTGCCTTTGCCTTTGGCCTCTTGTTTACCGGAAGCGTGGCATCCAGCTCTGCCCCAGAACGCAATATTTTTTCCGCCCCCGCCTGCGCCCTGCATGGTCCATTATATGAGCATGCTATTGATAATTTCTTATGTGAAACAACCAATATGTTTGTGAGCGAGCTGACAAATTTTCAGTCTGCACGTGAAGAGAATTTCCGCAAGGTTGTAGACGGAACCACCTATACGATGGTAATGCGTCTCTATCGCTCCGATGTAAATCCCTTGTGCGCTCGAAGCTCTTCGGCCGAAGTTAAATTTGACATGTATTCCCGACGTAGTGCTTTTGGTCCTCCTGTAGGCGCGTCAGTCCGCGCCGCGTCCGTTAACAGTCTGCCCCACAAGCAAGGCGGGCCCTGGAGTTTAAGCTTTTCCCACGTTACTCCTCCCTACTATGATGGTTCGGCGACGGTTAAGTTTGTTTATAGTGCATCTTCAAGTGGCTATCCTACATTGAATGATATTATTTCTAATACCACTACGGAATTTTTTAGAGAAGAATACACTCCCAACCTTAATGCAGCGAATGCTAGCATCGGCGCTGGCGATCCAAACGCTGACATCCGCATGCAAATAGATAACTCTTTCAATCTTTTGGAACGATTACAACAGGTCCCGGATCAGACCGTCACCCAGAAAGACAGATGGTTAATCCAGTCTAAGTTTGAGACTCCTATTCTGAACTTTGCTGGGGTTTCTACTGGATCGGTGCCTGCGGAAAGTTATGTTCAGACCGACGCCACCGCAAGCGCTACTCAGATGATAACCCGCGGAATGTGGCACCAATATGGCAATCGCTGTACGGGCGGCGATGGCGTCTGGGTGACGCTTGAAGATGGCAGCGGGGAGTCCCTGGCTGATGTTGTTGGATTCAAGGTGGGAACCCCCCAGCGCGTTGGAAAACCCAAGAAAGAGTACAAGCTTGAAGAAGCGATTGTTGCCATTCCATTCAAGTCTATCAAGAATCGACGAGAATTTATTAAGTTCCCCGAACAAGAGGTGCGCACAGTCTCGAAAGACGGAAAGCTTCTAGAATCATTTACTCAGCCAGACCCTCGTTCACAGACTTATAAAAACTTGGTCGCCGCAATGGACAAATATGTATTCCCACCAAGATTTAACTTCGTCGACTTTGATACAGTAGATGCAATTCTGATGTATGTATTTGAATTCTCCACAAAACTTACCGAGAAAGATATCACCGATATCTGGCAGAATCTCCCCCCCGATTTGGACGACAGATTTGAGCACGCCGAGACTGAAGTGGAAGAAAAAGAACTTGTTGACCTTATTTTGGATAAGGGGGATGACATTCAGTGGCTGGTATTTAAGGTCAAGCGGAAGGCCAAGAAAGATTTCGAAGTCTATCGGCGCTCTTTGGTCACGGATAATGTGAGTGCTCTGACACCTCGAATTACGACGCCTTATAGTTACAATTGGCCGTATGATTACTTCTCCTTAGTTGAGCTTGCCAAGATTGAAGAAGAGGTGCAGTATGTGTCGGCAGATATGAAGATTGGCCTCGATCTTAGCGAGGGCGAACAACTTACGATTCGTAGGCCAGATCCTGTTGGTCGTGTAGCTCCCAACCAACCCCCGGGCACGGCAGATGCTGATTGTGGGACTGATGATAAGGGTACCGGGAAGAGTCGAACCGGCGGAAAGAGCGGCGGCAAATACCAAGACAAGGGGCCTTCGAAGTCAGGTGGCAAGAGCGGCAGCAGATATCAAAATAAGAGATCTTCGAAGTCTGGCAGTAAGACCGGCGCCAAAACGCAGAACAGAGAGCAGAAACAGAAGCAAGATAAGGTCGATCGAACAACCGAGTCGTGGAAATCTAGAAAGAATCAAAAACAAGATAAATCACAGTCAAAGAAGAGCAACAAGAAGCAGAGCCGCGGCCAGTTACAAAAGAGTAACAAGAAAAGCCAACAAAGTAAGCGGCGTTCTGGCACTTATACACAAAATAAGTCACGAAATAAATCTGGTGGTAGTTATTCAAGTAACAAGAAGAGTAGGAAGTAATGGGATTTTTTAATAAAAAAGAAGAGGTGCTAGATTTTGTGCTTACCGAATATGGCAAGTATTCATTAGCAATAGGAAAACTAGACCCTGCCTATTATGCGTTTTTTGACGACGACATCCTGTATGATGTGGCCGCGTCTGGATACGTGGAAAACCAAAACCAGTCAGAAGGGCGCATTCAAGAGGAGACTCCCAAACTTAAGATAATTCCTACTCGTACTGGCGCCGAAACGCGTGTAACGAAGTTCCTGAACAATCTTCAGACTGCAATCGGCAATACTAATTCAGATCCCGCTGAAAACGTGGAGGCGTTTAAACAGCCTGTATTCGCAGAAACTGGCAAAATAGATGCATATCCCTTAGGGAATGCTTCATTATTGTCGCAATATAGTGCCGCATGGCAGCTTCAACTACTGTCTCAGCCTGAGATCTCATCTTCAGTATCATACTTGGATGAAGATGGGTATATTAATAACATCCCGCAGTTGAATATCACCGTAGATTATGAGGTTTATTTTAAAGCTGGGGATCCCCAACTTTCACCGATCTCCATTAGCGAGAGAATAGGCAATACGGATATCTTTTTGGCCCTCAATGAGAAGTATTTAATGATGGAAATAAATGAGAATAATACTGATTTCCTTAAAGAGAACTTCGATATTCAAGTTTTTCACTCTTCTTCGACCGGGTATATCCAGAAAGCTTATACTCCTGAAGATGTGCAGACTTTTGCTGCTTCTACTACTGATAATGTAGAGTATTATATGAATGTTTTAGTAGATAAGGAAATTCCGCCAGAAGTCATCGAGGAACTAAATATAAGCGAGAAGGCCCTGTCCACTTCGGCCTCTAGATTGAAGCTTAATCGAGATCTTTATTCCGCGGGCACAGGCGCGCCCGGCGATGAAAATGAGGAGCCCTGCTAACAATGGCTGTTTCACTTGGTCCCTACTCAACGTGCTTGTTTGCGCCGGTTGTCACTATTCAGGCGATCTCTAGCGACATTGGCTACTCAGCCGGCGTGCCTAGGCGCATGCACATCCGCATGGAAATATCCAACGAGAAGGCGCTAGGAAATCAGCGAGTAGGAAATTTTAAGAACTTTGTAATGGTTAGTCCTGATATTGAAATGTTAAATAGGCTGTGTTATGATAAGGACTATTTGGTGAGATTTATAAAGGGCGCCCCAAGCCGCCGCCCATGGTCCCCGGGCAAGATCTATAGATCCAGTGCATCCTTCAAAACAACTATCTCTAAGAGTTTGCCGCAAAAAGAATGGAAAGAAAAAGCACCCCTGGGCACGCGCCCGGGTCAAACAACATGGAACTGGACCTATGATGCGGAGTTTGTCATTAACTACAACCCCAATGTGTATGTGTTGGTTGTTTCTTATGCGGAGTACAAAGGGTCTATCGATGTTAAAAAAATGAGCATGCTTCAGGATACTATCTTACAAAATGGTCTTGTTCCGCCGAGAACCCAGCTGTTTCGTTTAGCAGAAACAATGGAAGGCTTCGGGGTTCGGGGTTCTCTGTGGCCTACTGCAGTCCATATGTACCTGGGGAATAACAAAATTATGGCCGGCCCAGTTCATACAATAGCCAAGCATCCCATGGTTACGGCACAGAATGTTACAAATTTCAAAAATATAGATCTGCGGATTCTTGATGCAAGCAATCGTTTGAGGCTTGATTTTCTTCCTCCGGTTAGCCTGAGAGACGCTGTTTCTGCGTATGTATCGGAGCCCACTTTATCCAGAAATGGCGATGGCCTCATTCATGGTTTCTTTTCTTTCGATTTGTTTGAATATGCTCGCGACAATACCGAGTTCGGGCGGTTTCTTAGAGTTGGAGAGTCTTTGAGTTCCACTTGTCGAATAAAAGATATTGTAGTCTATTCTAAACTGGCCGGCCAAACTATGAAGGGGAACTCTCTCACGCCCGGAAATCAAGGAGAATCTCCTTGCGGGACCGGAAAGACCGACCAGTATAAAAAAGTAGCGTCTTTGGGAGATAATTTAGATATTATTAGCACCTCTAATGATGGAGAGGTTTTAAATATTGCTTTCATGGATAGGAGCGCTATCAACCATACTGAAGGGCACATGCAATACAGAATAGAGGTGCTGGTTATTGATGAAACGCGGAATGCGCTGCAAGGCATTTTGGAAAAACTGAACACTACGCTCAAGCAATGCGAGGGTCTGCCTCGCGAAAAGGAACATAAGGGCCCGTGGAATAAGCTTGTAAGTCAATATATGGCGGCTTTAATGTTTATATTTGGAAAAGAAGAGATTTTAGGATTTACTGTTCCCTACTGGAAGCGAAATTTGCTTGCGCTGACATCAAAGTTTAATCAATCACTTGTCGGCGGCGATGGATATGGGTTGCTAGTTCAACATATTCGAAACGTTGTCGGCCAAATAGCAGATTTATTGGTGTCCAAAACCGGCCCCAAGACAAACCGTTCAGGAGCGAAGAAGTCCCGCGTCCGAGCTGTTAAAAGGTCCCCATATCTTATGATGGAAAAGGAGTTTAAAACAAAGTTTCAAATTCAAGGGAACAGGAATGTTGGCCTTGATTATTTGGATAGCAAGCTCACAAATACATTCGGTGTTATGCCTACTTTGGCTTACGGGGTTATGGTCGACCGTGTTGAAGAAGAGAAACAGAAGTACTCCGTCAGCAACCCCAACGCCGTGGGCATTAATGCTTTTGGGTTCCTAAGCCCGGCGGCTGTTAGTCTATCTAACAACTTCGCACGCGTGCCGACTACCTGTATTGAAGCTAGTACAGATAGTCTTTCTTCACTGCAGAGAAACAAGACCAATACCAATACATCAGTTATGAACCCTCAGAAGTCTCTAAGTTCCGAGAAGAACAAAATGACAATTTTAAATTCTATAGGAGTTGTGGCGACACCATACCCTATTAGTTTAGGTAAATTGGTGGCCGCAAAAGGATTGACAAAGAGCAAAGAAGCTGACTCTCGACATATGCTATCAAATGACTCCAAATTTACTGAAGCCAATACTTCGAAAACAGCACAAACAGGATCCATTCAGTCTAATATTAAAGGAATTTTTACTAGTGCGACACTTGCCAACTCGCCCCTTGTTAATACCATTGTCAACAAGCAAGCGGCGGGGTTTAAGGAAGTGAGACCTCAAAATTTGGGTTCTATCGCAGGCTCTTTGGCCGGCGCCAAACTTCAAGATAATGAAGAAATCACCACACAGATTAATTCATTATCTAATGTTATTAACTTTGGATCTTTAGTAAGAGTAGAATATCTAGAGGGCTTCGATCATCTCTATGGCATTTCTGCTCCCAATTGGGTTCCGATGACCGAAGAGGCCCACAAAGCTGCGGAAGCTAACGAAGACACTTTAGTATGTCGACTGGTTCAAATAACCAACACGGTCAATGTCCGCGGCGATTTGGGATTGCGTCCTTTGGCCACTTTATTTGCTTTGGGTCCTATCCGCGAAGGTTATAGCGGCGGGGGAGATTATAATAGGAAACTTAAAGAGAGCGAGTATGACGTGAGAGGAATGGTCCCGGGCTCTAATCTTTTAGAGCAGCAAGGTCCGCTTTCTTTGTATGCAGTGAAAGCCCCCCTGTATCCGATGCCAGAAGAAGTACTCCCTCCGCCTTCTAAGGGAAAAACCCGATTTTCAAAGGCCGACAAACAGAGAAAGATAAAAGAAGCTTGCAAAGATCAAGAAAAGCACATGAACAGCGTAAACGATCAAATTAGAACTTTGAGCAGGAGGATCGATGCCCTGGAGCCCCCACCACGCTATTGGTCTGAAGTGCCTCTGAAGCAGCGACCGAATGCTAAGGTTTCTGGTCCAATACCCTATTCAATGTATAAGGCATCTCTCGACGAACTTGAGGATTTGCAAATAGAGCGTGCCAATCTGATAGCGGATCTTGAGTGGCTTCAGAAAGAATATAAGGATTGTCTTATACGAGAAGAACGCGCCCGCAAGGCCGCTGCAGCCGCGGCAGCTAAAGCAGAGGCCCTGAGGATCCTCCGCGAGCGAAAAGAGAAGGCCCGGCAAGAAGCAGAACGAAAAGCCGAGGCAGAGCGCAAAGAGCGCGCCAGGCAAGAGGAAGCCAGACAAAGGCGCCTTGCTGCGAAACGAGAACGAGATCGTATAGCCGCTCAACAAAAAGAAGAAGCCAGGGTCAAAGAAGAGGCCGCAGCCCAGGAGGCCGAAGACCTCGCTCGCCAGCAACAGCGCGACCGGGACAACAAACAAAAGCAAAATGACAAAAATAAACAAAATCAGTTAGGTCAGCAACAAAGACAGCAAAAATATCAAGAAAAGCAAGACAACTCCTGGCAGAATCAGAGCTTGAAGGATCAAAAGAGCGGCGGCTCCAGCAACAAGCAGAGCAATAAGCAGGGCTCCTGGCAGAATCAGAGTTTGAAGGATCAAAAGAGCGGCGGCTCCAGCAACAAGCAGAGCAATAAGCAGAGTTACGGCTCTTCCAACAAGAAGAACAAAAAGAGTAGGAAATTCTAATGGCCATATTACAACCAACAGAAAATAAAGACTTTCTTCTCATCGTCGACGCAGATCAAATAGGGCCAAATCGAAGACTAGACCTCCCCCCGGGGTCCCCTCATCCAATGGTAAGGAATGATTGGGGCACCATTGATGCTCTACGCGGCGTACTAGGAAAGTACTATACCACATATTATAGTTCTAAAGGAGATAAACTGTATAACTATGGATCTCCCACGGCGATGAAATCAAAAGCATGGAACGGCCGCCGTTACAATACCCGCAAGGGCGGGCGCATGAGAACTCAAATCAGCAAGCCTGTTTTAAATTATACATATATAGACACAGGAACCAAAGAAACCTTAGTCCTGGGCCGCGAGTGGGATAATTGGAATAGGTATAAAGAGAAGTCCTCGGCCGCTAATGGTTTTCTTGTTGGCAGTGGCTGGACAAATCGGTTTTATGATTTTATTTCGGGAGAGTATTCTTTTTCTGGGATTGATACCACTTTTGATGGAGTATTGACCCATCTTATGGACATACCGCTCAGCGACCACACCGCACAGTTTTGGCTTCCCTCTGCTGATGCAAAGATGCGCGCAGAATCGGGCATGAATTTGTATATTGAGCCTGTTTATAATTATTATGATGCTTCGGTACCGGTTTACGAAACAACGATCGCGCCCCCAAAGATCAAAGAGTATCACCTGCCCAATGTTTATTACCTTCAGTCAGAATTAATCAATACCAGCAGCACCTTGTTGGCGGCCTATCATCTCCCGGCCCTAACATTAGATCAAACAATAGATTGGTTTGTGGTGTCGAATGCACAGACGGCGACAGAAACAAATGTTGGAGAATATTATCAACTTTATTCTCAGCAGCTATCTCAAATGACTCTTAATACACCCGAATATAATGCTATAGACACAGCACTAAATGAGACAAATAGAAATTTTGCTGTGCTGTATTCAGATCTAGGAGTTCTTCAAGAACAGGAAATCCAAACACTGACAATGCCGTTTTATACCAAACTTGTTATGGGATACGATGCCGACTCGCGAACAGGCTTAAATAAGGATGTTAACCTGTTAAGGAAGCTAGCCCGGTCCGCGGATACCAAAGACTTTATTGATATACTTCAGTATTATACTATTATGAAGATTTCTGAAGGCGTGGCAGACAATCTTCCCTGCGAGCGTACGTTCTGGAAGAAAAAGTTCAATGACAATAGAGGAAAGAATACGTTGCAGACCGGCTTGCAGGAATATCCTGTTATTTATGATTTAGAACAGGTAATCGAAGACATGTTGGACTCTAATTCGCCAAGTTCTGCCGCCAACTTGGCAGCGTCGCTCAATGATTTTACCAGCACTCAGGCACCTCCGGCTACCGAGACTCCATTTAGACTCCTTCGAGACTATAGGCGTTCGGAAGAAGATATGATCGTGAACCCTTCACACGTATTAAATGCTAAAAAGGACCTATTGGAAGATCCAGGCGGCGGTGCAGATATCGCGCAGGTTATAAAGACGTTCAATCAAATATTGGAAGGTGTGCGTTGTCATACAGAGACGTTGATGTATATTGTGCGCAAACGCCCTGTGGTGAACGGGTTGCTTCAAGAAGCAATCCAGACTTATTATATTTCTGAACAGTTTCCCCAACTTATGCCTACTACTTTATTTGATTCACAGGTTAAATATAATCAAAAATACGTTTATGATATTGATAGAGTTATGTTAGTATTTGGAAACGAATATGAATATGATAACGTAAAGCGGACCGGTACGTGGGGCAAGAATACGGCAACGGTTTCGATATCCAATTATGCCAGCGTTAAGGCCATGATCGTGCCCTACGTGGTGGGCGGAATGGCAACAACAATTATGGATAAGCCCCCGGTACCGCCTGAAGTATCGTTTTACGCCGCCCGGGGGGTGGACAACCAGATTAGGATACTGCTTAACTCAAGCACGGGCGAACTTAGCTCCAAGCCAGTGGCAATTTTGGACGAAGATAGGACCTACATTGAAGAAGAATACCTGGCTCAAACTGGCATGCCGCTTACATACGGGGAGATCATGACATCACCGGACGCCGAGAAACTGACGTTTAAGAGCGATGACCCAGTAGATTGGTATGAGATTTTCAGACTTGACGTGGCGCCAGAAAAATATACGGACTTTTTAGGGGGGCGAATGACTACCATAAATCCCACTTATGGTATTCCGGGTGAGCACATTGACAAGATAAAGCCTAATCAAAAGTACTACTATTGCGCGCGCTCTATCGACATGCATGGAAACAAATCTAATCCGACGCACATATATGAGATAGAAATGATCAACAATAATGGTAAGATTTTCTTCACACAAGAAATCTTCGATTTTCCGAGCACACCTCAAACTTTTCATAAATCTGGGCGCCGCTTTTTATATGTAGAGCCGGCAATGCGTCAGGTAATTTATGACCCAGAGATAGCAAATCCGGGCGCTCCGGCGTTGAATGTGGCGCCGCCCACCAATACCTTGTTGGGCGCCCCCGATATTGATAGAGTATGGGGCAAAAAGTTTAGATTGCGCGTGACAAGCAAAAAAACAGGAAGAAAAATAGATCTTAATATCACTTTCAAGAACAGTGGGTTAGTAAAACCTAGCGAATAATGATATTTAGCACTATTTATATGAAGAGGACATAAACATGGGATTTTTAGATAACTCCGGCGATATTATATTAGATGCCGTTTTAACCGATTTGGGTAGAAAAAGACTGTCTGAGGGCAATGGTAAATTTAGGGTGGCTAAGTTTGCCTTTGGCGACGACGAGATAGATTATGGATTGTACGAAAAGAACAATCCTAGTGGGTCAGCTTATTATGACGTCGCGATCCTCCAGACTCCGGTCTTTGAGGCTTTTACCAACAATATGTCGAGCATGAAATCTCGACTTTTGTCTTATACAGAAAATGATTTATTATATTTACCTGTAATACAGCATAGGAATTCTGGCGATTCTAAGTTTGCTTCAACTCAATCCCCAGCGTTATCTAGTTATATAGTTTTGGTCGACCAAACCACGGTTAATGCCTTGACTACAGATAACAACAGCTTGGACGATGGAATTATGAACGGTTTCCGCCCCGATCAAGGCAGCAAGAGGGTGACTAGTGATCAGGGACTGAATACTACGGAGCTTTCGGCGGAAGACTTTATAAATCCGGTGCTCTTAGAAACGCAGTATTTTGTGCAGATTGATAATCGTCTCGGGTTTTTGACAGCACCTGATGTAGGTGAGGGCGACGAGGGGTTCACTCCCACGTCTATCGACGACGACGATATTGCTACTTATATTTTTACTGATACTGATGATTCAGGAACTGTAACGCGGCTCTCTCCCGGAGATTCTTCTGCAATCGCCGGGCCCCGTGGCACTCGTCTGTCTCTCAAGGTGGCTTCTAGTTTGGATCTTAAGACAAGTACCTATCTATTTGGCCAGCTCGGATCCGGAGGAACTGTTGATATTGTAAGCGGGACTAAAACACTGGCCGCGGCAGACTATCAGTTTATCGACACGGTTCTGAGAATCTCAGGAGTGTCAACGGGCTATACCTTAGATATTCCGTTGCGTTTTGTTAAGAAAACTACTTAAGATAAGGATACACAGATGGCTACTTCATTTAAAACTTTTGAACCCGGCAAAGATTCGGTTGTAACAAGAAACCTATTACACGAGGCGATTCCAATCACGGGAACCATTATTTCAGGAACATACGCGGATGCTAATATTAAAAACTATGGACACGGGATGTTCCAATCAGTTTATGATTACCCATACTTAAGCTCCTCAGCTAATCATCTTTTAGATATAACCTGCGGTTATTCGGCGAACTCGGGACTGTCTGGTTCATCTGATCGTGTCCAAAATGCCAAGAAAATTAACATCTATAATGAAATGGCACAGGTTTTGGTGGGATATGATGAAACTGGCGCCATTCGTGAGTTCGACGAAGACGGCGATTTGACCGGCGGCAACAAGAACAAGGAAGCCTTTTTCTTTAACTTTACGAGACTGCTGGCCAAAGATGAGATCAAGAAGGGAAGCTTTCAGTTTTCGATCTTCACGTCAAAAGGTGTGGGCTCAACAACTCCATTATCGCAATCGGTTACGATAACAGACAAGAGCGGCTCGAATGGATATAAAATCAATTCTCCGGCCGGCGAATATGGTATTCTTTATGCAACTGGATCCAATCTTGCTGCGGGAGCCGTTGATGAGAATGGATATGCCAAGGTAGGCTTGCTATATTATCAGGCTGCGGTCATGGTCCTCACGTGTTCTCTTTTTAGAAGCTTTACTGGTAGCAGCCCCACTACGGGCCTCCTCGCAACTAGTAATCCGGCTGCTTCACCTTCACGCGGCGGCGAGCCTAATACTCAAGTAACTCCGACTAATGGTGCTTCGTTTTTTAATACGGCCTTGAGCGGCACCACTATTGACACGAATGCGGATAATCTCCGTCGACGGATATCTAATATATCATTCAACAATACAACCGAACTTAATTCAACGGTCTATTTCTGCCGCGCAAATAATACAGACTTTAATTATTCCTCTAATACCACCTATGTTAGTGCTAGTAAGATGGTTGTGAAAAATAACTCACAAGATCTCCCAGTTTCATATGTGACAACAGTCGGATTATATTCGCCAGATAACGAACTTTTGGCGGTCGCCAAGCTGTCGGAGCCTCTGAAGAAGGATCCCACTACTGAGTTTACCGTCAGAGTGCGATTAGATTATTAGAGTGCAGACGCGGTTATGGCATGCCTTATTATAAGTTTAACAAAAATGATGTTTATTCAAACACATTAAAGACACATCCAAGCGTTAAATTTTTAGTTTATAGCGGCTCCGCTTTTTATAATAATACCCCCAATCTTTCAGGTGCGTTTGCAGACCCCATTAGGCTTACCGATGCTGGGTTTGTTTCTCTTTATGAGTTAAATGTTGATAGAGTTTCCTCCTCTACTGGGCGCCTGATAGGCCCTTCTAGCCCGGACCCTGCACAAGAGACCCCCGATTCAGGCCTCATTTATTCATTTGTTGTGAAAACTGGCTCGCGTATTGGATATCGCACCCAAGCCGCTGCATCCTTCAACACCTCCAATTATGGAGACGTGATGATCAGTTCGTATCCATACACATCCAGTATTGCCAAGGAGTATTATAGTGCAACTACCACTCGTACATCTTCAGCATATGTTTCTCATTTATATGCTTTAAAGAACACCATAAATCATTATCGTTACTTAAACCCCAATGTGGTTTTCAGCGCATCTAGCGGCCCTGTAACGAGAGACCTGGGCTCAGTACCCGTCGGATTGATCAACATTCCCGGTATTTTTTATGGCTCAGAGATTAAGAAAGGGACTATTGATTTAAAATATTATATCACCGGAACTCTCGTTGGGCAGGCTACCGATAAAAATCGCGATGGTGCTCTGTACTCCACCTATGGAGTGGGCTCGGGTAGCGTCATAGGGTTCGCTCTGTATAATGAAGGGTTCATAGTGTTAACTGCATCCGACGCCCTTTCTACGACCGTAACTGATGCCTATACAAGCTCCGTCGACACCCCAGCTGGCGACAACCCCGCGTGGGTATTTTTTGGCCAATCAATTTCTGGAAGCGTCATCGCACCTAGTTCGTCCTTTATTATGGAGTTCAGCGGTACCACTTATACACAAACCCTTACGATGTTTGCCACGTGTCCCAAAGGACAAATCAACCAGTCTAACAATCCCACTTTTGTGACCTATTCCGCAGGCAACTCTATAGCCTCCGGTTCTCGTGCTTATATCGAGAATGACGAAATTGCTATTAAAAACATTGTCAGCTCAGCATACGGAGATCCCACCGCATCCTTTGACAAGACAACCTATATTTCTAAGGTTGGCATTTATGATTCGAAAAAGAATCTCATCGGTATTGCCAAAATGGCCACTCCTGTTCGAAAGACTGCCAATCGCGACTTTACATTTAAGATCAAGCTAGACATCTGATATTATAAACTGTATGATTTTGGGTTTAGATATATCGACCAGCATTACTGGCTATACCGTATTAGATTATGGTGGCAATATTTTGGTGTGCGACCACATTGACTTGCGCAAGGAAAAAAACTTCTTCAAAAAAGTGCAGCTTGTGAGAAAGCGCCTAGAAGCGTTAGAGGGGGAATATCCCATAGAGCGGGTGTATATCGAACAGTCGCTTCAATCCTTCCGCTCCGGGTTTTCGTCAGCGCAGACCTTATCTCTTTTGTCCAAAATTAATGGCATTGTGTCATGGTTATGTTATAATATGTTTTATGGTGAACCTAAATACCTTGCTGCCACCTCCGCTCGTAAGCTTTGTGGTATAAAGGTCCCCAAGGGACAAAAAGCAAAGGCTGTTTCGTTGCAATTTGTTCTTGACAATGTGCCTGGTTTTGAGATAGAATACACTAGGCATGGAAATCCAAAGGCTGGTTATGCTGACCGGTCGGATAGTTATGTAATTGCTCGGGCAGGGTGGGTTCGTGAAAACCAAGAAACTCAAGATTCTAACTAATGTACTGGGGCCTTTTTATAGGTCCAACAATGAGTTTTTATTTAAGTGCCCTTACTGCGATCATCATAAGCGCAAGTTTTCTGTCAACATTGACAAAGGTTATTACAAGTGTTGGGTCTGCGATACGCGTGGCAAAAACATTTACCGAGTTATTCGTCGGTTCGGCACAAACCACGACAAAGCGCAGTGGCGAGAGTTTACAGACGCTGTTGAATATGACAAGCTTGAAGATATATTCGAAGAAAAAGTCGAAGAAAAACAAATTTTAGAAATGCCTGAAGGGTTTGTGTCCTTGACCACCCGGGATGTGCCGCCGACAGGCTTCGCGGCCCGCAACTATCTTCGTAAGCGAGGTATCAACCGAGAAGATATCGTGTGGTGGAAGATGGGGTATTGCGCCAGTGGCGAATACGAAGGCCGCATTATCATTCCGTCGTTTGACGACGAGGGTGATTTGACCTATTTTGTGTCACGCTCCTACGACAAGAAGTTCTATCCCAAGTACAAGAACCCACCAGTGAGCAAGAACATTGTCTTCAATGATTTGTTTGTGGATTGGAGTTCCGATATCATTCTGGTAGAGGGCGTATTCGATGCGATTACGGCAGGCAGAAATGCTGTGCCCATCTTGGGATCTACGCTAAATCAGAACTCTGTTTTGCTTCGCAAGATCGTGAAAGAAGATGCGGGAGTTTACGTGGCTCTGGATCCTGACGCAAAGAAGAAAGAGCTTGAGATCATTAAGACTTTGTTGGATTTCGATATCGAGGTTTGGAAGGTTGATATTCGCGACAATGAAGATGTTGGCTCGATGAACAAAGAGCAATTCCAGAAATGCTTGGAAAATGCGACCCTTATCACTCCAGACAACTATTTATTGTTGA
>CEOQ01013038.1_pt1 | contig 88885 bp, 91 predicted proteins | sample 361351 | NCBI WGS metagenome assembly CEOQ01 (sample SAMEA2619907, study PRJEB7988) | marine metagenome | biome: marine biome (ENVO:00000447); feature: deep chlorophyll maximum layer (ENVO:xxxxxxxx); material: "saline water (ENVO:00002010), including plankton (ENVO:xxxxxxxx)" | depth 60 m | reverse complement strand
TATAGATTTTTTCAACGTTTTCCTTGTGGTCAAGTTATAAATATTTTATGGTCTTTAGAATCAATTAATAGATATAAATTTTTGGGCCTATATATTAGTTGTAATTTCTTACTTTTTAATTAGGGTCTTTTTAATGAACAAAAAAGATTTGACAGTCGGAATAATCTTTTTTTTATTCAGTTTGATTTATTTTTTTTATTTGATTCCTACTCAGATAATATCTTCTTTCTCTCAAACTGAGTTTGCTGGACGTATTTTTCTACCTGAAACTTTTCCTCAAATTACAATTTGTATTTTCGGATTTGTTAGCCTACTTTTGGTAGCGGACACTCTTAGAAATAAAGTAGAGGTGACACCTACTCTTTCTTCGAGTAAAAGACCTTTTTTTCAATCAGTCATCGTTTTTTTAGCTTCTATGGTTTACGTATATCTTTTGGAGTGGCTAGGTTTTCACTTAAGTTCTCCTTTTTTCTTGGCTTTTTTAATATTTTTTTATGGAACAAGGAATTGGAGAATAATAGTTCCAGTTGCTCTTCTTGTCCCAATCTCAATAGAACGTTTTTTTTGGATTTCCTTTAAAGTAATGCTTCCTGAAGGTGAGTTGATTAATCAATTGTTAGGGTACATAAAAGGATAATTTTGATGGAACAGATTTTTGATGCAATAGTACAAGCTATAACTCTTCAAGCTCTTGGTATGGTTGCTCTTGGAGTTTTTGCAGGTATTACAGTGGGTGCTATACCTGGATTAACAAGTGTAATGGCTATCGCTGTTTTAGTCCCTTTTTCTTTTTTTATGACGCCGATTAATGGAATACCTTTTCTTTTAGGAATTCATAAAGGAGCACTTTTTGGCGGTTCAATACCTGCAATTTTGATAAATACTCCAGGCACAGCAGCAGCTGCTGCTACTACTCTAGATGGTTATCCTTTAGCTCAAAAAGGTGAGGCAAAGAGCGCTATTCAAATGGCACTTTATTCCTCTACCTTAGGAGATACTTTTAGTGATATTGTTTTAATTTTAGCTGCATTTCCTCTTGCAGCAGTCGCATTGTTATTCGGTCCCACAGAATTCTTTGCATTGATGGTTCTTGGTCTAACTATTATTTCAGCAGTTACAGGATCTTCAGTTTTAAAGGGCCTTCTTTCTATGCTCATAGGAATTTTGATTGGTCTTGTTGGCCAGGATATTATTTCGGGTTCTGAACGTTTTACATTTGGAATTGCAAATATAGCAGATAGTGTTGGAATAGTTCCGATGTTGATCGGACTTTTTGCTATTAGTGAAGTTTTGATTCAGTCTGAGAAAAAAATTATTGAACTTGCTAATCCGCCAGAATCTTCTCACTTGAAAGGGGGAAGATCACTAAAGTGGATTGAATTATTTCAAGCAAAATGGGCAATACTTCGTTCGTCTTGTATTGGAACTGCTATTGGAGCGATACCTGGAACAGGCGCCGCAATTGCCACATTTATTAGTTACGCTCTCGCTAAACGTTCGTCGAAACGTCCTGAAGAATATGGAAAGGGGAGTTATGAAGGAGTTGCTGCTGCAGAAGCATCGAACAGTGCAGTTGCCGGGGCAGATTTAATTCCGACTTTGACTTTTGGTATTCCAGGAAGTGCTTCAGCAGCAATTCTTATGGGTGCATTTATGGCGCAGGGATTACGTCCTGGTCCTGAACTTTTTGAAGAACAAGCTTCAACTATGTATGGTATTTTTGCTCTTCTTCTGGTTGGAAATCCTATTATGCTTCTTCAAGGGAAACTTCTTACTGGATTGTTTGCGAGGTTAGTAACCATTCGAAAATCAGTTTTGGTCCCAATAATTCTTTTGCTTTGTGTAGTAGGTGGCTTCATTTATCAGAACAATATTGAGGATGTAAAACTTGCCTTATTTTTTGGTATTTGTGGATATGGTCTTCGTAAGTTAAAATTCCCTCTTGCTCCTCTTGTTATTGCATTTATTCTTACTGAAACTGCCGAAGAGTCTATGAAGCAAGCTTTATTACTCTCCGATGGTGATTATTTCGTATTTTTAACTAAAATGGCTGGAGGTTTTCCTGTCTCAGGATTTTTAATTTTACTTAGTGTTTTCTTATTAGGGATGGCTATTTGGAAGAAGCCATGGGCTGAAGCTGAATAAGCCAAATTTGCTTACCATTCATAAGGAGAAAGGTATGTATAAGAGTAAGGTTTTTGTTTATTTAAGCGTACTAGTTCTTGCTGTTTTTTTCACAATAGTAGGAAGCGCAGATGCTAAGTATCCAAATAAGCCAATTAAGGTTATTTTGGCAACTGGTGCAGGAGGTTCACACGATATGCATTGTCGTGCTGTAGCAAGTGTTATTCACGAACATCTAGGACAACCTTTCTTGTGTACTGTTCGAGGTGGTGGTGGTGGAAAGATTGGTATGACTGCACTTAAACGTTCTAAGCCTGATGGATATACTATAGCACTTGGTTCTGGTTCACATTTTGCAATCGCTCCTCATGCAAGAAATATGGGTTTTGATCCAAAAACTGATTTCATTCCATTCTTCCAAGTAAATTACGCTCCATTCTTACTTGTTGTCAGATCAGAAAAACCATGGAAAAATTTACAGGATCTTCTTGATGATGCTAAAAAGAGACCGGGAAAGATTTCCATTTCCTCAAATGGTGCATGGGGTTCAAGTCACTTAGGGATCTTACAGATGATGAGAGCTAAAAATGTTAAATTTAAACATGTTCCCTTTAGAGGTGGAGGTAAGGCATGGCAGGCAATGTGGGGTGGTCATGTAGACGCAGGTTGGGCTAATGTGACAACTGGTGGAACTTTAAGTAGAGTTAAAAGAGGACAGTTGAGACTACTTGCTACCGCTTCCGAAGAACGAATGAAGGAATTTGGAAAGAAATATCCTACTTTTAGAGAATTAGGTGTAGATTATATTTATAAGTCTTGGAGAGTATTTATGGCTCCTAAAGGAACACCTAATGATCGAATTGAAGTTTTAAAGACTGCTTTACACAAAGCAGCTAAAAGTAAGACTCTGAAAAAATTGATTAAACGTTTTGGTGAAAGTCTTGCGCCATTATCTGGCCCAGAGTTGAGAAAAGCATATGATAGTGAAATTGATTTTTATGGAAATCTATTTAAGAAAATGGGTTATAAGAAAAAGAAATAAATAGAAACTTTTTTTCGAAATAATTTTGGGGCGGGATTTATTCTCGCCCCATTTAATTTTTAGAGTAAGTTTTCGACCATTCCTTTAGGAATCATACTAAATTTCTATAAAAAAATTTAAAAATTACTATTAGTGTTGAATAAAACTACTTTTTTATTTAGTGTGCCCTGTTAATTTTTTGAAACAGTTGTTTTTTTAGGTTAGAATCGTGAAAAAGTTAAAATTAAACAAAAATAATCTTAACTTTTTGAAATATTGATTTAAAAGATATTAAAATTGTGCGAGGGTGGCGGAATTGGTAGACGCGCTGGATTTAGGATCCAGTGCCTTCGGGCGTGGGGGTTCGAGTCCCCCCCTTCGTACCATTTATATTTTACTTTAATTCTCTTTGAGTAATAATTCGTATTTTGGGGAAAATTGATGTCAGAAATAACAATAAGTGATGTTAGTGATTGTACAAAGAAGCTTGAAGCAGGAATACCAAAAGAAGAAGTGTCAAATGCCATTGAAAAGGCTTTTTTAAATTTATCTGGAAGAGCAAATATAAAAGGGTTTAGAAAAGGAAAAGTGCCGAGAAAGGTATTGGAAAGATACTATGGTGAAGAACTGAGAACAGAAGTGTACACAAATTTAATTTCTGATTCGTACACTAATATTTTGAGTGAAAAAGGGATGAGGCCAGTTGGAGAACCTAATATTACTGATATAAATATGAACAATGATTCTGAAGAATTGACTTATAAAGCTACTTTAGAAGTTATTCCTCCTATTGATTTAAAAGATTACAAAGGAATTGAAGTTAGTATTCATAGTCATCCTGTTACTGACGAATTAATTGATGAAAATATCAAGCGCTTATTGTATCAATCCGCAACTTATGAAGATGTAAACAGGAATGCAGAATCTGGTGATTATGTTGTTTTTGATATAGAAGCATTTAGAGATGGAGAATCTGTTCCTGGTACTAAAGGTGAAAATCAATCCCTTATTTTAGGTGAAACACAGAATGAGAAACTTTTAGATGAATCTGTACTTGGAATGAAGGCAGGTGAAGAAAAAGAAGTAGATTTCCAGCCTCCCGGAAGTAATAGTGAAGATGCAGAGCAACAGAAATTTATTTTTAAAATAAATTTAAAAAGTGTTAAAAAAGCAAATTTACCTTCTTTAGATGATGACTTTGTAAATTCTCTTGGTAGTGAAATGAAGACTGTGGATGACCTTAAAAAGCAGATTGAAAAAGATTTAAATATGTCAGAAGAGCAACAAAACAGACAGCAGGGAATAACAAAATTAATCGAAAAACTTATTGAAATGCATCCATTTGAAGTTCCACCCAGCTTAGTTAAAAGTGAGATAGAAGGTAGAATTAGAGAAGTAGAAAGACGTTATAAAACAGAAAACCCTGATGTTCAAATTGGAGAGAATCAAAGAGAGGAAATACGTTCAAAGCTCAAACCTGAAGCGGAGAGAAAAGTCCAAGAATTAATACTTATAAATCGTATTAGGGAAAAAGAAGGAATTAGCGTTGGGCCAGAAGAAATAGATTTACATATTCAAGAAACAGCACAAAGGTATGGTATGGAGGTAGAAAAATTGAAGAAACGTATGGCCATGACTGGTTCTATAGAATCTCTTTTCTCTAATCTTAATTTTAATAAAACAATCAATTGGCTGTATGATGAGGCTAAGATTGAAATTCAAATTCATAATGTCCAAGATCACTCTCATTCTGATGAAAATGAAGAGAACGATCAAATAAAGGAAGGATAAAAAAGTGGCCCTTATACCTATGGTAGTAGAACAAACAAATAGAGGGGAACGTGCTTACGATATTTATAGTCGTCTATTAAAAGAAAGGATTATTTTTCTGGGAACCCCTATAGATGATCAGATTGCAAATCTTGTAACCGCACAGTTGTTACATTTGGAAGCCGAAGAACCTGATCGAGAAATTTCGATTTATATTAACAGCCCTGGTGGTTCTGTTACTGCTGGTTTGGCTATTTATGATACTATGCAGTACATAAATTCACCTGTTTCAACGATATGTGTGGGACAGGCTGCTAGTATGGGAGCTCTTCTGTTAACTGCTGGGTCAACTGGAAAACGATTTGCACTTCCAAACTCTCGTATTTTAATTCATCAGCCATTAGGTGGGGTGCAAGGGCAAGCATCTGATATTGATATTCAAGCACGTGAGATATTAAGGATTCGTGAGAAATTAAATAAAATCTTATCCCAGAAAACAGGACAAACTTTAAAAGCAATAGAAAGAGATACTGATAGAGATAATTTCATGACAGCCGAGGAAGCGAAATCTTATGGAATTGTCGATGAAGTCATAGAATCAAGAACTGATCAGCCATCTACTAGCCCAAAATCGAAATCAGGGAAAAAAGATAAAAATGAGCAATAAGTTTTTTGTAAATTTTAATTAATTTTTAAAAGAGATTGCTAATGTCTAAGTTAACCACTGACTCTTCTGTGCCTAATTGTTCGTTTTGTAATAAAGGTCAGGAAGAAGTTAAAAAAATGATTGCAGGTCCAGATGCTTATATTTGTAATGAATGCGTTGAACTTTGCAATGAAATTTTGACTGAGGATTTTAAGGAAGGTTTGGAAATTGAAAATGCAGATCTTGTGAAACCAAGTGAAATCAAGGAAGTTTTGGATCAGCATGTTATTGGACAAGAGAAAGCAAAGAAAATTTTATCAGTAGCAGTTTATAATCACTACAAAAGAATTGATGCTGAATTAAAAGCCGAAGATGCTGAATTAGACAAGAGTAATATACTTCTAATTGGTCCAACGGGGTCTGGAAAAACTTTGATGGCCAGGACTTTGGCTCGTCTTTTAAATGTTCCTTTTGCTATCGTTGACGCAACTACTTTGACCGAGGCAGGTTATGTTGGAGAAGATGTAGAAAATATCATACTTAAGTTATTACAGTCTGCAGATTTTGATTCCAATAGAGCAGAAAGAGGAATAATCTATATAGATGAAATAGATAAGATTACAAAGAAGAGCGAAAATCCTTCTATAACTCGTGATGTCTCTGGGGAAGGCGTGCAACAAGCACTTCTTAAAATTATAGAGGGTTCAATTGCAAGTGTTCCTCCCCAAGGGGGAAGAAAACACCCTCATCAAGAATTTGTTCAGGTAGATACAACAAATATTCTTTTTATTTGTGCGGGTGCTTTTGTAGGATTGGAAGATATCATACGTAAGAGGGTAGGTAATCAAGGAGTTGGTTTTGAAGCTGACTTAAGAAATGAACAAGAAGTTTCATTAAGTGAAATACTTTCAGATGTTACCCCAGAAGATTTGTTGAAATATGGATTAATTCCCGAATTTATTGGACGATTGCCTGTAGTAGCTTCTTTAAGTGAGCTTAATAAAGAGGCTCTAATTGAAATCTTGGTGAGTCCGAAAAATGCCTTGGTAAAACAGTATAAAAAGTTCTTTGATTTAGAAGGTGTAACCCTTACTTTTACTAAAGAGGCTCTTGATTGTATAGCGTCTCAAGCCCTTTCGCAAAAATCTGGAGCACGTGGTCTGAGATCAATTATTGAGAATATGATGCTAGATACAATGTTTGATTTGCCAAATATGGTAGACGTTAAAGAAGTTTTGATTAACGAAAAAGTAGTGAATTTAGAAGAAAAACCTAATCTAATTTATAAAAGAGCAAGTTAGTTTTTCCAAAATCTTTCTTGAAGGCGCGTAGCTCAGGGGGAGAGCGCTTGCTTGACAGGCAAGAGGTCGGCGGTTCAAAACCGCCCGCGCCTACCACTAATAGTTAGAAAGGATAAAATTAATATATAAAATGTCTAATGATAAGGATAATTCAACTGACAAAATAATTGCTGCTAAGAAAGGCAATGTAGTTGTAGATTTAGATCTCATAACTTCTGACGATGACAATGCAGAATTTATTATGTTGGATTCAGATGAAGGGAATGAAATACTTCGTCATAGTTCAGCTCACATTATGGCACAAGCCGTTCTAGAAATTTTCCCTGAAGCACTCTTTACTATTGGTCCACCAATTGAAAATGGTTTTTACTATGATATTGATTTAGAAAAATCTCTTTCATTAGATGATCTTGTTATTATAGAGAAAAAGATGAAAGAAATTTCGAAAAGGAATTTGAAGTTCGTTAGAGAAGAAATCAGTAGAGACGATGCAATAAAACTTTTTAGAGATTTAGGACAAAGTTATAAAATTGAAATGATCACGGATCTACCCATGGATGAGAAGCTATCTGTTTACAAACAGGGTGATTTTATTGATCTGTGCCGAGGTCCACATGTGCCTTCTACGAAATATTTAAAGTTTTTCAAACTTTTAAATGTTGCTGGTGCTTATTGGCGAGGTGATGAAAATAACAAGATGCTTCAAAGGATTTACGGTACCTCTTTCCCTAGCAAAGAAGAACTTAATGACTATCTAACTTTGTTAGAAGAATCAAAAAAGAGAGACCATAGAGTTCTCGGTAAACAACATAGTTTATTTTTGACAGATGAGATGGCAGGTAGTGGTCTTATTTACTGGCAACCTAAGGGCACAGTGATCAGGAAAACAATTGAAAGATTTTGGGAAGATGAGCATATGCGTAGAGGATATGAGCTAGTTAGTGTACCGCATATTGTTAAAGATCAAATGTTTCATACTTCCGGTCATTATGAGTATTATCGTGAAAATATGTACGTTTTAAATGTTGATTCGAATGAATATGTTTTAAAACCAATGAACTGTCCTGGACATATTCTAATTTATCAACAAGAAATTCATAGCTATAGAGATTTGCCTATCAGATATGCAGAACTTGGAACAGTTTATAGGTATGAAAGAAGCGGAACTCTTCATGGGATGCTTCGAGTTCGTGGATTTACCCAAGATGATGCGCATATTTTTTGTACACCTGAACAAGCGGAAGATGAAGTATTGTCGGTTATAGATTTAGCTCATTTCATGCTTGAAACATTTGGATATAAAAATTTTGTTACCGAACTTTCAGTACATGATAGCAAGGATTTTGGGAAATATGCTGGAGTTTTGGAAGATTGGGAAATAGCTGAGACAGCTCTAATTAACGCACTTGAGAAAAGAAAAATATCTTATAAACGTATTGAAGGTGAAGCAGCATTTTATGGACCAAAAATTGATATAAAAATGCTTGATGCCTTAGGTCGGGGATGGCAGGGACCTACTATACAGTTTGATTTTAATTTACCTAAGCGTTTTGATCTAAATTATGTTGGACAAGATGGTGATCGAAAAAAAGTGGTTATGATACACAGAACAGTTTTGGGTTCTATGGAAAGGTTTGTGGGTGGTTTGATTGAGCAATATTCCGCAGCTTTTCCTACTTGGCTTTCACCTGTACAGGCTCGGGTTATGAGTATAGGAGAGGATCAAAAATCTTATGCTGAAGAAGTATTTTCTGAGTTAAAAAAATCTGGTATTAGAACAGATGTAGACTTTAGAAATGAAAAAATTGGTTATAAGATAAGAGAAGCAGAATCGGATAAAATCCCGTATATGCTTGTAATTGGTAATAAGGAAGAGGAGTCTTCTCATGTTTCTGTTCGTGTTCGTGGACAAGGGAATAAAGGTTCCTTTATAATCAGTGAATTGATTGAAAGAATTACGGAAGATATAAATTTAAAAGTACCTTTACCAAGGATTGATTAAGCATGGTTCAAAGATCTCGTGGAAATGAAAAAAATAGTCGCTCAGGACCTAAGGCGAATTTGGAAATTTCTGCTGCACAGGTTAGAGTTATAGATGAAGATGGAACTCAATTGGGAGAACTTTCTTTAGAGGCTGCAGTTAATGCAGCGGAAGAGAGAGATTTAGATTTAGTTGAAGTTTCACCAAATTCCGATCCACCAGTATGTAAGATAATGGATCTGGGTAGATACAAGTATATTCAACAAAAGAAAGCTCAAGAGGCAAAGAAGAAACAAAAAATTGTAGAAGTTAAAGAGGTAAAACTACGGATAAAAATAGAAGAACATGATTACCAAATAAAGAAAAAACATGCCGAGAGATTTTTAAATGATGGAAATAAGGCAAAAATAACTATCATGTTTAGAGGTCGAGAAGTTACTCATTCTCAATTAGGAAGAAAATTGATAGATAGAATGATTGAGGATCTTGATGAATTTGGTGTAGTTGAACAAGAACCAAATTTGGAAGGCAGAAACATGACTGTTGTGATTGGACCGAAGATTTCAAAAAAAGGCTCTTAAAATTTAAAAAGATAGTAATGAAAGTCGAAGAGGAATTGTAAAATGCCTAAGCTTAAGAGTAATAGGGGAGCAGCTAAAAGATTTAAAGTAACTAGTAGTGGGAAGGTGAAATTTAATCATTCGCATCGTAGACATATTCTTACTAAAAAATCTACTAAACGGAAAAGAGAACTGAGACATAGTTCTATTGCAAATCCTATTGATGAGAAGATGATTAAAAGATTATTGCCATATAGCTGATTTTTGAAAGAATTTGATGTGAATGGTTGCGTTATTTACTACTTGTAGATATATTCGCTGACTTCTTAAGTTTGAGTTTTTAAGTTCTTTTTGGAGTTTTAAATGCCGCGTTCAACTGGAAATGTAGCTAGTCGTGAAAGACATCGGAGAGTTTTGAAGCAGGCAAAAGGTTTTAGAGGTGCTCGATCAAAGCGTTTTAGATCAGCTAGAGAGACTCTTCTGCGATCTATGGCTTATGCAACTAGAGATAGAAAAACTAGGAAAAGAGAATTTAGAAGATTGTGGAATGTAAGAATTAATGCTGCAGCCCGCGAATTTGGTTTGTCTTATAGCAAATTTATTGGTGGACTAAATAAGGCTGGAATTGATGTAAATAGGAAGATTTTAGCCGATTTGGCTGTATCTGACCCATCCTCATTTTCGAAATTGGTAGAGCTAGCTCGGGCAGAAATTTGAAGTTTCTTTTCACATCGAGCTCCTCCTAATTAGGTGGAGCTTTTTTTTATGGGATTCTTTAAATGGAAATTAGTCATTTAGAAAAAATAGGAAAAGAGGTTTTTGATTCATTATCATCGTCCGAAGATATTTCAGATTTAGATGAAGTCCGACTTCGATATCTGGGTCGTAAGGATGGTTTAATAACAAAATTGGCCAAAAACTTAAAATCTATTGATATTGATCAGAGGCGTTTTTTGGGTCCACTCGTAAATAGTTTACGGTCACTAATAGAAGAATTTGTGAAAGAATTCAAAAAAAAAGGAAGAACTTCCGCTATAAAGGTTCTATTGTCTAATGTTGAATTAATAGATGGCAAATCTTATTTATTTAAAAAAATTGAAGTTTCTGTAAATCTTTTGACTGATTCATTTGAGGAAACTCAACCAAAAGAATTCATTGATCTAACAATTCCGGGCAAGAAAATTCCTATTGGCCATAAACACCCGCTTGTTCAAACTTCCGAGGATTTGATCCAAATTTTAACTCGACTTGGTTACAGTGTTGCTGAAGGGCCTGAAGTAGAGCTTGATTATTTTAATTTTGAGGCATTAAATATACCTAAGGATCACCCAGCTAGAGATATGCAAGATACTTTCTATATTTCTGAAGAAGTTCTTCTAAGGACTCATACTTCCCCAGTTCAAATTAGAGTCATGAAATCTCAGAATCCACCCGTAAAAGTTATTGCTCCTGGAAAAGTTTTTCGTTGTGATGCAGATGTAACTCACTCTCCTATGTTCCACCAAATAGAAGGTTTATACGTTGATAAAAATGTTACCTTTTCAGATCTAAAAGGTACAATCGAAACCTTTATTTCTGAAATTTTTGGTCCTGAATTTCGTGTAAGACTTCGACCAAGTTTTTTTCCTTTTACTGAGCCGAGTGCAGAAGTAGACATTGCTTGTGACCATCTTGCGAATGGTAATTGGATGGAAGTTTTAGGTGCCGGTATGGTTGATCCAGCAGTTTTTGAGGCTGTAGGCTATGATCCTGAAGAATGGAGTGGTTTTGCTTGGGGTTTGGGTGTAGAAAGAATCACAATGCTACGCTATGGAATAAGCGATATTAGACTATTTTTTGAAAATGACTTGAGAACAATAAGGCAGTTCTAAATATCCTATTAAAGGATTAAGATCATGTTAATTACCCTAAATTGGTTATCAGAATTTTTAGAATTAGAGAAAAGTGATAACCATTTTGCAGTTCAACTCGCGGAAGAATTGCTTCTATCTGGTCTTGAGACAGAAGTCCCAGAAGTAAAAGAATTAGATTGTGCTAATCTCGTTATTGCCGAAATTATTTCTGTACAGGATCATCCCAATGCTGATCGTCTTAGTTTGTGTATAGTAAATGATGGTTCAAATGAAAGACAGATTATTTGCGGTGCAAAAAACGTTGCCCCTGGTCAGAAAATCATAGTAGCAAATCCCGGATTCGTTTTTCCTGATGGACAAAAGATTAAAAAGGCGAAAATTCGTGGTGTTTCAAGTGATGGAATGATTTGTTCAGAAAAAGAACTCGGTATTGGAGAAGACCAAAGTGGTATTATGGTTCTTACAAAAGATGCACAATTGGGAATATCTCCAAAAGAAGTTCTTGGTTATGGAGATCCAATTTTGGACATATCTATAACTCCAAATAGGTCAGATTGTCTTTCTGTTTTGGGTGTTGCAAGGGAAAGTTCTGCTATTTTGGGGAAAAAATTAAAAATCCCAAAAGTGAGAGTCGAAGATGAACCTATAAATGTTAACAAGACTATTGAAATTGTAAATGTTAAAGATTGTCCTAGATACACAGCAAGAACTGTTTTTAATACAAAAATTGGAGAATCTCCTGATTGGTTAAAAGCACGTTTGAGATCTTCTGGAATGCGTCCGATTAATAATGTAGTAGATATCACTAACTACGTTATGCTTACTTTAGGTCAACCCCTTCATGCATTCGATATGGATAATCTTAAGGGCGATAAAATTTTGATTAGAAGATGGAAACAATCTGATGGACCGTTTCTTGCTTTGGACGGAAAAAAATATGATTTGTCTGATGAAGATCTAATGATATGTGACACAGAAGGACCTATTGCTTTGGCTGGAGTAATTGGTGGTATTCAATCAGAGGTTACTAAGGAAACCAAAAATATTTTATTTGAAAGTGCACATTTTTCTCCTTCTTGCATTAGAAAAACTAGACGTAAGATTGGTTTGAATACTGAGGCCTCATACAGATTTGAAAGGGGAGTTGATCCAAATGGAACCATTTTGGCGGTTAATATGGCTGTTGAATTAGCTCGTCAATTTACAGAGGGAAAAATTTCTGAAACAGTTTTAGACATTTATCCAGTACCTTTTAACCCAGTTGTTATATCTCTTCGTATTGATAGAATTAAAAAACTACTAGGAATTAGTTTTACTCTAGAAGAAATAAAACGATTATTGGAACCCCTTTCTATTAGTTGTTCTGAAATCAAAGAGTCAGTTATTGATTGTGAGGTTCCAACATTTAGGTCAGATATTACACGTGAAATAGACTTAATTGAGGAAATCGCAAGGAGAAAGGGATATAATACTTTTGTTTCTTCACTTCCTAGAACCTCCAAACCCCCAAATCCTACTTCAAAAAGAAGAAGCATAGAAACTGGTCTTAGAGATGCTATGATTCACTCTGGATTTGATGAAGCAATTAACTATAGCTTTGTTAATTCATCGAATCTTGAATTGTTAGGCGCAGATCCTAATAAAATAGTTCCTTTGAAAAATCCTCTTAGTAATGAAATGTCTTCCTTGAGAACTACACTTCTATCAGGATTGCTTCAAAATGTTTCTCTAAATTTAAACCATGGCCAGCGTTCAATAAGACTTTTTGAGATTGGAAAAACTTTTGTAAGAGACGTAAAATTACCCAAAGAATTCCTTGAAATCAATGCAGTTTTGATAGATGCTGATGATCTAGAACTTTGGGATGACGGTACCTCTCCAGGCGGAGATTCTCCATTACCAAAAGACATTTTTACCCTAAAGGGTTCTATAGAAAGAGCATTAGAATTTCTTAATTTTTCGTCCCTAAAATTTGAAAATGTAGTTCCTGATTCTTCCAATCCTTATGAAACTGGTTCGTATGCAAGGATAATTCTAAATAAAGAGGAAATTGGAGAAATAGGATATATAAAAAGAGAATGTCTTCAAAATTATGGAATTGATTATAAATTATGTTCGTTTGAAATAAATTTAGATCTTCTTGCTAAAGAGGATTTTTCTTTAAAAAGAATGGAACAACTTAATCGCTATCCAGCAAGTTATAGAGACTTAGCAATTGTTTTGGATGAAAAAATTCCAAATTCCTCGATTGAAATGGAAATTTCTCGAGCAGCTGGGGATATTTTAAAATCAATCAAATTGTTTGATATTTACCAAGGGGCCAATATCGAAAATATTGATGAAAAGAGTGTTGCTTATTCTCTTGTTTTTAACAATCCAAGTCGAACTCTAACAGACGAAGAAGTTAATGAGGCTTTTGACTCTATCGTATCTAATTTAGGCTCAAAGTATGGTGCTCGCCTTAGATCATAATCCTTGACATTCTATGTGTGCGATCAATACAATGATTAGTATGTTTATTTGAACTGAAAAGGTTTATTTTATGGTTTTGGAAAAAATGGATAATCTTGAGTTAAGCATAAAAAAAATACTTGAAGAAGTAGTCATATTGAGAAGATCAGTGGATGAAATGGGTGTTCTAATTGAAAAGACAAAGACCGATCTAGAAAAAGCGAATAATGAAATTTCATTAAATAGAGAAAAATTACAAGATTTAGAAGCGGAAAATAAGAAACTTAATGATACACAAAAACATGCTACAGAACGTGTAGAAAAAGTACTTTCAAGTTTATGTGTGAATTAGTTGATGGGATGAGTAATGAGTGAGAAGAAACTGACTTTAAAGATTTTTGGACAAGTTTTGAATTTAAAGAGTGATGCTGATCCAGAGTATGCTCAGAAGCTAGCAGATTATGTTGATAAACAAATTATGAAAGTTTCTAGACAGAGCAATGACCCTCTTAAGGTAGTTTTATTGGCATCCATGAATATTGCTAATGATTTTTTTAGTGAACAAAAAAACTTAATTGATAATAATGAAGCAGTATCTCAAAAGGCAGATAAGCTAATTGAATTGATTAAGGAAGCTGTTTAAATTCACGTCTGATTTCTGATCTTTCTTTCTTTTCCCTTTGTAGTTTTTCCCATTAAATTTATTATTAAAGACCCTGTCGTGAACGTGATGGGCGAAAGCATTTGACCCAGTAATTTTTGAAAAGGGAATCCTTCCGTGAGGTGGTGAGTCATTTCCAATTGGATTTGAACCTAAAGCCCCATTTTGGATGCCCACCTGGCCAAGGCTGGGTTCATAGCTTAACTCACACGGCACAATGATGGGGTCGACGGGTTTTCTTTTATTTATGGGATTTAAACTTTGAGTATTTTAAATCTAACACAAAAAAGTGTTTTAAGAAAAAAAATAAAAAAAGTTAGAAGTGAAGTATCTGAAAACAACAGGAGAACCTCTAGTCTTAATTTTTGTAATAGATTGGAAGTGTTTTTAACAATTTTTCAGCTAAGACATATAGCTGTTTTTCATCCAATTCATGAAAATAAGGAGATTGATATTTCTTTAATATGGGATGGTCATAAAGATTCTAATAGAGTTTTTTATTTTCCTAAAGTGAATGGTAAAAGTCTAGATTTTTATTCTGTAAATAATCTCAGAGAAGATTTTTCAGTTGGATATTCGAATATTTTAGAGCCGAATAATTGTGGTGTTAAAGTTGATTCTTCAGTTTTTGATGTAATCTTAATCCCTGGTTTAGCATTTGATTTAAATGGTACTAGATTGGGTTATGGGAAAGGTTTTTACGATAAGTTTTTAAGTATTCTAGATTTGAAAACTATAAGAGTAGGAGTTGGTTTTTCATTTCAGTTTTTTTGGGAACGGAATTTACCATCAAGAGAATGGGATCAACATCTAGATTGGATTATAACCGATAAAGAGTTGATCAGATGTTCTTGTTAATTATAGGAGGTACCAATGTTAACGATACCTAATTTATTGATCATTCTTATTTTTCTAATGGTCTTAAGTTGTTTGATTATTTTTTATCTAATCTTTAATTCAAAAAAAACTCTTACAAAAGTTAGGAATGATTTTGAGGATAAAATAAAGTCAAGAGACCAAGATGCCGAGGAAAGATTAAATCAAAAAATCAAGGATTTAGAAAACGATTATAAAGGACAAATGTTTCAACTTAGAGAGAAATTGGTTGATGAAAACAAAGATAGATTTGATGAATTACAGAAAATTGAAGATCGTTTGACTCAAAGAGAAGAGGTTCTTGATAAAAGAAGACAAAGTCTTGATTCTAAAGATTTTTCAATTGAAAAACGGATTTCACAGATGCAAGAGCGGGAGAATCAGATAGAAGCAAATGAGAAACATTATGCTGAATTAATAGAGGAAGAGAATTTGAAATTAGAAAGGATCTCAGGTTTAACTGCTCAAGATGCGAAAAAAGAATTAATGGAAAAATACGAAGAAGAAGCTAAAAAAGATATACATGAAGAGATTAAAAAATATGAAGAAAAGGTTAAGCAAAATCTAACAATGGAATCACAAAAATTAATTGCAAGTGCTGCCGAAAGATTTTCAAATGATTATGTTGCAGAGAGTTTGGTAAGTGTAGTCTCAATTCCAAGTGAAGAGATGAAGGGTAGAATTATAGGTCGAGAGGGAAGAAACATTCGTGCACTTGAGATGGCAACTGGAGTCGATATCATAGTTGATGATACTCCTGAAGCTGTAGTCGTTTCTGCTTTTGATAAGGTTAGAAGAGAAATAGCAAGATTGTCCCTTGAATACTTGGTTGAAGATGGTCGAATTCATCCAGGTAGAATAGAGGAAGTGGTAAAAAAGACTACTAAAGAAATAGAAAATCTGATTTTACAAGCTGGAAAAGACGCGGTAATTGAACTTTCAATAAAAGATGTTCATCCAGAATTAATTAAATATCTTGGTCGAATGAAATATCGAACAAGCTATAGTCAGAACGCGCTTGAACATTCTAAAGAGGTTGCTCATTTAGCTGGAATTCTTGCAAATGAATTAGGTTTAGACCCTTATATGGCAAAAAGAGCAGGTCTTTTTCATGATATTGGAAAATCTGCTACGCACGAGATAGAAGGGTCTCATGTTGAAATTGGTTATGAAATGGCAAGAAGATTTAAAGAACCTTCACAAGTTCTTAATGCTATTGTATCGCATCATGAAGATGAAGAACCGAATTGTATAGAGTCTGTTTTAGTAAAAGCTGCAGATACACTCTCAGCAGCAAGACCGGGGGCAAGACGTGAAATTGCAGAGAGTTATGTAAAAAGACTAGAGGCCTTAGAGGGTATAGCAAATTCCTTTAAAGGTGTTGAAAAATGTTATGCTCTTCAGGCTGGACGAGAGATAAGAGTGAGTGTTTTGCCAGAAAGTGTTTCAGATTCTCAGGCCGATTTTTTAGCAAGGGATATAGCAAAACGCATTGAATCTGAGCAAACTTACCCAGGAGAGATAATAGTTACTGTTATTCGTGAAACTCGTCACATGGCTACGGCCCATTAATAAGTCGATGAAAATTTTATTTATTGGTGATGTTACTGGAAAAGTTGGTAGGAAGATGGCTGTTGAGAGAGTTCCTCTTTTAAAACAAAAATATTCCGTGGATTTTTGTGTTATTAATGGAGAAAACTCAGCAGGAGGTTTTGGTATAAATATTCAGAACGCAGATCATCTTTTTGAGTGCGGTGCAGATGTAATAACCACTGGGAACCATGTCTGGGATCGAAAAGAAATAAAAGATTTCATGTTTACGGAACCAAGATTACTTCGACCTGCAAATTACCCTGAGTCCAATCCTGGTAGCGGTATATTTATATCTTCGAGTTTTTCTCCTAATATAGTTGTTATCAATCTTATGGGAAGAGTTTTTATGCCTTCCGTTGATTGTCCGTTTAGAAAAGTTGATAAATTATTAGCAAATCTGAAGGAACAGGAATATGTAATCTTTGTTGACTTTCATGGAGAAACTACTAGTGAAAAAGTTGCTATGGGATGGTACCTTGATGGTAAAGTTTCAGCGGTTGTTGGAACTCATACTCATATACAAACTGCAGATAATAAAGTTCTTCCAAAAGGGACTGCTTATATAACTGATGTAGGTATGACAGGTCCCTTTAATTCAGTTATAGGGATGGATACATCTATAGTACTTGAAAAATTTCTTATGGGAATACCTAGAAGATTGGAACCTGCAAAAGGAAATGGACAACTCAATGGTGTTTTAATTGATATTGACTCTATTACTAGAAGGGCTAAATCTATTGAAAGGATTTGTATAATAGAAGAAAAAGAAGAATAGAAATATTTTCTAAGATGTTTTTTGAGTTTTTCTAATCTTTTAATTTTTACTTTTAGAAAGCAAAGTTCTAAAAATGAAGAAATCTGATGATTATATAGGTAATTTTGAAAATACAATGCCTGGTCAATTTCCATTTACCAGAGGAATACGTACAAATATGTACAGAGGAAGATTTTGGACAATGCGTCAATATGCAGGCTTCGGTTCCGCATCAGAAAGTAATAAAAGGTATAAATATTTGTTATCCAAGGGACAAATGGGAATTTCAGTTGCATTTGACTTACCTACTCAGATTGGTTACGACGCGGATAATCATTTATCTGAAGGAGAGGTTGGACGTGTAGGAGTATCTATATCTTCAATTGATGATATGGATTTGTTGTTCAAGGATATTCCTCTTGATAAAATTTCTACTTCTATGACCATAAATTCTACAGCTGCAATCTTGTTATGCTTTTACATAGCTATAGCAGAAAAAAGGGGTTTTGAGATAAGTAATTTAAGAGGCACAATTCAAAACGATGCTCTCAAAGAATATATTGCCCGTGGGACTTATATATACCCTTTAGAAAATAGTCTGAGACTTATATCTGATTCGATTTCTTTTTGTAGTAAAGAAATGCCCAAATGGAATCCAATTTCTATAAGCGGGTATCATATTCGAGAGGCTGGTTCTAATGCTATACAAGAAATTGCATTTACATTATCGAATGCTATAACTTATGTTGAATCCGCTATAGATGCTGGAATGAATGCTGATGTTATAGGCAAACGAATTTCATTTTTTATGAATGTACATAATAATTTCTTAGAAGAAATTGCAAAATTTAGAGCCTCAAGAACACTTTGGGCTAAAATAATGAAAGAAAGATTTGGAAGTAAAGATGAAGAGTCATGTAAATTTCGTTTCCATGCACAGACTGCAGGGAGTTCCTTGGTAGCTCAACAACCAAAAAACAATATAATTAGAACTTCATACCAAGCTTTAGCCGCCGTTTTGGGGGGAACTCAGTCTTTACATACAAATTCTTGGGATGAAGCACTTTCTCTTCCAACAGAAGAAACAGCTAGCTTGGCTCTAAGGACTCAACAGATAGTTGCAGAAGAGACTAATATTGCAGCCACAGTAGATCCTTGTGGTGGTGCTTATATTCTTGAGAAAATGACTTTAGAATTGCAAAATGAATCGTTGAGTTTGATTGAAAAAATCGATTCAATGGGTGGGATGGTTGCTTCTATTCAAAATGGATGGGTTCAAAGAGAAATTCAGGAAAGTGCATTTAAATATCAAAAAGAAATCGATAAAGGTAGCATCAAAATTATTGGTCTCAATTGTTTTAATAAAAATGATGATTTTGATGTTCCTTTGACGAAGATAAATCCAGAAATTGAGAAAGAACAAAACCGAAGATTAAGAAGTCTCAAAAAAACAAGAAACAATAAGAAAACAATGGATTCCTTAAAATCTCTTTCTGATGCAGCAAAAAATGATGATAATTTAATACCTTATATTTTGAATGCCGCGAAATCTCATGCTACTTTAGGTGAAATCTCTGATGAACTTAGAAATGTTTTTGGTTTATTTAAAGAACAGGTTGTTGTTTAAAATGGCAGTTTCTATTTTGGATAGGCGCAGATGTTATGACAGGTAATCAAATACGTTCGGCTTTTTTGGATTTTTTCACGAAAAAAAATCATCAATTAGTAAAGAGTTCTTCTCTGATCCCATTAAGTGATCCGACTCTTTTATTTACTAATGCTGGAATGGTTCAATTTAAAGATGTTTTCACTGGATTAGACAAAAGAAACTACAAAAGAGCCACCTCCTCCCAAAAATGCCTTCGTGTTAGTGGCAAACATAATGATTTGGAGAATGTAGGAAGGACAGCTCGTCACCATACTTTTTTCGAGATGTTAGGTAATTTTTCTTTTGGAGATTACTTCAAGGAATCTGCTATTGAATTTGCATGGGAGTTTTTGGTAAATGAAATTGGTCTCGATAGTGAAAGAATCTGGGTAACTGTTTTTCTAGAGGATGATGAGGCTGAGGAAATTTGGTCTAAAAGAATAGGAGTTCCTTCGAATCGTATTGTGAGGATGGGAGAAAAAGATAATTTTTGGTCGATGGGTGATACAGGACCTTGTGGTCCCTGTTCAGAGTTAATTTTTGATCAAGGACCAGAACTTAACGGTTCTCCTCCAGGTGTAAATGATGATGATGATGGGGATCGATTCTTAGAATTATGGAATCTAGTTTTCATGCAATATGATCGTGATTCTGGAGGAAATTTGAATTTATTGCCAAAGCCTTCCGTTGATACTGGAATGGGTCTGGAACGTCTTGTATCTGTCTTACAGAATCAAAACAGTAATTTTCATACTGATTTATTAATGCCAGTGATAAAATTTTGTGAAAATAAAACTGGGATATCTTATCAACAAAGTGAAAATGACATAGATGTTTCTTTTAGAGTTATTGCAGATCATAGTAGAGCTGTAAGTTTTCTGATTTGCGATGGCATCTTACCCAGTAATGAAGGAAGAGGTTATGTTTTGAGAAAAATAGCTCGTCGTGCTATGAGGCACGCTAGAGTACTTGGTATCAAAGACCCTTTCTTATCAGAAACTGCATCCGTTTTGTCTGAAAATATGAGTTCTGCTTATCCAGAGTTACACGATAATCTTAACTTTATTTCTAAAATATCTACTGTTGAAGAAGAAAGATTTTCTAAAACTTTGTCACAGGGGCAACCAAGGATGGATGAATTATGTGAAAAAGCTAAAGAATCTGAAAAGAAAATTATTCCTGGTGAGGATGTTTTTACTCTTCTTGATACTTATGGATATCCTTTAGATTTAGCGATTGAGACATCGTCATCGCATGGATTAGAGATAGATCATAAATCTTTTGATCAGGCTATGAATGGTCAGCGCGAGAGGGCCCGATCTTTTTGGAAAGGTTCGGGAGAACTTGCTGTTGAGGAAATTTGGAAAAAATTAGAGAGTACTGTTGGAGATATTCGTTTTGAAGGATATTCCGAATTTTCTGTTTCGTCCCAAGTGCTTACAATAGTTAAAGATAATATAGAGGTGGAAAAAGCAGAAAGAGGATCGGAAGTGGATGTTTTGATAGATCCTACTCCATTTTATGCTGAATCAGGAGGTCAGGAAGGTGATCAAGGTCGTATAGATTGGGGTTCGGGTTCGGCTATAGTTTTAGATACGAAAAAACCTTCTACCAATTTAAATGTTGTTAAAATTCTTATAGAACGTGGAGAGTTATCTCCAAAAGAAAAGATCATGACAAAAATAGATAATTTAAGAAGGACTAAATTATCCGTCAATCATACTGCTACTCATTTATTACATCATGCTTTAAAAGAAGTGTTGGGAGATCATGTTAAACAGGCGGGTTCTCATTTATCTCCGGATAGGCTGCGTTTTGATTTTACACATTTTTCTTCTCTTTCTCAGCATGAAAAAGAACAAGTTGAAGATATTGTTAATGGTTTCATAACAAAAAACAGAGAAGTTGAAACACAGGAAATGATCTTAGATGACGCACTTTCTATTGGTGCAACTGCATTATTCGGGGAAAGATATGGTGAAAATGTAAGAGTTGTTTCAATTGGGGATTTCAGTAAAGAATTATGTGGAGGTACTCATGTAAGTTCTACTGGGCAGATTGGTCTCTTCAGAATTACTCAAGAGAGCAGTGTTGCATCAGGTGTAAGAAGAATTGAAGCATTGGCAGGAGAATCTGCTTTTTTAAATACAAGGAATGAACAAAAAAAGTTAAATGCAATTCGACAGATTCTGAAATCTTCACCAAATGAAGAAATCAAAAGAGTTGAAGAATTATTGGAACGTTCTAAATATCTTGAAAAAGAATTGAGTTCTATAAGGACTAAAGAATCAACATCTGAGTTAGAGAAACAAATTAAAAATTGTCAAGAAATTGATGGAATTCGATTAGTTGCAGTTCGTCATGATGGAATTGATTCTAAAGAACTAAGAAAGATGATTGATTTCTCGAAATCAAAAATTCAAAGTGGAGTTGTAGTTATTATTTCAGTTTTGGATGAGAAAATATCCATTGCTGCAGGGGTTACAAAAGATATTTTGGATCGTGTCCATGCAGGTAAATTAGTTGGCAAAATTGCGTCTGGTCTTGGAGGAAAAGGTGGAGGGCGTCCTGATTTTGCGCAAGCGGGGGGAGGTAGTGATATAGGTAAAATAGATCAAATTCTTTCAAGTATTTCTACCTTTATTAAGAATGATTCTGAATAAGAGGTTTTTTTGCAACCTGATAAATCAGCAGTTATAAAAACAAAACCTATTTTTCAACGAAAAAAATTATCTTTTCTTGTTATAGCGCATATTGCTAATGATAGTTGTTTTGGGTTTTTATCTCCGATTATCCCTATTTTAAAAGAAATGCTAAATATTCCTCTCTCTTTAGTCGGATTCCTTGGTCCGACTCTTGCAGCTACGGGTGCCCTTGGGCAACCTATCTTTGGAATGATTGCAGACAGATTTCAAAAGAATTGGTTGCTAGCGATAGGTCCCGTTCTAGGTGGATTAATTGCTTTTGCTACGACCGTTAATAGCATCCCGATATTATTTTTATTGCTTTTTATAGCAGGTTTGGGCTCTGCCTGTTTTCATCCCATAGCTTCAGTTAGAGCAGTGCAATTTTCAGGCCAAAGGAAAGGGCTAGGAGTTTCTATCTACATTGCCGGCGGGAGGATGGGAGTTAGTCTTGGTGCTGCCATGGCCACCTTTGTAGTCACAAAATTTGGCGTTGAAAGGCTACCTTATACTTGTATTGTTGTTTTTTTAATTGGATTTTTATTGCTATTTTTAAATTTAGATACGGGACAGGATGTTAAAAAAGAAAAATCTGAGAAAAATCCGATTGATCTAAGATCTCTAGGGACAGTCTTTCGTTCTTTAATGGGACTTTGGTTTATTAATTATTTTCGTACAGTTGTTACTATGTCTATTTCTTTTTATTTGTCAATTTACTTAATAGAAAAGGGAAATTCTTTTGCAGATGGTGGTTTTTCTATTTCTTTCTTTTTGTTTGCCGCTGCGATTGGAGGAATTTGTGGTGGTTATTTTTCAGATCTTTTTGGTCGAAGATTAGTAATAATTCTATCACTTTTAATAGGGACACCATGCTTAGGAATTTCACTTTACTCTGATGATTTTTTTGTTCGATTACTTTTTTTAATTCTTTCAGGAGCAGCTTTTTACTCTCAGATGGGAGTTTCTGTAACATACGCACAGGAAATGATTCCAGAACATGCAGCCTTAGCAAGTAGTTTTATGTTAGGTGTAGTATGGTTTTGTTCAAGTATGACTATGCCATTTATTGGGGTAATTGCAGACTACTTTGGAATACTTACGGTTATGCCTTTTACTTGCATTTTCTTTGGGACTCTTGGGCTTCTCTTAGCTCTAAGGTTACCTAAACTAGAAAACTTTTAACCCTATCTAATTTTCAAATTGCTTTGCACGCATTTTATCAAGTAAATCGGAGAAGGATGATCTATTAAGAATTGATTTGAATTGATCTCTATATGTTTTTATCAAACTAACTCCCTCTATTATTACATCGTATACTAACCAATTCTCTCTTTTCTTATGCATTTTATAATAAACTCTTATAGGTTGATCCTTGGTAATAACCAAAGTTTTTACTTTTGCATAGTTGCCGTCAATTGATTCCTTGACAAATTGAACTGTTTGACCATCATATCTCTCTATTTTTCCTATATATGTAGTTTCTAAAAGGTATTTAAATGAATAGAGAAATTCTTTTTTCTCTTTGTTTGTTCTCTTACGCCAAGCTCTCGATAAAGACCTTTTAGCCATCTCATTAAAGTCAAATCGTTCCTCAAAAATCATTCTTAATCGTTTTCTTCTTTCGGAGGAATTATGGGTGCCCTTTAATGATGGGTTATCTAAGACAAACTTTAAATTATTAATACTTCCTCTTATTTGATTCTTTGGTTGACCAGAAAAGACAATACTCGGAACAGAAAAAACTAGTAGAATAGGAATTAATATTGAAATAAAAGGTAAAGATTTCATTTCTGTCCTTTAATTTTTATACAAAAAATAACTTGGAAACATGTCAAGAAATTATATAAGTTATTTAACTTTTCCAAAAATGAATTTTCCAATTAGTTTCTCAAAATCAAGAGGAGGCTCAGTTTCTCGAATAATTCCTCCTGCATTGATTCTTTTTTCAGCGCCACCTTGACTAATACTTAAATATTTTGCACCTAGAATTCCTTTTGTTCTTATAGAAGCTATTGCGTCTTCAGAAAGCTGAATTGATTTATTTAGCTTTAAAGTTACTAGAGCTTCCTCATCTTTAAGTTCTATTTTTGTAATCTTGCCGATTGGTACTCCGGACATTTCAACCGCAGCGCCATTCCTTAGACCAGTAACACTTTCAAATTTTGCCTTGACTACGTAGGTGTCTGAAACAAAAAAATCCAGTTCTCCTAGATGTACAGAGAGGTAGACCAAGGATGCTATCCCAATCATAAAAAAAACTCCGACAGATAAATCGATTTTACGTTGTTTCAATTTAAACCCCCTTGACTGATTAACGGAAAAACATTGAGGTTAAAAAATAATCACTAATCAAAATAATAACAGACGACATTACAACTGCAGAAGTTGTTGCTTTACTAACTCCCTCGGCTCCGTGCCCACAGTTATAACCTTTATAGGTGCATATCCATACTACTAAAAGACCAAATGCAAGAGATTTCCAAAAACCACCCATCAAATCACTCATCTCAACTTTTGAGGCCATTTCACCAAAATAAACTCCCGAATTCAATCCTAATAACTTCACCCCAACTAAGTATCCACCAAAAATTCCAATCAAATTGAACATTGCGGTTAGAAGCGGAAAAACTAAGACTCCAGAAAGAATTCTTGGTAAAACTAGTTGTTTAAGTGGTTCCACAGCCATGCTTTTTAGAGCGTCAACCTGTTCTGTAATAACCATGATTCCAATTTCGGCTGCCATAGCAGAACCAGCTCTTCCAGTTACTACTAGAGCAGTAAGAACTGGCCCTAATTCTCTTATAAGACTTAGTGCAACTGCAGGACCTAATAGGCTCTCAGAACCAAATTTTTGGAGTGTATAAAACCCCTGAAGTGCTAAAACCATTCCAGTAAAAAGACCTGTTAGCATAACAATTAGAACTGAACCGAAACCAATATCATAAATTTGTTTAATAAAAAGTCGTGTCTTAAATTTGGAACGAAATAGAAACGAAATCACCAAAAAAAGAAAAATTACTGAATTGCCAGTTTTTTCAATGATATAAATGGATTTATTGCCTATTTTTTCTATTAAATGAATTAATTGCAAATTTATTTTCAATCCTATGTTAGTCTCGAAGTAGCTTCAACAAAAGAAAATCTAGATATTTTAAAAACCCATAAAATAAAAATGAGGCTGAAAAAAAACAAACACTAGTGTATCTTTGTAATATGTTTAAGGGCAACTTTGTATATCTTACTTATGAGTTTTTAAAAAGAGTTATGAATAAGGGATTATATGCAAGATCAAAAAGAAACAAATCAGATTCTACATTATTTTAAATTTGGATTAAATGCATTTTTTGATAGTTTCAATCAAACAACTTTGGTGGTGGTTTCGATTACTTTGCCAATTGCGATAGTAGCATATTCCATTCAGCCAGAGATTGCATCTATTGTTAGAGACAGATCGGATATTTCTCTTTTTTTAATCTGTAAATGGCTTTTTTCTCAAGTGATATTAAGAGTAGTTTCGGTTTATATTTTTATACTTGTAATTCTAAGATTAGAATTACAAAGGAAAGGAGAGGAAATTTTCTGGGATTTCTCGTTAAGTTTTACTTGTCTTAAAAAGGTGGTTTTAGTTGATTTTGCGTATTATTTTGGGTTGCAAATTTTTATAGTTTTAGTACTTATTTTTGTTAATCTTCTTGTAGCTTCTCTTTTGGGAATCAGCGGTTTCACTTTACTCCTTTCGTTCTCTTTAGTTATTTTTGCTGCGATCGTACCTTTTATTCGCTTTTATTTTTGTACATTTTACGTATTGTTAAAGCAGACAAATCTGAAGAATTCTTTTGAACAAGCTAAACTTTTATCTAAAAATTCCGAACTTAAAATATTTAAGCTAGTTGTCGTTTATTATATTTTTACTGTTTTCTTATTGTTATTCCTCTCTTCAATTATTGGCTCTTCTTTTTTCTCACAAATAATTCTGCATACCTTAATCTCAGTTCTTTTTGTCCCATACTGCTATGCTGGTTATTCTCTTTTCTTTGATTTAGCAGAAGAGAAGTCTGTGGGTACTAAAGATTAATCTCGAAACAAAGACCGTCATAAGCCATTTTTATATTATTAGGAAGATTTCTATTGGTCTCCTCATACTCGAGTTCATAATTTGTATGAGTAAAATAGGTTTTTTCAGGAGAGAGAAATTCTGAGATTTCAACAGCTTGGTCTACCGTAAGATGAGATGGATGTGGTCTATGGCGAAGAGCATCAATAATTAGAGTTTTGACACCTTTCATTTTTTCTAAAGAAGATTGAGGGATACTACTGCAATCAGTTGCATATACAAAATCACCTATTCGTATTCCCATCACTTTTGTTCCTGCATGGTCTAGTTCTATTGGTATTATACTAAAATTTGCAGCTTCAAAGAGTTCATCGTTAATTTGATTTAAAGTTAAACGAGGCTTGAATCCTTTGTGTTGATTATTTTCCCCGAATATATATTCAAAATTTTGTCTAAGTACCTTAAGCGTATTGTCATATGCATAGCATGGGATAGTTTTTTTCATAATCATATTGAAAACTCTTAAGTCGTCTATCCCAAAGGTATGATCTGCGTGGAAATGTGTGTAAATAACTGCGTCAATCTTCTTTAGATTGTGCTCTAAAGCCTGTTGTCTTAAATCAGGACTTGTATCTACAAGAAGGGTAGATACATCTGTTTGTATTACAATACTTGGTCGTAATCTTTTATTACGGGGATTGTCAGAAAGACAAACCGGATCATCACAACCTATTGCAGGCACACCGGTTGAGGTCCCACAACCTAGAACTATAACTTTGGCAATTTTATTTATCATATTTATAAATGGTATTAATTAATTTTTTCATTTCATATTCGCTAATATTATATATTAAATTTATTAATTGAAAGTTTCCGCGATCTTTTGTGAATATTTTTTCTTTTGCATCAATTTTTCAGGAAAGTTTTATAAGATGGAAAACAGAATATATGAACAAAGTGAAAAATTAATTTTGGCCAAAAAGTATCAAAATGAAAAGGTGTTTTTGTCGTTGATTTCATCGTTAGTTTTATTTTTTTATACACTTCTTTTTGTTCTTTTTTTTCTTAAACAAGATGAAAATCTTTTCGAACTTGGTCCTTTTTCTTCTGGTGCATGCTACTTTGCTATTTATTTTGTTTTGAGAACATTTTTAAGTTTTCCTTTTGAAATTAAACAAAGTTTCAAATTACCTAGGAAAATTGGGATTTCTAATGAAACTTTTTTTCTTTGGTTTATTAATCAGATTAAGTCTTTTATTTTAGTTTTATTATTTGGTTCGCTTGCAAGTGGGGTTCTTTTAGTTTGTATTCAAGAAACCCCTGATTACTGGTGGTTATTTTTTTCAATCTTGATTTCTTGTTTTTTTGTTTTTATCTTTTTGTTTGGACAAACAATAATTGCTCCTTTGTTCTTTAATTTTGAAAAATTGTCTGATACAAAAATTGAAAATTTATTATTGACCTTACAAAAAAAAGTTGGATTTAAAGGTCAAAATTATATTTGGGTGATGAAGACTAAAAAGCATGGGGATTATGCGAATGCATTCGTTTCTGGGTTTGGTCCTACTCGTAAAATAGTAATTACTGAAAACATACTAGAATATGATCCTGAAGAAATTGAATGTATTGTAGCTCATGAACTTGCACATCAATTTTTTTCACACAATTTATTTTTTTGTATCTATAAGATAATAAGTTTTGTAGCTTTTGTTTATTTTTTTAAACTTTTATTAAGTACAGAGTTCTTTTATTTTTATAGCAATGGAGCAGATATTTCTTCTGCAAATACTGTCGGAATTTTTCTAGTTTTTTTTTCGGTGTTAAATTTCTTGATTTCACCAATGTTGTTGAGAGTTTCTAGAGAGATCGAATTTGCTTGTGATTATTTTGCATTTAAGCATGTCTCGCGACCAAAGTATTTAATCACGATTTTGAAAAAGATTTGTGTTAGAAACTATTGCGATCCAAGTCCATCATTGTTTTTAAAAATTTTCTTTTATACTCATCCCCCTTTTTCAGAAAGAATTAATCGTTTGACTTCTTTGCAAGATTAATTTTTTTGATAATTAAATTTAATTTCTTTTTTAAAGTATTTCTCTATTATCGGGACAACTCTTTTTTTGATAATCAATTTTTGAAAAATCAAACTTTTACTTTTTTCACTAATATCTAATATTTTGTATTTCTTCTTTTTCATTTTGAGAGATTTAACGAGTTCATTATGTTGTTCTAATTCGTAATTCTTTCCTCTAATATTTCTTATAATGAAGATAGGGGCTTGATTTTTGTCTATTTCATGTAAAGAAGAACGAAAAATTGTTTTGTATTCTTTGTCTAATAAAAATTTTTTCAGTCTGATTTTTATATTTTCAGGACTTTTCTTTATAATTTTTTGGGGTTCAAAAATCCCATTTTCTAAAATAAGTAGTTCAACGTTAGAAACTTTGCTTGCCGCGATAATGGCAGCATTAGCTCCAAATCCATTGGCATAAAGAAAAATAATTTTTTTTTGATTGTTATTAATTTTAACTAAATAATTAATAGCTTTTTTTATAGATTCTACACTTTTCATTCCTCCAAAATCATGAGGACCTGTAGAATTTCCAATGCCAGGTAGAGAAATGCTCATAGCGATAATCGGATAACCTATTAATGAGAGTAATTCTTTTGTATTTTTCTGATTGTCTCTATCAGAAGACTGAATCATCAAAAGGGATGGATAAGGATTATTGTCAGAGGGCCAAGTAATAGAGGACTCCACTGACCCATATTTTGTACTTAAGAACCATTCTTTAATGTTTTGTTTCTCTGAGATCTGTGTTTGTAAACTAGAGTAACTACAGTTTACAAGAAACAGTAGCAAAGCAGAGATCAAAAATAAAAATTTCTTGTTGTACATAAACAATGGATAAAAACCTTGTTAAATAGAAAGAGTATAATTTTTTTTATTTTATCTGATAGTATCAATTATCATGCAAATTTTTATAGCGATTAAATTGTATAAAACTTTTTAGTCTTAGAAAAATTTATTTTTTTGGATTACTTTCTTTATGAAAAGACCGATTCTATCAAATAGAAGAAACATCGGAATTATTTCTCACATTGATGCAGGTAAAACTACAACAACAGAGCGAATGTTGTTTTGCTCTGGTGCAGTTCATAGGATTGGTAAAGTGGATGAAGGCACGGCCACTACCGATTGGATGATACAAGAGAAAGAACGTGGAATCTCCATTACTTCTGCTGCGATTTCATGTATTTGGACAGGTCATGAAATTAATATAATTGATACCCCTGGACATGTTGATTTCACTGTTGAGGTTGAAAGGAGTTTGAGAGTTCTCGATGGTGCAATTGCCATCTTTAGTTGTGTTGAGGGCGTAGAAGCGCAGAGTGAAACGGTTTGGGCTCAAGCAGATAAATTTAAAGTGCCTCGGATTGTATATATAAACAAGATAGATAGGATTGGAGCAGATTTCTTAAGAACGTTAGAAATGGTCAAACAAAAATTTTCAAAAAAATTTGTGTTAATGCAATTCCCAGATGGAGAAGCCGATGATTTTCGGGGGCAAATAGACATTCTTAATAATCAGATTATCTCTTGGGAAAGTAATGAAATTCAGAAAATTAAATATAGACCTATTGATGAAGAATTGAAAGAAAAAGTTTTTGAATTAAGAAATGAAATAATTGAAGTCGCGTCAGATTATAATGAAGCTATTTTAGAAAATTATCTTGAAGGGAAAGATGTTGAAAATCATTCAATAGAGGTAGCGATTAAAAAGGGAGTGATCGCTAATGAAGTAGTTCCAGTTTTTGTAGGTTCCTCACTAAAAAGTTTGGGGATTCAACCACTATTGGATGGTATCGTGAAATTTCTTCCATCACCAGAAGAAATACCTCCAGTTATAGGTATTGTTCCAGAAGAGGACGAGTTGTCAGAAGCAGTTCGTTTATCTTCGATTGAAGAACCTTTCTCGGCATTAGTTTTTAAAGTTGCATTACACGAAAATCGTCGCCTTAGTTTTATCCGTGTTTATAGTGGTCAGGCAAAAGTTGGGGATCTGGTTTGGAATCCGACAAGAAGAAAAAAAGAAAAATTTTCTAGAATTTTTAGAATGTATTCAGACAAACGAGAGAGAGTAGAGGAAATAGGTCCTGGTGATATTATTGCAGTTTTAGGGTTAAAAGAGACTCTCACAGGAGATACGCTTTGTGATTTAAATTCTCCTGTTTCTTTTGAATCTATTTCCCCGCCTGAACCTGTGATTTCAATAGCAGTTGAACCAAAAGAGACTATTGATTTAGAGAAACTTCACGAATCTCTTAAGAAATTAATGTTAGAGGATCCAACTTTTATTGTTGAATCAGAAAACGAATCTGGTCAGATAGTTATGAGTGGAATGGGGGAATTACATTTAGATGTTCTGAGTAGAAGATTAATTGATGAATTTGGTCTTCAAATACGAGTTGGTGAACCGAGGGTCGTTTTTAGAGAAACACTTTGTAGCATAGCGGATGATGAATGTGTATTTAATAAAATTATCGGAGGAAAAACACAATACGCAAAATTACATATTAGAGTTGAGCCAACACCAGGAAAAGGTATTCAAATTAATTTCGAGAATGATGTCTCCTTGATTCCAGAAGGTATTGTTAATGCAACGGAAGAGGCTATCAGATCTTCATGTTCAGGCGGAATACTCGCAGGATATCCATTAATTGACATAAAAGTTGACATTCTCGATATGGAATATATTCCAGAAAAGAGCAGTGAATTTGCTTTTTCTGCAGCTGCATCTCTTTCTTTTAATAATGCTTGTAATAATGCATCGGGACAACTTCTTGAACCAATTATGAAAGTAGAAGTTGCAACTTTAGAAGAACACTTAGGTGGTGTGATTAGTGAATTAAATACTAGAAATGGGAATGTTTCTGATATAAAGGATGGTCTAGGTGAAGGTCACTTTAAAATTATAGAAGTTACTGTTCCACTAAGACAGATGTTTGGATTTACAACAGTTCTTCGTTCTTTAACTCAAGGGCGCGGGTCATTTGTAATGACATTTTTTAATTTCTCCCCTTGTGATGTGAGTCTATAGCATAATAAGTTCTGACTGTGTTTCCTATTATTTTTAATTAGAACTGATGTTTTTTCTCGAAAGAAAGAAAAAATCCTGTGACTGATAATTTATTATCTGTTTTTTATGCTCTAACTACTGCAGTTGGCGCAGCGACTTTTAGTCTTATAGTTAGAAGAGCACAAAATCACGGTTCTGCATTTACTGGTGTAGTTATTGGACTAATTGTAAATATTCCGTGGTTATGCTTGGCAACTTTTATATTGTGGCAAGATAGTTGGTGGAATCCGAAAGCCTTTCTTCTATTTGCTTTAAGTGGATTAAGTGGTCCTTCTCTTGGTCGTCTGTTTATGTTTAGAGCTATTCATCAGTTGGGAGTTTCAAGGGCTTCCCCAATGCTTTCGATGAATCCTCTCTTTTCTGCTTTTTTTGCTTTTTTATTTTTAGGAGAGAGACCAGGACCTTATATTTGGCTAGGAACATTACTAGTTGTTGTTGGTGGTGCTACTCTTTCATTGAAAACTAAGAAGGACATAGAGTGGAGGAGAATTTCACTTTTACTGCCAATTATGTCAGTTCTTGGTTTTTCGGTCTCAAATATTTTTAGAAAATTAGGTGTAGACATCGTTCCTTCTCCAATTCTTGGAATAACAATTACTAGTATCTCAGGGTTGTTCTTCCTTTGGTTCTTAAGTTTATTTTCAAGTAAAGAAAATAAACCTGATCTCTCTTGGGGTAGATCGTGGTGGCTATATGGGATGAGTGGTTTAATTAATACTCTCGCATTTTTGAGTCATTATGCTGCACTTGTTTATGGAGATCTGACAGTCGTTTCACCACTTTCGGCCACGGCACCTTTTTTTGCTCTATTTATGAGTTGGCTTCTTCTAAGAGATGTTGAAAGAGTAACGGTTCCAATTTTAATTGGAACCGTTTTCATTGTTTCAGGTGGAATTTTGATTGTTATGAAATTAATCTAGTTCTCTAAAAGGAATTCTTCTATATCTTTCATAGACTCTTCAAAACATTGAATTAAGAAGAAATGACTAGCTTCTTCATAAACCTTTAATTTGCAGTTAGGAATTTTTTCTGCAATTTCTCTAGAAGCATCTGTGGAACATAAGACATCCTGCCCACCTGCCATTACAAGAGTAGGACATTTAACTTCCGGTAGTCTGTCCAATGCATCATGATTTAAACATGCATAAGTTGAATTTGTATAACCATGAATAGGTCTGTCTGTGATCGCTAGACCTTCTTCAAATTTAAGCATTTGTTCTTCATTCTCATTAAAATAAGTAGGAGGGAAAAAACATAAAGATTGAATTTTTGATGCAAGAGCATACCCCTGATTTTTTACAACTTCATTTATATTGTGCAAAATTTGATATCCATACCTATCTAACTTTCCAAATGATGCTGTGATTATCATGCTTCTTGTGCGTTCTGGATAACCGAGTGCAATTTCTTGTGCTACAGCACCACCCATAGATCTTCCAATAATGTGCGCGGGTTCACTAATACCAAGTGCGTCCATTAAACCTATGGTATCTTCAGCAAATTTTGCTGTTGTATATGGATAATCTGGAGCTGAACTCCTTCCTGCCCCGCGGTTGTCATAAGGAATAACTCGAAAGTGAGGTTTGAGTCTTTCTATTTGTGCGTTCCATGCACTGCAATCTCCAGCTAGACCATGAATTAGAATAACGGGTGTTCCTTGACCGTGTTCTTCATAATAAAGCTCTACATCATTGACCTGAATTTTTGGCATCTTTCAATCCTCGTAATTTTGATTTTATACATTTAAATTAAGATATTTATATTTTGAGGCATGTTAGACGATTTATACGATTTGCGAAAGATATTTATCATCAGGATTTCTGAAAATTAGGTGTTATTTTAGATACTTGACTACGTTTTATGATTTACATACGCTTTAAAATATAGAAGATATTTTTATGTTTTTTAACAAATCCGTATTAGTAGTTTTACTCGGGTTTAGATGCCAGTCAACTTTTTTCCGGAGGATTCTTAATGGCAAACAAAAAAATCAAAAGACGTAATATTTTAAAAGCAGGTTTAGGGGCGGCCGCTGTTGGTTCAGGTTTACTTGGGAAAGTAGGAACGGCTTCAGCTGGACCAGAGGAAGATAAAATTATTAGTTCAGCTAAGAGACTACAGCCGGCTGCAATGAATGGAATGATGTGGTCTTTGTATTGGAGAAACTATCCTAAATTAAATAAAGAATATCAAAAAGCAACTGGTAGTTATATGGCAAAAGTGAATGATGTGCCAAATCTTCTTATTCCTCAGCGTGCAATGGCTGAAGCAATAAGTCGTTCAGGAAAGTTTGACATTTTCCATGTTGAATCAATGATGATTCCTTCGCTTGTAGCAGCTGGTCTTGCTGAACCTCTTGATGGTTATATGAAGGATGCCAATTTTGACTTAAAGATGGTGGGGAACTTTGAAAAATTTATGCAGTATAAAGGTGTTACTTATGCTATGCCAACTGACGGTAACGTTTGTCCACATTTTATAAGAAAAGATCTTTTTGATGATCCTGATGAAAGAAAGAAGTTTGCGGATAAACATGGGAAAGAACTAAAATGGCCAGTAACGTTTGAAGATGAGCTTGAAATGGCTAAGTTTTTTCACCGACCAGACAAAGAATTGTATGGCTGGGGTGGTTTAAGAGATAAAGCTAATAGTAGTTTTTGGTTTTGGCAGTATTTATATGCTGCTGGCGGGTTTCCTATTACTGATGATGCAGAGCCTCAATTGACTACTCCTGCTGCGCATTATGCTATTGATACTTTTCTTGCACTTAAACAAGTTTCTCATCCAGAAGCCTCTGCTTGGGGTTCGCCTCAGATGATACCGAGATTAGTTGGTGGAAAAATATTCTCATGTCAGTATTGGGATGGAATAATTGCGAAAATAGAAAGTCCAACTGCTAAATCTCCAACTCGCGGGAAATTTTATTATGGTTTAGTTCCAGGGTCTAAATTTTCAGGAAAGTTGATTCATAGAGCTTTTTCTGCACCGGTAATGGGAATTGTGGTTAATAAATATAGTCCTAGAAAAAGACAGGCAGCGCATTGGGCTCTTTATATGAGCACCTTAAAAAATAGCACAAGTGTTGTTGGTCACCCAACTATGACTTTCCACGATCCATGGCATCCTGGACATATGAATGCTAAAAGTACGCTAGACGTATACACTAAACAGGGGATGAAGGCAGTACATGATTGTCTACAAGTGACCACTCCACCTCCTTATTTGACTGGATATCATGAATTTAAAGAAGCAGTGGACAAGAATCTCTCTGAAGCTTATAACGGCCAAAAATCTGGGAAACAAGCTCTACAAGATATGCAATCCCGTTGGTCAAAAATTGTTCGTAAGATAGGAAAACGAACAATTAAAAAGGAAATTCCTTATTACAAAGGAATGATGCCTAAGGTTAATGTTCCATCATAATCTGATGCATTAATTCTTGACTAGTTTTTTCTGTTGAATATGTGTACTTGGCTTAAACCAGGTACACATATCACAGATAATATAAAGAATCTAAAATGGCACAATCAATTCCAGGTCAGGCAAGTGATCTTCAAAAAATTTCTAGTCGTTCCTCAGGAATAAGACTTTTTAAGTGGACACTTTTAAGTCCTTTAGTTTGCCTCGCTCTTTTTTTGTTGCCTGTTTTTATTCTTCAGCTATATTTTGCGTTTCATTCGTGGACAATTTATCTTTCAAGTTGGTCCGCTGCAGAATACGTAGGCATTGAGCTTTTTCAAGAGGCACTCCAAGATAAGCGTTTTTTTTGGGCTGTTGCAAGATCTCTGCTTTTTGCGAGTTTATCGACCATAGGATGTTTCGTCTTTGGTTTGATTCTTGCACTTTTAATGTATAGGCCTTTTCGCGGACATGGGTTCTTTTATATAGTTTTCATTCTACCTATGTTAACCGTGCCTATAGTAATCGCCTACACTTGTGACATGCTTCTTTATAGAGCTGGACCTATCAATGGTTTTTTAAGTACGATTTTTGGAACTGAGATGAGATTTACTTGGCTTTCTAATCCTGATTTTGCAATTTTTACAGTTGTCATGCTAGAAATATGGAATTGGACTCCCTTTACATTTATTATATTAATCGCAGGTTTATCTTCTATACCAAAAGAACCTTTGGAGGCGGCTCGTATACTTGGAGCTAATCGTCTTAAAATCTTTATGGAAATCCAATTGCCACTTTTAAGACCAGTGATCTTTTTGGCCTTAATTCTTAGATTTCTTGAAGCAATGGCTGAATTTCCAAAAACTTGGGGTTTACTTCAAGGAGGACCAGGCTCAGCTACAGAAACAATTCCTATTTATCTGTATCTGATAACATGGCAGTTTTTTGATATTTCCAAAGCTGCTGCTACTTCATATGTTGTTATGATAATAATGATTTTTGTGATTCTTTTTGCAATTAGAATTCTTAGAAAAGAAAAACAGTCGATGGATACACTTTATTCAGTTCATAGTTCCGGGAGTTAGTATTTAATGATTAAGTACATCAAAAAGTCGAGGTATCCAATATTTCGATATTTTATGTTAGGGATATGGACGTTAATTGCTGGGTTCCCAATCTTTTGGATTGTAGCAACTTCTTTCAAACCCGCACATCAATGGACTTCTTGGCCTGTAGTTTATGTTTCACAAGAGCCAACACTGGAAAATTATCGAGAAGTTTGGGGCATCGGAGAAAAAACAGTTAAGGAGGCAACACAGATTTACGATAAAGCGAAAGATGCCAGACCTGAATCAGTTTCAATGAATAAAGCTTGGAAAGCTTTTGGAAATAGTCTTTTGATAGCCTTGATTTCTACCTCTTTAACAGTTGCTTTTGGAACGATTATCGCTTACGGGGTCTCTCGTTTCCAAATTTTATCTGAAGTTCGGATGTTTCAGTTGCTGATGCTCAGAATGATTCCGCCTATAGTAGTAGCTGCGCCTTTAACTCTGTATTATACGACTCTTAATCTTATGGATAGTGTTACAGGCCTTGTCTTAATCTATTTCATTACAACTCTTCCTTATGCAGTTTGGATGACCAAAAGTTTTATAGATGAAGTGCCAAGAGAGATAGAACAAGCAGCAGAACTGTTAGGGGCTACTAGATGGAGGACAATTGTAGAGGTTGTTTTTCCACTTGTTCGTTCTGGGGTTGTTGCCACATTTATGTTTATTCTTATTCTAACTTGGAGTGAATATTTAATGTCATTTATTCTATCTAAAGTTGATGTAGTGACATTGCCTGTTCAATTAAGTAAATATGAGGGTTCAACTGAAGGTAGGATGTATGGAACGCAATCTGCTCTTGCGGTAGGTATTACATTTCCATTAATGCTAATAGGAATTTTTATTCGTAAACATCTCGTTAGAGGTTTTACTTTTGGAATGGTGAAGAGGTAATCCAATGTCTCAGATAGAATTGAAAAGTTTGCGTAAAGTTTTCGGGCAAAATATTGAAGCAGTTAAAAATTTAGATTTAGTTATTCAAGAAGGGGAGTTTATAGTTTTGGTTGGACCTTCTGGATGTGGAAAAACTACAACATTAAGAATGATTGCAGGTTTTGAAGAGCCTACTGCGGGAGAGGTTATTATTGATGATGTCATAGTTAACGATCTAGATCCTAAGGATAGAAATTTAGGAATGGTTTTCCAAAGTCATGCCTTATTTCCACATAAGACGGTTTTTGAGAATATAGAATTTGGCCCTCGTATGAAAAAAATGCCATTAGACAAAAGAAAAAAAAGGGTAGAGGAAGTCGCCGAAATGGTTCATATAACACCGTTACTTAATAAATTACCATCCCAATGTTCTGGTGGTGAGGCACAAAGAGTTGCGTTAGCTAGAACATTAATTACTGAGCCAGGATCATTTCTTCTAGATGAACCACTTTCTAGTTTGGATGCGAAACTTCGGAGAGAAATGAGAGCAGAAATTGACCGATTACATCAGGAACTTAAGAAAACATTTGTTTATGTTACTCATGATCAAGAAGAGGCGATGACTCTTGCAGATAGAATTGTTGTTATGCGTGCAGGTGAAATTGAACAACAGGGGACACCTATGGAAATTTATGGTGATCCAAGTTCTTATTTCGTTGCTGACTTTTTTGGCAGTCCATCTATGAACTTGATTGATGGACAGATTAGAAGAAATTCCTCTCAAGAGTCTTTTGTTTTTGAAGGATGTGGTCTATCTCTAGATTTGCCACAATTAGAAGGTCTAAGAGAGGGAAGTCATTGTATTGGTGTTAGGCCTGAAAGTATTAAAGTAAGTGATAGTGATTCTGATATTAAGTTATCTGTTACTTTGGTAGAACCTATGGGAAAAGATACTTTATTATATTTTGCTCATGATTCTGATCGTCACCTAATAGCGGTCGTAGAAGGCTCGACAGAAATTCAATCTGGAGATCTTGTCGCTGTTCAGTTTCCTAAAGATCGTCTTTACGTTTTTGACTCTGATGGAGCTAGAGTAAGATAATCTAGTGTAAATACAGATATTTTTTATTGGTATAGACTTTCTCTAAAGATAATAGAGAGTATTTTTCATAATTTTAAAGTTCTTTTTTCATTTTCATATCATTCTTATGGAAAGGTTAGTGGATGTCTAAAAAGATTGCATATTTAGGTTTAGGAACTATGGGTAGAGCTATGGCACGAAATTTAGTGGATGCTGGTTATACTGTTAATGGATTTGATCCAGCTCAAAAAGCTAGAGACAATGCCTCGAGTTTTGGTGTCGAAGTTTTTTCTAGTGCAGGAGAAGCAGCTGTAAATGTTGATGTGATTTGTAGTTCTGTTCCCAGAACAGAACATGTCAAAGAGACATATCTTTCAAGTAGTGGGGCATTATCGACTGCATCTGAAGGGACGGTTTGTTTTGATTTTTCTACAATCTCACCTGAAGGAAGTTGCGAAGTAGCTGAGGAAGCTAAAAAAAGAGGAGTCATTTTTCTAGATACTCCAGTAGGGGGAAGTGAGCCACAGGCTATTACTGGGGATCTTCACGTTATGGTTGGGGGTGATAAAAACGCTTTTGAAAAAAATAAGGATGTTTTAGAAACGCTTGGAAAAACTGTACATTATTTTGGAGAAAATGGTACTGCCTTGAAGATGAAACTGGTAGCGAATCAAATATTTTCTATATTTATGTGTGCTATTTCTGAAGGATTAGTTTTAGGAATGAAATCTGGCTTGGATCCAGTGGAAATGATTGATTACTTTAAAACTAGTTCTCATCCCAGAGTTTTTGATTTGAAAGGGGATGCCCTTGCAAATAAAGACTATACTCCAACGTTTAAAGTTGATCTTATGAAAAAGGATTTAGGTTTGGTGGCTGAGATGGCGTCTCATGTGAACATGCCTACTAATTTTGCTGCACTTGCATGGCAAGTTTTTAAATCTACCTCGGCACTTGGTTTTGGTAATGATGATCAAGCAGCGATAAGAGAATTTTTTGAAAAAAGCTCTGGAAAATAATTTGGTTTAAGTGAGTATTTTAAGAATTTTGGGAGTGACTTCTTTTGCACGTTCTCTTAGTTGATCTTCATTTAAACTCCCTACAGGATGTGGAATGTATGCTATAGGATAGTTTTCCATTCCCCTTATTTTTGCAACTACTTCCGCAGTATTCCGAAATGGTTCAGTACATATCACAGCTGTTGGTATTCCGAGTTTTTCTAGCTCTATTCCATCGTGCACACTGCACGATGAGCAAGATCCTCAATCACCGACAGCTGTGATTACAAAATCACATTTTTCTGCCATCTCTTCATACATCTTTCTCTTAGCGGGACGTGTATCGTATTCTTTTTTTAATTCTACTATTTCAGATGGTGTTATGCCCTTTTTTTCGAGTTCCGCAAGGACAAAATGCATGAGTTTATCGCCGCCTATTTTTGAATTCCAAAGAAGGCCGCATTTTTTTTTGTTTAAATCGGATTTTCTTATTGCGGGGTTCTCTTCATTTGTATTCATTTCTACTGTTGGATCAAATATAGGAAATTTATTTCCATTCATTTTTTTCTCCTAGTACGTCTGTAAAAGTCGAGATTTTGAAGATAGTATTTTTTTGGTAACTGTTATTCCATTTCTTCTTCTGCTCCATGAGGGGACCCAAGATGAATGTCCGCCCGCTTCTCCACCAGCAACAACAATAAAGATATCATCTGGAGTAAGAGCATGTCTCACATTTCCTTTTTCATCAGCCCATCCGTTATTATTAATTTTTCCAGATTCTATAAGAATATCCTCAGATATTTTAGCATTCTCAAAAATATACTCTTTTATTTCTTGTTTAGTCTTATATTCTTCACTAATAATTTTTGCATGTTCAGGAGAAAAAACGAAGAAACTTTGTCCTTCACTCATACTCCCAAGAGAAGACATGGTATGACAAGCAGTATCTAAAATTCCCTTTGACTGCCCATAATGGTTTTGAATATTGTGAGGTCCTTCTGTTGCTAGTAGTGTTACCGTGCTTTCTTCTTTTTTAAAGCCTAATTCCATACTTAGTGGCTCCCATGGGCTCAGTTCTTCATTTTCTCCAAAAGTTAAACTGTATTTTCCGGGATTCCCTTGTGTAGAACGATCCATAAGACCAGGCTTTGCGCCTAAACAGTTAATTAAAATCAATCTTATTGCTCTACCAATTGATGCATTAGCTCTAGTACCAGGTCCGTAAAAATTTGTTCCTGAATTAAGGGATATTTCAGAACGGATTGGACCGTTTATAAGAATAAAAGGAGCTGCTCCACCTGTACTAGATGCACTTGAATGAATATTATATTCTGGGTCTGCCATTGCCTCGAGTGCCGAGATAATTACAGGCATATAAATTGGTAGGCAACCTGCCAAAATTGCATTGATTGCTATCTTTTCAGCACTAACACTTCTTTTTCTTTCAGGTACTTCGAAAACTATCTGTCCTTCTGTAATTCCACCCGAATCAAGGAAACTTTCTATCATTTCTTTGGTTGGAGGAATTACAGGCAGTCCGTCTGTCCAACCTTTTTCATGATAAAAATCAATAGATTCCCAAAAATTTTCTTTAAATTCAATAGGCTCTATCATTTTTTGAAAATCTTTCGATTTATAAAATCAAAAAATACTTAATAGTTTTATCACTCTTTGAGGAGTGTAGTTTTTGTGAACAGCGATTTAAGTTTATACCCTTTCTCAGCAAGAATTTCTTTTCCACCTTCTTCTCTGTCTACAAGACAAATTATTTCTTGAACTATGAGATTATTTGCTTCTGACGCTTCTATAGCCATAATCGTCGAACTTGCGGTAGTAACAACGTCTTCTACTATAGCAACTTTCATATCCTTTTCCAGATTCTTTAGACCTTCTATCCTATTTTGTAGACCATGTTGTTTGTCATTTTTTCTTATAATAAAAGCTGGTAGATCTTGACCATTGAGTGCGGCAGTTAAAGAAACCGCAGTTACCATTGGGTCTGCACCAAGAGTAGGACCTCCAACGGCTTGACACTGCGTTTCTTTTAAAATCTCATAAATAAGTTTCCCGACTAATACTGAACCGATTCCATGAAGGGTAACTTGTCTGCAATCGACATAAAAATCACTTTCTTTTCCTGAAGCCAAAATGACTTGTTTTTTTTCGTATGATTTCTTAAGTAAAAGGCTTCGGAGCTTTTCTAAATCCTTTTTTCTTTCTGACAAAAAGTTTTACTCCTATTCTTAGATTAATTGTGAAAATTTCTATCTCTTTATTTTTTCATCTGGCCCTATACTGATATCTATTTGTACAAATGAATCATCAGGTTGCACATGAATATGAGTAATCCAACCCTTTTTCTGGAAAGTCATTAAAGTTGATTTTTGTTCAAAAGTTCTTACCATCGACCAACCGTAGGAGTGCATATTATCTTTATAAAAATTTATAACATTTACATAATTAGCCTCTCCCACATATACTAGATTTCCTGCTCTGGTGCCTGTTGATTCAAACATAAAGGATTTCTTTGTAATAAGTTTAAATTTTCTTGGTACTGGTACATCTTTGAGTCTATAGTTTTTTTTATTAAGTTTTTCTTGAAATTCTGTCTTTTTTTCAGAGTCATTTTCTCCACTTAAACGAAAAATTTGACAACTTATCATAGATGTTGATAGAAGAAAGATAAGTAGTATTCCAATTAACTTATTGATAGGGTGTAATTCTTTTTTGTTTTTCATTTTCTCGAATGATTGAGGACAGGAGAATAAGTATCTGTTCCTATTAGCTTGAAAAACTAATAAAAAGAGCTAATTAAGTATAATCATAAATATCATTCTTTGATAGTGTATTTTTTATTTTCTATAAAAAATGAGCGAAAAATGAAATGTAATATTTACAAGATTTTTGTCATTCTCCATGTAGTTTCAATTCTTTGCTTTTTCCCCCATGATTTTTCTTTTGCTATTAATCACAATGATCCATTGGAAAAAAAGACTTCAAATGATTCCAATAGTTATGTCGTAGTAATTGACCCTGCGCATGGCGGTAGAGATTCAGGAAGTAAAGGTGTGAATTTAAATGAAAAAATACTATCTCTAAAAGTTGCAAGACTTTTGAAAAATAAAATATCAAGACATAAAAAAATCAAGGTAATTCTTACAAGAGAAACTGATAAAGAACTGACAAATTCACAGCGAACTGGAGTTGCTAATTATAACAACGCTGATCTTTTCCTAACTATCCACGCTGATGCTTCTTGGAGAATAGGAGATAGAGGTCCAAGTGTTTTTGTTTCATCTCCACAACGTCCTGCTCGTCTAAAAGGAGAGTCACAAATCGCTGTAAGTTATCGTTGGGAACGAGGTCAAAATGTCCATCTTGTAAAAAGTATCGGTTTCGCAAAAAGGCTTCTGAAACAATTTGATAGCATTGATAAGAGCAAAAAGGCAGAATTTCATATACTACCTTTAAAAATTCTTGAAGGTGCAAGAATGCCTGCAGTTTATATAAATATGGGTGTAATTTCTTCTCCAGAAGATGAGGCGAGGTTGTCGGAAATTAATGAAAAAAATTCCTATATTAGTTCCATTGTATCGGAAGTTTTAACTTTTTTTGATATTAAATTTCAATAGTTATAATACATAACTCTAAATTATATTTGAGAAGTAATGATATGCAGAAAAAGATAATTTCATACTTTCTTTTTTTTATCGCGATAGTTTTTTTTGCTGTTTTCTTTGGCTATTCGTATGGGGATTTAATTATCTCTTTTATGAGAGAAAATCAGGGAATAAAAAAAGAATCATCTTTAGATAAGAATGATTCTGAGAATGGAGATTTTAGAGCTTCTCTTTTTTTTGGGAGTTCTGAAAAAAATATTCTGAAAAAATATATCGTTAAAATATCAAAAGGAAAAAATGAAATAGAATTCATAGAGAATATTATTAAACTTTTAATGAAGGGGCCAGAAAGAGATGGATTTGTTCCTACGATTCCTAAGAAAACGAAGTTGAGATCCGTTTTTAAGGGAGAGGATGGTGTTTTATATTTAGATTTTGATCGTTCTATATCTAAAAATCATATTGGTGGAGCATTGTCTGAATTGATTACTCTTAATTCGCTCGTATATAGTATTTCCAAAAATATTTCACGAAAGTTTCCAAGAATAGTTCTGCTTATTGAGGGACAGGAAGCATTAACACTTTCAGGTTCAATTTCGATCTTAGGCTCCTTGACTATGAAGAAAGATTTGGTTTCTGAGAGAGAAATTATAATTCTAAATACTAAGGATTCGCCGGTTCGTGGATTGAGGGAAGAAATATTTGAGAAAAGAAAAATCAGTCCTGCTGGAGTACCTAAAATCTCATTAGAAAAAAGAACGCAGGAAAAAGAGAAAATAAATCCAGTTGGAATTCCTTCTAGAAAACCTTAATTAACTCGAATTTCCTTGATAGCATTTCCAATAGTTTTTAAGGCCCATTTGATCTCTTTTTTTGAAATTGAAAATGGAGGCATAAAAACTAATACATCACCTAATGGTCTAATTGCCAATCCTTCTTTCCTGACCATTAAAGTGATTTTTCTTGCGACCCTTTCATGTACTTGAAAGGGTATTTTTTTAAATTTGTCTTTCATAAGTTCAATGCCTAGCATTAAGCCTATTCCTCTCACATCCCCTACAAAATTTAGTTTTTCCAGCTTTTTTGCTTCTTGCCAAAGAGTATGGATTTTTGGCTGAATCTTATCTATGGTTTTTTCTTTTTTAAAAATTTCAAGATTTGCTAAAGCAGCTGCACATGCTAAAGGATTCCCAGTATAAGAATGGCCGTGGGCAAACATTTTTCCTTCTTTGTATTCTCCTCGAAAAGCGTCAAAAATCTTTTCTGTTGTAATTGTCGCAGAAATAGGTAAGTATCCTGCAGATAATCCTTTCGCTAAACAAATAATATCTGGACAAATATTTTCGTGTTCGCATGCAAACATTTTACCTGTTCTGCCAAATCCTGTAGCGACTTCATCAGCAATTAAGAGCACATCATGTTCATCGCATGCGTTCCTAATTTTTTTAAGGAATCCTTTTTTTTGCATAATCATTCCAGATGCTCCCTGAATTATTGGTTCTATGACTACTCCAGCAATTCTGTCAGCATTATTCGATATGTGTGTTACTATTTCTTCTCCTGAGCAAACCGAGCATGGCGGTTTTGTAGAGCCTCTTGGACACCAGTAACAATAAGGTGTTTCTACTCGAATTGTTTGGAATAAAAGAGGAGAGAATTTAAAATGAAATGATTCAATTCCTCCCAGGCTTACTGCTCCAATAGTATCACCATGATATCCAAGATTTAATGTTAAGAAATTCGATTTTTCGGGTTTTGGTTCTGAACGTTGCAATTGATATTGGAAAGCAATTTTCATGGCAGCTTCTACAGCAGTAGAGCCATTGTCAGAGAAAAAAACTCTTGATAGTCCTTTCGGGACGATAGAAATCAATGTTTTTGCTAATTCAATTGTAATATCATTTCCCATACCCAATTGAGTGCTGTGTGCTATTTTTTTCAGTTGATTTTTGATAGCAGTATCAATTTTGTTTTTTCTGTGACCATGAAGATTAACCCATAATGAAGAAACTCCATCTAAATACTCTTTTCCCTCAATATCAATTAAATAGGAACCTTTCCCTTCTTTAATAATTAATGGAGGATCTTCATTTTCCCATTCTTCCGTTGGTGTAAAGGGATGCCAGAGATATTTAAGGTCATCTTCTATTAATTTATGTTTGGTTTTCATTTCAATGAGTTGGTTTTTCTGCAAGAATCAAGCCTTCAATTTCATCAAAGAACAATTTCCCTTTTTCTGTCCTTGGATTTAACCATTTCTTTAGAGTTAAAGAACTATTTGATAATAAATTTTCTAATTCAAATATGATTTTTTCATTTATATGAGGCCTATCTACCCATTCAGGAAAATCCATTTTCTTTTTTATTTTTTCTGTATGGAGTATTTTAAATCCTGAATTTAGAAAAATTTTATTTAATTTTGGCATCGATAAACATATATTATGACTTGGATCACGTTTTCTTTCGAAAGTGTTGTAAAGTTCTGCTTCTGTCTCTTCTTCAGGACAAATATTATCAACGAAGATAAATTTTCCGCCGGGTTTAAGAACTCTAAACACTTCTTCTACGAATGAACTGATCTTTGAAAAGTGATGAGAAGCAATCCTCACAGAAACATAATCCAATGAAGAATCAGAAATTGAGATACTTTCTGAATCAGTTCTTAAAAAATACATATTCTGTATTTTTTTGTTTGTTGCATGCTCTCTGGTCGATTCTAGCATGCCTCTTGTTAAATCACTCGCAATGATTAGATCACAATGTTCTGACATTTTAATCGCAACATGCCCTCCACCGGTTGCGATATCTAATAAAATCCCTTTAGAGGGGTTAAGAATCTCTACACATCTAGTAAGTGAACTACTAGCAGAATGGAATGAACTAGTAACGTAAAATTTAGAGTCTTCATTGTAGATTTCTTGAACTTTTGCTCTTTGATTTTCTGGCGTTTTCATTTATATGCTTTTTGAGGAATTTATGAAAGTTTGTAATTAAATTCTTTCTAATCATGTTTAATAATGCTTCTTGCAACTTCTCCTTTGATTAACGCATCGTAAGCATCATTGATTTCTTCAATAGGATAGCTTCTAGTTAATAAGTCATCAAGATTGAGTTTTCCTGCAAGGTAAAGGTCAATCAATCTAGGGACTTCTAACCTTGGATTTGTCGAACCATAAAGAGAACCCATTAGTTTTTTTTCTTGAAGAACTAGTGGAACAGATGGAATTGAAACTTCAGATTCAAACTGTGCAAGACCACTTACTACAACCGTTCCTCCTGTTCTTAAACTGTTAAATGCTGTTGACATAACTTGAGGTACTCCAATCATTTCGAATGCATAGTGAACGCCAAGTCCATTAGTGATTTCTAGAATTCTTTCTTCTGCATTTTCATCTGATGAGTTGATAGTGTGCGTAGCCCCGAATTTTTTAGCAAATTCTAGTTTGTTTTGAAGTAGGTCAACAGCAATTATTGGTTCCGCTCCCATTATAGAAGCTCCTTGTATAGCGTTCAGTCCAACTCCTCCAGTGCCAAAGACAGCAACGCTTTCTCCAGGTTGAACTTTTGCTGCATTTTTCACCGCGCCAAAGCCTGTAATAACTCCACAACTGACAAGTGCTGCCTTTTCAAGTGGCATATCTTCTCTAATCTTCATAACGGATTTTTCTGAAGCTATAGAGTGGGAACTGAATGTGGAAACACCTAGAAAGTGATGCACTTTTTCATTTTTTAATTTAAATCTTGTTGTTCCATCTGAGAGAGTTCCATCTGCTCTCATCCTAGCACCCTCGCCACAAGTAGCTGGTCTACCAGACATACATGGCTCGCATTCTCCGCAACTATATCTCCATACAGAGACGACATGGTCTCCTTTTTTTAGCGATTTTACGTTTGGACCAACTTCTTCAATAATGCCTGCGCCTTCATGGCCTAGAATAATAGGAGTACGCGTTGGAAAGTGTCCTACCATTGCATGATGATCGCTGTGACAAACACCTGCAGCCACCATTTTAATAAGGACTTCACCCTCTTTTAAAGATTCAAGTTCTATATTATGAATTTCTAACGGCTTGTTTGTTTCAACAAGAATTGCAGCTTTCATATTATCCTCAAAAATAATTTAAAGATAATACATTATTACATAAATTTGCCTATGTTTAAATTATAATCAATTTGACACAATTTTTTTAAAAGGTATGATTTGTTTAATAACTTTCGCTAGGGGTGTTTCTTCTGAGAGCCTAGGTATTGGCAACCCTTAGAACCTGATCTGGATAATTCCAGCGAAGGGAAGCGGTATGACATGAATATTTCTTATACCGCATTTTTCGTGCGGTTTTTTTTTAGGGGATTTTATTGAGATTAAGTATTAATGGCGAAACCAAAGACTTCGCAAACTCTATCAATCTATCAAAATTACTTGAGATTTTACAAGTACAGGTAAATGGTGTAGCAGTTGCCATTAATATGGAAATAGTTGCTAGAAATCAATACGATGAAACAATTTTAAATGATGGGGATGAAATAGAAATAGTGCGTGCGGTGGGAGGTGGATAAGTTTTGAATTTCAATTTAGGAGGAACAAATGAGTACATATGAAATAGCAGGGAGGACATTTTCATCCCGTTTATGGGTTGGTTCAGGTAAATATCCAAATTTCGGTGTTATGAAAGATGCTCTTGATGCTAGTGGAGCAGAGATTGTTACTGTTGCGGTTAGAAGAGTAGATCTTAGTGATGATAGTAAAGAAGGGTTTTGGGCTTTTTTTGATCGTGAAAAATATACCATTCTGCCAAATACCGCTGGTTGTTTTGATGTGAAAAGTGCAATTACTACTGCTCGACTTGCTAGAGAAGCTACAGGTTCTGACATGGTAAAAGTTGAAGTGATTGGAGATGAATCTACACTTTTCCCTGATAATGAAGGTCTTTTAGAAGCTTGTGAAATATTATTAAAAGATGACTTTATAGTGCTTCCATATTGTATTGACGATCCTGTTATATGTCAGAAACTTGAGGACCTAGGTTGTCATGCAGTTATGCCTCTTGCTGCACCAATAGGTTCTGGTCTAGGAATACGTAACCCATTTAATTTGAAAATTATTCTTCAAAAAATATCAATTCCAGTGATTGTAGACGCGGGTGTTGGGACTGCATCAGATGCTGCTATTGCTATGGAGCTAGGTTCAACAGCTGTTTTAATGCAGACTGCAATTGCAGGTGCGGATGATCCTGTGAAGATGGCCCTTGCGATGAAAAACGGAATTGAAGCCGGAAGACTTGCTTTTGAAGCTGGGAGAATTCCAACTAAACTTTTTGCTGAAGCTTCCAGTCCACTTGAAGGGATTATAGGGTCTTAAATTTTTGGGAGATTATATAATAGAACGTCTCTTATTAATAACTGATAGATTGGTGATACAAGGATCTGATCTTCTAGCAGCTTTAGATGCTTCTTTCTCGGCGGGCTTGCGTTTACTCCAATTTAGAGAAAAAGATTTGCCAAATCAGGAGAGATTCTTGCTTGGTAAAGAAGTAAAAAAACTTGCGGATTCATATGGAGTTAAATTAATAGTGAATGGAGATCCTTCTCTTGCTCTTGCTCTTAATGCGGTTGGTGTTCATCTTGGAAGGAGTACTCTGCCGATTCAAGTTGTAAAGAACAAGTTGAAGTTTGAAGGCATTATCGGTTATTCTGCACATACGGTAGATGAAGCAAAAGAAGCCTTTAAGTTCGGGGCGGATTACGTGACTTTAAGTCCTGTTTTTCAACCCGTAAGCAAAACGAAATCGGTGCAGAATTTAGGTCTTGAGATTTTTAGAGATGAAATTGATAAAGTTTCAGGTCATGTTTATGCTTTAGGGGGAATTTCCTCTATAAATGCACACGATTGCATAGATGCTGGAGCGTATGGAGTTGCAGTAGTAGGTTCTATTTTAGGTTCCGATGATCCATTTCATTCTACTAAGGAAATTTTAAAGACTGTTTCGGATTGAAATTTTTTATTAAATTTTATTTGTTTTATAAATAAATAGCTTTTCTGTAATGGAGGAAGTCATGGTTGAGCAAAAACAATTAGACACTTTACTTAAAGAAAATCGTGTTTTTAAGCCTAAAAGTTCATTTTCTAAAAAGGCTCATGTAAGTTCAATGTCTGAATATAAAGAAATGTACAACGAGTCAGTTAAAACACCAGGTAAATTTTGGTCTAAAGTTGCGAAAGAATTTGTCTGGTTTAAAAATTGGAAAAAAGTTCTTGAATGGAAAGAACCCCATTCGAAATGGTTTGTGGGTGGACAAACAAACTTGGCTTACAATTGTCTTGATCGTCATCTAACCTCATGGAAAAAAAATAAAGCGGCTATTATTTGGGAAGGTGAACCAGGTGACTCAAGGACTTTAACTTATCAAGAACTTCATCGCGAAGTTTGTAAGTTTTCAAATTGTTTAAAAAAAATAGGAATCAAAAAAAGAGATAGAGTTGTTATCTATATGCCACAAACCCCTGAGGCCGCAATCGCTATGCTTGCGTGTGCACGTATAGGCGCTCCTCATAGTGTCGTTTTTGCAGGATTCAGTGCTAATTCTTTAAGAGATCGTATACAAGATGCGAAGGCAACAGCAGTCTTAACTGCAGATGGTGGTTGGAGAAGAGGCAAGGTTGTACCTTTAAAAGAAAGTACTGATGAAGCGCTAAAAAAATGTCCATCTGTAAAAAGTGTGGTTGTTTTAAAGAGGACCGAAAATACAGTCAAGATGAAGAAAGGAAGGGATTATTGGTGGCACGACTTAATGTCAAATACCTCTGAAAAATGTGATGCTGCAAAATTGGATTCTGAACATCCATTGTATATTTTGTATACTAGTGGGACTACTGGAAAACCTAAAGGTATCGTTCACACAACTGGTGGTTACATGTGTGGTACATACTTGACTACTAAATATGTCTTTGACTTAAAAGACGATGACACATATTGGTGTACGGCAGATATTGGTTGGGTTACAGGGCATAGTTATATTATCTATGGACCACTCCTTAATGGTGCTACTACAGTCATGTACGAAGGAGCACCAAATTTTCCGGATTCAGGACGCTTTTGGGATATAGTTCAGAAATATAAAGTAAATATTTTTTATACGGCACCTACTGCAATTCGTGCTTTTATGAAATGGGGGGACGAACATCCTGAGAGTAGAGATTTGTCATCTTTACGTCTGTTAGGTACAGTCGGAGAGCCAATAAATCCAGAGGCTTGGATATGGTATCATGAAAAAATAGGAAAAAAGAACTGTCCAATTGTTGATACATGGTGGCAGACTGAAACAGGGTCAATCATGATTTCACCATTGCCCGGAGCAACTCCGCTTAAACCTGGTACTGCAACACTTCCTTTATTTGGTGTTATTCCTGATGTTGTTGATAAAAATGGGGTATCTGTTGGATCTGAAGGTGGTGGACTTTTGGTTATTAGAAAACCATGGCCATCAATGCTTAGAACTATTTGGGGAGATGATAAGAGATATAAAAAACAATATTGGAGTGATGTAAAAGGATGTTATTTTACAGGAGATGGTGCACGAAAAGATAAAGATGGTTACGTTTGGATTATGGGTCGCGTAGATGATGTAATAAATATATCTGGACATCGTCTTGGTACTATGGAAGTAGAAAGTGCACTTGTAGCTAATCCTCTTGTTGCAGAGGCCGCGTGTGTTGGAATTCCTCATGAAATAAAAGGAGAATCTATAGGAGCATTCGTTACACTAAAAGGTAAAAATAAAAAGAATCGCAAACTAGAAAAGGAACTTTCTGACTGGGTTGTTAAAGAAATTGGTGCTATTGCAAGACCAGATTATATGCGATTTACCGATGCTCTTCCTAAAACTCGAAGTGGTAAAATAATGCGTCGTTTGCTCCGTGATATTGCGAAAGGATCCGATAAGATTGGAGATACTTCAACATTGGAAGATGTTTCTGTTTTACAAAGTCTACAGGAATATCAAGATGAATAGTGAAATTTTAGTTTAGCGTTGGCTGTTTTTTCTTGGATCTGTTTCCCAGTTTAATTTATCTCTGAGAGTGTTGAAAAAATTTGCACCTTTGGGCCTTACCATTTTAATTCCGTGGGGGCTTTTGATTACTCGAATTTTACTACCAGATTCAAGTCCAATGCCTGGAAAACCATCTAGTGACAAAAGTGCGTTTTCCTTAGATTGACCCTCTCTGCAAGAAAATATCACTTCAATTTCGGAGTCAGCAGATACAACTATAGGTCTATTACTTAAAGTATGTGGACAAATAAGATTTATTACCATGACATCCATATCAGGAATAATCAAAGGACCTCCTGCAGATAATGAGTAAGCAGTAGATCCAGTAGGAGTAGCTATAATTAATCCGTCAGATCTAAAATTCCCCATTTGATTTCCATTAACGCTAATTTCAGTTTCAATCATGTGTGCGACAGGTCCAGCAGTTAGGACTAAGTCATTAAGTGCGTCATGAATTTTTTGTTCTTTCGACTCCTTGAAAACACTAGTACTAAGTCTCATTCTTGATTCAACAACATATTCGTCTTTCAAAAGAATTCTTTCTAATGCAGGTAGTAATTCGAAAATTGGAATGTCAGCTAAGAAGCCAAGATGCCCAGTATTTACACCTAAAATAAGAGGTTCCTCATTGGAAAGTTCATGAACTGCTCGTAAAATTGAACCATCACCACCAAATACTATCAACAAATCTGTTTTTTTCCCTATTTCTTCTCTTGGAACTGTAGTCAATGAACCAGAAACATTAGAGAAAGTTTCATCTAATATAACATCGATATTTTTTTCACAGAGCCAATTGATTATTTTACTGAAATCAAATGTCGATTTTTGTCCTGAAGACCAACTTGAAAGACCTATTCTTTTAAAAGCCATAAAAAACATCCTTTAGAACAATTAAGAGGGGAAGGGTATCTTAAAAATATCAATTACTGCAACTGTTTCTTAAAGTCGAAACTTAAAAATATTAATTATTTTTTATTGAGATTTGATTGGATTTTTGATTCTTCCCAGTTGATACAGAGTTCTTTTATAGGACATTCACAGCAAATTTCCACTATACATTTCTTGGGGCAGTGCTTTAGTATGCCAAGTCGGGAGATTGCGAAATCAAAACGAGTTGGATCGATAGGGTCAATTGCTTTTAATGAATTTGTAATATCTTCTGCCGTTAGATAATTTGTTATTTTTCTTTTTGTTAGACCGATTTGTACACAAATTTTGGCCATATGTGTATCTAATGGAATAGTTAATTGATTTGTATGAATTGAACGCCAAAGTCCTAAATCTATTCCATCTGATGGGCGAATGACCCAACGTAGAAAAAGATTAAAGCGTTTGCATGGACTAGATTTAGAAGGATCAGGGAGTAAATATTGTAGACCCTGATTACCTTTTTCATCGATTTTTCTATTTTTTCCTTCGTTTATTAGTTTATTTCTGAAATGGATGAGTGAGTCTCTCAAAGTTTCTTCATCTTTTTTATAATTTTCAAGGAAACAATTTTCTAATGAACCGTATTTCTTAAGGATAGAAGATAAGATCAACATAAAGGTTCTTATCGCACTACTGTTGATCCATCTATACTTAAAATCTCTAAATAGTGTGTTATCCAAATTAGAGCCCATATTAAATAAAGTATTAGTGGGACTTTTACCTAATTCGAAGAAAATTGCTTTAAGTGTTTTTCGGATATAGGTTATGTTTCCAAAAGCGAAAGTGGACGAGACAAATGCAACCAATTCTTGGTCTTTAGAGTTTTTATATTCGTGTACTATTCCAAGTGGGTCACTATTTAAAAAAATATTTTGATTGTACTTTTTGAAAATAATTTCGAGTTTTCTCTTAATTAATTCAACGTTCTGGTATTGATTCTTAGTTAAGTTCATTTTCCGTATCTATAATTAGAGTGAAAGGTCCATCATTCGTTAATGTAATTTCCATCTCCTTTCCAAAACATCCAGTCTTGGTAGTAATATTATTTCTTATTAATTCTGCAACGAATGCATCATACATTATTTTTGCCATTTCCCTTTTTGCTGCTAAATCAAAAGATGGTCTTCTCCCTTTATCGGTTTTTGCATGAAGTGTGAATTGACTTACTACCATTAATTCACCACTTATTTCTTTTATAGTGACTTCTTTTCCCCCTGATGTAAAAATTCTTAGATTTAGAATTTTTTTTGTGATATTCACTACATCATCTAAAGTATCTTTCTTTGAAATTCCCAATAAAATAAGTGCTCCTTTGCCTATTTTATTTATTAAATTTCCATTAGAGAAAACCGAACACCTTTTAATTCTTTGCAGAACAATTTTCATTTCTTACCTTTGAAATTAATTAGGATATTGTAAATAAATAGACGTTTTACTAAAAATTAAAAAACATTTAATCTACCTTTATCTTATTCTATTTTTTGGTATTTTCTGATTTGGAAAAAAAAACTCTTACAACTTTTGAGGCAGCAGAAATAAGCAATGTAACTCATGTTACTATCCAGAACTGGATAAGAAAAGGGTGGATAAAAGCTTATAGAACTGCGGGAGGGCACAGGAGGATTGAAAGAGAACATCTTTCTGAATTTTTAAATTCAAAGAAGATACCAATAAACAGTGGTGTGAATAGTGGTTTATTGCAAGTGTTAATTTTAGAAGATGATAAAAACATATCTGATTTGATCCGTTTACACCTAATTTCTCGTTCAAAAATTTATGATGTTAAAGTCGTAGAAAATCTCTTTAGTGCGGGTTTTCTCTTTGGTTCATATAAGCCTAGTTTGGTTATTATTGATCTCTCTTTTCCTGAAATGGATTTTATACAGGTTTATGAAGAAATCACGCAAAATAGTGTTTCTGAAAAAGTTAGAATTATGGTTATAAACTCTGGGAAAACACAGAAATCATTTTCTTCTATTGCAAATTTAACCTCTTTTAGGGTATTTAATGTGCCAGAAGAAATTAGTGAGTTAATGGAAAATTTGTCGGATTCTATATATGAAAATTAAGTAATCAATAAATTAAATTAAGTTTTATTTTTCATCTTTTTTCTTGTTATTTTGATCTTTTTGTCTTAGGAACATTTCTACTTCGTCAGCTAAATTCTCTCCCGAAGGGAGTTCTTCATCAGTTAAAGAATTCCTGCTCTCAATCAATCGGTCTACATACTCTCTTACAGGTTTGTTTTTGCTTATTGCAATATCAACTTTTTCTTCAAATTCTAAGACGTTTTTCTCTAGTTCTGAAGTATTAAATTTTAAAGATAAAATTCTTGAGACTTTTGCCATTAGTGCAAGAACAGCTTTGGGGTTGGGTGAAAAATTTACATAATGAGGGATATTCGCCCAAATACTAACAGCTGGAATATTCTTTTTCTTAAATTTGTCGTTTAGTATTCCTAAAATCCCAGTTGGTCCTTCGTAACGTGATTTGCTAATACCAAGAAATGAAGCAAAATCAGGGTCAGTTGTACTTCCACTAACTGAAATTGGGTCTCCATGGAAGACATCTGCAATTAGGGATCCTATACTAATTACTTTACTTACAGATTGGTCTTTAATTAGAGCGAGAATCGTATCGCAAAAATTTCGCCAATGATAATTGGGTTCTACACCTTGAAGGATGATCAAGTCGTGATCTAGATCAGGAGTTAAACATGCATAAAATGTATTCTCTGGCCAAGAAATTTCTCTCTCTTTTAGTTTATTCAAATAGACCAAAGGTCTTGTTTGTTGAAAATTATAGAATGGGTCAGCCTCAATCTCGGCAAAGTTTTCCCCACCTATTTGATCTACGATGAAATCACTAGTAGAGGTTGCCGAACTACTAGCATCATTCCATCCGGAAAAAGACATAATAAGTACTGGGTTTCTGAGTTGTAGCTTTTTATTGTAAGAAAGAAATTTCAACATGGCCTCTCTTTTATTTGAAAAGATGATTTCTTGCATAAATATATGGCTTTAAACTAAATCAATTAGTATTATATCTTATTGTTTAATATTTCAAAGTTCTTTTTAGAAAGCCCTTTTGGAAAAATAAGATATAAAGAGGTTGAAAATATGAAAATAGATTTAAATCGAGAAATTGCACTTGTGACAGGAGGTAGCAGAGGTATTGGGAGAGCTTCATGTCTTGCTTTAGCAAAGGCAGGTGCTTTTGTTGCAGTGAACTATAACAACTCGGTTGAAGAGGCAAAAAAAACTGTTAGTGAGATTGAATCATTTGGTGGAAAATCAGCAATTTTTAAAGCTGATGTTTCTTCTGAAGAGGAAGTAAGTAATATGTTTAAAGAAATTAAAGATCAGTTTGGTACTATAGATATTTTAGTTAATAATGGAGGTGTTATTGCTGATTCTTTACTTATTTCGATGACCTCAAAAGCTTGGGATAAAGTAATCGATATAAATCTAGGTGGAGTTTACAATTGTACTAGAGAAGCTACCAAAATTATGATTCGAAAAAAGAAAGGTAAAGTTATTAATATCTCTTCGGTAATTGCGCTATCTGGTGGTGCCGGTCAAGCTAATTATGCTGCTGCAAAGGCTGGTATTATTTCCTTTACAAGAGCTTGTGCGGTTGAGATGGGAAAACGTGGAATTCAGTTTAATACAATTTTACCTGGAATGATTGTCACAGATATGAGTAGTAAAGTACGTGAAATCGCTGGTGAAGATATTTTGAAAAAAATTCCTGCTGGAAGATTTGGTGAACCATCTGAAATTGGAGATTTAGTTCTTTTTCTTTCATCTCCTTATTCAGATTATATTAATGGTTCTGCTATCCCTGTAGATGGTGGTCTGTTAACGATGTAAATGGAGGCATATTTTATGCTTATTTCGCAAGGTGTCGATATTGTAGATATTTTAAGAATTAAAGATGTTATGAATAGGCGGAAGTCATTTAAAAATAAAGTTTTTACTAGTTATGAAGCATCATTTTGTTCTAATCGTTACAATCCATTTCCGCATTTTGCGGCGCGTTTTGCTGCAAAAGAAGCATGTTTAAAGGCTCTTGGAATAGGATTAGGTGGGTTTGGTGGAGTAAATAGATTAAAAGAAATTGAAATAAAGTCAGAGGAAACTGGACAACCAGTCTTATGTTTATCAGGGTCGGTCAAAAAATTGACAATTGAAAAATCAGTAACTCAAATATCAGTATCTTTAAGTCATACATTTGAATTAGCAATAGCTTCGGTTTTCCTAATGAGTATGAACTAGTAGTATTCGTTCCTGTAGAGTCTAATTTTTTCATTTTAAATTCTTAATATTATGCCTAAAAAAAAAAAGAAAAGAACTAAGGATAGAAGTAGATTGTTCCAAAGGATGGAATTTTTTTTATTTATCCCTTTTTTAAAACTCATTCCATGGATTCCTTCTTTCATATGTAAAACTTTGGCCTTGTCTATAAGTTTTATGATTTTTAGATTTGCAAAAGGAAGAAGGAAAATTACATTAGACAATTTATCCGTTGTTTTTCCGAAATGGGATAGAAAAAAAATAATCTTCACGGGCAAACAAAGCACTTTATCATTTGTTATGACTGCGGTGGAGTCCCTTAAATATAATAAAATTCTAAATGGTCCTAAAGCATTGCCATTTATTCAAGAAAACTTTTGTAATTTTGATGTTTTTAATGAACGTGTCAATTTTTTTCATAGAGAAAGCGACGGATGTATTTTTATAGTCCCACATCTTGGAAATTGGGAATTTCTGCTCCACGCTGGAACAATTGCAGGAATACCTTTAACGGTACCTGTTAGAAATTTAGATAATCCATATTTGCAGAAGAGTCTGCATAAAATTCGTTCAAATTCTGGTCAAGAAATTGTTTCAAAAAGAGGAGTTCTTTTGAATATTCGTTCTTCTCTCAAGAAGGGTCGTTCAGTAGCTTTACTTGCAGATCAAAATGTGGGTTCATCGGGAGAGAATATTCCGTTTTTTGGAAAGAATGCTAGTACTACCATTACCCCTGCTTTTTTTGCTTTAAATTTAAATCGAGCAATAGTTCCACTTGCATGTTGCAGATCAGTAGAAGATAAGAAGTTTGTTTTAATGATTGGAAATCCTATTTATCCTAGTAAGGAGGTGAGTTCTAGAAGAAAAGAAATCATAGAAATGACGATAAAATTGAATGAAGAATTAGAAAAATTTATTCTTCAATTTCCAGGACAATATTTATGGGCACATGATCGTTGGAAGATTAAATAAGTTGGAAATTAAAAGGTATTCCTAAGTCTACTCAAGAAATGTTTTCCTTTATAACTTAATTTTCTTTCTAATTTATTTGTGCAGTCGCAATCTCCACATACTGGATATCCATCGCATTTATTTGGGTCTCTTGCCATCTTGATTTTGATATTTTTAAAATATTCCTCCCAGTAAGGTAGTTCTTCAATTAATTCGTTTCCGGGTCCAAAAGCTTCCCTGCAATAACAAACTTCAATCCAATGAATTTCTCCATTATCAAGTATTCGTGCACTTTTCATGCATTTTGTGAAAGTGGGATAAGCTATTGAACCATATCCTAATGTTTGTTCGTCAATTGCCTTTAATAAGGCTTTTTTCTTTTGCTCTTTTAATCTTGCTTTTATCAGATATCGCATAAATCTCCATTTTCGAAATTCGTACAATTAGTATCTAAAAAAAATAATTTAAATACTAATTGGTTTTTTTTCTTTACATGATTTATCGGCCGCCATCGTTAATGCAAGAACACCTCTAGCATGTTCTGCAGTAGCGAGACCCACGCCTCCTATTTTAAGTATATGCCTAACGAACGAATCGGTTTCTTCTTTCATTGGTCCAAAGAATTCACCTAATGCAAAATCTCCAGGCATGGCAGATCCTAAAAATGCAACATTTACTTCGTGTTCAGGAGTATATGGACATGGAATTGGTTCGGCAGGTGCTAGAACTACGTCCCTATGGGAATCATCTATATTTAGAGAACCACCTGTTCCTTGAAGATCTATTTCCATTGTAGCAGTATATGCAGGCCAGTGATGAGGAGGAAGCCAACTTGTACCAAGAGTAGCCACACTTCCATCATCGAAAGTAACTATTAGCCATTGAAAATCGTCACGATTATACTTTTCAAATACTTTGCTTGCTGAACGAGCATATACCTCAACTGGTTTTTTTCCTTCCATATACCACAAAATTAAATCTACCATATATGTTAGAGTGTTTATTGACGGAGTAGTATTAGGAGACCGGCGTGCTACAGCTTCTCCAACGGCGCGTGTTACATAAATTTTACCTAACGCCATAATTACATCGCCTAAATTTCCAGCATCTACAGATTGTTTTGCAAGCAAATACCGTTTTCTGAAACGTTGAGTATAACCTACAAAAACAGGGGTGTTGTTTTTTTTTGCTACTTCTATAATATCATCTGCTTCGTCTAGATTTAAAACAAATGGTTTTTCTATAAGAACGGGTTTCCCAAGTTCAGCAGCTAATTTTGCAGGTTCATAATGAGATTCTTCATCTGTAGAAATGATAACGGCTTTAACACGGTCGTCTTCTATCGCTTCTCTATAATCTTTTGTGACTACATCGGCTCTAACAGTTTCAGCAAGTCTATCAAGTTTCTCAGTGTCAATGTCGCATATTGCCATATGACCAACTTGTGGTATTTGTGCGCATGAATGAGCTCGAAGAGTACCTATTCCACCTGAACCGATTACTGCAACACCTACATTGTCCATTTTTTTGCCTCCAATTTCTAAGTTGTTTTTCTTTATAGAGCTTTTGAAATTTTTCTTTCCTACATCATAATGACAGCACGTCCCAAAATGGAACCTGTTTCTAAACGGTCATGTGCTTTTTCTGCGTCTTCTAATTTGTATGTTTCTGTGACGAGTGGCCATACATCACCTCTGGCAACAAGTTCAAGTGATTCTATTACTTCTTGTTTGGTACAGTATCTACTTCCAATAATTTCTAATTCTTTTTGGACCATTTCTCTAGCTGAAGCAGAAAAATCTTGACCTGCCCCTCCAAGTGTAACGAAACGCCCACCTATACCTAATGATTGTGTCGCAGATTCAATAGTTTGCGAAGTAGAAACAAAATCTATTGCTACATCTAGTCCGTCTCCATTCGTCATTTCAATTAAAGAACTTGTCATGTTTTCTTTTGATGCATCAATAACTTCGTCAGCACCAATTTCTTTACATTTTTCTAGTTTTTCCCCTGCAATGTCTATTGCTATTACCCTAGCACCAGCCCTTTTAGCCATCATAACCATATGTATTCCTACCCCACCACCTGCACCAATAACCGCAACATTTTCAAGTGGTGCTATTTTAGCTCTGCGAGTTACTTTGTAAGGAGTAGCAATTGCATCACAAATTACAGCTACTTCCGCAGGATTATCTTTATAGTTTAATTTTTCAGGTAATTTGATAAAATTTCTTGCGGGAAGTTTTATGTATTCTGCATAAGCGCCTTGTATTTGTCTTCCAACATAACCTAAAAAGTTTGAACATAATGTTTCACGGTTTATACGACACCATTTACATTCTCCGCATGTCACATAAAAATAAGCAGTAACTGCATCTCCCTCTTTTAAATTCTTGACACCCTTCCCAACAGAAGATATTTTAGCCGTAATTTCATGACCTACGATTAGTGGATATTTTATGTCAGGTGTTCTTCCCATCCTAGTGTGATGGATTGTTAAACCAGCTCCGGTCGCAATAATTTTGGCTACTGCCTCACCTTCATTAGGTGTAGGCTTTGGTAAGTCTTCAAAAACAAATGGTTTTCCTTTTTCTTTAAGTAGCATAGCTCTCAATTTTTCATCCTCCTGTTTTGACTTTATATTACTATATTAGAACACGGGTTGCGCTTTTATGAAATATAATAAAAAAACATTTTTTTTAAAATTTGCAAATTTTCTCATATTGGAATATTTTGTTTGTAGATTTTGTTGTTTTATGTGATAAAAGATTCGCCCATAAATTTTCTAGAAGGAGATTAGATTCATGCAAGATAAAATAAGAAGATTTTCCATCACTCCTTTGCTAGTTGTGGCAGTTATTTCTCTATTCCTTTTGACTGCGTGTGGGACTATACAAGGTATGATGCAGGGAATGGGAAAGGATCTTGAAGGTGTAGCTAAAAAGATTCAAAGATCTGCAGAGCCCAGAAGGTAGTTAAAAAAACAAATTTTTATTTTTTTGTAAATTTGAATGGTATTATCCGGGAGATGTTTTTTTAAGTTCTTTAGATCTCCAGCAATTCCATTAGATGTATCTCTTCGATTGTTAAAATTATTTTTTGCTAAACAATTGCTTTGGAGCCAATGTCCTTCCTGTAGTAACAATTTTTCCAACTTATCATTTCAACTGCACGGTATGCCGAATTAATTGCTGAACTCAGTTTAGGTCCTTTGCTAGTGATTCCTAAAACTCTTCCTCCAGAAGTTATTGTTTCTCCATTTTGATTAATTGAAGTTCCAGCGTGAAAAACCATCACATCTTCAAGGGAGGATGCTTCATCAATGCCACGAATAATTTCACCACTCTCGTAAGAACCAGGATATCCTCCAGCACTCATGACAACGCAAACTGAGGGGTCATCGTAAGTTTCAACGTTTGACTTTGAAATATCTCCTTTTGCGGTATCAATAAGAATAGGCAAAATATCGCTTTTTATCCTCATCATTAAAGGTTGGCACTCTGGGTCTCCAAATCGACAGTTAAATTCTAATACTTTTAGTTCATTTTCTTTTATCATTAATCCTGCATACAGTATCCCACGGTAGGTTCTTCCTTGCTCAGATAAATGACTAATCACAGGTTTGATGATTGATTCAATAGCCTGACTTTGAAGGTCTTTAGAGAGAATTGGAGTAGGGGAATAAGCTCCCATTCCTCCTGTATTAGGACCGAGGTCATTCTCGAAGATTTGTTTGTGATCCTGTGCTGGAGGTAATGGAAATACATTTTCTCCATCAGTGAAAACAAGTAAACTGGCTTCTTCTCCTTCGAGAAATTCTTCTATAACACATGTATTACCTGCGTTACCAAAAGTGTTTTGTTCCATTATTTCAGAAATAGCTGATTCAGCACTAATTTTTTCAGAAGAGATTATTACACCTTTCCCGGCAGCTAGACCACTAGCTTTTATAACCCATTTCCTATCTTTTTTGCCTACAAAATCTTTTGCTTTTTTTGCATCATCAAAAATTTCGAATTCTGCGGTTGGAACTTTAGCAGCTTTCATTAGTTTCTTAGAGAAAGCCTTGCTGGATTCAATTTCTGAAGCCTTCTGATTTGGGCCGAATACCAAAATATCTTTTGATTCCAATAGATCTGTGAGACCAAGAGATAAAGGAACCTCAGGTCCTATAACTACAAGATCAGGACGCTCTTCCATTGCTAGTTTTAAAATCAATTTAATATCTTCAGCACGAATATTAATATTTCTCGCGATTTTACTAGTTCCTGCATTTCCAGGAGTGCAAATAATTTCTTTTACATTTTCACTTTGACTGAGTTTCCAAGCGATTGAATGTTCTCTGCCTCCAGAACCGACAATTAAAATTTTCATTTTTTCCTCAAGAATCAAATGCTAATTTTTTAAAGAATTTTATGGCATTTCGCCTAAAGTATATTGAATTATTGAAATTATAGAAATGGGAGCTGTGTCAGCACGAAGAATTCTTGGACCAAGTGAAACTGGAATAAATCCAGCTTGTATAACTCTTTCAGATTCTTCTGGAGATAAATCTCCCTCAGGTCCTGTAAGTATTGAAATTGAAAGATTTTCTTTAGGTTTTTTTGTCTCAAGTGCTTCATGAAGAGTTTTCTGATTTTCACCTATATAACCAAAAATCTTAATATCGTTTTTCTTTGTTTTAGTTATAAATTCTTCTAAATTTTGTATAGGTTTTTCCAAAGGTGGTGGAATTCTGTTGGATTGTCTGGCAGATTCATAAATAATTTTTTTCCAACGTGCTTGTCTTAGTTTTTTTTTCTTTTCAGGGATTTTAATTTCGCATCTTTGTAGCATTAAAGGATAGAAAATATCGACTCCGAGTTCTGTTCCTTTTTCAAGGACTCTTTCAAAACGCTCACCCTTTATAAGTGGAAGACCAAGTGTAATTCTTAAACGAGACTTTCTCGTATTAATAATTTCCCTTAGTACTTTTAAGATTATTCTTTCTTTAGTTATATTTTCTATTTTCGAAAAATATTCAGAACCCTTTGAATTGGCAATTCTGCATTCTTCTCCCAATTGCATTCTTAATACTTCCCGAATGTGATGTGCTTCGTCACCTGTAATTGTAATCAATTTGTCATTATTTGCGTCTTCTTCTGTGTAGAAAAGTCTGAGAGGTTTTTTCAATTTTTTACAAACTCCATCTTTGACCAATTCAATTTAGTTTCTTTCGATGATAACTTTAAATTAAAATCTCCGCAAATTTTAGAGAAATTGTCACATTGTTTAGGAGTGATCCCTGTAATTAATAATATTCCTTCAGGATTTAAAACTTCTGCAAATAATGGAAAAAGCTTTTGGAGTGGATCAAGAAAAATATTTGCAGTTATGAAATCAATTTTACCTAATGATGATTCTAAATGTTTTTTGTGTAGCGTCTCATTTATTACGATTGCTCTTTTCTTTACTCCGTTAGAGCATAAAAGTTTTCGAGTATTTTCTACTGCCTGAGCGTCGATATCAAAAGCAGTGCCATTTTTGGCGCCTAGTTTAAGAGCTGCTACTATAAGTATTCCACTACCACAACCTATATCTAAGAAGTGATTTATGTTCTTTTTTTTAAGGAAATTCTCAATGGAAATAAGTGCGAACTTTGTAGTAGGGTGTCTTCCCGTGCCAAATGAAGAACCAGGATCAAGGATTATTTTAATTCTTCCGTTAGGTGTTTCTTCATTGGACCATGAAGGTTGAATCCAAAGTTTTCTTCCAATTTTTAATGGTTTGAAACTACTTCTTGTTTTTTCTATCCAATCTGTTTCAATAATATTTTTTGTGCTAAGTATATTTACTTTTAAAAAATTGGAAGATAGCCAATGGTTAATTCCTTCAATTGTTTTGTCTATGTTTTTTTCATTCTTTAAATAAGTTATTAAGATAGTTTTTTGATCTTCTGTTTCGATATTTTGAATAGATGAAACCCCACATTGAAAAAAAAATTCTGAGATCAAATCTATGAATTCGTTTGGAACACTTATCCTTATTTCTATCCAGGATTTTTTGATTCCCAAATTTTTGTTCTATTTAATGAGTTTTATCTAAAGTAAGATAGTTAGTCAGAGAATCTGCAGTCCAGTTTACTAAAGAAACTACATGATCGTAACGCATTCTTTTTAGTCCGATAACACCTACTGTTCCTAGAGTACGTCCCCCCAAATGATACGGTCTTGCAACCAAACTACATTCTTGTGTTTCTCCTATCGTACATTCAGAGCCTATTAAAACTGTGGTTGTTGTATCGTCTATACATTTATTTAGTAATTTGACAATATTATTCTTTTCCTCAAATGCATTATAGAGTTCTTGAAGTTTTTTAAAATCATCAGCAAAATCCGGTTGAGAGAAAATCTTTGAAGTTCCTTCCATGTACAAGGTTGCAGTGGAATCTTCTTGCTGTTCGTCTGAAAAAATCTGAGAACTCAGTGAGAAAGCTTTTTTGTACAAAAGATCAAAATCCTTGCCTTCTTGATTCATTTGTTCAACTACTTTTTCTTTAATTTCGTTCAGAGTGAGTCCTGTAAATTCATCATTGAGATAATTTGTTATTTTATCGAGTTCTGATTGATTAGTTTGATTGTCGAGTTTGATCATCTTGTTCTGAATCATTCCGCTTTTAGAGACGATGACAACCATAGCTTTATTTTTTGAGATTTTAATAAATTGTATATGTTGGAAATGGAGTTGTTTCTCATTAGGAAGCAAGAAAAAGCCTGCATTATTTGTGAGTTCCGAAAGAATTCTTGAAATTTCAATTGAGAGTTGTTCTAAGTGTAATTCACGAGATAAGTACCTATTTCCTATTGAAGATTTTTCTTGAGAGGTTGGTTCTTGAAACCCAATAAAATTATCAACAAAAGTCCTATAGCCCAAATCAGTCGGAGAACTACCAGAAGAAAAATGGGTTTTTGAAAGAAATCCTTCCTCGGAGAGATTACTCATAATATTTCGTAATGTTGCTGGACTGTAATTAATCTCAGACTCTTTTGATAGTCTTTTGCTCCCTACAGGTTCACCAGTCTCTATGAAAGTATTTACCACAGCTTTTAGTACACTTGCATCTCTTTTTGAAAGAATAAAATTACTCATCCTAATTTCCTAACGATTAAAATTTAAATCATTTGCTAAATTTATTCTTGGAATGAGTTCCTTAAAATATTAAGATAGGTCGACTGTATCTTTATGTCAAGTAATCGTTTTTTGTTTATGTTTTAGTTGTTTTATTAGTTTAGATTTATGAAATTCTATGATTCACTAATCGTAGATATTTTCTTCAAAATTAAGAGGTTTTTAATTGAATAAAAAAATGGGTGTTTTTTTAACTTTTGAAGGAGTTGAAGGTTGTGGCAAAACTACACAATTAGAACTCTTGTATTCAAAAATGAAATCTGCGGGAATACCAGTTTTAGCTACTAGAGAACCTGGAGGAACAAATTTAGGAAAGGGACTAAGAGATATATTATTGTTTTCTGAAAAGGATAGTATTGATATTGGAACAGAGTTACTTTTGTATGAAGCGGATAGAATCCAGCATGTAAAAGAAGTAATCATTCCTGCTTTGGAAAAAGGAACCAATGTACTATGTGATCGTTTTTTTGATTCTACCACTGCATATCAAGTATATGGACGAGGTCTTGATTTTGAGCTTGTTGAGAAGATTAATAAGTTTGCAAGTTGTGGTTTAGAGCCTGATTTAACTTTCTTGTTGCAGATTCCAGTATCAGAAGGTTTGAAACGGGCTAATTCTAACAGTTTGGCAGATAGATTAGAAAAAGAAGACTTAGAATTTCATGAAAAAGTAAAAAATGGTTTCTTAAAAATAGCTAGCGAAAATACAGGACGTTTTAATTTAATAACAGAGGGTAAAGATATAGAAACTATTCATGAAGAAATTTCGAAAATCGTATCGAAAGTTTTCAGATGGTTTTAAAATTTTCAATTACTCAGAAAACTGCGCATGATCAGTTGTATAAAGATTTTTCTAATAGGCAATTTGCTAAAGTTTATCTCTTTCATGGACCTTCTGGCGCAGGAAAATTAGAAACGGCTCTGTTTTTTTCGAAAAAAAAATTATGTGAATTATCTGATCCCCCTTGTGAAAATTGCTTGAGTTGTAAAAAATTCAATTTAGGTACTCATCTAGATTTTTTTAGAATTTCTTTACATGATGATAAAAAAAGAGGAAGAATAGAAACAATTCGCCAAGAAATCCTTCCCCGAGTTTATCAGAAAGCTAATGAAGGAATTTGCAAGGTTTTTGTTTTTCATGGAGCCGAAAATATAACTTTATCCTCTTTCAATGCTCTATTAAAGGTCATAGAGGAGCCTCCTCCAAATACATTTTTTATTTTTATCACATCAAATTTATACTCAATTCCAATTACAATTTTTTCTCGCTGTAGGAAGGTTAGGTTTCATCCTTTAACTAGAGATATGATAAAAGAGAGACTTAGTGAAAATTATGAGGGTAAAGAGGAGAATATTGATAAATTAGTTTCACTTAATTTCTCAAATATAGAATCAATTTCTGTTGATCAGATTGAAGTTGCAGAGAAGTGTAGGGATCAATCTTTTAATTTTTTAAAAGAAGCATTGAGACCCTCGGATCAGGTAGATCCGATTAAGTTGATGAATTTTACAACACTTAAATTTGATAATTCTAAAACACAGAGAGATAATGCGATTAGTTTTCTGATTTCCGTTCGTTCTCTACTTCGGGATGTGTTAGCTTTACAGTTAAGGGCTGAAGATTTTTTGTGGAATGTTGATATAGAAGAGTATTTGAGAGAAATCTCATCTAATTGGGACCAAGTTAAATTAGCAAATGCTTTTTTCATATTGGAGAAATCTATTAAAGGGTTACAAGATTTGAATACGAATCCAACTTTAACTCTTGAAAGTTTAGTTCATTCAATTCGTTCTCTTTTGGTGGAAAGATAATTTCTTTTAGGAAAGATTTATGAATAGAGAAGAGGAAAATCTTAAAAAAACTGAATCCAATAACAGAATTAAGGTTGTTGGTATTAGAACTCGTAGTTCTGCAAAGTCTGTTATACATAGAGTCGGTTCTATTACTCTTAGAGTCGGGGACAAAGTAAAAATTTGTTCTAAATCAGGAGAAACAGATATTGGGACTGTTTCTGATAATCCAAGATTTTTGGAATCAAAATATTGTCCGGATGATCTTCCTGAAGTCGTTGAGCAAGCAAATTCTGAAGATTTACAAAAAATTTCAGAGATAGAAAAGCTGGAATCTAAAGCTTTAGAATTTACTAAAAGAAAAATCAAAGAATTCAAAGTCCCTATGCAACTAATCAGTTCTTATTATGCTTTTTCACGTCATAAGGTTACATTTTTCTTTTCCTCTCCCGGTAGAGTTGATTTCAGGAAATTAGTTCGCGCCCTTTCTGATGCTCTTTCTGTAAGGGTTGAAATGAGACAAGTTGGAATAAGGGATGAAGCTGCAATGTTGGGTGGATGTGGTGATTGCGGTCGGACTTATTGTTGTAGTTCCTTTTTGAAATCGTTCGATCCGGTGACAGTCAAGATGGCTAAAGACCAAAACCTTAGTTTAAATCCAACAAAATTATCCGGCGGATGTGGTCGATTAAAGTGTTGTCTTCGTTTTGAACACTCGCATTATCTCTCATCAAAAAAACGGTTGCCTGCCTGTAAAAAGAAGGTAGGGGGTTGTAATTGCGGAGCTACAGTAGTTCAACAAGATGTTCTAAAAGAGGAAGTGACGATCCTTTTAGAAGATGGGGATAGAATTAAAGTTCATGCTGATAATTTAGAACGGATGCAAACGGGACAATTTACGGTAAAAGATTTTTCTCTGACAGATCGTCTATAGATTCTAAATAGGATTTAAAATTATTTAATGCCTGAAAAGTCTTTCTATATAACTACTCCTATTTACTATGTAAATGACAAACCTCATTTGGGTCATCTTTACACTACCGTTGCAAGCGATTCAAAAGCACGATTCCACCGGCTCAGAGGGGATAAAGTATATTTTTTAACTGGAACTGATGAGCATGGGCAAAAACTAGAACAAGCAGCGAAAGAATTTAATTTGGATGTTCTTACCCTTTGCAATCAAAATAGCGTGAAATTCAAGGATCTTTGGAATAAATTTAATATCCAATATGATGATTATATTCGTACAACTGAGAAGAGGCATATATCTGGTGTACAGGAAATATGGCGTAGAGTTAAAGATTCTGGAGATCTTTATCTAGGAACGTACAGTGGATGGTATGCAGTTAGAGATGAAGCTTATTACAATGATTCTGAATTGCAGGAAAATGCTGATGGGAAAAAGATTGCTCCTAGTGGTGCAGAAGTTGAGTGGATAGAGGAACCGAGTTATTTCTTTCGTCTGTCTAAATTTCAAGATCGTCTATTAGAATTCTATCAACAAAATCCAGATTTCATTAAGCCCGTTTCCAGAAGAAATGAAGTTCTAAAATTTGTTGAATCTGGTCTCAAAGATTTATCTGTTTCTAGGACTAGTTTTAAATGGGGCATTCCTGTTCCTGGAGACGAAGAACATATTATATATGTTTGGTTTGATGCTCTAAGTAACTATATTACAGCTCCTGGATTTGGAGAAAAGGGAGTATCAAGTTCAAATCCATGGCCAGCTAATCAGCATTTCATAGGGAAGGATATCCTTCGTTTCCACGCAGTGTTCTGGCCGGCATTCTTACTTTCAGCGAAATTGCCCCTCCCTAAACAGGTTTTTAGTCATGGATGGTGGACTGTTGAAGGACAAAAAATGTCTAAAAGTCTTGGAAATGCTGTAGATCCTAATTGGTTGTTAGAAGAGTATAGTATCGATGCAATTAGATATTTTTTGCTGAGAGAAATTCCTTTTGGTCTCGATGGTGATTTTTCTCATAAAAATTTAATTGAAAGAATTAATGCAGATTTGGCAAATGATTTAGGAAATTTACTTAATAGAGTATTAAATATGATCAAGAAATATTTAAAAAATGAAATTAACATGGATTTTTCAATTGATGATGAAGAAGGGAAAAAATTGACTCAAGAAGTTAGAGTTTTGTCTTCAAGTTATGAAAAAAATATGTTAGAGACAAACTTTCAAGAATCAATAAAAGATATTTGGCGAATTATTTCACTTGGCAATAAATATATAGATAAGATGGCCCCTTGGACTCTAGCCAAAGAAGAGAAATTTGATGATTTGAATTTCGTTTTATATCATTCGGTTGGTTTAATTAGAATCGTAGCTGGGATGTTAGTTCCTATTATGCCCGATACAAGTAAGGAAATTGCTAAACAAATTGGTCTAGATACTGATTGGAATAATTCTTGTTTTGAAGACTTAATGAATTTTTACGAGTTGCCCACAAAATTCACAATAGATCTTGGATCTCCACTTTTCCCTAAAATTGAAGAGGATCAACAAAATTCTATTTTGAATCGTGTTGCAGAACGTATTTCTGATGAATCAACATAAGAAATGGAGTCAAAAGATAAAAATGGATGAATCTTCCATATCTGGTTCTAAAAAAAATAATTCTAAGCACTCTTCTGAAGATTTTTCTCCGAAAGATAATGAGAAGGAAGTTTTCAAGAAATCTGTGAGGGGCAGAGCATCTAATTGGAAGAGTAAATGGAATGCCAATAAAAAGAAATCTAATTTTCCACAGAATATAGATATAAATAAAACAATCAAAGAAAATACCAAAATACCAAATACAGTTAATGAATCACATGGTTTAGTTTTTGTAGACTCTCATGCTCATTTAGCAGATCCGATTTATAGAAAAGATAGAAAAGATGTTATTAAGAGAGCAAACGATGCAGGAGTATCCCAAGTAATAGGTATAGGATCTGACTATGAATCTTGTGTTAGAACAATCAAGATTGCAAGGTCCAACTCCAATGTTCATGCTGCAGTCGGAATCCATCCCCATGATGTTAAAAAATTAAATCATGGGATATTGAAAAAGATAAGAAAATTCGTAGATGATCCTAATGTTGTCGCTGTTGGTGAGATTGGTCTTGATTATTATCGAAATAACTCTCCAGTTAAGGCTCAAAAATTTTGGTTTCGTGAACAAATTAAGATGGCTATAAAATCTGAAATGCCAATCATAGTTCACTGTCGTAGTGCTTTTGATGACGTTTATAAAATTTTATCAGAAGAGAAAGCAAGTAAAGTTGGTGGGGTAATACACTGTTTCACTGGAGATTGGCCAATTGCAAAAAAATTTTTAGATTTAGATTTTTATTTAGGGGCTGCTGGACCAATAACCTTTTCTAAGAGTGATGAACTGCGAGAGGTTTTTCGAAAAGTTCCTTTGGAGAGAATTCTTTTAGAAACCGATTGTCCATATTTAACGCCACATCCTAATAGAGGCAAGCGTAATGAGCCATTTTACATGATTGAAACTGCAAAAGTTATAGCTGAATTACACGAAATTAGTCTAGAAGAACTAGGAAGAATTACTACTGCCAATAATATCAGACTTTTTGGAATAGATGGCAATTTGAAAAAAGGTGCTTTTACATACGAACATCGACAGAATTTGTATTTAAATATTACAAATAAATGCAACAACTCTTGTTTTTTTTGTGGATTAATCGGTGATGGTTTTTTTAAAGGTTCAAATTTGATTTTAGATAAAGAGCCTAGTGTCTCGGATGTTATGGCTGAAATAATTGATCCTTCATCTTATGAAGAGATTGTTTTTAGTGGTTTTGGGGAACCTACACTTAGATTAGATGTTATGATTGAAATAACTAAATTGTTGAAGGAAAAAGGAGCAAAAAAAATAAGATTAGTTACGAATGGTTTAGGAAGTGTAACTAATGGAAAAGATATTTTGCCTGATTTAAGTGAAAATGTCGATGCAATTTCAATTAGTCTTCAGGCAGGTAATGCAGAGTCTTACGAAAAAATTTGCAAGACAAAAGATATCAAAGAGCCTTTTGTTGAAGTCAAGAATTTTATAATTAAAGCGCGCACTTTCTTTCAAGAAATTGAAGTGACAGCTGTAAATCTTTCAGGAATTACTGACAATGATGATTGTATTAAAATCGCAAATGATTTAAATGTTTCTTTCCGTTCTCAAGATTATGTACACACCAATTAACTCGGATTTTTGCACTAAGGTCTATCGATTTTTAAATTCAGCTTTCCTTTTTTCTAGAAAAGCTGAAGTTCCTTCATTCTTGTCACTAGTAGTCATTAGACAAGATTGAGCGAGGCGCTCTACGATCATCCCTGCTTTTACTCCATAGTGATTTCCTGTGTTAAGTGCTAATTTTGCTAAACGTATGGCCATAGGACCCTTTGAAATAATTTTCCTTGCAATTTCTTTTGATTTATCCATTAATTCGTTTGGTTCAACAACGCGATTGACTAAACCTATGCGATAAGCTTCATCAGCGTCAATTATATCTCCCGTTAGAATTAACTCTTTAGCTCTTCCGATTCCAATCAGATTTGCTAGTCTTTGCGTACCTCCTGCTCCAGGTATAATTGCAAGATTAACTTCTGGTTGACCAAATTTTGCGGTTTTGCTTGCTATTCTAATGTCGCAAGCTAGAGCAAGTTCACAACCTCCACCAAGAGCGAATCCATTAACGGCAGCAATTATTGGTTTTTCGATTTCTTCTATATCTGAAAGGACAAATTGGCTTACTGCTTTTAGGCCGTCTAATATGTCCCTTTCCTTTATTTGGCTAATATCGGAACCGGCTGCAAAAGCTTTCTCCCCACTACCGGTAATTATGATCGCTCCTATTTCTTTTTTGTCATATAAACTTCTAACTCCATCTCTAATCTCTTCCCAAGTGTCTGGATCAATTGCATTGCGAACTTCGGGTCTATTTATTGTAATGATTCCAATTCCATCTTCTTCTAAAGTTACTTGTATGTTCTGATAAGTCATTTAGTTTCTCCATAATTTTTATACGTATTATATATAATTCAATGTGAATCTTTCTAATAAGATTCAAAAGAATCATTAATTCTTCATTTTTTAGTAAATAGTATAAATTATATTGCAGATTTTTATAAAATTTAGCACTTAGTTCTTTAGAGTGCTAAATTTTGTTGACATATAATTAAAACTTGTCTATAAAGCGTTCTTTATAATTTTTTTATTTTTAATCTAGCTATTAATTTTTGAAGGAGAACATAAAAATGGCGAAGTTAAAGGCAAAGGTGCAACCTTTGCAAGATCGCATTCTCGTAAGGCGCCTGGATGCAGAAGAAGAGGAAATAGGGGGTATTATAATTCCTGATTCTGCTAAGGAAAAACCTCAAGAAGGCGAGGTGGTAGCAACTGGACCTGGAAAAGTAACAGATGATGGAAAGCGTCAATCTATTGAAGTTAAAGAGGGTGACAAAGTGCTTTTTGCCAAATATGCGGGCACTGAGGTAAAAGTAGAGGGTGAAGAACTGTTGATAATGCGTGAAGATGATGTTTTAGCTGTTCTTTCTTAAATTAAAAATTAAAATTTTAGATACTAAGGAGTTAAACTAATCATGTCGAAGATTATTTTGTTTGATGAGGAAGCTCGTGGAAAGATTAAGAAAGGGGTAGACCAACTAGCGAATGCGGTAAAGGTTACTCTCGGACCACGTGGTAGAAATGTTGTCATAGACAAGAAGTTTGGTTCACCTGCTTCAACTAAAGATGGTGTGACAGTTGCTAAAGAAATTGAATTAGAAGATCAGTTTGAAAATATGGGTGCACAACTAGTAAATGAAGTTGCTAGCAAAACTTCTGATATTGCTGGTGATGGAACTACGACTGCAACAGTTCTAGCTCAGGCAATTTTTACAGAAGGGCTTAGAAATGTAACTGCTGGCGCAAACCCAATTGATTTAAAAAGAGGCATTGATGAAGCGGTAGAGTCTGTAGTGGCTGAATTAAAGAAAATCTCCAAACCTGTGAGAGATAAAAAAGAAATAGCTCAGGTGGGGACTATTTCGGCAAATAATGACCCTACTATTGGTGATTTGATAGCGGAAGCTATGGATAAAGTAGGAAAAGATGGTGTTATTACTGTTGAAGAAGCAAAATCTATGGAAACTTCTTTAGATATAGTTGAGGGTATGCAGTTTGATAGAGGGTATTTAAGTCCATATTTTGTAACTAATGCTGATCGTATGGAAGCTGTATTGGAAGATCCTTACATACTTTTTCATGAAAAGAAAATATCCAATATGCGCGATCTTCTGCCTCTATTAGAAAAAGTAGCAAAAATGGGAAAACCTCTTTTGCTTATTGCTGAAGATATAGATGGAGAAGCACTGGCTACTTTAGTTGTTAATAAACTTCGCGGGACTTTAAATGTTTCTGCTGTTAAAGCGCCAGGTTTTGGAGATCGTCGTAAAGCAATGCTGGAAGATATGGCAATTTTAACTGGTGGGAAAATGTTGAGCGAAGACTTGGGAATTAAACTTGAAAATATTACCGTGGACGACCTTGGTCAAGCAAAACGAGTAACTATTGATAAAGACAACTCGACTATTGTTGAAGGAAAAGGAAAAGCTAAAGATATAGAAGGTCGTGTGAAACAAATTAGAAATCAAATAGAAGAAACAACAAGTGATTACGATAGAGAAAAACTTCAAGAACGACTTGCAAAACTTGTTGGTGGAGTTGCCGTTATTAATGTTGGTGCAGCTACAGAGACAGAAATGAAAGAGAAGAAAGCGAGAGTAGAAGATGCACTGAATGCTACCAGAGCGGCAGTAGAAGAAGGAGTGGTAGTAGGTGGTGGAGTTGCGTTAGTTCGAAGTCAGAAAGGAGTTGAGAGTATGACTTCTGCTGGCGACAGGCAAGTTGGAATAGAAATTCTAGCTAAAGCTTTAGAGGCTCCTCTTAGAGAGATTTCTAATAATGCGGGTCAAGAGGGCTCTATAATTGTACAGAAAGTGAAAGCAGAAAAAGGTAATACAGGCTATAATGCGGCATCTGACAAATTCGAAGATCTTGTTAAAGTTGGCGTTATTGATCCTGCTAAGGTAACACGTTCTGCACTACAAAATGCTGCATCTGTTGCAGGTTTGATGCTTACTACTGAGTGTGTTATTTCAGATAAACCTGAAGAAGGTGGAGCGGCTGGTGCTATGCCTCCTGGTATGCCTCCTGGTGGAATGGGTGGTATGGGCGGTATGATGTAACTTTAATTTTGATTAAACGGGAGAAGGATTTTCCTTCTCCCGTTTTTTTTTATGGACAATTTTAAAGTATTCTTATACCGTTGATTAGATTTTGGATATTCTTATGTTTTTGAATGAGTTTTAGTAAAAAATTCTTAAAAAGAGAATCGAAAATATGCAGAGGTTAAGATTTTTTCCCGTGTATAGTTTCTCCTCCCTTTTTATAATTTCTTTTTTTGTCCATGTTGTGCTAGCTTTCGTTTTTGGAGTTATATTTAATTTTTCTGAAATTTTAGATAATACGCCTCAAACCTATAGATTTATTTCCGTGGATTGGGAACCAGATAAAATACAAAAAAATAAAAAGGTTAAAAAACTTCTTTCTAATGTAAATAGAGAAGAGAGCGGTTATTTTTTAAAAAACAAAAAAATTCAGATTCAGGAAAATAATCAAAAAAATCAGAAGAATCTTTTGAAGATTCAAAAAGAAACCCCGACCAAGGAAATTAAAAAGAAAAGTTTAGATTTTAAGATAAGTAAAAAAGAGGATATTTTAGGAAAGAAGAGAGAATTTTTTCAGAATTCATCATCAGTAATTTATAATAAATCTAAAATTTCTAAAAAAATTTCCAATTCATTAGATAATTCCAAAGATGAAAAAAGAAAGTTAACATCAAAAAAAAAGGTATCTCAGTTCGAAAAAATAATCATTGAAAAAAAACAAGAATCCAATAGAACAAAGAAACCAATCTCGGTACGCAATAATCTAAAATCAAAATATGAAGAAGATCGACTGAAATTATTTAGAATAGACTCAAAAGAAAAAAAAATATTTAAAGTTACTGAAATGCTTTTAGATAAGGTGGTGACTGCAGATTTTCAATCTAAGAAAAAAAATAAGGATGATGAACCTATTTCACTATCGACAAGTAAGACAGAGTATTTCAGATATTTTAAACATATTAAAGAAAAGATTGAAGAATCTTGGGTATGGTGGGCACCGGAAGCAAGGGGGTTGAATGGAGAGTTGAAACTACAATTTACTCTTCAAAAAGACGGTAGATTAAAAAAGATTCATCTATTAAAATCCTCTGGACATGGAGTTTTAGATGATGAAGCTATTTCTGCTGTAACTAGAGCGTCATTTTCGTTTAGGCCCTTTCCCTTAAGATTAAAAAGGAAAACTTTAAAGATTCAGGGGACTTTCGAGTATCTGTCAGAAAGATTTTTTGTTAGAAAATTTTTAAAGAACTAAGTATTAATAATTTTGAATTTTTATTTTATCTGAAACAAATTTTAGCTGAGGTGTTCTTTGTTACGAGAAGACGATCTTTTTAGTAATCGTACTGAAGATTATTTGAAAAATATTTTCAAACTTGAACAAATACTTTCACCAGTTAAAACTAGTTCGATTGCATCAAAAATGGGCTTGTCTTCTGCTTCAGTAACCGGCATGTTGAAGAAATTGCAAAAAATGAAATTAGTGATTTATAAACCCTATCAAGGAGTATCACTTACAAAAAAGGGTGAGAAAGTAGCGCTTGAAATAATCCGACATCACAGACTCATTGAACTATTTCTAAACCAGAAAATGGGGATAGATTGGGATAAAGTTGATATTGAAGCTGAAAAGCTTGAGCATGTTCTAAGTGAAGAATTGGAAGAAGTTTTGGATAAAAGTTTAGGATTCCCAACATTAGATCCACATGGAGATCCCATTCCTTCAAAGGAAGGGAATATCAAGAAAATGAATGAGAAAAAATTGTTAGAAGTTGAAGAAGGAATTCAAGTTTCAATAACTCGGGTAGGACAAGAAAATAATGAAGTTCTCAAGTATTTAGGTGAAATAGGATTAATTCCAGGTGTTTCTGTGGAGATATTAAAAAAGTCTGTAAAGACTGATACAATTACAATTTCTATAAATGAAGTTTCACATACCTTCAGTAATTCTGTTGCTTCTTTAGTTTTTGTGTGTTGAAAACTTAATTTTGAGGAGTATTTAATGAATAAAAATATTAAAGCAGTAAAACGAAAGAAGAAATTTGTAAATAAGTTTAAAGCTATGCATGACAGAGAAGTAAAGTGGCAGGAGGGTACAGCATTAAAGATGTTGACTTTGCCCAAGGGCGTAAAAGTGAAAATTTTCAATCATGATCCACTAATGAAACGTTTTGATATGAAGGTGAAATTCCCTCCTGGCTATGTTGAACCTGAGCATACGCACAAAAGTTGGCATTCTATTCTTGTGACTAAGGGAAGAATGTGTGTTGCTGGAAAGGATCTGCGACCTGGCGATTATGTCTTTGGTTGGGATCTCCCACACGGTCCTTATGAATATCCGGACGGGTGTGAGGTTTTTTGTGTTTTTATGGGAGATGGAACTGAACATATTTGGAATGAAGAAAAACATTTGGCTCACGAAATTGAATGGAGTGCAAAGACCGATACAGGGAAGAAAGCTGTCGCGAAGGGAGTTACTTCTAGAAGTAAACAATTATCCAAAATAAAAAAAGACGATAAAAATTAGTTGTTATTCTGTAAATGTAATATATAGGAGAAAGATTGAATCCATTACGAATTGCAGTTATCGGTGCAGGTGCTTGGGGAACAGCTCTTGCAGACTTCCTTTCTGATATTGGTCATCAAACTGTTCTTTGGATTTTTGAAGAAGATTTGTGTTCTCGTATGAAAGAGACAAACGTTAACGATCTTTATTTGCCCGATTTTAGTCTTCATGAAAATTTAGAATTTACTTCTGATTTAGTTGAAGCATCTTCTTCAGGACAAGATGTTATTTTAAGCGCTATGCCTAGTCATGTTGTAGCGAAAATTTGGAAAAGTTTATCACCCACAATACATGAAGAATCAACTATAGTAAGTGTAACAAAAGGTTTCGATCCAATTTCATTTTTGCTGCCTTCTCAGATTATAGAAAAATCATTAAAAGATTCATGTGACAGTGTTAATAATATTGTCAGTTTATCGGGGCCAACATTTGCCCTAGAATTAGCAAAACGTAATCCTACCGTAATTACTGCTGCTTCTTTGGACTTTGAGTCTGGAGTTAAAATACAAAAGGCATTCTCTTCTTCATTTTTTCGTATTTACTGTAGTAATGACCCAATAGGTGTTCAGGTTGGTGGTGCTTTGAAAAATGTGATTGCGCTTGCGGCAGGAATTGTTGATGGTTTAGAAGTTGGTCTGAATGCGAGAGCAGCTTTAATAGTCAGGGGTCTTAAAGAAATTTCTCGTTTAGCATTAAAGATGGGAGGAGACCCTCAAACTTTATCGGGACTTTCAGGTATGGGAGATCTAATTCTTACCTGTACCGGAGAGATAAGTCGTAACAGGACAGTAGGATATAGGATAGGAAAAGGAGAAAAGTTAAGTGATATTTTAGATTCTATGACTTCTGTTGCTGAAGGAGTTGCAACCGCTCCTATTGCTCTTTCCCTTTCCAAGAAATTATCTGTTGAAATGCCGATTTGTGAGGAAATAAATGCGGTTTTATTTAAAGAAAAGAATCCTTTAGAATCACTCAATCAACTTATGAAACGCCCATTTAAAGAAGAAAGAACCTGAACTAAGGGTTATATGGCATGTTTTGATTTTTAGAAAAATTCTCTTTTTTTTAATAGCTATCTTTTTTTTGCCTCCCTGTTGGGCTATTACCAAAATCTTAGTTCAAGAAGTTTATTTAAAAGTTGGTAGTTTGAATTCAGGTTTTTCGCCGTTAGGTAAAGATTTTGAAAGTACACTTCTTTTTTCCGGAGCCATCCTATTTTTTTTATTTTATAGATTTTGTAAATTTGAATTTTTATATACTTTTATTCATGAATTTACGCATTTATTTTTTGGGATTATCTTCTTTAAAAAAATAATAAGATTTAAAGTTTCTAAGTTCAAAGGTGAAGTGGTTTTAAGTAGTACTAACCCTGTGATTTTGCTTGCTCCTTATTTTTTCCCTTTTTTAACTTTTATTTTGCTCTTAATAGGATTCCTCGTATGGAATTTTTTTAAATATAAATTTATATGGTATTTGACGATTACTCTTGTAGGGTTTTCATTAATGTTACATATAGTAATGACTCTGAAATCTTTAATGATTAAACAGACCGATATTAATACTAATGGGTTTTTTTTCTCGTTAGTTATAATTTATTTTTTATCTATTTCTTTGATAACTGGAGTCATAATTCTTCTTCTTCAAGGACGTGTAGAAACTCTCTCTTTCTATAGTCTACTTTTTGTAGAGATTCAAAATATTTTTCTTCAAATACAAAACATTTTGTTTAATTAACGCAGATTGTAACTAGTTAAAAATGTACAATTGTTATAGTATCAACGGATATTTTTTTGAAATTGATCTTTGAAAATCATAGAGGGGAGAATATGAGTTCTGAAAAAGTTAAACTGGCTTCTATTGGTTTAGGTTGGTGGGGTGGAATGTTAGCAGACGCAGCTGGGAGAAGTGGCTCGTGTGATATAGTTTCTTGTTTTGCAAGAAGTTCAGATACACGGAAAGCTTTTTCCGAAAAATATAGTTGTAATTCTGCAGAGAATTTAGACGAGATTTTAAAAGACTCTAGTATTGACGGTTTGTTAGTTGCAACCCCTCATTCTACCCATTTAGATATAATTTCACAGGCTGCTAGTGCAGGCAAGCATGTTTTTGTAGAAAAGCCTCTAACATTAACATGTGAGGATGCAAAAGAAGCTATCAAAGTTACCGAGAGTGCGGGTGTTGTTCTTCAAGTCGGTCATCACCGTAGACGTTGCTCTGCGAATCGAAAGATTAAAAATTTTATTGATTCAGGAGAATTAGGAGTTTTGCATCAAATGCAGGCTAATTTATCGCTAGCGGGAGGTCTCGAGCCAAGACCAGGATGGAGAAATGATCCCGAAGAAAGTCCTGCTGGTTCTATGTGTGGTTTGGGAGTACATATGGTCGACAATCTCCAGTTTTTAGCAGGTCCCGCAAAGCGCGTTTCTGCTTTTAGTAAAAAACTTTTATCTAAAACGAACCTTGATGATGTGACAAGTTTTATTGTTGAGTATGAGAGTGGACCTTTGGGATACGTTGGAACGACTTTTGTTGTTCCAAAAATTTGTGAGACCTCTGCATTTGGAACTGGCATGAATGCTTATAGTGATTTTGAAGGAACTAAACTTTACATTACGAAAGCAGGGGATGACAAAAAAGAAGAGATTTCTCTTGAGCCGATCGATCCTCTTTCTGAACAGTTAAGTGATTTTGCATCTTGTATAAATGGAGAGAAATCCGTTGAGACCGGAGGAGTTGAAGGTTTGGAAGTAGTTGCCGTTTTACAGTCTGTAATAGAAAGTTCTAGAACAGGAAAAGCTATAGAAGTTTCTACCTATAGAGACTAATAGTTCTTTGAACTGTTGTTTTATGATTTGTAGTTTATAAACTTTTGGAGAACAAAATGCCGCAATTGGATTATATTGGAACCTCCCCTACTAAAAGTGATGCTGTAGTTAAGGCAGTTGGAGATACAATTTATGGTGACGATTTTCGATTACCCGGGGAACTTTATGGGAAAGTACTTCGTGCTGAAATCACTCCTGCACGTATAAAAAAAATTGACGTAAAAAAAGCACTTTCTATTCCAGGAGTACATTGTGTTCTTACTGCAAAGGATATTCCTGGGCAAAATGCGGGAAGGTATCCTGATTTTCCATTGTTAGCCAACGAGATTGTACTAGATATAGGAGATCCTGTCGCTCTTATAGCTGCAGAAAATAGGGATTTAGCAGAGGAGGCCGCTAAATCAATTAAAATAACTTACGAAAAATTGTCTGGTTCCTATGATTACAGAGATCTGAAGAATGCTGAAATAGTATGCGACTGGAAAACATTAAAATCACCTAATAGTTCTCAAAAATTTGATATAGATAAAATAATTGAAAATGCAGATGTTGTTGTAGAGAATACATATACTTCCTCGTGTGTAGATCATGCATTTATTGAGCCTGAAGGAGGTATGGCATGGGTTGACGAAAGTGGTTTGGTTAATATACGTGTTCCAACGCAAGGAATAGAAAACTACAAGAATGTTGCTAGTGTTTTAGGTCTTCCTGCAAGTAAAGTTCGATACGATTGTCCAATGCTTGGGGGGGCATTTGGAGGAAAAGAACACCCTCAGTTGGGTGCATTCCTAGCACTTTTATCTATAGAAACTGGTCGTCCTGTTAGAATGGCCTATACGCGTGAGGAAACAATAAATTCAGGAAGCAAAAAACATCCTTTCGAAATGAAATACATTTCTGCTGCAAATAAGGATGGAATGTTAGTTGCAATTGATGTTGATATTATTGGGGATGCCGGTGCTTATGTTACAAATAGTAAAGGACTTCTGTTAGGAGCTTTATGTGTTAGTGGCGGTCCTTATAATTATCCCTATGCAAGAGGAAGAGCTAGAGCAATTCTTACAAATAATCCTTTTACTGAAGCCATGAGGGGGGTTGGTGCCAATCAGGTATGTTTTGCTTATGAGTCTCAAATGGATGAATTAGCACTCAAGTTAAAAATAGACCCCACCGAATTTCGTCTCAAAAATATAATTAAAAAAGGTGAAACTTTAATGCAGAATCAGCCTGTTCCAGGAAGAGTTATGCTTCCAGAATTATTTGACTCTGTGGCAAAAAAAGTTGCTAAAAGGAAAAATAAGAAAATAGAAGGGTCGATACCTTCGCCTTGGGTTAAGGGTTTTGGAATTATTGGTAATATAGGAGGTTATGGTAGGCCACTCAATGCAGGAGATGCATTTCTTTCTATAGATGATGATGGGAGTGTTCAACTTCGTGCTGGTGCGTCAGATGTGGGTGCAGGCCAAACTCAAACATATTGTCAAATTGCCTCAGAAGTATTAGGAATTCCACTTTCAGATATATCTCCAATTTTGTCAGATTCACACATAACTCCTCTAGCTGGTATTACAGCAGGAAGCAGGCAAACTATGGTTTCTGGTGGTGCTACTTTTGATGCTGGGATGCAATTACGTGATAGATTATTAGACGTAGCTTCTGAACTTCTTGAGGCGTCAAAAGAGGATCTTAATATTAAAGACAGTATTATTTCTGTTATAGGTAGTCCTAAAAAAACAGTGAGACTAACAGAGGTAATCAAAAAGTGCAAAGAAAATAATGTTCCGTTGCATGCAACTGGGAATGTTAAATTTGGAGAGCATGAATATGAAGGTAATGAGATTTACGGAGCCGGAGGTGGTTGGTTAGATTACGTTTTTGGTGTTCATGCTGCCGAGGTCAAAGTAAATAAAGAAACAGGTGAGATTATAATTTTAAATTATTGGTCTGGTCATGATGTCGGACAAGCAATTAATAGTCAACATGTAGAAGGACAGTTTGAAGGAGGTACAATGATGGGAATAGGCCATGGATTGATGGAGGAAATTCTTCTAGAAGATGGCAAAGTCCTGACTGAACATTTTGAAAGTTATTTAATACCTACTGCTTCAGAAACACCAGAATGGGAGAATATTATTCTTGAGTCAAGAGAAGGACTTGGTCCATATGGAGCAAAAGGTATAGGTGAACCACCATGTACTGCGGGTGCTGCAGCAGTGGCTTGTGCTGTTAGTGACGCTATTGGAGAGCGTATAAAACAAATCCCTGTAACCCCAGACCATGTTCTTGAGGTCCTAGGTAAAATAAAATAAATTTTTTATATTTCTTCGAATTCTGCTGTGTGCTCTACTTTAATACCTCTTTGAACGCTTTGACTTGCGGGGCAACCCCGATCGTGTATTTTTAAGGCCCTTTCTGCGTCTTCTCTTGTCCCTTTTGGAATCTTTACAGTGTAGTGGATTTTAATTTTTGTTATTAAAGGCATTCCTTCAACATTCTCAATATAACCTTCTACGTGTCCAACTAGATTGTCTGGATAGGTTGAAATCCCACGCGCTTCCAGCGCGCTACTCATGTTTCCAGTTAGTCAACCAGCTACTGAAGCTACAAGATGGTCTAAAGTCGCTGGTCTTTCTTCTTCTGGTTCAACTTTATAAAAATTCTTAATCCCCCCATGAACTCCATAAGGGATAGGATCATCTGGAAAGGCTTCAAAAAAACCGGTTTTCATAGCTTTTCCAGGTTCTTTAATAATTTTTGCTTTCGAAGTATGAATAATATTTTCTGTTTCCGACATGTGTAATCTCCCGTTAAATTGTCTTATATTTTTTCTGATTTATGACAAGTAAATTTTCAAACAATCAGTAATGAAGTAAACTCTATTTCTCTTTAGAATTAATGCATAAAACAGCTTTCCAATAATTGAATAAGTTTACGCGTTCTTGTGCTATTAAAGTTAAATTATTGGATTTTAAAAGAGGGTCTAGATCTAAAGTTGTTTCCCATCCGATTTTTTTGCAAGCTCCATTAATCAATTCTTCAAATTTAGCTAGGAAGAAATTCTGACTTTTAAAGTGATTAATAAATACGATTCTACCATTAGGTTTACAAACACGACATATCTCGGATACTACCTTCTGTGGATCTGGTGCTGCACTGACTACATAACAAGCAGTTACGCAATCAAAAGAATTGTCAGGAAATTCCATTTCTTGAGCATTCATTACAGTAAGATCAACATTTTCTAGATGTAGGCTTCTTACCTTTTCTTCCGCTTTTTCTAGCATTTTTGAAGAAATGTCGATTCCAATAATCTCAGAAGATTTCGGGTATAGTGGGAGTGAGAGACCAGTGCCCACACCTACTTCAAGTAGTTTCTCGTCTGATTTGAGTTGTAACAGTTCTACACCAACATTTCTGCCCTCGCTAAAAACTTTCTTGAAGAAAATATCATAAAATTTCCCCCAGCGGTCATAAATTTTCTCTATTGAATACTGATTGTCCAAAGTGCAATTTCCTTGGTTAAAAAATCTTTAAAATATTCGTAAAAATTATCCCATACTCGTATAAATTTCAAGCAAAATTTTTTTTGTGGTTGTAATTGTTTTGACGAGTTTAGATTAGTATTAAATTATTATAAAATATAAAAAGGTTATTATTTTTGAAATTATGATTTTTTCCCGCCTATTAAACTTTTTTTATTTTACAGGAAATTATAATTGACACTGATTTTTGTTCTTAAATTTTGTTTTGGTCTTTTTCTTATTTCAAAGGGAGCGAGTTGGTTTGCAGATTCATCAGTTGCGATTGCAAATAAGTTAAAAGTACCAAAGTTAGTTATTGGCGCAACATTAGTCAGTATTTTTACTACTTTACCTGAATTTTCAGTTTCTTTTCTTGCTTCAGTAAAAAACCAACCAGACACAGCATTTGGAAATGCAGTAGGTTCGGTGATTTGTAATATAGGTTTAGTATTATCTGTGTCAGCAATTATCAGTCCAATTATTAATTCGACGAAGATAAGTTCAAAGAGTTTTCTAATGTTACTAATAGGTATATTTCTTTATTTATTCTCTTATTTTTTTAGCCATGGTTTTATAAGTAGTACATTAGGAGCAATTCTCTTTTTAGTTGCCATTTTCTATTTAATTATCTCTTCTTTATCTGGAAATTCTGATGAATTAACTGATGAGAGTAAAGATAGTTTAAATAAAATAATCTTATTTTTTATTTTTGGAGGCACGTTTGTTTTAATTGGAAGTTACCTTGTTGTTGGTAATGTTATTCCAATAGCTAAACTCATGGGTGTTCCTGAAATAATCATTGCATTGACAATGGTAGCAATTGGAACATCTTTGCCAGAGTTGGTCATGGCAGTTGCTTCTTCTTTGAAAGGACATAGTGGAATTGCCCTAGGTAATGTAGTGGGTGCAAATATTCTTAATTTAACTTGGGTAGTTGGCTCTGCAGCCCTTTATAATCCTCTTAAAATAGAACATAAGACCTATTTTTTTGATTTGCCTTTTATGATTTTAATGATGGGTTTATTTTTGTTTTTTATTTTATTTAGAAAAAAAATAAATGCAAGGTCTGGTTTTTTTCTGTTAGCCACTTATATTCTTTATGTGGCAGTTTCATTTTTTTGATTAGTTAAGGATTAACAATTTTTGTTGTAGAAGTTTTATTCCCAGTGCATTAAACTTAATTTAGGACTCTTGGAAGATGTATATTAAAAGAATCTAAAAGTTTTGAGGAAACTAATGAACTATTCATTTATTTTTAAACTATTTTTATTTTTCCCGATTTTTTTTCTTTTTTTTCAAATTTCTCCACTAGATGCAAAGAAGAAAAATAATGTTAAAAAATCAAAGATAATTGTTGCCTCTGTTAACGGGCATAAAATCACTCTGGCTGATATAGAATTTCGGCTTAGCTTACTTTCTTCTGCTATGAAACTTCGTGTTAAAAAAAACAAAAGAAAATTTCTAGAATCAATTGTTCGTGCTGAGTTGCTTTTCCAAGAAGCTAAACGTCTTGGTGTAGGCTCAAAGAAAGAAGTTATTAAATTATCTTCGATGACAAAGAAGAGAATCTTCAAAGATTTTCTTCTTAAAGAAAGAGTATATTCAGATGTTAAAGTTGAAGATGAAGTTTTAAAAAATTTTTTTACTGTTCATAGAGAAAGATTTAAGAGAAAAGAGTCGGTGACTCTGAGTCATATAGTTGTTAGTTCTAAAGAAAGTGCATTCGAAATCCTGAAATTTATTAAAAGTGGAGAGATTTTTTCGAATATTGCCCGTTCTAGATCAATTTATAAACCAACACGGAAATCAGGAGGAGTGTTAGGTACGGTTGAAAAGGGAACTTTACCTAAAAAAGTTGAAAAGTTAGTTTTTGCACTACCCGTAGGTCAGGTAAGTAAGCCTGTCAAAACTAGACTCGGTTGGGAAATATTTAGAGTTTCGGAACATGTAACAGCTAAAGATGCAAAATATGAAGATGTTAAGGAGAATCTACGCATGTTCTTTATTCAATCTAAACAAAATGAAAGATATAGATCGCTAATGAAAAAACTAGAAAAAAAGAGTAATACGAAAATATTTTTGAAAAATTTCAAATAAATATATTTCCAATTTGTTTATTAAAGAGGGGAAAAATGAGTATAAAATCTGATAAGTGGATTTCTAAGATGTCAAAAGAAAAAGGAATGATTGAACCTTTCGAAGAAAAGCAAGTTAGAGGAGATAAAATATCTTTTGGAGTTTCTTCTTATGGATATGACATAAGGATTGCAGATGAGTTTATGATATTTACCAATGTAAATTCGACTATTGTTGATCCAAAAAATTTTGATGAAAGGTCTTTAGTTAAAATGCAATCCGATACTTGTTTGATACCTCCAAATTCTTTTGCTCTTGCTAGAACCGTCGAATATTTTAGAATTCCAAGAAATGTTTTAACGGTTTGTGTCGGGAAAAGTACATATGCCAGATGTGGAATAATAGTAAATGTCACTCCGTTTGAACCAGAATGGGAAGGTTTTGTCACTTTAGAGGTTTCAAATACAACTCCTTTGCCAGCCAAAATATATGCCAATGAGGGAATTGCTCAAGTATTGTTTTTTGAGAGTGATGAAGAATGTGAAACTTCTTATGCAGATAAAAAAGGTAAGTATCAAAGTCAAAAAGGATTAACTTTAGCAAAGATTTAAGTGACAATTTAGGAGAAAGTCTTGGAAGAACTAAATCATATTGATTCAAAAGGAAGAGCTGTAATGGTAGAAGTTGGACACAAGGAGGAGAGTGTCCGAATTGCCGTTGCATCTGCATCACTCATGATGAGTTCTGATACATTGAAATCTATTGTAAATATGAAAGTTCCAAAGGGAGATGTTATAGCTTCTGCTAGAATTGCTTCTATCTTTGCTGCAAAAAAATGTTCCAATTTAATTCCAATGTGTCACCCACTTAGGATCACTAGCGTTGAGGTTTTTTTTAGGTCTGATATTTCAGAAGAAGAAAGCTCGTTTTTACGTATTCTTTCTAAGGTAAATGCTTTTGACAGAACTGGAGTTGAAATGGAAGCCCTTACAGCTGTCTCGGTAGCGGGTCTTACAGTCTATGATATGTGTAAATCATTAGATAAAGAGATGGTTCTCGGTGAAATTTGTTTAATTAAAAAGTCAGGAGGAAAATCAGGGGATTATGTACGTTCACTAGAAGACATTGAATCGTATAATCTTTGATTTTTTCTATCAATTCAAATAAACCTTTAATTTTTCCTAAATTAAACTATCTGAAAGAGAAGAGAAAATAAATATAGAAAAAGAGTATTCTAAAACACTGCCTGATCCTTTTACTGTTGGGGCAATTATACCTTCTGCAGGTCTAGGTGAGCGTTTGCCAGGTAATAAAAAAAAGCAATTTCGTGAACTTAATGGGAAACCTATAGTTTCACATGTGCTAGAAAGATTAATAAATTCTAAATTACTTAATCACATTTCTTTAGTACTTCCAAAAAAACAACTAGATTCAGTTATTATTCCACGAGATTCTTTAGTGGGTGTCAAAGTAGTTGAGGGAGGAATTGATAGGAAGAGTTCGGTAGAAAACGGATTGAATGCTCTTCCCGTTCAAGTGAAATGGGTAGTAGTTCATGATGGAGTTAGACCTTTTTTTACAAAAGATTTATTAGAAAGGTGTTTGTTAGAGGCTTATCATACAGGTGCTAGTCTTGCTGCTTTAGCGATATCAGATACTTTAAAACTTAGTGATGAGAGAATGGATACAATTCAGACAGTTCCTAGAAAAAATATTTGGAGTGCACAAACTCCTCAAGTTGTTAGAAGAGAAATTTTGGAGAGAGCTTATATAGATTTCAAAGGGGATAATTCTGAAGTAACTGATGAATCATCTTTGTTAGAAAAAATAGGAGTTAAATCTCGAATTGTTATTTCGAATAAAATGAATTTTAAAATAACTACCAAAGATGATTTGTTATTAGCCGAATTCTACCTTAGACAGGAAAATTCTTTTAATTGACATATAAATTAATAGGATCTGCTAAATGATGAAAGTTGGCATTGGTTATGATGTACATAGGTTAGTTCCTAATCGGCCCTTAATTTTAGGTGGGGTGAAGATACCTTTTGATAAAGGTCTTGATGGACATTCGGATGCTGATGTGGTTGTGCATGCAATGAGTGATGCTCTCTTGGGAGCAGTTGCTTTAGGAGATATAGGATATTATTTTCCTGATACAGATCAGAAAAATAAAGATTTAGATAGTCTTTTAATTCTTAAGAGGGCACTTCAAATTGTATTTGAAGAAGGTTATATTCTTAATAATTTTGATGTAGTTATCCATGTCGAAAGGCCAAAAATATCCCCTTTTGTTCAGGATATGAGAAAGAAACTTGCTGAAGTTCTATCGATTGAAATTTCTTGTATTGGAGTGAAAGCTACGACCACAGAAGGCCTGGGTTTTGTTGGAAGGGAAGAGGGAATAGCTGCTCAAGCTATTTGCTCAGTTGTAAAAAAGTAATTTTTTTTGAATTTTTATAAGTATGGAGATTTTTTCAAATTGGGTATACGTATATTTAATACATTGTCAAAAAAGAAAGAAATTTTCAAACCGGTAAAAACAAATCAGGTTGGAATTTACGTATGTGGCGTCACAGTTTATGACGATTGCCATTTAGGCCACGCGAGAGCTGCCGTTGTGTTTGATATAGTGAGAAGATATTTTGAATTTTCTGGATACGACGTAAATTTTATTTGTAATTTTACTGATGTTGATGACAAAATTATTTCAAGGGCAGCAAGGCTTGATGTTTCTATTTCTGAATTGACAAATAAATATATTAAGCAGTTTTATGAAGATATGGATGCACTAGGTGTTAAAAGAGCAAATCAAAGTCCTAGAGCGACAGATCACATTGAGCAAATGGTAGAAATGATTTCTGTCCTGATAGACAAAGGTCTTGCATATTCTTCGGATGGTGATGTTTATTTTGATGTTGCAAAGTTTGAGGGTTATGGAAAACTTTCCAATAGGAATATTGAAGAACTTGAGACTGGTCATAGGATTGAGCCTGGAAAGAATAAGCGAAATTCTCTAGATTTTTCGTTATGGAAATCTTCCAAAGATGGTGAGCCATATTGGAAAAGTCCTTGGGGGTCTGGGAGGCCTGGATGGCATATAGAATGTTCAGCTATGTCAAGTAAGTATTTAGGCGAGAGTTTTGATATCCACGGAGGAGGAGAAGACCTTGTTTTTCCACATCACGAGAACGAAATAGCACAGAGTGAAGGTTGTTTTGAAAATAATTGGGTTAATTACTGGATGCATAATGGTTTTGTTAGAATAAATCATGAAAAAATGAGTAAGTCTAAAGGTAATTTTTTTACTCTAAAAAAAATTTATGAAACATTTCATCCAGAACTCGTTAGATTTTTTATTTTGGGTACTCATTATAGAAATCCTATTGATTTCTCTTATGAGGTAATGAGTGATGCTTCTAAGGGGCTAGATAGGCTCTATAATTTATTGTTGAAATTGAACACTACATCCAATGAGAAAAATGAAGATCTTTTTTCTCTTGTTGAGAAATACACAAAAGATTTTGGAGAATTGTTCAGGGAAGCTATGAATGATGATTTTAATACCGCACGTGCCTTAGGTTATTTTTTCGATTATTCAAAGAAAATAAATGCCATCTTAAATAATGAAAAAAAGATTGTTTCAGAAGATGCTGCCTTGTTAGTTAAAGAACAATTTAGAATTGTTGGTGAAGTCTTAGGACTTTTCTCCCATAAGCCCGACGAATGGTTTAAATTAAGAAAGAATGTAGACCTTTCTGCAGACGAAGATAGAGGATTAACTCCTGAAGAAATAGAAAGACTAATAGAAGTACGCAATCAAGCTAGGAATGATAAAGATTACGAACTTGCTGATAAAATACGTGATGAATTAGGAGATTCAGGAATTTTAGTTGAGGACAGTAGTGATGGTACGATATGGAAGATTATAAGATGAAGGTAAAAAGAAACAATCGTTCCTTATTAATTTGTGGTTTTCACTCGGTATGTGCCGCTCTTAAATCACAAAGAGTTGAATTTCTTTATATCTCTGAATCTAGTAATAATAAACAACTTAGATTTGTAAAAGACTTAGCGGTAAAATTAAATATTGATATTAAAGAATGTTCTACACACGAATTATCAGAATTGGTTTCTATGAAAGTTCATCAAGGAGTTGTGGCCAAGGTAGAACCACTGAAAGATTTCTCTCTCGAAAGTTTTCTAGACAATCAATCTGACCCTAAACCCCCTCTTATCATTTTAGATAGAATACAAGATCCCCGTAATTTTGGTTCTATAATACGTACAGCAGCTGCTTTGGGTGCAGGTGGAATTATTTTTTCCAAAAAAAATTCATCTAAGTTGACTCCTTCCGTTGCTAAAGTCGCATCAGGAGGATTAGAATCTTTACCAATTATTGCAGTTAACAATATAGTTCAGACAATTGAAAAATTAAAATCTAGAGGATATTGGATTTTAGCTGGAGACCCTGACGGAGAGATTACTCTTGGAACACAAGAACTTCCTAGTCCAGTTGTTTTAGTAATAGGGGGTGAAGGGACAGGAATAAGAAGACTAGTACTAAATTCATGTGATTTCACATTACGAATTTCATTGCAGACCGATAAAATTTCTTCTTTGAATGCATCAGTTGCAGCGGGTATACTGTTAAATGAGATTGTTAGAAGTAGGGATCATTTGCAAGTAGATAATAATAAAATTTAGATTGTAGCTTAAACCATGGGAAGGGGTTGACAAATTTTTACATGAGTCCTAAGTTAACCCGCTTTGCTGGCGTAGCTCAGTTGGTAGAGCAGCTGATTTGTAATCAGCAGGTCGGAGGTTCAAGTCCTCTCGCCAGCTCCATGGGAAAGATAAGTTTTGTTAGGGGAGGTTCCCGAGTGGTCAAAGGGATCAGACTGTAAATCTGACGGCTAAGCCTTCGGAGGTTCAAATCCTCCCCTCCCCACCAAAATTTTAAAAGGTGCGGGAATAGCTCAATTGGTAGAGCATCAGCCTTCCAAGCTGAGGGTCGCGGGTTCGAATCCCGTTTCCCGCTCCATTTTTTGCTGTAGAAATTTAAGGTTGTTTTAAATGTTTTTTTGAGTGCCCACGTAGCTCAGCCGGTAGAGCGCTTCCATGGTAAGGAAGAGGTCATCGGTTCAATCCCGGTCGTGGGCTCCATTTGATTTTTTTTGATTTCTATATTTTTTAAAATTACAAGGATGTGGTAGAAGAATCATTCCCTTTTAATTTTTAATTGGAGATTTGATAAATTATGGCTAAGGCGAAGTTTGAAC
>CEOQ01000729.1_pt1 | contig 89416 bp, 88 predicted proteins | sample 361351 | NCBI WGS metagenome assembly CEOQ01 (sample SAMEA2619907, study PRJEB7988) | marine metagenome | biome: marine biome (ENVO:00000447); feature: deep chlorophyll maximum layer (ENVO:xxxxxxxx); material: "saline water (ENVO:00002010), including plankton (ENVO:xxxxxxxx)" | depth 60 m | reverse complement strand
GCCATCATCTCTATTCTAAATTTAGTTCCAGCTTCTAATCGTGAAATAACAGGAGGTCCAACAGCATCATCTGATAACCAAACTGTAATAGCAGCGCTTTCTCCAGCTTCTAAAGATCCTGTGCCACCTGGTCCTGTATCAATAATTGAAACAATATCTATTCCAGTACCAACTCCAGCGTCTTGCGTTATTATACCGCCATTTAGTACATCCCCAGCAGTTCTCTGTGTATTGTTAGGGTCTGTATACAAAAATGATAGTTCCGTTGCAGTTAACGTTTGAGCATCAGCTCCACTAGCTAATGCAACAGTAAAAGTTATACTATTAACATAGTCTAATCCAGCATCAGCAGTAGCTGTTACAGCACCTTTTGTAATAAAGGATGAACTAGCTTCTGTTAATGCAGCCTGAGCTGTAGTCTTTGCTTTCTCTGTACTAAACAGACCTGTTGTCATAACTGTAAATGCAAACACTGCAGCTACAACTACGAATGCAATTAATATAATCGCTGTCTCAAGTCCTGTTATTCCAGAATTATCTCTGTAAAATCTGTTAAATATTTTCATTGTCAAATTTCTCCTTAAATTTATATCGCAAATAGTCCAATTTAAGTTTATTCGTAATACTTTATTCTATTATTGCGATTATTTCAACTGCATTAAATTATAGATTATACTTATTTTTGTATAAAATTATTGCAAATTCATATTTCTAGTTAAATTTTTAGGCAACGTTCTCTCAACTACAAGTGTTCCTCCTTTTGGCGATATAATTTCTATTCTAAACTTCTGGCCAGCTCCTAAGTGAATAACATCATCAATTGGTTTAGCTCCCCCACCTTTACCAGTATTTAAGTTCAAAGATACTGTAACTGTTGCAGAGTCTCCGCCTTCTAAAACCCCTGGAATTGACCCTGTAATCACTTCAGTAATAGCTACAGCTGTTACAATACCTTGCCTAGGAACATCTCCTGAAGTTCTAAAATCATTATTTTCATCAAAATAATGAATTGCAAATACAGATTCATCGTCAATCCTTTGCTGCTCAGCACCAATTGCTAAAGCTATGGTAAAAGTTATTGAATCAACGTATTCATCAGCGACACCAACAGGAGCTAAATCTTTTTTACAACCTAAAGGACCAGCTCCCGCAGCACAAGTAGCAGTAACTGAACCTTTAAGAATAAAAGAAGAACTAGCTTCAGTTAATGCAGCTTGTGAAGTAGTCTTCGCTTTCTCTGTACTAAATAGACCTGTAGTCATAACTGTAAATGCAAACACTGCTGCTACAACTACGAATGCAATTAATATTATCGCTGTCTCTAATCCTGTTACTCCAGAATTATCTCGTGAGAAATTTTTCAAACTTTTTAAAAATTGCATTTTAAACAATTGATTCGTTACTTTTTTATAATTAATGAATAAGCTAAAATTATACATAAATAAATTTAATTTTCTAGTTCAATTTTTACAGCAGTTCCATAACAAAGTATTTCAGCTGCTCCACTTGCTACTGTAGATGTTTCTATCCTTGTACATATCACTGCATTTGCTCCTAAATCAGTAGCACTATCTACCATCCTCTGTAGTGCTTGATCCCTTGATTCATTTAAAAGCTTAGAGTACTCAGATACTTCACCTCCTGCAATCATCCGAAATATAGCTAAAATGTCCTTGCCTATATTTCTTGCCCTAACTGAGCTTCCTCTTACAATTCCATAAGTCTTAATTACTTTATGATTACTAATAGATTCAGTAGTTGTAATTAACATTAATATTATCCTTTATAAAATTTTTCTTTAGATTTTTTCACTCTCTGCTCATATAAAATATAAAATAAAATCACCAAAATACCAAAGCCTATTGCAATAATAGAGGCTTTTATAAATATCGGTACCTCTGAAGAAGATAATAAACTTAGTAAGCCATATCCGTACAAAGCGATAAATCCAGAAATAATTAATAATAATCCTAAATTTCTTAAAAGCTTCATAAATAATTCCTAAGTATATAAAACATACAAATTAAATATTTAATTAATATAATTCAATATATAGTATTAATCAATAATTCAAATTATAGAATTTTATTTTGCACATGATATATTATAAAAATCGGCACTCTTATTACAGTAAAAATGGAGGATCAAATGAGACTTAAAGAGAAAGTAGCTATAATTACGGGAGCTGGATCAAGTGGACCTGGAATTGGCACTGGAAAAGCTATATCTAGTACTTTTGCTAAAGAGGGAGCAAAAGTTGTTTTAGTAGATAAAGATTTAGATAGAGCAAATGAAACTTTAGAATTAATAAAAAATGAAGGAAACTATAACGGCGGATTTGCAATATCAGGAGATGTTACTTCAATAAAAGATTGTGAAAAAATAGTTTCAAAAACTATAAATGAATTTGGCAAATTAGATATTTTAGTAAATAATGTTGGAATTTTAGCGCCTGGAAATGTAATCAATGTAACAGAAGAAAATTATGACGTAGTTATGAGTGTTAACTTAAAAAGCATGATTCTAATGAGTAAATATGCAATACCACAAATGATAGAAAACAAAGGTGGATCAATTATTAATATGTCCTCTTTTCTAGGCCTACGGTCTGGAAGCGTTTTTGAAAGCATTCCATACTCAGTTTCTAAAGGAGGAATAATAGCTCTAACAACGACAATGGCATCCGAACATGGCAGAGAAGGAATTAGAGTTAACGCTATCGCACCTGGATACTTATATACACCAATGGTTGCAGGTAAAATGACAGATAAACAAAGAGAATTAAGACGTAATGCTTCTCCTTTGGGAACCGAAGGGACTGCATGGGATGTTGCATGGGGAGCTTTGTATTTAGCTAGTGAAGAATCTAGATGGGTAACAGGAATTGTTTTACCTATTGATGGAGGAATATTGGCTACATCACCTTTATCTATGCACCATCATTTAAAGGACAGTTGAATATAATTAGTTAATATATTAATGTGTAATCAAAAATTATTTAAACAGAGGTTAGAATGCAGCAGCAAATTGGGAGATACCAAATATTAGAAACTGTGGCTGTTGGTTCCCAAGGATCAGTTTATCAAGCGTATGATTCTGATACTGGACAAGTAGTTGCTTTAAAAGTATTACTGTCTAACCACACACAAAACCCTACTTATGTAGAAAGGTTTACTAGAGAAGGAACTATGATTGCATCTCTAGACCACCCAAATATAGTCAAAATATTTGAAGTGGGAAATGATGGTGATACACATTTCATGTCTTTTGAATACCTACCAGAAAGTTTAGATAATATTATAAAAGCTAGTTCTCCTATGATTGTTAATAGTGTCGTACAATTTGGACAACAAATATGTGCCGGTCTTGAATTAGCACATAACAACGAAATAATTCACAGAGACATTAAGCCTCAAAATATTTTAATTGGCTCTGAAGGGCAAGCTAAAATAGTAGATTTTGGAATTGCCCATGCTGATAGAATGTCGGGGATAACAGAAGCTGGAGCAATATTAGGGACTCCACATTATATGTCTCCTGAACAAGCATTAGGAAAGCCAGCTGACCACAGGTCAGATATTTATGCTTTAGGCTGTCTTTTATATCAAATGATTACAGGAGTCTTACCTTTTGATGATGAAGATCCAATGAAAGTAATCCGTATGCAAGTTGACGAACAACCAGTTAAATTAAAAAAGTTGCGAAATGATATACCTAAAAAATTAATTTCAATTATTGAAAAAGCTATGGGAAAAGAACTTGCAATAAGATATCAAAAAATCTCTGATTTATCTAGTGATTTGAATAAACTTGAACAAACATTACCAAGTCCCCAATTCACAAATCCAAATATAACTACTCAAGAACAACCCTATAATCAAACTCAGCAATCTCAACAAGGAAAATTCCGACCATCTGAATCGTGGCTAGATGAATGGTCTCAAGCTTGGGAAAGAACTCATAAAAATAACATTGCAAAAATAACTGCAATACTTTCGATACTAGGTGGACTTGGATATATATTAGTCCAATTTGGTTATTTAAGTATAATTACAGATGCTATCAAAAAATTATTCTAATTATAAATAACTATTTTTCCTCAATTTTTATAGTTTCAATTGCATCTCCAGGTTCTCTAGCAGTCCCTGGATCTCTAATTGTTATATTGTTAACTACATCCATACCTTTAATAACTTTTCCAAATACGGTATGACATGATTCTCTTGAGCAGTCTTTTTTATTTCCTGCCGCATCATATCCATCTAAAAATTCAGTTGGAACAAAAGTAATGAAAAATTGACTGCCATTTGTACCTTTACCTCCACGAATGCCAGCATTTGCCATGGATAACATCCCGGGAGCATCATGACGTCTTATTGGACTAGGTTCATTATCAAAAGTATAACCTGGACCTCCTGCCCCACTACCCGTAGGATCTCCCCCTTGCGCCATAAATCCAGGTATTACTCGATGAAAAGTTACTCCATCATAAAAACCGTCTTTAGCTAAGAAAACAAAACTATTAACAGTTACTGGAGCCTCTTTTGGATATAATTCAAATACTATCTCTCCCCCTTTTTCAAGAACCATTGTGGCTGTATATTCTTTACCAGTATCAATTGTCATTGGAGGAGCACTATTATATTGTTTCATACTATTTCCTTTTGATTCAATGGGTTTTTGTGTCGGAGCTGGTTGTGAGCTCAATTTTTGTTCACTCTTAAGAACTTCTTTTGTCTCTTTTATTTCGTTTGTAGAAGTTTGTGAAGAATTACAACTTATAATCAATAATAATAAAATTATAAAAGAATTAAAAAGTAATAACTTATTATAAGAATTAGTAATATTAATTCTAAAATTCATAATATACCTCAATTAATATTTATTTATTTTACTTAACTTATCAATCATTTTTTCAAAAATTCGAATTTTTGACAAGTGTTATAGTCATTTAATAAAAAATGTTTTTAGCTAAAATTTTATTTTTTTTGTTTTTTAATTGATTCAATCATAGCTTGTATATAACCTTGAGCAAAAATTCTTGATCTATAACCACCCCAATTACCCGGAAATTCAATATCTTTATCAATTAGAGGACAATGATCATCCATAAAAACACCTTGGTAGCCAAATTTATTGTAAATATTCATTGCTTTGTACATATCAACATAACCATTGTTAATAAATTCTTCAGTAAAAGTTGGTAACTGACTTGAAACATTTCTAAAATGCACATATAAAATCTTATTTCTTTTTGCAAAATATTCTATAATTTCGTATATGTCTTCATTCATTTCAGAAAAAGTCCCCTGGCAAAATTCAATTCCGTTTGAATCTGATGGATATATTTCAATAAGCCTTTTATATGATTCAAAAGTACTAAATATTCTAGGAACTCCATTAATAGATTCAACTGGTGGATCATCAGGATGTATACCTAATTTAATCCCCTCTTCTTCAGCAACTGGCGTTATAGATTTAATCCAATATTCTAAATTTTGCCATAATGCATTGTGAGTAATTTTCGAATCACTATCTTGAAATTCATGTTCTATTGGATAATGTTTCATAGGATGATAATTTTTTTTATTCAAATTAAAATATCTTGCTTGGGAATTACCACGAATCTTAACATGCTCAGAACGCCAAACACAATTTAACATCCAATGATAACCAAATATAGGAATGCCAGCTCTTGCCATATCTCTAATTTCATCAATTAATTGTTCTATAATTTCATCCCTTTTTGGCCCCCCTAATAAGAGGTCTCTATATTTAGGGTAACAGCCAATGCCACCTTCTATAGCAGCTATTTTTAATCCATATGAAGAAACTTTTTTTACCAATTCTTTATAATCTTCTAATGATGCTCTAGATTTATTTAATTTTATATCTGTACCTGGAATAAAAGAAAAACCTGGACCTCCATAAATAACAATATCTTTAACTCCAAGCTGTACAGAGGTATTTAAAACTTCATCGTCTAAAACCTTTATAGCCCAAGCATTTTTCATAAATATTACCTATATCCTAAATTTAAATATTTTTTAAAAATTAAATTTATGTTATGATTGTTCGAAAAATATGATTATCTTAAAGCCTTTAGTTTATAAAAAATAGTCTATAAATCTTTAATAAGGAGCAAAAATGACTACAACACAAGATAGAAATGTAGTTCGATCACAAAAAAATTTCAAAGTTGTTGGTACTAGGCCTGTACTTAATTCCTCAACCGGAGCACACAAAGTGACTGGAGAAGCCATATACGGTGCAGATTTTTACCCTAACGAATACCTTCATGGTAAAATCCTAAGAAGTCCTCATGGTCATGCAAAAATCAAATCTATCAATACTTCTAAAGCTGAAGCATTAGAAGGTGTTAGAGCAGTTGTAACTTATAAAGATTATCCTAAAGACAACCCTGATGGAACTCATGGCATGGCTGATTTACCTATGAAACAGTTAAGAGACAATTCAATGGCTAGTGACAAAGTTTTGTATGAAGGTCATCCAATAGCAGGCGTTGCAGCAATAAACCCTCATATTGCTGAAGAAGCTTTATCCTTAATAGAAATAGACTATGAAATTCTTCCTGCAGTCCTTACAGCTCCAGAAGCTTTAGAAGAAGGTGCTCCCATTCTATTAGAAGACTTAAAAACTAAGGGAGATATAGCCGGACAAAAAGGAAAAACTAACCTTGCTGATCATTTTCGACATGAAAAAGGAGATATTAATAAAGGCTTTGAAGAGGCAGATCATATTATAGAAAGAGAATTTAATACTGCTACAGTTCACCAAGGATATATTGAACCTCAAAATACTACTGCTTATTGGGATCAAGATGGCAGGCTTTTTATATGGCTTAGTACTCAAGGTCCATTTGAAGTAAGAAGTGATACAGCTCTTGCAGTAGGAATAGATGAAGCTAAAGTTAGAGTTACTCCTATGGAAATTGGAGGAGGATTTGGAGGTAAATTCCCTCTATATCATGAACCAGTAGCTGCACTTTTATCTAAAAAATCAGGTAAAGCTGTTAAGGTCGTAATGACTAGGCAAGAAGTACTAGAAGGTACTGGCCCTACCCCTGGATCATACTCTAAAGTAAAAATTGGAATTACAAACAATGGCAAAATCACTGCTGCTCAAGCTTACATAGCATTTGAAGCTGGAGCATACCCTGGATCTCCAGTCGCTGCAGGGGCACAATGTGTATTTGCCGCTTATGATGTTCCTAATGGACTAGTTGATGGATTAGATGTCGTAGTAAACAAACCAAAAGCTGCAGCTTATAGAGCACCTGGAGCAACACAAGTTGCAATGGCAACTGAGACTGTGCTTGATGAGTTAGCACAGAAAATAGGCATGGACCCGATTGAAATAAGAATGATTAATGCTGCTAAAGAAGGGACTCGTAGAATTGATGGCCCTGTATACCCTAAAATCGGATGTATAGAAGTTTTAGAAGAGATGAAAAAACATCCACATTATAATGCTCCAATTACAAATAAAAACGTAGGAAGAGGAGTTGCTATAGGATTCTGGTTTAATGCTGGACTTCATTCATCTGCAACTATTAGTGTAAACCCTGATGGAACAATAAATTTAGTTGAAGGAAGCCCAGACATAGGAGGAAGTAGAGCTTCTTTATCTATGATGGCTGCTGAAGTCTTAGGAATAAGCCCTGAAGAGGTTAATGCAACAGTAACAAATACAGACCAAATAGGTTATACCTTTGGTACTGGAGGAAGTAGAGTAACTTTTGCAACTGGTTGGGCTGTTTATGAAGCTGCTCAAGATGCTAAAAGACAAATGATAGAAAGAGCTGCTAAAATATGGGATGTTGAAGCTTCCAGTCTCGAATTACAAGATGGAAATTTTCAATCAAAAACAGATTCAGCTCTCAAAATGACTTTTAAAGAATTAGCTGCTGAATTACATGATGCAGGTGAACCAATATTAGGAGTAGGTAATGTTGACCCTTCAGGAGAAGGTGGAGCTTTTGCTGGAAATATAGTTGATGTAGAAGTAGACCCTGATACAGGGAAGGTTAAAATACTCAGATTCACTGTTATACAAGATGCCGGGAAAGCTATACACCCAAGTTTTGTTGAAGGTCAAATGCAAGGTGGTAGTGTTCAAGGAATCGGCTGGGCATTAAATGAAGAATATTTCTATAATAAAACTGGTAATATGGCAAATGTAAGTTTACTAGATTACAGAATGCCTACTAGTTTAGATTTACCTAATATAGATACGGTAATTGTAGAAGTTGCTAACCCTGGGCATCCATTTGGAGTTAGAGGCGTAGGTGAAGTTAACATAGCTCCTCCACCAGCAGCAATTGCAAATGCTATTAATAAAGCTGTAGGTGTAAGGATGGATGTTTTACCTATGAATCCTAACAATATAATGCAAGCAATTTGGAACAAATAACTTTAAAACAAATATTCTTATTGAATTGAAGAGTTAGAAACTGAGAGAGTTTTTTTCATTACTTTAATAAATTTATTTGCTGGTGATGATATCTCTTTTCCATTTAAAGTAATTACACCAACTTGTTCTACTGGTAATATGTTTGACATACTAATTATAGATACAATTTTTTCATCTTCTGGTTCAATAGCTAATCTAGGCCCTACAGAAATACCCATGCCTAAACTTACATATCGCTTTATTACTTCCATGCTATCTAATTCTAAAATAACATCATAATTTAAACCTCTAATTTTAAAACCTTCTTCAAGCATTTGGCGAGTATGAGTATTCCTTTTCGTTAATATTAAAGGCCATGGAGCCAATTGTTCTAAAGAAATCAAAGACTCAGAAGCTATTGGATGATTTAAAGGTGCAAGTAAAACTCTTTCAAAAACAAATAATCCTTCAAATTTTAAATTAGTAGCCCTTCTAGGAGGAGGCGAAACACCTATTTCAACCTCTCCATCCTGTACCATTTTAATTACATCTTCGCGTGGAGCAGAATTAATTCTAAATTGAACATTAGGATTTTCAGTAAGAAAAGTTTTTAACACTCTTAATAAGGTGTGAGGAACAATATCTGGAGTTGAAGCTATATGTATAGGGCCATTATTCTCAGCATTTTTAGTTGACTTAGACAAAGAATCGATTCCATCAACTAATGGTGAAGCTAAATCTAATAATTTTTCACCAGGTAATGTTAATTTTATGGGCCTTTTAACTCTATCAAATAAAATTATCCCTAAACTGGTTTCTAATCTTTTAATATGAGATGTAACTGTTGGTTGTCCAACTCCCAAATTTTCAGCAGCTTTAGATATACTTTTATATTTTGCTGCTATAATAAAACTTTTTAATTCTCTAATTTCCATATTAAACGTCCTCACATCACGAAAAATGATAATCTTTATCACGAAAAATGCATTTACATAATACTAATAATGATACACAATATTAAGTAAATTAATCAAGTGTGTAAAATTATATTACGAAAGAAAATACAATGATATTACTTAAATCATGCCCTAGATGTTTTGTTGGAGATTTATCAGTATTTGATGATGCTCTAGACGGTAAAACTTATGCATGTCTTCAATGCGGGCATTATTTCTATGATTTAGAAAAGAAAAATACCAAAAACAGTGAAGGTTCTGACGAATTACTTAAAGCAGAAGCTAAATAACTTAAGATCTAAACATATATAGACATATATAATTACTTTAATGTACATTAGAGTAATTATATATATAAAAATTTGAAAATTTTATCTATGACTACGTTGATTTCGTTTATTCTAATTAATTTAATTGGTGGAGTATTAGTAATTGGCAGTTATATTTTAGGGTTTAATTCTGAACTAGAGGATAAATTAGCTCTCTGGGGAGGAATTACTGGTAAAACAAGGCAACTCTTCACTATATCAATGCTATTATCAGCAACTGGTTATTTAACTTTCTTATTTTATATGATATTTAAAGGTGGATTAGATAATAATGATAATCCAACTTTTATAGGATTAAATATATTTTTAATTTTATCTGTATTATTCCTACTTAGTGCTTCAATATGGATGCCAGCAACTGTAAAATTTTTAGAAACATCTACAAATTATTGGTGGTTAATTGCAGTTATAGTACTTTGGATAACTGCAATATCTTTAATGACTATGCTAATAACATTACTATATACTAATAACTTAGAACATAACATTAGTCCTAACTTAGCTACTATAGGTATAGGCTATATAACATTCCACTGTTTAGTTTTAGATGCAATTATATGGGTATTTAAATTTCCAAAATAATATATTAATTATTTTTTCAGTTCAATTAATATATTTTTATAAGTATTTTTTGTATTATTAATAACTCTATGAATTTGATGATCTGCATGATATGCCCAATCGCCAATATTTGAGCCTTTACCTGTGGACCCATCATGAAATTCTGCATCTAACCCCCCACCCTCTATACATATTGTAATGTAATCTCTCTTATGCATATGCCAATCACTAGCCTCACCTGGCTTTAAAATCAAATTCCAAACCTTAACTTTATCATTCTCAAATAACACATCAGTTGCAATTTCTCCTAAAGTTTTTTCATTAAAACTCATTATGCCTCCATATTTAATCGATTATTATCTATATTTATTAACTAAAATTAATTTATATAATTTGATAATATATATTATAAATAAAAACAATAAATTATTTTAATATAAAACTAAATCAATATGTACGATTATGATTTAATAGTAATAGGATCTGGCCCAGCTGGACATAGCGCCGCAATACAAGCTGCTAAAATTAATAAACGAGTTGCATTAATTGAAGAATCTGAAAGCTTAGGCGGAAATATGGTTCATAGTGGAACTATACCTAGTAAAACATTAAGAGAAGCAGTTTTATATCTTACAGGTTATAGAGAACACAACGTTTATGGTGATTCATATTCAGTAAAAAAAGATATCACTATGAATGACTTATTAATCCGAACTGATTACGTTATTCAGCATGAAATTGATACATTAAAATACCAACTTAGTAGAAACCACATAGATATAATATCAGCTCAAGCATCTTTTATTAGTAATAATGAAATATCTTTAAACTTCAAAGGTGACGGAACTACTCGCAATATTACTGCCGAATATTTTGTTATTGCAGTAGGCACTCATCCAAGTAAACCTGCTAATCTAGACATTGATAATGACTTATTATTCCTAAATGACGACATATTAAACTTACCCTCTCTTCCAAAAACTTTAGTAATAATTGGTGGAGGTCCTATAGGTTTAGAGTATGCAAGTATATTTGCTACATTAGGTGTTAGAGTAACTCTAATTGACAAATCAAACGCATTATTAAAATTTATGGATTCAGAAATAGTTGACGCTCTAAAATATGAAATCAGAAAAAAAAGAATTACATTAAGATTAAATGAAGAAGTTGATAATATACAAAAGCATAAAGAAAAAGATGGAAATAAGATAAAAATCATTTTATCTAGTGGAAAGCAAATTATTAGCGATAAAGCTTTATATACAATTAAAAGATCAGGAAATATTCAAAATTTAAACTTAAAAAATGCAAAAGTATTATTTAATAAACGAGGACAAATAGAAGTTGATTCAAATTATAAATCTAATATTCCAAACATCTATGCTGCTGGTGACATAATAGGCTTTCCAAGTTTAGCATCAACTTCTAAAGAACAAGGTCGATTAGCAACATGCCATGCTTTTAATATTAAAACAAATAATTATCACAAATTCTATCCCTATGGAATATATACAATTCCAGAGATTTCTATGGTTGGGAGCACAGAAGAAGAATTAACTGAAAAAGGTATCCCTTATGAAATTGGTAAATCTCAATACAAAGAAATTGCTAGAGGTCAAATTATAGGCGATGATACAGGTATATTAAAACTTATATTTCATATAGAAACACGAAAATTACTTGGTGTACACATACTAGGAGAAGGAGCAAGTGAGCTAATACATATAGGACAAAGTGTTTTGGCATTTGAAGGGACTATAGATTACTTTATAGAAACAGTTTTTAATTATCCTACTTTAGCAGAATGTTATAAACATGCTGCTTTTGATGGCATTAACAAGATTAGTTAATCTAATCTATTTTGAAACATATTTATTACCTGAAATAAAAAACCTCAATTTCCTTTCCAAATCTCTTTTTACTCCAATTCTGTTACTGGATTTAATTTCATAATTTTCATAAGAATTTTTAACATATAAATTTCCAATTTTATTTGTAGCATCTAATCCATTAAATGATTTATCTATATCCATAGCCTGCGTAAGTTTTCCTGGCCCATTAGATAAATCCTTACCATGTTTCGATCTGTTTTTTAACATAAAACCTAAACCTTCTAATGGTTCAATAGCCCTAATTAAAACTGCAGAGGGAACTCCAAAAGACATTGTAACTATATTTAGCAACCAATTGGAATGAACCATATATATAAAAATTTTCCCAGGTTTATCCCACATTAATTTAGCAAAATTATTGTAACCTTTATAAGCTCTAGATGGAGGATCATTTTCACCATAGTAAGCTTCAGTCTCAACAATTTTCCCAGAAACCACCGTGTCCTTATAAATTCTAACCAAATGCTTCCCTAAAAGTTTCTTTGCAACTATAGCAGTATCTTGGCTATAAAAAGATTCATCAAGTATATCCATTTTAACTCTTATTATGACGTTCGATCTTATACCATAAAGATCTAGTAGAAATAGAAATTAATATTATTAAAATAGAACATATAACAGCATTAAGTCCTAAAGAAAATGAAGGAGTACGAATAGTAGCGATTATACCAGTAAACAAGAAACCAAATGGAAGGCAGCCAATTGCGACAGTTACAATACCCAATGCAATTCCTCTTCTTTCTTTATCTGATAAAATCATAACTATTGTTGTTTGCATAACTCCAAATCCAGAGGCCCCAACTCCAATTAATAACATTAAAATTACAGATAAAATATAAGATTTTGAAAATGCAAATAATAATAGAGCAAATGTCCCTAGTAAAGAACCACAAATATATATTCTTCCTTTAAATTTATAATCCGGACCAAAACCAGCCAGAAATATAGATCCAATTAGCCCGCCTACACCAGCAGCAGCTAATAAAAATCCCATCAAGTCAGCATCTACTAATAAAACATCTCTTGCAATCACAGGGACAATTTGTAAATAAGGATAAAAAAGAAGGTTCATAAAAACTGTAATTAATATTACAGATTTTATTCTCTTATGATTATTAACATATTTAACTCCCAAGACTATATCATTAAATATATTTTTAATTACCTTTAGAATATTAAAACTATCTATTTGGTCATCAATACTTTTAATTTTAATATTTTCATCAAATTTAATTAAGAAAATACAAAACAAAGATAAAAAATAAAAAAGTGGAATAATAAAGTAAGATCCTTCAATACTTAACAAAGATATTAATATACCTGTAACAGCAGGAGCCAGCATCCTACTAAACTGCATTCCAAATCCATCAAGCGCAATGGCACTAGTTACTAAAGAATCTCCAAACAAATCATGATTTATAGCTCTTCTTGATGAAAATTCTAAAGCCCAAGAAAAACCTGCTATAAATACAACCATATACACATACCAAGATTCAATTAAATCTTGAAAAAACAAAATCATAAAAATAACTGTTGATAAAACAGTCACAAATTGTACTATAACTAATAATGTTCTACGATTTACTTTATCAGCTAAATACCCTCCCAATGTTCCAAACATAAAGGACGGAGCAAAGCTAAAGGTCCCGATTAACGCAACTAGAAAACTTGAATTTGTTTCCTCCAATATAAACCATGCCAATAAAGTCATCTGGGCAGTCTGTCCATTAACTGTAAACATATTACTAAGCCATAGACATCTAAAATTACGATTTTTAAATGGCAGAATAATTTTATTAGAAGAATTAGTTAAATTAGGCATATATGCCGATTTTTATACAATAAATTATTAATATCACTAAACAACCTATAAAATAAATATTTATATTTGTAATAAATCTTAAGTTCAAAAAGATTATATCAAATATATTTCTAAACTAGATACTATTATATATATTTAAGAGCCCTCAGAGTAATTTTCAATTTTTGAAAATGATCTTAATAAAGAAAGATATTCTTTTTTTGTTAAAACAGGATTAAATTTCTCTTTAACTTCTTTTCCTTTAATTCCATTATTATACATTAAATCTATTACTGTTCCTGCCATAGATTTAGATGAGTCAGCAATTGCTAATTCGTAATCTTCAATTAAATAATCTAACCCATGACCTTTTCCTGTTGCAACAGAAACAAAAGGATGAATAATTGGAATTAAATTTGATAAATCGCCCATATCAGATGAACCTGTTTCATGTCCCCTTTGTTTAATTTCACTAGGTTTTACTATTTTATCTAAATTATTTAAATAAATTTCTTGTAACAAATCATTATTATGCAACGGTAGAAACCCTGGTATAGTATTAATATCTACAGACCCTCCCATAGCTAAAGCTCCAGCTTTAATTGATCGATCAACTTTTTTTGAAGCTGAAATGATAGCATCTATCGTCTTTCCTCTTATAAATGTTTCTATACCAACGTCATCTGGTATAGCACTTACAGCCTCTCCTCCACGAGTGATAATTGGATGAATTCTAATTGTATCCTCCTCACGAAAAGTCTCCCTTTGTGCATTAATAGCTGATAGAGCAATATTTGATGCATATAACGCATTTACACCTAGATAAGGAGCAGAACCTGCATGAGATGCAACTCCTTTAAATGAAATAAGTTTTGCAATCATTCCATTAAATGTACCGCCAACTTCAAACTTTATCCCTTTTTGCTTACCTGCTGTATGTGTCATCATTGCTATATCTATATCATCAAACTCACCTAATTTAACAAATTCAGATTTGCCAACTAAAAATTCTATACTTCCAGACTCTCTAAGTTGATTTCTATATTCAATTTCAATATATTCCTCAGCTGGAACTGCTATAAATATAATTTTGCCAAATAGATGCTGCATTACATTAGAAGATTTAATTGCATTAGCTATTGCTAACATGATTCCAATTTGAATATTATGACCGCATGCATGAGCAGCTCCAGTATTTTTATCTGAGTATGGATGAGCCTTAACTATATTAGAATCTAACTCTCCAATTATGGCTATTGTAGGACCTGGATTTGGTCCTTCTAAAATAGCTTTAACTCCTGTTAAAGCTATTTTATCTTCATAAGGAATTCCTATTCTAGATAATTCATCTGTGACAGTCTTAGCAGTTTTATATTCTCTATATCCTGATTCAGGATTATTTAATATTTTTTTTGAAATTTCAATATATTTATTTCTGTTAGAATCTATATTCTGAAAAACTTTTTGTTTTATTTCTTCTAAATTCAAATGATTCATTATATTTCCTCCAAAAAATTAAATCTGATCGCTCTACGTAGAATAAAATGATACTATATTACAAATATAAAGAGTAAAAGTTTACAGTTATAATACATGAAAAAGCCAAATATAATTGTGTTTTTATCTGATGATCAAGGAGTATGGGCATCAGGATGTTATGGAAACACAGAAATAATAACACCCAACATAGATAAAATTGCAGAAAAAGGAATTCAATTCAATAACTTTTTTGTAGCTACTCCAGTATGTTCTCCAAGCAGGGCAACTTTTCTAACTGGAATGATTCCATCACAACATGGAATCCATGACTATATATCTGAAGGAAATACAGGAAAAACATCTATTCAATACCTAAAAGAAACTATCACTTATACAGATATATTGTCAGATAATGGATGGACTTGCGGTATATCTGGCAAATGGCATTTAGGAAGTAGCGAAATACCCCAACATGGTTTTTCAGATTGGTATGTACATCAAAAAGGCGGTGGCCCTTACTATAATGCTCCAATGATTAAAAACGGTGAACTAATAAATGAACCTGGATATATAACTGATGCAATTACAAATCAAGCAATTAATTTATTAGACAAATACTCAAAAAACACTTCTCCATTTTATATCAGCGTTCATTATACTGCTCCTCATGGTCCATGGATTAATAACCATCCTAAAGAAATATTAGACTATTACAATGATTGTAAATTTGAATCTTGCCCTCAAGAACCTAGACATCCTTGGGCAATTTGGTTGACTGATGAAAACTTAGGAAATATAGATTCACTAAAAGGTTATTTTGCTGCGGTTACGGCTATGGATAAAGGAATTGGAAATATTTTAAATAAGCTAGATGACCTAGGTTTAACTAATGATACTTTAGTTATATTTACAAGTGATAATGGATTCTCTTGTGGACAAAAAGGATTTTGGGGAAAAGGTAATGGAACTAATCCTAGGAATATGTATGAAAATTCGATTAAAGTTCCAGCAATATTTAGCCAACCAGGTACAATTCCAATGGGTAAAATAGAAACAGAAATGATAAGCGCATATGATTTCTTTCCAACTATAATTGATTATGTAAACTTACCTGTAAATAATGATAATAAATTACCTGGGACTAGCTTTAAAGAAGCTTTATTAAATAGTAACTACAAAGGAAAAGATGACATAGTAATTTTTGATGAATATGGCCCAGTAAGAATGATAAGAACAAAAGAATGGAAATATGTACACAGATATCCAAAAGGACCTAACGAATTATATAATTTGATAAAAGACAATAATGAAAGAAATAATTTAATAAATTATAAAAAATATGAATTATTAATTTCTGATTTAAAATCTAAAATGGATAAATGGTTTTTACAATATGTTAACCCTAACAAAGATGGAATCAATCAAAACCCTAACTTAGATGGACAACAGGGCTTATTACCTTAATTTATAGGAGATAAATTTATATGAATGATTATAAATTCAAAGTTTATTATATAGATATTCAAGATAGTGATGAAATTAAATCAACTCAAAAAGAATTAGATGTTGCAAACGCAAAATTAATTCCAATAAAAACTCCAAAAGTTGAAAAAGAACTTATTAATAAAATTAAAGATGCAGACGGATTAATAGTTGTTGAATCTCAAATTAATGAAAATATAATTAATAATTTAGAAAAATGCAAAGTTATACTTAGGACTGGTGTTGGATTTGATGTGATTAACATCAATGCTGCAAATAAAAAAAATATCGCTATAGTTAATGTTCCAGATTTATGGACAAGAGAAGTAGCCAACCATGCAATGGCTCTTTTACTTAATTTAAATAGAAAAATCAGTATTTCACAAAGAGATATTCAAAATCATGTATGGACACCAACATTGCCATATAAAGTTGGCAGTCTATATAAAGAAACTCTTGGAATAATCGGATTGGGCAGAATAGGAAGTGAAACTGCAAAAAGAGCTATCTCTTTTGATTTAAATGTAATTGCTTATGACCCGTATCAAAATGAAGAATATTTTAATAAACGTAAAGTAACAAAAGTTAACCTTGAAGAATTACTTATAAAATCAGATTATATTTCCTTGCATTGCCCTCTGAATAAAGAAACTAGCCACATAATTAATAAATCTACTCTCTCTTTAATGAAAAAGTCTGCATTAATCATTAATACTTCACGTGGACCAGTTATTAATGAAAAAGATTTAATTGAAGCTTTAAATGATGGAGAAATATCAGGTGCAGGCTTAGATGTATTAGAAAAAGAACCTCCTGATGAAAACAACCCATTATTAAATATGAATAATGCTATTGTAAGCCCTCATTCTGCACATTATTCAGATGAATCAATGAAAACAAGGTATATAAGGTTTGGCTCTGAAGTTGCTAAAGTATTAAATGGATATATGCCTCTTAATTTAGTAAATAAAGATATTTCAAATAATTTGAAACTTAAATAAATTATTAGTTTTGAATTCTAGCAATAAAATCCAGCTCGAGCCGAAGTGTATCATCAAGAGTTAAAATAAACGGTAAACTAGGTTTTCTAATATCAAATGTATCAAATTCAATTGATGTTTTAGCAATTCCTTTAATATCTTCATTTTCAATATTAGCTAATAATGTCCAAGAAATTTCTTTTGTTACTCCATGTATCGTCATATCTCCAATTAATGTTAGATTAACTTCACCAGAAGTAGGTAGCGGGCCATTCAAACCTTCCATCTTATTAATTTCAAAAATTGCTTCGGGAAATTTATTAGATTCTAAAGCATTATTTTTAATATAATTATCTCTTTTAGATTCATCACTTTTTAAGCTTTTTACATTAACTACAAATCTTGAACCTTTTGCTATCAACTTACCTTCTGAAGAAATTATTATTTTACCTTCAACTAATTGAGTTTCCCCACTTACATCTTTTTCTGAAACCCATCTGACTAGTTGTTCTCTAACTATATATCTAGCAGTTGAACCTTTCTCTATATTAATAACTTTTTCAACTAAAGTAGATTCTTCTGATACATTGTTGGCTTTAGCTATAGCAGTAGGCTCCTCTTCTTTATCATTAGGTTTGGCAGCAGTAGTAGGCTGATCTTCTTTCTGATCAGATTTGGCAGCAGCAGTAGGCTGATCTTCTTTATCATTAACAGATATTGGACTATCAATATCTGTGGTATTTGAACAAGCCAAAATAAAAAGGCATAATAAAGAACAAATATATATAATTTTATTATTCATATAGACTCCAAATCCTAATAAATGAATAATTAGTTAGGATTACAATAATATCCTAAAGATCTAATATATATTTTAAACTTAAAAACAAATAAAGCACAACTTAAATATAAGGATGAATTATGAAAAATAGAAAACAACATTTATCTGAAAACGAAGCAAGAGATTTACATGAACAAGCATTAGTTATTGATACTCAACAGCCTCCTGCAACTTCAGGTTTTATTTTTACGGAAAAAATGAAATTAGAACTTTTAGAAATGGAAAAACTTGGATATAACAGACAAGAAGCTTCATCAGCTTTGACAAAAGTTGCTGAACAAGAAATCAGAACATCTGCATCTGCTAGAGCACAATACTTAGGTTTATGGAAAAGATCTGGTGTAAATATCGCTAGTGGAACATATAGTGCAGGTACAGCTATTGAAAATGCATTTATGACTGCTACAGAAGGAATAGCTCAAGCTAGGTCTTATATAGATGCTTTAGATGGTGAATTAAAATTAATTTTAAATTCTAAAGATATTGAAGAAGTTTATAATTCCGGAAAAAGAGGTTTAATAATAGATTTTCAAGATACATTACCCTTTGGCACAGACTTAAATAAAATTGAATACTTTTATAATTTAGGATTAAGAGTTGTGCAATTAACTTATAATCTTAGGAATTTAGTAGGCGATGGATGCACAGAAAAATATAAATCAGGCTTATCTTATTTTGGTAGAACTGTAGTAGAAAAATTAAATGAAATGAAAATGGCTGTAGATGTTAGTCATTGTAGCCAACAAGTAGGATGGGATGCTTTAGAAATTTCAAGTTCTCCAATAATTATTACCCATTCTTCGAGTAATGCTATATGCTATCACGATAGAGGTAAAGATGACGATTTAGCTAAAGCAGTAGCAAATAAAGGTGGGTTTTTTGGAGTAGCAATAGTACCAGGCTTTTTACAGGATAATGGAAGTATAGCCACATTAGATGATTTTGCTAAACATATTACTCACCTTGTAAATATAATGGGAATTGAACATGTAGGTATTGGTAGCGATATCTGCGGTAATGGTCCCGAAACTGGAGTCGTATTTGATGAGGAATTTCCTAAAAGTATGCCAAGACAAATTGAATATTACCGCGAAAATCCTGATAAATTTAATTGGTCAGGGTTTAGAGAAGAACATAGACTTACCCCAAATTACCGTATAGACGGTTTTAATAATTTCGGTGACTGGCCTAATTTAACTGTCAAATTAGCAGAAAAGGGATTCAACGAAGAAGAATTAAGAAAATTATTAGGATTAAATTATTTAAGATATTTTCGTGAAGTAATTGGTTAATTTATAAAGTAACAGCCCATATTACTATCATTAATGTTAAAATAATCATTAATCTAGTTAAGTTTTGATTATTAGGCATAGTCTTTGCAACAGCACCTCCAGTTAAACACCACACAGTATGAAGAATTAATTGACATGTAGCAAAACCTAAAACAATAGCAATAAATTGATTTGGAAAAGTGCCTAATGTTGGTGCGAAATTAGTCCATGCCAAAGAACTCATAACCCAAGCTTTTGGATTTAATGGATGAACAACTAACCCATTATAAAATTTAAATTGGTGTAATTTATCTGAAAGATTGTTTGATTTAGTACTAGTATTCCATGAACGTATTGCTAACCAAAACATATATGCAGCACTTAAGTACTTAAAAGTTTCATGTAATATTGGTGAATTAATTAATATTGTATTAAAACCAAATCCAATAAATATATTTAATGCCATTTTGCCGCAAATCAAACCAATAATAAAGCCAATGCATTGCTTGAATCCTACTTGAATCCCTCCAAGTGCAAGGAGTAAATTAGCAGGCCCTGGAGTCCCAACCATTAAAATCATAAATCCAAACAGGGGTACGTAAGTATCTATCATTTTTATTATTTATTTAATTCTTCAACTTTTTGAAAATCTAATTTTGCCTCTTCAAACATTTTTAACTCTTCATAAATTTTGCCTCTATTATAGTAAGCATCTGGAAATTCAGGATTGTTTTCAATTGCTTTGTTGAAGTTTTCTAAAGCTAATTCATATTCAGACATATAACCGTAAATATTTCCAATATTATAGTAAGCTATAGGATCAATTGGATTAAGTTCAATAGCTTTAGAAAAATCATATAATGCTTTAGGATATACCTTCATGTTTTCCCAAAGCTGCCCACGATTATTATAAGAATTTGCATACGATGGGTTAATATCAATTGCCGAATTATAATCATCTATTGCTTTTTGAAATTCCCCAATAGATTTATAAGCTATCCCCCTATTGTTATAAGCCTCAATGTTATTAATATCTAATCGTAATGCTTGTGAAAATGCATTTATAGCATTTTCGAATTCATTATCTAGAAGAAATTTATTACCCTTTAATAAATATTCTTGTAAAGTTAAATTATCTGGTAATAAAACAATAGGTACCTTAGTTTCTACGACTCTCAAATCCAATTTTGAAGAATCACTTCCTCTATCATCACATGATATTAATGTCATTAAAACAATAAAAAGTGTAACTATCTTCATATTTACTTAGGCATTACTACAGACCTTATCACATCTGTACCTCCATCACGTGACCATTCAGAGAAATTAAATGCATCATTGATTTCATTCAATTTAAAATTGTGTGAAATAATATTTGCAATTGGATATTTATCTTTCGTTCTTTCTATTAGTTTAACTCCAATTGGCAATAACCAAGGTTCATAAAATGAAGCTGGAACAACATATTTAATTCCATGCAATATTCTATTAAAATCTACATTAACATTACTTTCTGGTATTATATTTCCTACTTCAACAAATGTTCCTCCTAAACGCAACATTTCTAAGCCTTCATTTATGACTTGAGGCACCCCTGCAACTTCAATTACTACGTCAGCTCCATTACTAGAACCAGATAATTCTTTTACAATTTTTATTCGCTCAAATTCATCTTTGATATTATTTATGTTAATTGTATGATCTGCCCCACATTTTTTTGATAATTCCAATCTGTTTTCCTGCCCATCAATAGTAATAATAGTTCCAGCCCCTCTTTCTCTAGCATATAAAGTAGCATATAGACCAAGAGCTCCAACCCCTTGAATAACCACAGTATCTCCTGTATTCATGTTCGATCTTTCAATAGCTGACATTACAGTTGCTAAAGCACAATTAATTGATGTAATAGCATCATCCGGAAGATGTGATTCAACTTTAAAAACGAAAGCTCCTGGACGTATATAGTAATAATCTGCAAACCCTCCAGTACAATATGGATATTCTTCAATGGTTTTACGAAGATTAAAATTAGATGGACAATCAGTAAATTTACCTCTAATACATTGATAACATCTATGGCATGGTGAAAAATATGTAAAAATCACCCTGTCCCCAATAGAAAGACTTTTACCTAAGTAATCTGTTGAAACTCCAGCACCTAAAGTATGAATACGACCAGTCAATTCATGGCCAAGTATAATTCCACCTTTCATCTTTCTTTCCCCCCTCCAAGCATGCAAATCAGAACCACAAATAGCTGAAGCAGAAACTTCTATCAAAATACCCCCAAACTCTACTTTTGGCACAGGATATTCTAATATTTCAAAATTAAATGGCTTTGTTAATACAGCTGCGTTACCTTTTAAAGACATAATTGCTCCTTTGAAAATTTAAACGCAAGTCTTAATTCAATATAGATTTATTACCGATAAATTCATCAACAAATCTCAATTGATTATTTCTAGTCTCAGACTTAAGTAATTTAATTAGTTTTTCTACTCTACTTTCCCCAGATAATTGTTCCAATATAATTTGCAAATCAAAATAATTAGAATCCAATCTAGATAAAGCAAAATGAATTAAATTATTAGTGTTTCCAGATATATCTCTATTATTAAACCATTCATTTTGAAATAAATTTATGCTGTTCAAATAATCTTCAACTGACAACTTTAGTTCACTAATTTTATCTTCAGACGGATACGGTTTTTCATTTAAAGAACCTAATAATTCAACTTCCGCAAAAATATAATCCTCTTGATCCAAAATTTCTATAATTCTAAAAATTTCTTGACCAACAACTTTAATATCATAACCATATTCAACTTCCCAAATCTTATCTATTTTAGCAATCGTACCTACCCCAAAAAATTCTGCAGAACCACCTACTTCATCACCTTCTTTAATTAAACTTATTCCAAATAAACTATGATCAAGAATACAATCATTAAGCATCTTTTTATATCTGTCTTCAAAAATTTTCAAAGGCAAAGTCATACCAGGAAAAAGAATAGTATTTAAAGGAAAAATTGGCACTCTAATTATATTTGACATGAATATTAAATCCCTACAAAAAATATTAATTATTTAAAATATATCACAATCTTAATTAAATCTTAAAAAAATACTGCTTAACTATTCAATTTATATTATATTATTTAATCTAACTAATAAAAAGAGAAAAATATATATTTTAATAATATTTCATTGAAATGAAAATCTATTATGCGAAAATCACATCTTATATAAGGGACACTAATGTGGCAGGAGCGGCAGGATTCGAACCCGCGACCCTCGGTTTTGGAGACCGATGCTCTACCAACTGAGCTACGCTCCTAATTTCTTTAATATTAATATGATATAAGATTAATTAAAATTTAGCTAGATAAGGTTCAAGGTAGCCTATAAGCCGAGTTCTGTACTGTTTAACCAGCGATGATCATCTATCTAGCCTTAACGTTACCGTTAAGATCAAGCAGCCAACCCGGGAATAGCCGGACACTTTTACTCCTCTATTTGGCCTTGCTCCGAATGGGGTTTACCTAGCCTTTAATGTTACCATTAAAGCGGTAGGCTCTTACCCTACCTTTTCACCCTTACTTGATTAATCAAGCGGTATATTTCTGTGGCACTTGCCGGCAAATCACTTTGCCCCGTCGTTAACGGGCATCCTGTCCGGTGGAGCTCGGACTTTCCTCCCTTTAATATTATATTAATATTAAACGGCGATCACCCAGCTACCTTGAACATTTCTAAGTTTATCATTTAATTCAATAAATATAAATTAAATTAATCTAATATTTCTATAGAACGTTTTTTAACTAAAATCTTAGAAATGCTATTCACTAAAAACTCACGTTTTGAATCAAAATTATAGTTGGACCAAGTTTTAAAAAAAGTTGGATCTGAGAATTCTATTTTATCTAAAACAGCTGGTCTTCGTGTTAAATCAAGTTTATCAATATATTTATTAAGCTCAATCAAATTCATATTCCCCTTGGCAACTTTATTTACAGCTTTATAAAAATTTCTTTCAGCATTTCTTAATTCAATGTTATTATTTTCAGTATTTCGTTCTAATTGATCTATAAAAGAATCATTAGATTTATTAGATAAATGTTCATAAATTTTTAATGCAACTAAATCTTCTAATTCGTCTTCTTTCCAAGTTACATAATTACATGTGCCTTGGCTATTTTTGGACTTGCATTGATAATATCTATAAATATTTCGATTAATACGGCCATCTTTTGTTTTCCATCTTTGCCTTCTTGTTACACCCATCATCTTTTCACCACATTTATAACAATTTATTAAGCCCGATAATAAAAAAGGCAGAGCATTATTAGCATTCCTTGCAACATATTTACCTTTCATTATATCTTGAGCCTGTCTATATAAATTAGATTCAATTATTGAATTATGACTTTTAGGCAATCGAAATCCATACCTTATATATGTACCTGTATATACAGGATTTTTTAAAATATGCCTAATTGCTAATACATTCCATTCTTTGCCTCTTCTATTTTGATATTTTTCTTTATTTAAAAATGCTGCTAATTTCCTCAATCCTATATTTTCATGTACATATTTTTGGAAAAGTAGCTTAACAAGTTTCGATTCATTTTCTACGATCTCTAACCCGCCAGATATTCCTTGAGTATACCCATATGGAGGCTTTCCTAAAACTTTACCTTGCAATGCTTTATTTATCATTCCACTCTTTATATTTTCACTTTTTAATTTAGAAACAGTACCAAAATCCAATTCTTTTAATGCATTTTGAATTGGATCTGGATAATCATCATTAGCACAAACAACTTTAGCACCCAATGTTTCAATATCACATGTTTTACGAATAACTGCCTCTAAATCATTTCCAAAATGGTAAATACTAGGAATTACTACTAAATAAGATGATTGAGAATTTTGAATATATTTCACTAACTCAATATAAGCACTATCATTGTTAAAAGAATTTGCAGAGCGGTCACAAAATACTTTTATTGTTTGATGAAGGTTATTCATACAAAAAACATTAAATTTCTCCTTTAAATCATCAAAAGAAAAATTGTCATTATATAATGAAAAATAAGCTATGGCTCTCATTGATTATGAATCCGAAAATATTATCCGATTACAACTGGAACATCTAACAATAGTACTAGCATTCCTAGCCCTTTGTAAATCAGCTGATGGAATGGATAATCTACATCCCCCGCATGTACCTCGAGTCACTTTCACTACTGCAAGTCCTTCTTTAGATTTTAGCAATTGGTTATATATCATAAGTATATCTTGACGAATATTTGGAACTATTCGTTTTCTATCAGATTTTAAATCAATAATTTTATTACTCAACTCTTTTTCTTGATATTTTAATTTAGGTAATTCAATTTCTTTATTATTTTTCAAATGAGTAATTTTATTATTCAATTTCTCAATATTATCTTCGGTAGTATCTGTTTTCATCATAACTTTTAATAATTTATCTTCGTTATCAGAAATATTTCCTTCTAAAAAAATTTTTTCACTATCTAAAGCTATAAGTTCTTTTGAGTTTTTTATACTACCTCCATATATTTTTTTATTTAACAGATAAACATTTTGCTGAGTACTATTTATTTCTAATTCCAATTTACTTTTCATTATTTGAAGTTTTTTTAAATTGATAGAATTAATATTAATACTTTCTTCTAAAGAATTTATTTCTTTATTATCTGAAATTTTAAATTTTACTTCAGATAATAATTTAGCAGTAGATAATATATCAGAATCAAGAATTTGTAATTTATAAACTTCTTCTAGCAATAATGTCAAATTATATCCTCACAAAAATTACTTCCAACAGTTAAGTGTAGTTTAGTATACAAATAATTATTAGTACATAGTTATATGAAAAAATTTATCCCCAATATACAATAATAATAAGGATTTTCAAACTAGTTTATAAAAATAACATAGTGTAATATGGTATTTATTTATATCAATATTGTACTTCAATGAAAAACTTAATTTCACAAGTTAAAATACCCAAAACTAAAATTATATGCACACTTGGCCCATCAACCCATACTAAATCAGTAATAACGAGATTAATTAAATCTGGAATGAGTATTGCTCGATTAAATATGTCTCATGGTAGTTTTGATTCCCATAAAATATTAATAAAAAATATTAAAGAGATTTCAAATAATTTAAATATCCCTATTGGAATAATGATTGATATACCTGGAACTAAATATAGAATAGGCCCTTTAAAGAATTCTGAATATGCATTATTTAAAGGAGATAATATAACAATTACATCTAACAATGTAAAAGGTGACAACAAAATAATAAGTGTTCACCCCAACGGTATCCACAAAGATATAAAATTAAATGCTACTATATTAATTGATGATGGGTTAATTAAATTAAAAGCAATAAAACATAATGAAAAAGAAATTATCTGTAAAATTCTCAATAATGGAATAATTAGACCCAAAAAGGGTATCACTTTGCCTGGGTTACCTACTTCACTCAAATTCCCAGGTAAAAAATCTATAGAATGCTTAAAATTTGCTGATCAAGAAATGCCTGATTTCATAGCATTATCCAATATAACCTCAGAAAAAGATATAGCAAAAGCTAAATCTATATTAAAAAATACGCAAAATAAAACTCATATAATTTCAAAAATAGAACGCCCTGAAGCCTTAAAAAATATTACATCTATTATCCAAATCAGTGATGCCATTATGGTTGCTCGTGGAGATCTAGGGGTTGAAGTCCCTATTTCTAAAGTTCCTATAATTCAAAAAGAAATAATATCCCAATGCAATAAAAATGGAAAACCTGTAATTACTGCAACCCAAATGTTAGAATCTATGATTTATTCTTCAACTCCAACTAGAGCGGAAGTTACAGATGTTGCTAATTCAATTTATGATGGAACAGATGCAATAATGTTATCAGCAGAAACATCTATAGGGAAATACCCCGTAGAAGCAGTTAAAGTAATGTCCGAAATAGCTCATGAAACAGAAAAAGTATTACCTTATGAAAAAATTATCATGGAGAAATCTCATCAAACACAATCTAAATCAGAAGATACTATTAGTTATGATGCTTCCTGGTCAGCATATCAATTAAAAGCTAAACTTATAGTTGCATTTACGGAATCTGGAACTACAGCAAGCAGAGTATCTAGATATAGGCCACCTACAAAAATATTAGCTTTAACTCCTAAAGAAAATGTCCAAAGAAAATTAACTTTACTCTGGGGAGTAATCCCTGTAACAGTCGAAAAACTATTTACGGTAGATGATTTTTTTAATAAGGCTTTATACGAATCTATATCAAAGATGAATTTAAAAGAGAAAGATTTATTGATATTAGTAGCTGGACTGCCAATAGGTGTCCCTGGAGGGACAAATTTACTAAGAATAATGACTGTACCGTCGAAAAATGAAAATCCTCAACAATAATTTATCATTACAAATATTTAATACATTAAATAAACAAACTGAAACTATTGTACCAATAAAAGCTGGACATATAAGTATGTACACTTGTGGGCCAACTGTCTATAGAGATGCGCACATAGGTAACCTTAGATCTTATCTTATGGCCGATTGGATAAGAAGATGCCTAGAATATAAAGGTTTAAAAGTAACCCATATAAAAAACATAACTGACGTTGGACATATGCGACAAGAGGTATTAGAACAAGGAGAAGACAAAATTGTTGATGCAGCAATTAAAGAAGGAAAAACTGCTGCAGAAATTGCTGACTTTTATTCAAAAAGGTTTTTTAAAGATGAAAAAACTCTCAACATATTGCCAGCTACTATATTCCCTAAAGCCACTGATCATATTAATGAAATTATTGAAATTATAGCTAAATTAATAGAAAAAAAAATAGCTTATACCATTGATGGAAATATATATTTTTCAATTCAAAATTTTAAACAATACGGAATATTATCCGGAAACATTAAAATTAATAACCTTTTAAATAATCTTAGAATTGAACAGGATTCAAATAAAATTAATCCAAACGATTTTACGTTGTGGAAGAAAGCTGAAAAAGGCAGAAATTTAAAATGGGAAAGCCCATGGGGAGAAGGGTTTCCTGGATGGCATATCGAATGCTCAGCTATGTCAATAAAATATCTTGGTAATTTCTTTGACATACATACTGGAGGAGTAGATAACATCTTTCCTCATCATGAGGATGAAATAGCACAAAGTGAAGCTTATACTGGCAACTCTGTGGTCAAATATTGGATACATGGGCAACACTTATTAGCAGATGGAGTTAAAATGTCTAAATCTTCTGGCAACTCCTATATTTTAAACGATTTGAAAAAACTAAAAATTGACCCATTGGCTTTTCGGTATTTATGCCTAACAACAAAATATAATTCTAGGCTTAATTTCACATTCTCTTCTTTAAAAGCTTCACAAAAAGCATTATTCAGGCTTCAAGAAAGAATCTGGATTGCTCATAATGATATTAATTTAGCTACAAACGAACAGGACTATTATGAAAATACCACTGAAATTTGGGAAAAAAAATTTTTACAGTGTGTTTATAATAACCTAGACCTACCAGGAGGGCTATCAATTACTTGGGAACTCATGAAGTCTGATTTAAATAATAAAATCAAATTAGAATTAATAGAAAAATTTGATAAAATATTAGGCCTCAAACTTATTTCATCAATTAAGAATTTTAAAACTCCAACAAATATTCAAAAAATAATACAAAAACGCGAAAAATACCGCAGTGAAAAAGATTACAATTCAGCTGATAGGGTGCGAAATGAATTATATAATTCTTCATATATAATTAATGACTATACCTCGAAAACATTAGTGAGGCCTAAAGTAAAATGGGAAAAATATAATAATTTATGGCAAACATATTCTTCTTCTAAAGAAATAGAAAATCTAACTAAAAACAACCCAAATAAGAAATTCTCTATAGGTATAGTAACTTTTAATGAACTTACCGAATTAAAAAGGTCTATAAAAAGCATATTTAAGTTTTCTAAAAACAATAATATTGAAATTTTAATTATAGATAACGGTTCCAATCATAAAATTGGTAGATGGTTAGAAGATATCTCTTCAAAACATGAAAATATTACAGTTATACATATAGATCATATGATAGGAGAAGCTGAAGCGAAAAACATTATTATAAAACAAAGTATGGGAGAAATTATTATATTGCTAGACCTAAGCATAGAACTCTCTGGCAACATATTTGAACCAATAGCGAAAACTCTCTCAGATAAAAATATTGGTCTTACTGGTCCTTATGGTCTCAAAACTAATGACCTTAACCATTTTCATGATGGGGAAGGAGAATATGGATATATGGATGCAATGCAGTTTTATTGCTTTGCATTTAGAAGAGATTTAGTAAACCAAGTTGGATTTATGCGAAAAAGTTTCAGGTTTTATCGTAATCTTGATATAGATTATAGTTTCCAAATTAAAAACTATGGATATACGATACTAGCCGATCCTAATTTGCCAGTAATAAAACATCAACATAGCGTTTGGAATTCAATGCTGCCAGCCACTAGAGATGAATTAAGCAAAAAAAATTATAAACGCTTTTTAGACAAATGGAGAAATAGAATAGATTTACTTGAAATTAACAAAAACAATAATAATTAAATTTACCTATTATTTATATATCCTATATATAAAACAGGAGGGAATATGTTCTTTGAACTAAGAAAATATTATATTCAAAATGGACAAAAGGATGCTTGGATTAATTACATGGATAAAGTAATAATGCCATTTCAAATTTCTAAAGGTATGGTTATAACTGGTACTTTTACAAGTAAAAGTGACAAAGGTGAAGAATTATATATCTGGCTAAGAAGATTCAATAACCAAGAAGAAAAAGAACAATTATATAATGATGTATATGAAAGTAAAAAATGGAAAACAGAAATTTTTCCGCCTATACCTACACTAATAGATAGAAGTAGGACTGTTGTCACAATAATTGAACCTACAAAAAATTCAGTAATTAGATGAGCAATACTTCTAATAATGATTTAATTTTTACCAATGTAAACATAATTACACTCAACAATAAATCTCCTGTCGCAAAAGTATTAGGAGTTAAAGGTAATAAAATAAATTATATTTCCACAGAATATAACAAAAAGTCTATTAATCGAATTAAATCTAATAAAACAAAGATAATTGATTGTAATTCACACACTATGTTACCTGGATTTATAGATGCACATTGCCACATATTATCTTATATATCAAAATTATCAAGCCTAAACATAAGTAATCCAACAAAAACATCTATAAAAGAAATCAAACAAAAAATAATTAACTATTCAAAAAATTTCGATAACGGGAAATGGATTAAAATCACTGGATACCATGAATTTAATTTAACAGATAGCCGACATATTAATAAATATGATATTGATGAAATATCCCCTTATAATCCAATAAGAATAAAGCATATTTCTGGGCATGCAGATATCTTAAACAGTCTTGCCCTTAAATTCATAGGAATTGACAGGCATTTTATAGACCCAATAGGCTCTTATATTGAACGAGATCATAATGGTAACCCAACTGGATTATTAATTAATATGGGTAATATTTTAAACAAAAAAATACCTAAATTAAATCAAAAACAATTACTAACAAATGCAAAATTGGCTAATGAGCATTTATTATCGAAAGGGATAACTTCAATACAAGATGCAACTTATACTAATTCAACTAATAGATGGAAATTGTTTAAAAAATTAAAGGATGATGAAGTTATTAATCCTAGAATAACATTTATGCCTGGGTATCAACATTTAGAAGACTTCATTGCATCAAATATAAAATTTCAATTTGGAAGTATAGATTTAAATATTGGTCCATGTAAAATAATGTGTAATCTAACTGATGATGGAATTTATCCTTCATATGAAAAGCTTCAAAAAATAGTTAATTTTGCCAATATTAATAAATTCCCTGTCAGTATCCATGCAATTGAATCAGACACAATAAAAAAAGTTATTCAATTACTAAATGAACAAAAAATAGTAAATAATAATTTAAACAATAATTTAAGAAACCGTATTGAACATTGTTCAGAAATTGATCAAAGTCAAATTATCAAATTAAAAGAATCAGGAGCACTAATAACAACTCAACCAGGATTTATTTACACAAATGGTGCTAGATACAAATCATTGATTGAAATCGAAAAACAAATCAATTTATACCCTATTAAATCAATAATGAAATATAATATCCCTATAGCTGCAAGTTCTGATTTCCCAGTTTCAGATATTAACCCCTTAATTGGTATTTTTTCATTAATAACAAGAAAAGATTCTCAAAATAATATATTAAATAAAAAAGAATCTATTTCAATCAATCAAGCTATTAAAATGTATACTTATTATGGAGCTTACATGTGCTATCAAGAATCAATAAAAGGTTCAATAGAAATTAATAAATTAGCTGACCTAATAATACTAAATGATAATCCGTTAGATATAGAGTATGAAAAAATAAAAAGTATAAAAAATTTAATGACTATTATAAATGGAAAGATTTTATGGGAAAATTAAATTAATCAACTTGCATTTTTAAAGAATTTACTAAACTCTCTAATGAATCTGAATATTGATTAGAAGGAAGACAATTTAACGCATCAATAGCTTTATTGCAATAAGATTTTGCTATTTTTAGTGATTCTGAAATCAACCCTAAGTCAATTATTCTTTTTATAGCAAGTTTAATTTTTTCATGATCTTGAGGATTATTCAATAATTCTTTGATTTCAATACAATAATTATTATTCTCTAAAGCTAAAATAGTCGGCAAAGTTAATATCCCATGAAGTAAATCATTACCAACAGGCTTACCAATCTTATCTTCTGATCCATTAAAATCTAAAATGTCATCAATTATTTGAAAGGCGATTCCATAATTGTATGCAAACTTTTCAAGTGATTTAATTATGTCATCAGAAGCATTACTTAGTATAGCTCCAGATTTTGCTGAAGTTAGAAATAATGATGCAGTTTTAGAATATATTCTATCTATATAATCTTTCCTTGTTAAATCTAACTTAAAACTTTCTTCTTTCTCTCTTAATTGACCACTTGAAAGTTCCATTATTGTTTCAGAAAATCTTTTAATTACAATTATATTATTTGTATGACAAACATAAGTAGCTGAGGCTGCAAATAAGTAATCTCCTACCAAAACTGCTTCTTTATGTCCCCAAGCATTGCTTATAGTTTCTTTACCTCTCCTAAGCTTTGAATCATCCACAGTATCATCATGAATTAATGTAGCAATATGTAACATTTCGACAGCAGTTGCCATTATATCAATCACGTCCTTATCATGACTATTAAAATTGGCTGAAAGTAAAGTAATAGCTGGACGAACTCTTTTACCTGGGGTATTTAAAATATATTCCAACAAATCAGATAAAAGTGGATGAGTAATGTCTCTAACTGAACTTAATTTTTTTTCAACTCTAAAAAGACCTTCTTGAATTGGTTTATAGATAGTATTGTTTTTAAAATATTTTTCTTGCTCATATAAAGCAGTCATTTATTTATACTCATGTTTTCATCTTCTATAACTGATTCATCTAATTTATCAAATAAATGTCCTGAAAAAAGAATCTTTGTACCCGGAATTAACTGACTATCATTCCATTCCCACTTTAAACTTAATATATCATCTTCAAAACCTAACATTGAATGAAGTTTTGTAGAAGTATGGGGTAAAAATGGATAAAAAAGAATTTTCAAGCAATTTATTACAGATAAAGACACCCAGATTGTAGTTGCAGCATCCTCGAGATTTGATTTCACTGCCTTCCATGGAGCTTTATGTTCTAAATATTTATTTGCCAACTGAGCTAATTTAAAAGATTTTTGTAAAGCTAACCTAAATTGACATGATTCTATATGTTCAGAAACTTGAATCATTGCTACATTACATTCATTCAAAAGATCCTTACTTTTAATGTCTAATTTATATGGACTTGGTATATTAGAATCAAAATTTTTATTTACTATGTTTAAAACCCTATTAACTAAATTACCATAAGTGGCAACTAATTCATCATTATTACGTCTAACAAATTCTTTCCAAGAAAAATCTGTATCACTTGTTTCCGGCATACTTGCAGATAAAACATATCTGAGTGCATCAGGAGAATATTTATCTAAATATTTTGGTAGCCATACAGCCCAATCTCTACTTGTGGAAAATTTTAAACCTTGCAAATTCAAATATTCATTTGCCGGAATATCATAAGGCAAATTAAATTTTCCACATCCAATTAATATTGAAGGCAAAATTACTGAATGAAAAGGAATATTATCCTTTCCCATAAAATAAAAAGACTTACTTTTATTATCCTGCCAAAAATCAATCCATGAGTCAGGTTCTCCTCTATCTTTTGCCCATTGTTTAGAGGCAGAAATATAACCTAAAACAGCTTCAAACCAAACATATATTCTTTTTGTTGGATATCCATCAATTGGTAATGGTATTCCCCATTCTATATCTCTAGTAATAGCTCTATCATTCAATCCATTTTCAATAAATGACTGGGTGAAATTTTTCACATTTGGCCTCCAATGTGTCTGTTTTTCCACCCATTTACTTAAAACACTTTCAAAATAAGTCAATTTTAAGAAAAAATGTTCTGTTTCTTTAATAATAGGTTCATTACTACAGGTGCGACAAATCATATTTATCAGGTCTTTAGGATCTAAAGTTTTACCACAATTATCGCATTGATCACCTCTTGCACCAGTTGAATTACATTCAGGGCAAATACCTTCCACATATCTATCAGCTAAAAACCTATTCTCATTTTCACAGAAAGGTTGATTCATAGGAGCTTTATAAATATATCCTTTATTTAATAAATCTAAAAATATATCTTGCACTACTTTAAAATGATTGTCTGTATGTGTTGAAGTAAAAAGATCAAAAGTTATTCCTAATCTTTTCCAATTATCTAAAAATTCATCTTGAAAACCTTTGGTGATTTCTTCAGGAGTAACACCTTTCTGTTCCGCAGTTAAAGTAACAGGAGTCCCATGTGAATCACTCCCGGATACCATTAACACTTCATTTCCTTTAATTCTGTGATATCTAGCAAAAATATCAGCAGGCAAGTACACTCCCGCGACTTGTCCTAAATGTATCGAACCATTTGCATAAGGCCATGCAACAGCCACTAAGATTTTTTCTGACATTAAACTTCCAATTCTCTTTATCTATACAAAATGTTAACATAATAAGACAATTTATATATATAGAAAAAATTTTTATTTTTTCTCTTTCATTAATTCTAAACAAATTTTATATATGTTTTTTTTAGAAAAACCAGTTTTAAGAAATACATTATTAACTATTTCTTTAGTCTTCAATTTATCTACATCCATATCTTTCAATATACCTGCAATTTCATTTCTACTATTTAGTACATCAGGTGATTTTTTGTGACCTTCAAGTAATATTATAAATTCACCTTTAGGCTTAGTAAAAACATCTATGGCTTCACTAATCTTACCTCTAAAGATTTCTTCATATAATTTTGTCATTTCTCTACAAACAGTAATATTACGATCACCAATATAATCCAAAATAAATTTCAAACAACTCAGTAATCTATGTGGTGATTCTAATATCACTATAACCTTTTGGTCATTACTAATTGAATCTAATAATTCCATCCTTTTAGTTTTTTGCTTAGGAAAGAAGCCCGCAAAAATCCATTGGTCAAATATCATCCCAGATATTGACATTGCAGTAGTTATAGATGAGACGCCTGGAATTGGTATAACTGCAAATCCTAAATTTATAGCTGATATAATTAATTCTTGACCCGGGTCATTAATACAAGGCATACCTGCATCAGATACTAAAGCTATATTTTTTTTTTCTAATTCAGATAAAATATATGATAATTTACTTAGTTTATTATAATTATAATAACTAGTCATTTCTGTTCTAATATTATATTTATTTAACAATCTAGAAGTTATCCTTTTATCTTCACAAACAATTAAATCAACTTCATTTAAAATTCTTATTGCTCGTAAAGTTATATCTTCTAAATTACCTATAGGTGTACCAACAACATAAAGAGTAGACATTTTATTTCCATATTTATTATCATTATTAATTATAATATAACAAAATAAAATGGATTTATTAATGATTAAAACAATTACAGTAATATCAGATACTCACTGTTATAAATGGAAAGATATACATCCACAAATAAAATTAAAAATTAAAGAAACTGATTATTCAGTTCATTGCGGTGATTATGTACGTAAAAATGTATTAGATGAATTTATATTAAATTCAAATAACCCTATAGTAGTACATGGTAACTCTGACCCTGTAGAAATACGTAATACAATACCTTACACTCAAATATTAAAAGTTAATGGAATAACCATTGGAATAATACATCCTGCTTGGGGAAAAGAAGAATTTAAGTATAATGAATTATTTAAAGATTTTCCAAAAATAAAACCAGATGTAATATTTTTTGGACATACACACGAACCAATCAATCAGGTAATTGATGAAACTCTTTTCATCAATCCTGGACAAGCTTACCCTTCCTTTTTAGTACCTGCTACTATGGCTGTAGTAACTATAGACAAAAAAAATATTTATTCTGAAATAAAAGAAATATCTCCAGCTTTATAAAATGAATTAGCCCATACCTAACAATTTTCTACCTGCCAACAAATGTAAATGTAAATGAGGAACTTCTTGCCCAGAGTTTTCTCCCTGATTTATTATCAAACGATACCCATCATCTACTATACCTATATCTTTAGCATAATTTGTTGCAACATCAAACATTGAAGCTAATATTCTTCCAATATCATCATAATCAGATATCCTAAGAATATGCTTATGAGGTATAATTAACAAATGAATTGGAGCCTTTGGGGCAATATCTTCAATTATAAAACAAAATTGATTATTAAATAATTTTTTTGATTCAACTTGATTATTACTAATCAAACAAAATATACATTTATCCAATTAAACATCTCCAAAAAATTTATTTGTTTGTTGTCTTTCCTTAATATCTATATAAATCAACATAGTAGTTATCCCTGTAATAGGAACTATCCCAGTAATCGGAAATATTACAACTTCTAATACGCTAAAAATAAAACCATTTAATATGTTTATATTTGGTTCTATTAACCAAATTAAAGAATATATAAATAACAAACACAAAAGTTCAATTAATATAACAAAAAATATTCTAATCCTAAATCCTTTAACTAATTCATAACTACCCGAAAAAGATTGAATTGGCCCCATACGTTCGAACAATATCATTTGATTAAAAAAGCAAAAATTTACCATGAGTAAAAATAATAATGGTAATCCAAAAAGAGTTAATGATAAAAGTGCAGCTGCAAGAAATAAAACAAAGAAAACTAAATTTGCCAAACTAAGTTTTTTTATATTTGGAAGCAAATTTATATAACAGTTTAATACATTAATTTTCTTTCTACATTTTATGTAATTTATTTTTAAAGACAAAGCCGATGTCGCTAAAACACTAATAAAAAAACCCATAATAAGAAATATCCCCAATATCACAAATGAAAATAAATTAAACTCAGAATCATTCATTTCATTAATATCAGGTAAAAATCCATATCGAATAATATTAAAAATTAATATAGGAATTAAAGAGATAGTTATAAAGCTTAATATATTGTCAAAGTATACTTTTAATGTATTTAATAAAATATATTTGACCCATTCAGTATTATTTAAATCTTTAGGTTTATCTTGAATATCTACAATATTTTCATAGAATTCTTTAGAATTCTCATCTTTATCTTCAAAATGCTTCATGTAAAATATTAATATGATATTTATGAAAATTCTATAAGTTCAATTCTTGTATCACCTGGCGCTTTAATAAACGCAATCGATTCAATAACTCCATTATTAATAGGAATAGGACCTTCTAATAGCTCTGCACCTAATTCTATTAATCTATCTATTTCTGAATCTATACCTTTTACAGTAATACCAAAATGCTCTAATCCATAATGAGCATATGGATCACCCTCATTTAACATTTCATTCGTTCGCTCTGCTGAAATATTTACTACCATCCCATTAGAAGATTCGCATTTTATAAACCTATCTCCAAAGACTCTTACTTCATCCCCAGCAATTTTAAAACCAAATGCTTTTACATACCATTTTGCAATGCTTTCAGGATCTGAAGATTTGATGTGTATGTGATTAATTTCATAAGCCATGAATTCCCTCCAAATTTTCAATTATTTTAATCATATTTAAATTTAAATATGAAAACAATAGTTAAATCAATATGAATTTATTAAACAGACTATTATATACTTGATTAATTATTTTTCACGTATTTTATTTATAAATTCCAATATTTTCGTTTTATCTTTCACCCCATTAGTCTCTATTCCACTAGAGACATCTAAACCCCAAGGGTTCACTTTTCTAATAGCTTGCCTTACATTACTAGGATTTAAGCCTCCAGCTAAAATAAAATCATATTCTACACTTAATCCTTCAATAACTGACCAATCAAATGAATGACCAGTCCCTCCAAGTTTACCTCTTTCACTATGATCTAATATAGGAATAGAACCGTAATTTATTACTTCAATGATACTATCTATAATTTTAGATTTATTTTTAATTAATTCTTTATCAACTTTAATTTGTTTAATTACAGGGACATCAATCAACTTACAAAAATCAAGAGATTCTGCCCCACATAATTGAACCATATCTAATTTACATTTCCTAACAGTATCATTTACAAATTTCAAACTCTGATTTGCAAATAATCCAACTAGACTAGGAGATTCTCGTAAAGTAAATTCTCTGTAATTCTCAATTAATTCATAAGCAGTATCTTGAGTTAATTGCCTTCGAACATTTTCAACAAAAACAAAACCTAAATAATCAACATTTAACTTTGATGCATAAATTGCATGTTCTGTTTCTTTTATTCCGCAAATTTTTACTCTTGGCATGAAAGTTCTCTTAATTTATTTGCTGGGTTTTTTGAAGTTACTAAAGATTCACCAACTAAAACTGCATTTACACCAACACTTTTGAGTTTAGTAATATCATCTTTAGTTTTAATTCCACTTTCACTAATAATAATTTTGTTTTCTGGAATTAATTTTGCAAGCTGAAATGTAGTACTTATATCAGTAGCAAATGAAGTTAAATCACGATTATTAATTCCAATTATTTCTGCTCCAGCTCGTAAAGCTATATCTAACTCATTTTCATTATGCACTTCTACAACACATTGCATCCAAAATTTCTTTGCTAAATTCAACAAATCGGTTAATTCATTAATATCCAAAATTGATACAATTAGTAAAATAGCATCAGCACCATAAGCCCTAGCTTCATAAACCTGATATGGATCAAGTATAAAATCTTTACGAATAATCGGTAAAGAAAATTCATTTACATATTCAGATACCAATAACATATCATTCAAAGTACCTTTGAAATATTTCTGATCAGTTAAGACAGAAATTGCTGCTGCTCCATTATTATGATAAATTTCAGCCAATTTTAAAGGGTTGAAATTTTCAATCAACAAACCTTTTGAAGGAGAATGTTGCTTTACTTCAGCAATAACTCTTACAAAATTGCCCATTAAACTACCTGCTAAGTTTAAAGCAGATTTCCTTTTCTTTATCATTTCATGCAAATAATCTAATGAATATTTTTCTTTTGACAATTCAATTTCTTTTAATTTATGCGAAACAATATCATCTAAAATATTAGTCATTCAAATACCTATATAATTTTTTATCAATCTTTTTTTAATTCTTGACTTAATTTTATAAAAGATTTCATAGCTTTTAAAGCTTTCCCAGTATCAATAGAATCCATAGCTAAAGAAATACCTGTTTCAATATCTAGGGCTTTACCAGAAACAACTAAACCTACAGCAGAATTAATTAACACTATTTCTCTATGAGGACCTTTATATCCATTTAAAACATTATTAATAATTTTTATGCTATGATCTACCCCTTCAACTTGAATGTCATCTTTGTTAATATATTTAAATCCAAATTTACTAGGAGATATTTCATATTCGTCTATTAACCCATTTTGCAGTTCCCAAACTAAAGTATTTGCTGACAAAGATATTTCATCTAATTTATCTTTTCCATGTACAATTAATGCCCTATTACTTCCAAGCTTAAATAACGATTCAGCCATTTTCTTACCAGTTGAAGGATCAGCAACACCCAACAAGTGAAATCTAGCATTTGCAGGATTAGTCAAAGGTCCTAAAATATTAAAAACCGTTCTTAATCCTAAATCTTTTCTAGGTTTTGCTGCAAATTTCATAGATGGATGATATCTCTGGGCAAACATAAACCCAAAACCTGTATCTTCTATACATTTTTTAACATCTTCAGGATCTAAATCTATGTTAGCTCCTAATTTTTCTAACACATCCGCACTTCCAGAAAAACTAGACATTGCTCTATTCCCATGTTTAGCTACATTTACGCCAGCACCAGCTATTACAAAGGCAGCAGTAGTAGAAATATTAAAACTTTTCGAACCATCTCCACCAGTACCACAGGTATCCAAAACCGGCAAATCATGTACAACTTTTAATGATTTAGATCTCATCATCTTAGCCATACCAACTATTTCATCAACACTTTCATTTTTTATTCTCATTGCAGTTACAAAAGAACCAAATTCTGCATCCGTAACTGATCCTTCCATAATAAGTCTCATAGCATCAGAGGCCTGATCACTTGTTAATGATTTGCCTTGAATTAGAGATTCAATATAATTTATAAACATTTAACTCTCTCGTCTTACTAAATATTATTTAAATTAAAAATGGATTACCAAGTAAAAAATTATCTTCTACATAGTCAAAAAATTATTTAATAAATCTTTACCATTTTTTGTCATGATAGACTCAGGATGAAACTGAATTCCATAAACAGGAAATTTCTTATGTCTTACACCCATTATAATACCATTATCTGTCCATGCAGTGACTTCAAGCTCATCTGGAACTGAATCAGGGAAAATAGCTAATGAATGGTAACGAATAGCTTCAAAAGGATTAGGTAAGTTTTTAAATAATCCCTTACCATTATGATGAATCAAAGATGTCTTACCATGCATGATTTCACCTGCTTCACCCACTAGCCCCCCATAAACAACTCCTACACATTGGTGTCCTAAGCAAACTCCTAAAGTAGGAATCTTATTGCTAAAAATCTCAATAACCTCTTTAGATATCCCAGATTTATCTGGGGTACACGGCCCTGGAGAAACAACTATTTTTTCTGGGCTCCATTTTTCAACATCTTCAATAGTAAACTTATCATTTCTTACAACTTTTACTTCAGCACCTAATTCACTCATATATTGATACAAATTATATGTAAAACTGTCATAATTATCTATTAATAAAATCATTTGTTATTCCAAATATTTTTTCTCAGCCTGATCTATAGACTTTAATAATGCATTTGCTTTGTGTAAAGTCTCTTTATATTCTAACTCCGGTTCGCTATCAAAAACCACTCCTCCTCCTGATTGTGCATAAGCAATACCGTTTTTAATCACTAGAGTACGAATTGCTATAGCTGTATCCATATTACCTGAAAAATCAAAATGTCCTATAGCTCCCCCATATGGCCCTCTACGTTCATTCTCCATTTCAGAAATAATTTCCATTGCTCTAATCTTAGGTGCCCCTGAAAGTGTACCAGCAGGAAAACAAGATCTAAAAGCATCATAATTATTAAAATCTGAACTCAATTCACCTTCTACATTAGAAACTATATGCATCACATGAGAATATCTTTCTATACCCATAAAATTCGTTACATTTACAGTTCCTGGCTTACAAACTCTACCTAAATCATTTCGACCTAAATCAACAAGCATAATATGTTCAGCTATTTCCTTAGGATCAGATAATAGCTCTTTTTCCATTTTTTTGTCTTCTAAATCATTTCCTCCTCTAGGTCTAGTACCTGCAATAGGATGAGTTGAAACAATTCCATCTTGAACTTTAGTTAACATTTCAGGTGAGGCACCAGCTATTTGAAAATCCCCAAAATTCAAAAAATACATATATGGTGAAGGGTTAATTTCTCTCAATGATTTATAAATTTCAATAGGCGGAACATTGATTTTTCGTTGTAATCTCTGTGAAGGAACAACTTGTATAACATCCCCTTCAAATATATATTTTTTAATACTTCTGACAATGTCCATATAAGTATCAATATCAATATTTGAAACTACCTCAGATTTATCATAATTACTTTTATTTAAAGAAAAATCATTTGTTACGCTGGATTTCAATTTGTCAATAATATTGTTTATTTTACCAACTGAATGCTTATATGAATTTTCAATATCTCCAGTCAAATCTATATGAGTAATAATCTTAATTTTGTTTTTTATATGATCAAATTCTAAAAAAGTCTTAGTTAACATAAAAATAGATTCTGGTAACCCAATAGTATTTGGTAAAGACAAATTCAAGTTTTCAAAATAATTTACAGATTCATAAGAAAGATATCCTACAACGCCACCAGTAAATTTAAATTTTGGCATGTCAGGTAATTCAACTACTTTATATTTTGACAATGCTTCTTGTATAGGAATCAAAGGATCAATACAACCATGCTCCTCTCCCTCTCCTGTCTTAATAATTAAATCTGGTTCACAGCCAATAAAGCTATAAGTGTGATCTTTATTAATTCCTTCAGCACTTTCTAATAAAAATGAATATGGAGTAGAAGCTACTTTGTTATATACTGATAATGGAGTTTCAGTCCCAGCATCTAATTCTATAAATAAAGGAATTAAATTCCCTTTATCTTTCAATTTTAAAACTTCTTTAAGTTCAGGGTAAAACACAATCAATACCTCTTATATATTACTATCATTATTTATAATTAATTTACCCTAGTTATTCACTAAACCAATTTTACTTTTTACAATTTCCATTTTCTTCTCAGCTAACGATCTTGCTCTTTCAGCTCCATTTGACAATAGTTTATCTAAATGATCTGAATTTTCCATTAGATCCCTATAACGTTTTTGAATTGGTTTAAGCTCTTCTATAACAACTTCTGCTACCCTAATCTTTAGATCTCCATACCCTCTAGAATTAATAAAATCTAACTCTACTTCTTCTTTTGATTTCCCTGAAATAACTTTATATATACCTAATAAATTATTAACACCAGCATTATCTGGGTCATCAGAAAATTTAATTTCATTACCTGAATCTGTAACAGCTCTTTTTAATGTTCTTAAAATCTCCTCTTCACTATCAATCATTTTAATAGCATGTCCTCTAATATTTGAATAACTTTTTGACATTTTTATCAAAGGATTATCAAAACCCATAACTCTAGCACCAATTTCAGGTATAACTGGTTCAGGCAGTGCAAAAGTATCTCCATAAATATTATTAAATCTTTGACAAATATCTCTTGCCAATTCTACATGTTGCTTTTGGTCATCGCCAACAGGAACTTCTACAGCATCATACAAAAGAATATCACTTGCCATCAATACAGGATAATCTAATAAACCAGTGGAAACACTCTCTTGTGATGAAGATTTATCTTTATATTGTGTCATTCTTTCTAACCATCCAATAGGAGTAATGCAATTCAACAACCAACATAATTCTGCATGTTCTTTAACATGACTTTGTATAAATACTGAACATTTTTCAGGGTCTAAACCTGCAGCAAATAATATTGCAGCTAAGGATTTTATTTGATCATTAAGTTTTTGAGGATCTTGATAAACAGTCAAAGAATGCAAATCAACTATACAAAAAAAGTTGTCTTTCTCATCTTGTCTATTGACCCATCCTTTAATAGCTCCTAAATAATTCCCTAATTGAACATCACCTGAAGGTTGAATTCCACTAAATACTCTAGATAAAGACACTAATCTACCTTTCAAAATTTATTTCTTATTTACCTATATGATTTTAAGTATATTGACCAAATTAGTTAAAGTAAACTAACAGCTTTATCAAGAATCTTATTACCAACTTCATATTTTGACATTAACGGCAATTCTTCTGGATTAGTATTATGATCAATTAAAAATACTTTATTATTATCAGAAGAAAATCCACTGTTTTCCTTTGTAACATCATTAGCCACTATAAAATCTAAATCTTTTTCTTTCAATTTCTTAGTTGCATTATCTATCAAACTATCTGTTTCTGCAGAAAACCCAATCTTAATTAATCCCTTATTATTTATAGATTTTAAAATATCTGGAGTTTTAATCAAATCAATTTGCCAAGTATCATTTTTTGTTTTTTTTATTTTTGAGTTAACATATGAATTAGGAGTCCAATCACTCACTGCTGCTGCCATAATCAAAACATCAGAACCTATGGATTCTTTTTTTACAGCATCAAACATCTGGCTTGCATTTGATACATGTATAGTTTTTGCACCAACTATATCTTTTAATAAATTAGATGCTGAAATCAAGCTGACTTCAGCACCTCTATTAATTGCAGCTTGAGAAATAGCATATCCCATTTTTCCAGATGATCTATTAGATATATATCTTACAGGGTCAATTTCTTCCTTTGTGCCTCCAGCAGTTACAACTATTTTTTTCCCTTTAAGATCTCCGTTAGCCCCTAAAATCAAATTTAAATTACCCAGTACATTTTCTGAATCTGTAACTCGACCTAATCCTATTAAGCCTGAAGCTAATCTTCCACTATCTGGTCCAATTATTTTAACTCCTCTACTTTTCAAAATCTCAATATTATTCTGGGTAGCAGGATTATCATACATATTAGCATCCATGGCAGGAGCTAATATAATTGGAGCTTCTGTTGCTAAAATTGTAGCTGTCAGAATATCATCAGAAAACCCATGAGCAATTTTTGCAATTATATTTGCGGTTGCTGGATATACGATAATAGCCTCAGATCTTTTAGCAAGTAATACATGATCCATACTGAATTCAGAATTCGAATCAAATAAATCTATAGAAACAGGTCTATGAGTAATACTATTAAAAGTTAAAGGAGTTAAAAAATGTTTAGCAGATTCTGTCATAACAACGTCTACTTCACATTTCAATTGAGTAAGTTTACTAGCTAATTCAACAGCTTTATAAGCTGCTATACTGCCTGTAACTCCTAGTGTAATAAATTTGCCCTTTAAAAAACTCATTAACAACTCAACCTATTTAGATTTATTTATTCATATTGTATATATTTTTCAGTCCAAACAATGTTAAATCCGGCTCGACATAATCAAATATCTTTACTTCTTTATTAATTACTTGAGCCAATCCACCTGTGGCAATAACTTTAGTTTCATTTTCTAATTCTTGGCGAAACCTATTTACCATACCAATAACCATATCTGAATAGCCCAAAATTAAACCTGATTGAATTGAGTGTATTGTATTTTTACCTATAGCATTAGGTGGTCTCTTAAGCTCAACTCTTCTTAACTGAGAAGAAGTGTGATATATAGCTTCTGCTGAAGCAGAAATACCCAAAGAAATTGACCCTCCAATATATTCTGCTTTAGATGTAACTGCATCAAAAACAGTAAATGTTCCTACATCAACTATTATAACAGCAGATTTAAACATTTCATAAGCTGCAACCGAGTTTACTATACGGTCTGCTCCTACATCTCTTGGAGAATCATATAGGTTTTTTATACCAGTTTTAATACCAGGGTTTACTATTAATGGAGAATGCCTAAAATAGTTTTTAGAAATCTCTGAAAATGCTGGAGTTAATGGAGGTACCACACTGCAAATAACAATATCAGTGATATCTGAATAATTAATCTCTTTTAAAGAAAGTAAATCAGATAAAATCAATCCATATTCATCAGGCATTTTTTTTGCATCTGTTGCAATACGCCATGTGGCAACTAATTGATCATTATCAAAAACACCAAAAGTTACATTAGTATTACCAATATCCAAAGCTAATAACATATATTTTAATTATACAATTTTAATGTATTTCTCCTTATATTAATTATATCACTTCAATCAATTGGAAATATTGAATTCAAATAATAACTAACCTATTTATACATAACCTCTCAATTTAGTAGCATTAACAACTCTTTCAACTCCAATAACAAATGCAGCCTGTCTAAAAGTTATTTTATTACTATCAACCAGGGTTTTTACATCTCTATAAGCTGATTTCATAACCTGTGACAACTCAGTAAAAACAGTTTCTTCAGGCCAATGACGTTGATATAAATTTTGAGTCCATTCAAAATATGAAACAATTACTCCACCCGCATTACATAAAATATCAGGCAAAATAGTCAATCCTTTATCATTTAATATTCGGTCAGCATCAGGTGTTATTGGATGATTAGCTGCTTCTAATATAATGTCGGCTTTTATATTAGAAGCATTAGATTTGTTAATTACATTGTTTATTGCTGAAGGAATAAGCAAATCACAATCCAACTCTAAAACGTCTTGGTTTGATAAGTATTCTGAATTTGAATATTCTTTAATTGATTTATTTTTTTTAATATATTCAATAATTTCAGGGATGTTAAGACCTGACTTAGAATATATGCCTCCTGTCACATCACTTACAGCTATAATTTTAAAACCCATATCATATGCTATACGAGCTACCCATGAACCTACATTTCCAAAACCTTGCACAACTATTTCCATATTCCGTGGAGTCCAATTTCTTTCTTCTATTAAAGCTTCAACAATATTCATGACTCCTCTACCAGTTGCAGAATCCCGACCAACAGATCCTCCTAACTCAACAGGTTTCCCCGTAACAATTCCTGGGGTGTAACCATTTACTTGCCCATAAGCATCCATCATCCAAGCCATAGTCTGAGAATTAGTTCCTAAATCTGGTGCAGGAATATCTCGATTCACACCTATTAAATGCTCTATACCTAAAATATAACGTCTTGTGATTCTATTTAACTCATTAATACTCAATAAATTAGGATCACATTGAACTCCCCCTTTTGCACCTCCAAAAGGAATATTCACTAAAGATGTCTTCCAAGTCATAAGTGACGCTAATGCTCTTACTTCATATTGATCAGCATCAGGATGATATCGTACACCTCCTTTATAGGGACCACGAGTAGCATTATGCTGTATTCTGTAACCATTAAAAACTTTTACTGAATCATCATCCATTCTCACTGGTATAGCAATTTGTAATTCTCTCCAAGGACGCTTTAAAATATCTCTTAATCCTTCTTCTAGGTCTAAATGATTAGCAGCAAAATCAAAATACTGGTTTACACTATCTGATGTATTCATTGTATCTCCTAAAAGTTAAAATATAATTAATGACACTTATGCTTAACTATGATAAAATTATATTATGAAAAGATTTAAAGACGACTTATTTCATTTGTGTAGCAGTTTGCCATAGTTGGGCAAATATTTAGTTTATTTTACTTAATTGCGCCTGTTTGTAAACACTAACAGGCGCAATTATTTTTATATATTAATTGTTTTGGAGGTTATTTTGAATAAAACCACACAAATTCTTTCTCCATATCAAGTAAAGAGGTATAGCAGGCATATAATAATGCCTCAAGTTGGAAGTGTTGGGCAAAGAAAATTAATTGATTCAAAAGTTTTAATGGTAGGTGCAGGAGGGCTTGGGTCTCCTATATTAATTTATCTAACATTAGCTGGAGTAGGTACACTTGGTATTGTGGATTTTGATGTAGTCGATGTTACTAATTTACAAAGACAAATACTTCATTATGATTCAGATATAGGGAAACCAAAAGTTGATTCAGCTAAAGAAACATTAAAAGCATATAATCCTGAAGTGAACATAATTACTCATGAACAACCATTAAACTCAGATAATGCTATGGAAATAATTAAAAATTATGACATAGTAATAAATGGAGCAGATAATTTTCCAGCTCGTTACTTAGTTAATGATGCGTGCTATTTTAACAATAAGCCGTTAGTTGATGGAAGTATATTATTATTTGATGGGACAGCTACAGTATACATCCCAGGATCAGGGTGTTATAGATGCTTATTCCCTGAACCTCCACCTCCTGGTGAAGTCCCAAGTTGTGCTGAAGCAGGTGTCCTAGGAATGCTTCCTGGGTTAATTGGTAGTATTCAATCTATTGAAACTGCAAAATTAATATTGAATACAGGTAAATCTTTAAAGAGCAGATTACTACTAGTAGATGCATTGGAAATGGATTTTCGTGAAGTTAAAGTAAGAAAAAGACCTGAATGCCCTCTTTGCGGAGATAATCCTTCAGTTACCAAATTAATTGATTATGAAGTATTCTGTGGAATGCCTTCAAATTAAAATAATAAATTTATATATAATTACCTCTATCAATTAATTCTCCATTTTGATATATATCCACTATATTCCATAAATCATCTATATTTTTAGAAGGGTCTCCTTCAACTACTAATATATCTGCATTTTTCCCTACTTCGAGTGTTCCAACTTGATCATCTACACAACATGATTGAGCAGACAAGCTAGTAGCAGACAATATAGCTTCCATTGGTGACATCCCGATTGATATATGAGAATTAATGTCAGCTTGAAATCTTCCCATTTTATAGTTTGCCCATGCTGAATCTGAACCACATACAATTTTAACTCCAGCATCCCACATTTTTGATACTTCTTCGATCCGTTCTTCATGATTTTGTTTTGTAATATTTAATTCATCAATTTCTTCTAATGTTAAATTTTCATTTTGAGACTTCTCTTCCAATTGCCAAATTCTTTCTCTTGATTGATGTATAGTAGGATTAAGAAAAACCCCTTTTTCAACTATTCTCTCGGTAATATCAGCTCTGTAACTTCTATCACCATCTGGCTCATTGTAAACTCCATGAATTATAGTATCTATACCAGCATCTAATGCATTGATCATAGACTGTGAATTTGTACAATGCGCTGCAGTATGTTTACCGAACTTATGTGCCTCATCTACTATTGCACTCATTTCTTCTAAGTTAAACGAAGGTCTTAAAGGAATCGAAGTTCCTGTACTACCTCCAGAAGCAGTAATTTTAATAAAATCTACTCCCTCTTTAACTAATTGTCTAACATGAGCTCTGCATTCATTAGGGCCTGTAGCTTGAATACCAAACCACCATAAATGTCCTCCTATAATAGCCATAGGCCTCCCAGCTAGAACTAATTTAGGCCCTACCGTTATACCCATTTCAATTGCTTCTCTTAATCTTAATGTAGTAGAATTTTTAGCACCACAATCTCTTACAGTAGTAACACCTGAAAACAAATGTGTCCTAGCGTTTTTCGCAGATTGTAAAGTTAAAACTTCGTCAGGTAACAAATTTAATTGATCTCCTTTTCTACCATCTCCTATTCCATTCAAATGCACATGACAATCCACCAATCCCGGTAGGACTGTCTTATTTTCATAAACAATCTCTTCAACCTTAGCACCTTCAGGAGGAATAACATCTTCCTCTCTTCCAATTGCAATTATTTGTTCTCCATCTAATAAAATTGCTCCTCTTTCTAATACCTCTCCCCCTTTTGCATCAATAATCCTCTCACCTTTTATCAATTTAAAACCATTTGTGTTTTGCATTATCTCACCTCAAATAATTAGAATTTATTAATAAGTTAATTTAATGAAGGCCTTCTTTGTCTAATAGATTTTAAAGATTTTTCTGATCCTCTATTAACAAGCATTCCTCCTAGAAAAACATCTTTTACATCCCATAAATTATTTATGTCATCCAAAGGATTTTTATTTAATACCAATAAGTCAGCTTCTTTTCCAGATTCTAAAGTACCTACAATATCATATACTCCTAAGGATTTAGCAGCCTCTTTGGTAACCGAAAGTAATGAATCCATATTTGATAAGCCTGCTATATTTAAACATTCAGTTTCATAAACTGTATTCCCAGATTGATAACTACTCCAAGATGAATCTGAACCAGTTATTAATTTCAATCCGTTATCAATCATTTTTGTACAATTTTTTAAATGTATTTCAAAGTCTCTTTGCCTGCTATCCAGTAAAGTCTCTTCATGATCTGTTAACCCTATTTCCTCTTTTTTATGTAATAAGCGCCAAATAGTTGATCTAACCACATGCAAAGTAGGATTTATATAAATACCTTTTTGAAATAAATCATCAACTACTTCAGGGCGATATTTATTAGATCCATCTGGTTCCTTAAACATACAATGAATAATCATATCAACATCTGCTTGTATCGAATTAACTATACCCTGAGAAGACACACAATGAGTAGCTGTTAATTTACCAAATTTTTGTGCCTCTTCAGTTATGGCAATTAATTCATCCATATTAAATGAATGTCTATACGGAAATGAAGTCTGAGTACTCCCTCCTGTGGCACTAATTTTTATATAGTCTGCACCTAATTTAATTAAATTTCTTGTTTCAGCTTTAACTTCATCAATCCCAGTAACTTCAGAGCCAAAATATCCCATATGCCCTCCTATAATAGATAAAGGCCTACCACATATTAACATTCTGGGAGTTAAAAGAAGTTTATCATCAGATGCTTTTTTCAGATTAATTAAGGTAAAATTTTTTGGACCATTTTCTCTAATTGTAGTAACTCCAGAAAATAAACTAGCACGAAGATTCCTAACAGACTGCAAAGTTAATATTTCGTCAGCCAAAAGGTTTAATTCTTCACCTAATCTTCCATCTCCAAATCCATTATTGTGCGTATGACAATCAATCATTCCAGGCATTATAGTGTAATTTGAATAATCGTATAGTTCTACTTTTGCACCTTCTGGGGGTACAACTTCAGATTCCTTTCCTATTGATTTTATTTTTGACCCATCTAATAATATCGCTCCATCCTTGATAGGTCTTTTTCCTGTTCCATCAATTAAATCACTACATTTAATTAATTTAAAAACATTTTTGTAACCCATAGTTAAAATCCTCATAATTATTTTAATTGAATATTATAACTATAAAGAACGAGTATCAATAGAAATATTTAGAATATAAAACAGAATTTATAAAATAAAGAAGATAAATTACTAATACTAAGAATTTTTAAAAGTTTGAATAATATCTTTTTGTTTAGAAGATAGACTATCTGGAAAAATTGGATTTAATGTAACATATAAATCCCCACATGCCTCAGAAGAAATTCGCTTAGGCATACCCTCTCCTAACAATTTAATTTTTTGCCTGTTTTTACTACCAGCAGGTATTTTTAAACTAATTTTATTAAGAAGTGTTTGTACTTCTGTTTCGCCCCCTATAATTAAATCTTCAAAAGGAACAAAAATATCCATATATAAATTAATACCTTTCCGTACAAACTTGTCATGATTTAAGATATTAATTCTAATAAGTAATTCTGATGATTGTTCTGGATAAATTTTAATAATTGATCCAGTATCAACTCCTTTAGGTATTTTAACTTCAAACTTTCTGATTTTTGAATCTATATTTAAATTCAATATTCTTTTTGTGCCTAATTTAGCTTCTAATAATGTTATGCTCATTGATATTTCGCTGCTAGCTATATTAGATTTAGCATTTCCTTCATTCCATAAAGAACCAAAATTATTATTAATATTAGTATTATGAAATGTTTTATATTTGTTAAAATCAAAGCTAGTATAAATCTTAGTATTTACTCGAGCATTCTTATCATTTTTATTGCTTTTTACAACTTTTTTCCAATTATTTCCATATAAATCATATATTTTTCTAGAATTTGGATTAGATAATACTTCAGAAGCTTCATTAATTTCTTTAAATTTTTTTTCTGCATAAGTATCGTTAGGATTTAAGTCAGGATGATGCCTTCTTGCCAGACGTCTATAAGCTTCTTTAATTTTTTCTTGAGTAGCGTTTCTTCCAACACCTAATAAATTGTAATAATTCATAAATGCACTCCATTTAGATAAATATATTATATCACTAAATATTGGAAAAGTATTAGATAAATATAAATTTTATCCGGAATTATATAATAAAATTTATATTGACAGATGTTCCTTGCTTAAAACTATAATGTTCTAATTTAAATTGATAACCTTAACCTATAAAGGATTAAATTCTATGGATTACAAAATACTATTTATTGATAATCATGAAATATATTCATCTAGTGGGTTAACGAGAATTATCCACCCAGGTACAAAACTTGATTATCCTATTTTAAAAGCTGATAAACCCTGGGAATCAATAAACCAAATGGGCGGCACAGTAAGAAAAGAAGGTGAACTTTATAGAATGTGGTACGACAGCTGGGTAGTAAACGATAAACATAACGCATATTCGAGTCTATATGCTGAAAGTAATGATGGAATAACTTGGTATAAACCAAACCTAAACATGTATAAAGATTTCAATGGAAACCTAAATAACAATATCTATTTAAATCGAATTTCTTTAAGAAGTAATACATTATCCCCCCCCCAAAATGTTGAACAAGACCATAATAAAAATATCCTATATACTCCACATTTAGGTAAAGAAAAAAATTATACTATGGTTGCATACGATTATGCTTACACTGATTATGGGGCATATGATGGTTATTATTTAGCTTACTCAAAAGATGGTATCTCGTGGCAAGACGGTCCTCAATATCCTGTAATACCTGGACACGCAGATGTAGGATGGTTCATGTATGATGATACAGATACAATATTCAGAGGTATAGTTAAATCATATTTAAATATACGAGGATATAGCAGAAGGTCTGTTCTATGGACAGAAAGCAAAGATGCTTTAGAATGGACATTACCAAAACCTGCAATTATCCCAGACCAAATTGATGATTCGTGGGCTGAAGGAAACCCAGAAAGGTTTAGTCAGTTTTATGGGATGCCTATATTTAGATATAATTCAATTATTTTGGGATTTGTAGAAGATTTCAGAACAACTGACGGACATAGATCTAGAGATGGATTTACTTATCCACAACTTGTTTCAAGTCGTGATGGAAGAAAATGGGAAAGGGTAGGTGATAGGTCTCCCATAATTGAACTTGGACAAGCAGGTCATTGGGACTGGGGCAGTATAACCATAGGAAATTCTATAATTATAGAAAAAGAAGAAATAAAAGCTTATTATACCGGAAGAAATGACACACATGCTCATACTACAATTAATAATGAACCAGTGAAAGGGGCAATAGGTGTTGCAAAATGGCCAATTGATAGATTCGTTGGACTAAAAAGTCAAGAATTTGGCTTTTTAGAACTTAATGAATTAATTCCAAAAAATAGACTTCACATAAATGCTAATGCTAATAAGGGATATATTCAAATTGGTTTATATAATCAAGAAAAAGAAATAGAAGGATTTGGGATAGAAGATTGTTTAAAAATAACCTCTGATTCTTTGGATCATATAATTAAATGGAATACCGCCTTAACACCTCCTAAAATCCCGTTAAAGATTAAAATAAGTGTATACAATGCTGAAATTTTTTCTTTGTGGTGGAGTTAATTTTATATAAAAAATCCAATTTCAATTCTTTATCGTCAATAATAAATTCTTGCTGATATAATAAATAAGAGGTGAAAAAATAATGAGTATATATACAAAATCAGGAGATCAAGGAAAAACAACCCTTTTATTTGGTGGAGAGATTTCTAAATCTGACATTAGATGTGAAGCTTATGGAACTATTGACCAAGCAGTATCTGTAATGGGTATAGCTAAATCTAATACTACAGATAAAGAAATAAAAAATATCATTAGCCAAATTCAAAAAGACCTATTTATTGTAGCTGCAGAGTTAGCTACAGATAAAGCAAATTATAACAAATTAAAAAAAAATTATGATATAGTAACTGAACAAATGGTAATAAAAATCGAAAAATATATAGACTCATTATTGGAAAAATTTACATTGCCAAATGATTTTATTTTACCTGGTACTTCAACAATTTCTGCAACAATTGATTTTAGTAGAACTATAATTAGAACAAGTGAACGTAGAGTAGTTGAAATAAAAGAATCAGGTAACCTTATAAACCCTCAAATACTTATATTTTTAAACCGTATTTCTGATCTACTTTTTGTTTTAGGAAGATATCATGACAGAAACCAAAATTTTGAATTAGCAACTAAGTGAAAATTTGAACAAACCTAAAATAACAATAATAGATTATCAAGCAAGCAACTTAAGAAGCGTTCAAAAAGCGCTTGAAGCAAATGGCGCAACAACTCAAATATCAGATAATCCTAAGACAATTTCCCAATCAGACGCAATTGTATTTCCTGGACAAGGGGCAATTGATCCTTCAATGAAAAAATTAAACGAAAAAAATTTAATTGAATCGATAAAATTATATATATCAAACGACAAACCATTTTTAGGAATTTGTTTAGGACTACAATTACTTTTTGAATTTTCAGACGAAGGAAAAGAAAATTGTCTAGGAATACTTAAAGGGAATAGTAAATTGTTTCCTCCAGATGTTAAAACCCCTCATATTGGATGGAACCAGGTTGAAATTCATATAAGTAACCCTTTATTTAATGGTATTAAATCAAATTCATATTTCTATTTTGTACATAGTTATTATGCTTTACCAAAAGACAATAAAATAATCTCAAGTAAAACTGACTATGGAGTAGAATTTTGTAGTTCAATAATAAATAAAAATTTAATGGGTGTTCAATTTCACCCAGAAAAAAGTGGTCCAAATGGTTTAAAAGTTTATAATAATTTTATTAAATTTATAAAAGATGGAAGAATGTGATTCTTATGCTTATAATTCCTGCAATAGATATACTTAATGGCAAATGTGTCAGATTATTTCAAGGAGATTACAACAAAAAAACTATTTATAATGACAATCCTTTAGAGGTTGCTAATAAATGGGTGTCTTACGGAATAAAACGACTACACATAATCGATTTAGACGGAGCAAAATCAGGTTTTCCAAAAAATATAGATCTAATTTCAAAAATAATTAAAACTTACGATATACCAATCCAAATAGGTGGAGGTATTAGATCAATAGAAACTGCTAAAAGTTTAATCAATACAGGAGTTAAAAAAATAATTTTAAGTACAAACGCTATAAATAATCCTGAAATGATAAAAAATTTGTGTAAAGAAATTGGCAAAGAATATGTTGTTATAAGCATAGATGCAGTTAAAGGATTTGTATCAATTAATGGCTGGACTCAAAAAACTAAGATTCATGCTATAGACTTAATTAATGAAATGAATGAAATTGGAATAAACCAATTCATATATACAGACATTGATAAAGATGGGACACTAGATGGACCAAATTATAAGCATATAAAAGAATTAATAAACCCAAAATACTCTATTATTGCTGCTGGAGGAATTACCAATATCGAACATTTAAAAAATCTAAAAGACATAGGTGTATATGGGTCAATCATAGGTAAAGCAATATATACTGGCAATATTAAACTAAATGAAGCTTTAAATATATAAAGTAAAGAAGTCAAATTGCAATGTTAACTAAAAGAATAATTCCATGCTTAGACATTAATGCAGGTAGAGTAGTTAAAGGAGTAAATTTTCTCAATTTACAAGATGCAGGCAACCCTACAGAACTTGCTGAGTATTATGACAATGAAGGAGCAGATGAACTAGTATTTTTAGATATAACTGCAAGCTCTGAAAAAAGGTCCATAATAATAGATGTTGTAAAAAGTGTTTCGGAAAAATTATTTATACCTTTAACTGTAGGAGGAGGGATAAATAAATTGTCTGACATACGATTAATGCTACAAGCCGGTGCTGATAAAGTATCAATAAATACGTCTGCAGTTATAAATCCAAGATTAATTTCTGATGCTTCAGAATTCTTTGGATCCCAATGTATAGTTGTAGCAATAGATGTAAAAACAATCAAAGATCAAATATTAACAAATCAAGTAACCACAGATATAAATATTGACATTAATTCTAATTGGGAAGTATATACACATGGAGGTAGAAATAAAACCGGTATAGACGCAATAAAATGGGCAAAAGAAGCTGCAAGCTTAGGGGCAGGAGAATTACTCGTAACCAGTATGGATACTGATGGAAAAAAAGAAGGGTATGATTTAGATTTGATAAAAACAATAACAGACAATGTAAATATACCAGTAATAGCTAGTGGAGGCGCAGGTCAATTAAATCATTTGTCAGATGTTTTACAATATGCCAATGCAGATGCAGTACTAGCAGCAAGTATTTTCCATTATAAACAATTTACTATTAATGAAGTAAAAAACTACTTGTCTAAACTTAAAATACCTATCAGACTTAATTAACCTTAGGAGAAAGTAAATGACAACATTTAAACTAGATAAACAAGGTTTAATTCCTGCAATTATTAAAAACAACTATAATGGTGATATTATAATGCTAGGATATATGAACCCTGATTCTATCAACAAGACAATCGAAACTAAACAAGTCTGGTTTTACAGTAGATCAAGATCATCAATGTGGCATAAAGGAGCAACGTCTGGAAATTATTTTAATGTGATATCAATTTACATTGATTGTGATTATGATGCTATACAAATAACAGTAGAACCGACTGGACCAGGATGTCACACCGGCAATGATACTTGCTTTTTTAATAAAATAGAAAAACAATTCATATTTGAACCGGCCAAAACTGATGTAAAAATTTTAGAAAAGCTCTATCAAATAATAAAAGACCGTAAAAACTCGAATTCAAATAAAAGCTATACAGTTAACCTATTTAAAAATGGACCAAAAAAAATCAGCCAAAAAGTAGTTGAAGAAGCTGGAGAAACAGCTATAGCTGCAGTGTCACAAGATAAAAAAGAATTTATAAATGAGAGTGCAGACCTAATATATCACCTTCTCGTATTAACAGCTGCTTTAGATGTAGACCCTAGTCAAATATGGGCCGAACTAGAAAAGAGAAGTAAATAATTATAAACCACTTATTTGATTATCTAATTCAATAGTTTTATTAATGGCAACTAGAGCAATTTCAAGCTGTTTATCATCGGGTTCTCTCGTAGTTAAAGATTGCAACGCCAAGCTAGGTCCTACTATAAATTTCAGAAAAAAGTTATTTGAAAATTTATTGTTAAACCTAATTATTTCATAGCTAATTGAGGCTATAATTGGAACAAAAATTATTCTAGAAAGCAATAACCACCAAAATGGTTCCCTACCCAAAAATACAAAAATAAAAACAGAAACAACAGCAACAACTAATATAAAAGCTGTACCACATCTTGGATGAGCAGTAGAGTATTTTTTTAAATTTAATATGTTTAATTCATCATTGTTTTCTCGAGCATGAACCGCCATATGTTCGGCCCCATGATACATAAAAACACGCTTAATATCATTCATTCTACCAATCAAAAACAAGTATGCGACTAAAATAAATACTCTTATCAAACCCTCAATTAAGTTAACTATCAAGTGAGACTTAATAAAACTCTCTAACCAATTACTAATAAAGACTGGAGTTAGGAAAAATAGTACTATTGAAAAAAGTAATGAGATAGTTATCATTACTCCAAGTGTAAATTTACCTAACTCTTCTTCTTCTGCTTCAGCAGCGACATTAGCAGAATATGCTAACGAACGCATTCCTAATATTAAAATTTCGATTAATACTAAGAAACCTCTTATAAAAGGTATATTCCTAAGTTTACCAGTGAATAAAGAATATAAAGGTTCAGATCTGATTGCTATTGTAGTATCAGGACGTCTAACTGCTACCGACACATGTTTTTTTCCACGTATCATTACACCTTCTATAACAGCTTGACCGCCATAAGTATGATGATCTTTCATATAATATAAAAACCAAAAAATTAAATTAAAATAATTATTTTAATTTTCTAAATTAAAACGCCTGCGAATCCTATCAACTCGACCTTCAGTATCTACGATACGTTGTTCACCAGTAAAAAAGGGATGGCAATTATTACATATTTCGACACTTAATTCAGGTTTTGTTGAACCAGTAACAAACTTATGACCACAGGAACATTTCACAACAGTTTGAGAATAATATTTAGGATGTATGTCATTTTTCATGTAAATAATCTTTTTATACTTTAGCAGGGATAATAGCAACAGACTTACGAGTAGATGTTAATGGAGAAAATTTCACATTACCATCTATCATAGCAAATAAAGTATGATCTTTTCCTAAACCAACATTAACTCCGGGATGAATTTTAGTACCTCTTTGACGTACAATAATTGAGCCAGCTCTAACAAATTCCGTGTCAAAACGTTTAACGCCTAACCTTTTTGAATTACTATCTCGCCCGTTTCGAGTACTTCCTCCTCCCTTTTTATGAGCCATTTGCAACACTCCTTTTTGTGGTTTTAGGTTTGTCAATTAATATATCTTTGATATTAATTTCAGTAAATTCTTGACGGTGCCCGTTTTTCTTCCTATATCGAATTTTATTTTTATATTTAAATACGATTATTTTTTTGTCTCTACCATTTCTAACAATTTCGGCTTTAACTTTAGCACCTTTAACAGTAGGTGTTCCAATAGAAGATTTTCCGTCCTCAGATATAAATAAAACGTCTGAGAATTCAATTACATCTCCAATATCTCCATCAATAGATTCGATATTAAAAGATTGGCCAGTCTTGACCATATATTGTTTTCCACCAGTAGAAATTATTGCATGATTTTCCAAGGATATTACCCTATCACTTTATGATAATTATAAATATATTTTTTATATAAAAAACAAATACAATAAAGAAATTCCAGAACAATTATTAGCACATAGTTACTAAGTTCTAAAATTTCTTTATTGAACTATTTCTGTAGACTAATAAAAATTTAAATTAAGATTTGCCTATTCTAAATAATTTACAACCACAAGTTCCACAATCACCTTTTGTAGCAGGTCTGCCGTTTTTTAAAGTAACCGCAGTAGGATTGGATATTTCTTTTTTAGTTCTGCATTTAAAACAATAAGCTTGCATTACCATCACTCCTAATCAATATTTTTATATATTAAGCTATTATATATTGCTTAGTATACAATCATATCTGTTTTACATGATTTGGTCAATGGTTATTTATCACATTAAAACCTAAATTAAAATTTTTATACGATTTCCAACTATTTATATTTTTATCAAATATAATCATACCTAGAAAAATCCCTTCTAAATTATAAACTCTACATTTACTTTTATCAGGAACATTAATATTATATAAATCCTTTGGCAAGATAGCTCCATTATGAATTAATTTTTCAATTTTTTTATCAACATTTATTTTAGGCAGATAATCTAAAACATTATCAATCTTATGTAATAAATCTGACCAATTACCCTCTTCAACTCTTTTTTTAAAACTTTCTAAATCTATAGATGATTCGATGTGAAATATCCCGTTACTTATTCTAGACAATTCATTAATATGCGCTCCGCAACCCAATAGTTCTCCAAAATCATTAGCAAATGACCTAACATAAAACCCTTTACCGCATTCAATGTCTACAGTTAAAAAAGGATGCTCCCATTTCAATATTCGTATAGAAAAAACATTAACTTTTCGAGGTTTTAAATTTAAATTAATCCCTTTACGAGCCAATTTATATAGTCGCTCTCCTTTTATTTTTAAAGCACTATACATTGGAGGTACTTGATCAATTTCACCTATAAATCTTGATAAACCTTTATTAATTTTCTTATTATCAATATTATTTATATTTCTAGTATTTGTAATTTCTCCTTCTAAATCATAGGTATTTGTAGATATACCTAAATGTATACGAACGCGATAAGTTTTTCGAGTATTTAAAATATCTTCCATAACTCTTGTAGCTTGACCTAAACAAATGGGTAAAACTCCGCTCGCTAAAGGATCTAAGGTTCCAGCATGGCCTACTTTTTTTACTTTAGTAAAACGTTTAACAATACGAACAACATTCATAGATGAAGTATTAATAGGTTTATTTATATTTAAAATACCCGTAAAAGTATAAAATTTAGATTCCATTTTCATCTAACGGTTTAGGTAAATTATCAATAATATTTAAAATCCTAGATTTATCTTCTGTTGAATCATCTAGATAAAATACTAATTTAGGTATATTTTTTATTGCTAAATTTTTCAATAGTAGATTTTTTATATATCCAGAAGCAGAGTTTAAAGCTTTAATAGTTTTATTTTTATTATTGCTATCTTCTAAAACACTTATATAAACTTTAGAAAGACTTAAATCTTTTGAAGTTCTAACTTCATGGACACTAATAAAAGAAGAAATCCTTGGATCCTTAATATCATCAATTATAATCTTACCTATCTCTCGAAGTAATAGAGAATTTATACGATCCATACGATAATTCATATACTAACCAAAACACATTACTATTCAACTACAACTGTATTGTGTGCTTCTATAACATCACCTTCAATATAATCATTAAAACCATTAACAGTCAAACCACCCTCAAAACCAGTTTTAACTTCCTTCACATCATCTTTAAGATGCTTTAAGGTATGAATATCGCCTTCAAATAATTTTTTCTGATCTCTAAAAATATGAACTATAGATTCATTAGTTATTTTACCATCATTAACATAAAATCCGGCAACAGAAGTTCCTTTACCAATATCAAATACTGCCCTAACTGTTGCATGACCTTCAATTACATCTTCATAAACAGGATCAGCTAATCCTTTCATTATATTAGTAATGTCGTCTAATAATTGATAAATAATATTATATGATTTTAACTTAACATTCGATTGAGTAGCTAAAGTTAATGCACCTGGTTCTAAAGGCGTATTAAATCCAAGAATCATAGCATCAGAAGCAGCAGCTAAAAGCACATCACTTTCAGAAATTCCACCACTAGCCGAATGAATAATTGTCACTCTTGTATCTTCTGTGTTTAAACCTTCAAGAGAAGAGCGAACTGGTTCTAAACTTCCTTGAACATCTGTTTTAATTATTAAATTAATAGACCTAATATCACTACTTTCTATTCCCGAATGAATTTCAGAAAGCTTATAAGAATCATCCTCATTATCATTTTCTTTGATAATTTGCTCCATTATTTTTTCATCATTAGTGGCATAAATCGAATCACCAGCATTCGGCAATGCACTTAAACCAAGAATTTCTACAGGAGTAGATGGAAATGCCTCTAATATAGATTTACCAGAATCATCAAACATTGCTCTCAATTTATTCTTTTTTGTTCCTACAACTAAATGATCTCCAATTTGAAAAACACCATTTTCAACAATAACACTAGCTAAAATACCTTTTCTTTTATCAGTTTTAGCTTCTAAAACAATTCCTTTAGAACCAATTAAAGCTTTAGTTTTTAAATCTGAAATCTCCGCAACTACTAAGATATTCTCTAGCAATTCGTTTATTCCATCTCCATTCAATGCAGAAATGCCTACACAAATTATATCGCCACCCCATTCTTCAATTAATAAATCATTTTCAGACAGTTGCCTTTTAACTTTTTCTTGATCAGCAGCAGCATGATCTATTTTATTAATAGCAACTATTATGGGAACATTGGAAGATTTAGCATGGGCAATAGCTTCTAATGTTTGAGGCATTATACCGTCATCAGCAGCAATAACTATAATAATTATATCTGTTAAATGAGCTCCTCTAGCCCTCATAGAAGAAAAAGCCTGATGGCCTGGAGTGTCTAAAAAGGTAATTTTACTACCATTATACTCAACTTGATACGCGCCTATATGTTGAGTAATATTCCCAGCTTCTCCAGCAACAACATTGCTGTTTCTTATATTATCCAAAAGAGTAGTTTTACCATGGTCAACATGTCCTAATATAGTAACAATAGGGGGACGAATCTCACCTTTTTCGTCATCAGAACCTTCAGACAAAACTTCAGATTTAAGGTTCATCGAATCTCTTTTATCAGCTAGATCTAGACTATAACCGAAAATTTTTGCAACTGGCAACGCAACATCAAATTCTATCACATCGTTTATTGCTAACATATAACCGTTACGCATGAATTCTTTTATCAATTCAACTGCATTTACATTCATTAAATTAGCAAGATCAGACAAAGTAATTTCAGATGGGATTTCTAAAATACCCTCTGAGTTTTGAGAAACTTCCTCTTCTGAAATATCAGAAATATTAGAATCTTTAACCATAATACCCCGTCCAACTATACAGATTTTTATAAAAATTTAAATCATATTACATTGTTCACTTCTAATAATAATTTGTTCCAATTAATATCATTTATACTAATCTTTAAAGCATAACATAACTTTTTCTTAATAACATTTTGCAAATAACACTTGTTTTCTTTACATATATATGCACCTCTACCTTGCATATCCATATTTAAGTCTAACAAAATTGATTCGTTTTGCCTAACAAATCTAATTAAAGTATATTTGTTAGTTTTTACCCTACATACTATACAGGACCTATTATATTTCGCTACATCATACAATAAATAAACTTATCTTCTCTTTCCGCTTTTTGTCTTCCTTTTACCTTTATTATCTTTTCTATCATCAGATTTTGCCCCACGCCTAGCCATCAAACCACCTTTAAGACCTTCTATATCTTCAGCAAATCTGATTTTACCAGAATCTTTAGGTCCTCCAGCCGCTTTAACTGACCAAATATCTTCAGACAAATCTCTTATTGAAGTAAGATTATCTTCTTCTTTACCTTCCGATTCAATATCAGCAATAGGCTCTTGAATTTCTAAATCTCCAATTGCATCTTTATTTATTCCAGTCTCTTGTTTTTCTTTAACTGGAGCAGTTTCTGGCAAACTATCCGTTTTCTCTTTAACGTCAGTAGTATTACTAGACTGTTCTTTATTTTCAACCTCAACCTCAGGTGTTTCAAAAGTATCAACAGATTTATCCAAAACTCCAGAAGATTCTTTATCAGGAGATGCTACATTTTCTGTAGTAGTAATTTCAACATTTTCTGGAACCTCAATTTCTGAAGGAATATCCTCTTGACTAGTTCCAGATTGACCTTCTACTTTATCAGGACTAGAAACAGAATTTAACTTGTTATATTCATCTATACAAGCTAATAACTCTTGATATGATTTCAGGCCAAAGCCTTTAATTTCAGTCAAAGAAGATTGAGACATTAAGGAAACTTCACTTAAAGTTTTTATGCCTTCATTATTTAATAAATTCAATGTCCTAGTAGTCAAACCAATATCACTTAAAGAAGCATCAGAAGAAATTATTATTGGAGCTCCTAATTCAGGATCAACATCTAACTCACTACGTATATCTAAATTCCATGCAGTCAACTTAGCAGCTAACCTAACATTTTGTCCTTCTTTACCTATAGCTAAAGAAAGTTGCCTTTCAGGAACTGTAACTACTGCAGTTTTCAATTCTTCATTCATAAAAACATTGACTACTTGAGCCGGATTTAAAGCATTTGTAATCAATGTCAAAGGATCTTTGCTCCATTCTATTACATCGATTTTTTCACCTTGCAATTCGTTAACAATATTTTGTATTCGTACGCCTCTTAAACCAACACAAGAACCTACAGGGTCTACTCTATCTTGAACAGCTCTAACTGCTATTTTAGTACGATACCCTGGCTCTCTTGAAATAGATTCAATTTCAACAGCACCATTAGCTATTTCAGGAACTTCAATTTCAAACAACCTTTTTATCAATCTAGTATCAACTCTAGACACTACCAAGTCTGGACCTGTAGACAATGTATTTACAGCACTTAAAATTACTCTAAGTTTTAATCCAACTCTATAACGATCAGTAAATACTTGTTCAGATATAGGCAATACTGCTTCAGCCTTACCTAAATCTACAACTACCTGCTTAGGTTCAACTCTTTGTATAGAAACTGAAAAAAGCTCCCCTTCTCTCTGTGAATATTCATTAAATATAAGCTCTCTTTCAGCTTCTCTTAATCGCTGCATAACAACTTGCTTTGCAGTTTGAGCAGCAATTCTACCTGCCATATTAGGTAGTCTTTCTGTTGCTACTGAATCATTAATTGAAACCCCTGGCTGAATAGTATTAGCTTCATCTAATGATATCTCCATAGCTGCATCTTCAACTGATTCAACTACGGTTTTAACTAAATAAACAGATATTTCACCACTTCCAGGGTCAAGTTTAACTGAAACATTTTGGCCTGTCGCCATCATATCTTTTCTATAAGCAGAAACCAAACCTGCTTCAATAGCTGATAAGACAGCCTCCCTTGGCAAATTCCTCTCAGCTGCCAATTGTGTCAAAGCGACTAGAAAATCACTCTTCATTCCCTCCCAACCTCCTATTTCAAAATATTTTTTATATAAATAAATAAAGGGGGCTTACCCCCTCTTTATCATCTTTTTTCAATTTATGATGAAAATTATATCATTTTGCAATATGATTTACAAGGATATCATATTGTTTTTATCCTAAGCTTTTTATAGTAATATTTATTTATCAAATCTAATATAATTAATAGAAATTAATATGTTAAACAATTCAATTAAAAATTTATTATTAGTAAATATAATCTTAATCTTATCTTTACTAACAATAAGCTGTTCAAACAATAATTCAAAAAAAATTGAATTACTAATCTTTGCGCCAGCAAGTATGAGCGATGTACTCCCTAAAATATCAAAAAATTTTTATAATAAAGATATTAACATTATCTTTGACTTTGGAGGTTCCGCTATATTAGCAAGTAAAATTTCTAATGGAGCTCCTGCAGATATATATATCTCAGCCGGAACTTCCACTTATAGTACATTAGAAAACAATAATTTACTTTATAAACCTAAACAAACTATTGTGAAAAATAATTTAGTTGTAGTAACAACTAAAGATTTAGAAAACATAAAAACAATTTATGATTTTAAGGAGAATAGTATATCAAGAATCGCAATTGCAAACCCTGATTTTGCACCTGCAGGAAAATATGCAATTGAATCTTTAAAAAACCTAGATCTCTGGAAAAATATCAAAGAAAAGGTTGTCCTTGGAGCAGATGTGCGTTCAACTCTAAACTATGTACTTACTGAAAACTCTGATTTAGCTATAGTTTACTTTAGTGACACTATATTTACAGATTTAAAACCTTTAGATATCATACCTTCAGATTCATATTCTGAAATATTATACCCTGCATCAATTATTAAAAACTCAAAACATCCTGAACATTCTGAACAGTTTATACAACATTTAATATCATTATCAAGTCAAAAAACATTTGAAAAATATGGATTCGACCCTATAATTGATATAAAATCATCAAATTAATCATGTAATTTTATTAGGAAAAATATTTATATTGAATGATATTTTTTATTTAAGTGTAAAAGTAGCACTTACTGCTACTATAATCAATTTGCCAATCTCAATATTTATAGGCTGGGTATTAACTAAAACAAAAATGCCTGGCAAATCAATTCTTGATTTAATAATTCTAATACCCTTAGCAATACCTCCAGTAATAGTTGGTTTTTTTTTACTTATAATTTTTGGCAAAAATGGTCCATTAGGATCATTAATAGATAATATTTTTGGTACAAATATTATCTTTACTTGGATAGCGGCAGTACTCGCGTCATCTATAGTTTCTATTCCATTGATGGTTAGGCCGATAATAGTGTCTATGTCAGACATAGATGAAAATTTAGAAAAATCAGCCCGTATACTGGGTGCTAGTCATATAAAATCCTTCATATCTATTACATTACCATTATCATATAAAGGAATCACAGCCGGAATATTACTTGGTTTTATTAGAGCTTTTTCAGAATTCGGTGCTACAATAATAGTTGCTGGGAACATTCCAGGCAAAACTCAAACTGTTCCATTAGCTATTTACACAAATATTATAACTGGTAACAACGACCAAGTATTAAAAATGGTAGGAATATGTTTGATATTATCAATAACTAGCATATTAATATATACAAAATTATCATCTTCATCAAAAAATTAATTTCATATATAAAAATACGGAGTATTTAAATTTGATTAAAATTGATAAAAAGAAAACATTGTTAAAAATTAATATAAATAAAAGATTTCCAAATTTTACATTAAATTGTTCAGTAGATATACCTAATGGAATAACCAGTATTATTGGACCATCAGGAAGTGGTAAAACAACTCTTTTAAATTGTATTTCTGGGATTTCTCAACCTGAAACAGGATATATATCACTAAATTCAAATATTTTATTTTCCTCTTCAAATAAAATCAATACACCTTTAAATAAAAGGCGAATCGGATATGTGTTTCAAACTCCTACACTTTTTCCTCATATGAATGTCATACAGAATATTCGATATGGTTATGATATGACTCCTAAAACAAAACAACGTGTCAATCTTGATGAATTAATTGAAATATTTCAATTGAATAATCTAGTGAAAAGATCTACCAAAAACCTATCCGGAGGAGAAAAACAAAGAGTAGATATAGCAAGGTCAATAGCTACATCTCCAGATTTATTATTAATGGATGAACCCATAGTATCTTTAGATATTAAATTAAAAAAAATAATACTCGATTACTTACAATTATCTTGGACTCATTTACAAATCCCTGTTTTATATGTGACTCATTTCATATCTGATGCACAAAATTTATCTGACAAATGTTTAGTAATTTCAAAAGGTAAAAAACTTGCTTTTGGAGAAACCCAAGACATACTTTCCGACAAAAATATACTCTCGTTATTTAATTATTCAGATTAATGTAAAAACCAAAACATCATATATATTAAGAAATACCTCTTGATATGTTAGGAACATCAATCTATTCTAAATATATATAAAATATTTATTATTAAAAACTTATGACATTATGAAAAATTTTGAAGAAGTATTATCCGCTAATTATAAAACAAACAAAAGTATACTTTGTATTGGATTGGATCCAGATTTAGATTTAATGCCAATACAAGATATTACAAAATTTAATAAAAAAATTATCGACTCGACTAAAGAATTTACCTGTGCATACAAACCAAATTTATCGTTCTATGAATCTTTAGGCTATTTAGGTATAAAAGCATTAGAAAATACAATAAATCACATTAGAAAAGTCGCACCAAATAAATTAATTATAGGAGACGGAAAAAGAGGCGATATTGGTTCTTCAAACATAAAATATGCTCAAGCATTTTTTGAAAAATGGGGCTTTGATGCCATTACCGTAAATCCTTTTGCTGGTGAAGATTCGTTTGAACCATTTATAGAATATAAAAATAAAGGCATATTTTTGTGGTGCAAATCATCAAATCCAAAATCATCAGAATTTCAAAATAAACAAATTATCCATAACAATAAACAAATAAAGTTTTATGAATGGATAGCCATGAGAGCAAATATATGGAATAAGCATAAAAATGTTGCTTTAATTGTCGGAGCAACTTACCCTAAAGAATTAAAAGAAATTCGAAATATATCCCCTAAATTACCTATTTTAATTCCTGGAGTAGGTGCCCAATCTGGTGATATAAAAAAAGTGATAGATTCTAGTATAAATAAAAATATTCCTAACATTTTAATTAGTGCATCAAGAAGTATATTGTATGCTTCAAGCAATAAATTAAATTATTCTATAAAATCTAAAGATGCTGCTAAAAAATTAAATGATCAAATCAATTCCTATATAAAGAAAATTATAATAAATAATTAAAATAAGAATAATACCTATGAAAATTTCTTTAATACAAATGAATAGTGGAGAAAAAAATACTAGAGATAATGTAGCTAAAGCATGCGATTTTATTAATGAAGCTGCAAAAGACTCTCCGGATTTAATAGTTACTCCTGAATATTTCAATACTGGTTATTTTCCTATGTATAGAGATTTCAAACACTATTCGAAAGCCGAACGTGACGATGGACCGACAATTACTGCGATGATTGATAAAGCAAAACAACATAAAACACACATAGCTGCTACAATTATTGAAGAAGATGCAATGGGAGTGTTTTATAATTCAACTATATTAATTAATGAAAATGGCTCAATTGTTGGCAAATATAGAAAAATGCATCCACCAGCTAATAGTAGTCTTGAAAAAATATACTATAGAAATGGAGGGAATTTTCGTACGTTTAAGATTAAAGATTTTAATGTTTCTTTTCTCATTTGTGCAGATTTTTATTTTCCTGAAGCCCCAAGATGCGCAGTTTTAAATGGTGCTGATTTGATAATAGTTCCATTTTGCGAAGTTGGCTATTATACTTCTCCGAATGTATCTAACAAACCAGATGATATAGTTACAGGATCTCAAAAGAAAAATTTTGATTCAGGCCAAAGAAGATTATTGTGGAATTCCCTTTCAATGATAAGGGCTTATGAAAATGCTTGTTATGTAGCGCCATGTAATCATATAGGGTATGAATTTGAATCATATATGGCTGGGGGCTCTTTAATTTGCGACCCAACTGGAAAAATAATTATTCAAGCTGAAGATAAAGAAATGATTATTTCTTCAGAATTAAACAGGGCAATATTGCGTAAAGCAAGAAACAATTCGATGTTAAAAGATAGAAGGCCTGATTTGTACGATATAATTACAACACCCATGGAAGATTTATTACTACCTTAATAATATTGACAGGAAATAAACATTTAGAATAACATACGTTCAAATTGTACTTAAGTTTAGGAGAGGTGGCTATGCTGGAATTAGAAATAGACAGCATAAGAGTAAGTTTAAGAAATTACCAAAGGGTAGTTATATTAAAAGTAAAAGATTCTGATTTATATTTACCTATATGGATTGGTCCTTCTGAAGCTGATTCAATCGCATTAAAGTTGCAAGAGGTTTCAGTCCCAAGGCCTTTAACTCATGACCTTATTTGCGGAGTAATAACGAGTCTAAAAGGAACTGTACAAAACATAATTATATCTAACCTGTCAGATGACACCTTTTTTGCTAAAATAATAGTTGAACAAGATGGATCTAATATTGAAATAGATTCAAGGCCAAGTGATGCAATAGCAATTGCAATAAGAACATCAGCCCCTATATACGCCGAATCAAAATTAATTGATCAAGCAGCTGTTAAAATGAACAATAAACCTGATCCATCAATGTCTTTTGAAAAAAGCTTCGTGAAAGAAGAAGAATTAAAAAACTTATCCGCATACAAAGACTTTGTAGACACACTTGATTTAGAAGATATTGGTAATTAATTTACAATTCCAAAGTTCAAACATCAGACCATCTTTATTTTTAAAATTGAATCCAATACATAATTTTACTTTACATTAAAAGTGCAACATATATATAATTTAATCATATTTTTAAATACATAGTGGAGTAAATTTGGCTATTATTCCTATATTAGAAATACCTCATCCTATTTTAAGGAAGAGGGCAACAAAGATACGCAAGATTGACAAATCTATAATTAAAGCTGCTTATAATATGGTAGAAACTTTAGAAGCATCGGGGGGGGTTGGACTAGCAGCTAACCAAGTAGGCATCTTAAAAAGAATAATTGTTGTAAAAACCCCTGAAATAGAAACAACAAAAATATATTTCAATCCTGAAATTATTGATAAAAAAGGTGAAAGAATCGTCGAAGAAGGGTGCCTAAGTATCCCAGGCTACAAAGGATATATAAAAAGATCTATAACTGTTAAATTTGGCGCAATTGATCATACTTATAAAACTATCAAAATAAATGCTGACGGACTTCTGTCTCAAATATTTGAACACGAAGTTGACCATCTTAATGGAATATTATTTTCTGACCACTTAAAAGAACATGAAAAATTAATCCCAATTGAATATGATGAAGAATCTAATTCTGATCAAAATTATAATAAAATAAAAAACGAAGATCCCTTATCTCAATTACCAAGTTCGCTAGATATTAATTAGATATATATAAAAATAATATTACTGTACTATCAAATATTATGAATGAATTAACAACAAATAAAATTTTATCTCGAATTAATCAATGTTTAATTAAAATTAATGAAAAAGGTTTTTTGGTAGGAGGAGCAGTAAGAAGTATTTTATTAGAAAAAAAAATTAAGGACATTGATATTATAGTATCAGGGTCATCAAAGAAATTCTCAGAATATTTTGCAAAAACTCACGATGGTAAAATAATTGAACTTGATAATGTAAGAGGGATTTATCGAGTTATTTTTAAAACAAAACTTTTTTCCCATGCAATTGACATATCTCCAATAAATAAACATATAAACAATGATTTAAAAAATCGAGACTTTACTATTGATTCTATAGCAATTGATTTAATTAAGGGATATAAAAATTTAGCTGCACAAAACTTCATTGATCCCTCAAATGGGATTAAAGATTTAAATCAAAAAATATTACGAAGCAATAATGAAAAAATATTTGAAAACGATCCTATCAGATTACTAAGGGCTGTGAGAATATCAACCGAACTAGGATTTGAAATATCAAATGACACATATAAACAAATTCAAAAAAACAGCCACCTGATTAAATTTATTGCTGCTGAAAGAATTAAAGATGAATTTTTAAAAATATTATCCTTACAAAACAGCATGAATGGAGTAAAACTTTTAGATGAATTATATTTATTATCTAAAATAATACCTGAAATTGATGAAGCTAAAAAAATTACTCAACCTAAAGAACATTATTGGGACGTATTTAATCATCTAATTGAAACAATTGGAGCTTTAGAAAAAATTTTAGATAATAATAATGCAAATAAATTTATTGATCGGTATATACCAAGAATAAAAAATGAAAAAGAATACTTTAATGAAATCATATTTGAGGGCCATACTAGAAAAACAATTTTAAAATTAGTTGCTCTAATTCATGACATTTCTAAGCCTGAAACTAAAACTGTAGAAAAATCAGGGAAGATAAGATTCTTAGGGCATGACAAAATAGGAGCAAAAAAATCAATAAAAATCTTGAGAAAACTTAAAATGAGTAATAAATCTATTGAATTCATCACCTCTATCATAGCTAACCATTTACGGCCTACTCAAATGTCACAAAAGCATGAACTCCCATCTAATAGAGCTTTAAATCGATATTTACGTGATTTACAAGGCATTGCTATAGACACACTTTATTTAAATTTAGCTGATTATCTTTCAGCAAGAGGAGAATTATTACAAGAGAAAGAATGGGCAGAACATTGTAAATTAATTAATCATATACTCAATCACTTAAAGGCTGAAAAAGAAGAGAAAATATTACCCAAATTAGTAAGTGGTTATGATATTATGAATGTATTATCTATCAAATCTGGTCCTAAAATAGGTGTAATTTTAAAAAAAATTGAAGAGGCCCAGATAAATGAATATATTAAAACTAGAGAAGAAGCTTTAAATATAATTAAGAATCAAAATAGCTTGGGAGACATGATTGCGAAGACATTATAAACAATTAATATTAATCACTATTATAGTTATATTATCAGGATTAACTCTTGGGTTCCAAAAAATAAAAATTGGGACATTTGAACGAGGAGGAGACACTTTACTGGGCCTTAGCCTTGGATTAGAATTGCAAGGTGGCTCTCATCTAGTATACCAAGCTTTAGACCCAGATACTAAAGAACCTTTTGTTGTTGATGGTAATAGTCAAGAAATGGATTCATTAAAAAAATCTATCGAACGCAGAATTGCTGCTGCTGGCTTAGGAGAACCAATTATTCAAATAATTGGAGATAATAGATTACTTATACAAATGCCTGGAGTTAAGGATCCTGACAGAGCAAAAACAATAATAGGTGAGACGGCTCAATTAGAATTTAAACACCGTAAATTAAATGTAGCCCAAAATATTGAAGGATTATCTGACAATATTGCAACTAATATTTATGCATCTGCATCTCCTGAAGATGATGCAGGAGTAACTACTACTGGCACAGAACAAAGTCCTGGTTCATTATACATCGAATTAACTCCAGAAGATGCAGAAATATTTTCCAATGTTTTAAATAGAATGGTGGATGATTTTAGTAAATTTGCTGGTCAAAAACAAATCTTGACAAATCCAAGTACTATTGAAATGTCAATACAAGGTAATTCATCATTAAAATATAATATATTTGCAATACAAATTCTACGAAAAGAAAATTCTAATGAATTTATATTCCCCCTACCTCCTGATCCAGCAAATCAAACTAATTATAGTATTGAAGAAACTAATAATATAATTGGTACTAATGGTAAAGTATATCTTTCTGAAATAATTGGAGAATTAGATGAAGACATTGGGCTAACAGGAGATGACCTTGCAACATCATATCCAGGTACCCATGCTAACACCCAGAAGCCAATTGTCAATTTGGTATTTAAAGAACGAGGGACTGCAATTTTTGCAGAATTAACTCAACAAATTGCAGGAAGCCCCACTGACCAAATAGCAATAATCTTAGATGATAAAGAATTACTCTCTCCAGTTGTACAGTCAGCTATACTTTCAGGAACTACAATAATAGAAGGGAATTTCACTCTTCAAGAAGTTAAAGATATTTCACTATTATTAGAATCTGGAAGACTCCCTTTACCTATAGAGCTACTAAGGGAACGTAATGTTGATGCTATACTAGGTGCTGATTCTTTACAAAAGAGTTTAATAGCTGGAATTATAGGACTAGGCTTAGTAATTTTGTTCATGTTCTTATACTATAGGGTACCAGGCTTAATTGCAGGTATAGCATTAATAATATATACCAGTATAGTACTATCCATACTGAAAATATCTCCTGGCAATTTAACTACACTAAACCTATCAGGAGTAGCTGCCCTTATTTTATCTATAGGTATGGCTGTAGATGCAAATATTCTGATTTTTGAAAGAATGAAAGAAGAATTGAGTCAAGGTCGAACTGTATTATCTTCTATAAATATAGGATTTAATCGTGCATGGCCTGCTATACGTGATGGAAATGTATCTACTCTAATTACTTGTGGAGTACTGTTTTGGTTTTCACAACAATTAGGTGAAACTATTCTACAAGGATTTGCAGTAACTCTTGCAATTGGAGTAGCAATCAGCATGTTCTCAGCAATTATTGTAAGTTGTACATTTTTAAGAATTCTTGCGAATACAAATTTTGGTAAAAAATCATTTTTATATATACCTACTAAATAATCTATCTAATCAACAGGAGTAACATTTTGGATTTTGCTGGTAAACGACTTTGGTTCTATTTAATTTCATTAATTGTAATAATCCCAGGAATTGTTTTCTTAATTACTAGCCCTGGTTTGAAAACTGGCATTGATTTCTCTGGCGGATCAACAATGAACCTAAGTTTTTCTGAAAAAATAAAACAATCTACTCTTAGAGAACAATTTGCTAAACTAGGTTATACTGAAGCAACCATACAAAAACTAGATGACAATTCTTATTTTATAAGAACTATAGAACTTGACGAAGTCAAAAAAAATACTATTATCAGCGGACTTCAAACCAATTTCCCTCAACAAAATATAGAAGTATTATCTTTTGATCTTGTATCTCCAGTTGTTGCTAATGAAACTATCAGAAATGCCTTTTGGGCTGTTTTAGCAGCATCATTATTTGTGTTTTTATATATATTGTGGGCATTCAGAAATGTGCCTAATACTAGAAGGTATAGCTTTGCTGCTATTGTAGCATTATTACATGACACAATAATTATACTAGGAATATTTTCTATACTTGGAGAATTAATGGATATAGAAGTAAATACATTCTTTCTATTTGCAATAGTGACTGTAATTGGATATAGCATAAACGATACTATTGTAATATTTGATCGTTTAAGAGAAAATATTACAATTTATCCAAATGACAATTTCTCTAATATTGTTAATATATCTTTGAGGGAAAGTTTAGGTCGTTCATTAAATACAAGTATTACTTTATTAATTACTTTAATGGCTCTACTATTATTTGGAGGGTCAACAATACAAACATTCTTGTTAGTATTACTATTTGGCGTAATTGTTGGGACATATAGTTCTATTGGAGTTGCTAGTCAAATATTAGTATCCTGGCAAGAAGGTGATTTAAAAAAATTACTTAGAAGAAACTAACAAAATATCACGGAGTTAACACGACCCTTCCTAAGCTATGCCTATCAATTATTTTATCAAAAGCTTTATTGGCCTCTTCTAATTTAAAAACTTCAGATACAACTGGCTTTAATTGACCTGTATTTACTAAATTTATAGCCTCTAAAATGTCTGATTTATTAGCTCCACAAGAAGAGTTAATACTTATATTTCTAAAAATCAATTCAGCTAAATTTACTGAAGTTTTCGCACCTTCAATTTCTCCAAAAACCAACATTGTACCAAATTGATTCAAACTGCGAATAGATCGCTCAAAAACTGAAGCCCCTACAGTGTTTACAACTAAGTCCACACCTAAATCATCAGTCATTGCCATAATTATTTCTGAAAAATCAAATTCATCTAATAATATTACTTCTGAATTAGTTAATTCTCTAATTTTGTTTTCTTTCCCAATCGATGTAGTAAGACATATTACATTTGCACCTAAATATTTAGAGACTATTGCTGAATGCAACCCTAGACCTCCTCCAGAACCAGTTATTAATACCTTATCTTTAGGCTTAATTTTTGAAACATATTTTAAACCTCTAATACTTACAGCTATAGGGCATGCAAGTATAGATGCATCTATTATGTTTACACCAGAAGGAATTTTAAGAACATTAAATTCATTTAAACTTATATACTCAGTAAAACCTCCATCAATCCCATGTCCATAACCTTTTGATTGATAACAAATATAATCTAGGCCTTTCTGGCAAAAATTACAATTACCACAAGATGAGTTTAATGTTGACACTATATTATCACCTAAATTTATATTATTAACATTTTCTCCTATTTGAACAACTTCTCCTGATATTTCATGTCCTAATATACAATCATTTTTTACTCCCCTACGTAATATACCTAACATAATAGAAATATCATGAAAGCAAACTCCAGTTGCTTTTACTTTAACCAATATTTCATTTTCAGATATAGTTGGAATAGGGTGGTTTTCTATATCAAATTCAAAATTTCTGCCAACCTTTTTTAAAACCAATGATTTCATAAATATCCCAAAAAATTATAATTAATGTTAAACTTTATATTAGCATAATTATTATATAACTATAAATTTTATTGTATGGAGTATTAATGTTCGAAAATAACATTCGAAATGAACGTCCAAGAATTAAAGATTTAGGACTTAAAATTGGGTTATTGCCCTCAGGGGAGAGTAATTCTATAACTGATGTTCCTAATGTAAAAGTAGGCCATTCAACAATCATAGTAGGTTCAGGAGAATTAGAAATTGGAGCTGGCCCTATAAGGACTGGAGTTACAGCAATACTGCCACACGATGGTAACCTATACAAACAAAAAGTAACTGCTGCAACTCATATAATAAATGGATTTGGAAAATCTATTGGTTTAGTTCAAATTAATGAATTAGGTTCTATAGAAAGTCCAATTTTACTAACAAATACTATAAATGCATGGAGTGTAGCAGATGCAGTAGTAGATTATTTATCTTCAAATAACAAAGGTATATATTCATTTAATCCAATAGTTGGAGAATGTAATGACAACTACTTAAATGATATCCTTGGGCGACATGTTAAACCTCATCATGTTATAAACGCTATTTCATCAGCATATTCTCCAAATATTGAAGAAGGATCTATTGGAGCAGGAACTGGCATGACATGTTTTGGATGGAAAGGGGGGATTGGGACGTCTTCACGTTTAGGAGAATGCCCAGATGGAAAATATACTATAGGAATATTAGTTCTTACTAACACTGGAGACCCAAGAGAATTAAGAATTGCTGGTAAATTAGTGGGAGATAGTTTAATTCCTTCTGATGTAACTTCTGAAGCACCAGGATCTATAATTATAGTTCTAGCAACTGATGCTCCAGTTACTTCTAGGCAATTATCAAGAATAGCAAGTAGAGCAAGTTTTGGGCTTGCTAGAACTGGAGGTATAGCAAGCCATAGTAGTGGTGACTTTGTAATAGCTTTTTCAAATGCAGAAACCAGGCCAAGTATATCAGATGCTCACTTAACTCCATTATTTAGAGCAGCAATTGAAGCAACTGAAGAAGCTATTATAAACTCTATACTTAGAGCAACAACTATTGTTGGAAGAGATGGAAACATTAGGCATGAAATACCTATCGACCAATTAATTAATATCTTAAATAAAGAATAATTATTTATTTATATTTTTAACAAGTAATTTTGCTTTTTCGATATTCAAATCAGTATAATATTTAGCCATACCAACATATTCTGTAGGATCTAATAATTTTTGCAATTGTTTCTGTGTAACATTATCAGTTATTTCTTTATCTTCTGATAGTTTCTTTAAAAATGATTCTGAATGAATCACAGAATTTTGTGCAGCTTCATAAACCAAATCATGAGCTTTTTGCCTTCCAACAATTTTCCCTAATTCTAACATAACTAGTTCTGACATAATTAACCCTCCAGACAAATCTAGATTAGTTCTCATTCTTTCAGGAAAAACACTAAGATCAGAAAATAATGCAATCATTCTTTGCAAAATATCACCAGTCAAAATACAAGAATCAGTAAGAGCACTTTTCATCATCATAAAATTTGTCCTATCTGCTTCATGTTCTGTTTGCATAGCCTCTAAAGCTAAAGGAACTAATGACCTAACTTGAGCCGCTCCACCAACGATGTCTTGTGATAATCTAGGATTTCTTTTTTGGGGCATTGTACTACTACCAACAGTTCCTTTTGATACTGCCTCTTCTACTTCACCAAATTCTTGCTTCATAAGTGTATAGATTTCTCTTCCAACCTTCCCACAGGTTGCAGACAACATGCCTAATAAAGTAACATATTCAGCTGAATGATCGCCTATCGTACGAGAAGGCATACTCATTGATGTCATATTTAATATTTCTGCCATTCTATCCTGCGTAGCAATACCTTTCTCACCTAATGAAGCAAGCGTACCTGCAGCTCCACCTAACATCACTACAAAAACTCTTTCTTCTGATCCTCTTAATCTTTCAATATGTCTACATATTTCATCGATCCAAACGGAAACTTTTAAACCAAAAGTTGTAGGTACTGCATGCTGTCCATGAGTTCTACCTGGCATGTAATAATCTCTTGTAGAGTCAGCTAACTTGGATAGATTATCAAGCAATAATACTAATTGATTAAGAAAAATATTATGGCATTTCTTTAATAATATAGACTGTCCAGTTTGAGTAATATTCTGAGTAGTTGCTCCCCAATGTATATACCCACCTGAATCTTTTGTACAAACTCTATCTAATTCCCAAATTAAAGGTACTAACCTATGAGAAGTTTTAATCAACCCTTTATGAATAGCATTCATATCTAAATTTGATAATTTAGCTTTTTTATTAATTTCCTCAGCAGCAAGTTTAGGAATAATGCCTAATTCAGATTGTGCTGTCGCTAAAGCTGCTTCCACATCCAACCATGCTTGATAAGTAGATTTTTCCGAAAATATCTCTCTAATTCCTGGATCTTTGAGACGTAAAGATGTTGGTTCTTGATTTAGCATAAATTAACTCCCAGTTTTTTCAAATATTTATCGCATATACATTTTATATACCTAAAAATGTTTTGCATCTAACTAATACATAATATAAGTTTACAAGGCAAATTCTAAAAGGTAATATTATATTTATATAACTATAGTCAAAGAATCATAATTTTACAAATATTTTATATCTGATTTAATAAAAATATAAGAATCTAAATTAGGAAAAAAATTGTCCCACGAAGATAACGAATTAATAAAAAACCGTATAGAAAAACTAAAAAATCTAATATCTATGGATATAGACCCATATCCTGGTAACTATAAACGTACTCATACTAGTAAAGAAGCCATAGATTATTTTGAAAAATCTGAAAATACAGATTCAGAAGCAGATGAAATTTCTATAGCTGGTCGAATAATGTCTATTAGAGATATGGGTAAAGCTATTTTTATCGACTTATTAGATGGAGATGGACGTATTCAAGTACTATTTAGATTAAATACATTAGATGAACAATTTAAAAATATATCTAACTTAGATTTAGGTGATTGGCTCGGTGTTAAAGGAAAATTATTTAGAACTCGTACCAAACAAATAACTGTATTAGCAAATAATTATGATATTTTATGTAAAGCAATTAGACCTTTACCAGAAAAATGGCATGGGCTAACAGACATCGAATTACGCTTTCGGCAAAGATATTTGGATCTAATTTCAAACGAACACTCCAAAAACACCGCTCTTAATAGAAGTAAAATAATTAAAGCAATTAGAAATTTCATGGATAATAGAGGCTTTATTGAAGTTGAAACTCCTGTACTAGTCTCTGTAGCTGCAGGTGCATCAGCTCATCCATTTATTACTCATCATAATCAATTAAATCAGCAACTTTATTTAAGAGTTGCAACTGAACTTTATCTAAAAAGACTCATAGTAGGTGGATTAGAAAAAGTTTATGAAATTGGTAGAGTATTTAGAAATGAAGGAGTTGATTTCTATCACAATCCAGAATTTACTATGCTTGAAAGTTACCAAGCGTTTGCTGATTACAATGATATGATGATAATGGTAGAAGAAATGATTTCTTCAATTTCAGAAGATATTTATGGAACAAAAATTTTAGAATTTAATGGAACTGAAATAGACTTCACTCCTCCTTGGCCAAGACTAGATTTAAGGGAAACTATTAAAAAATATAGCGGCATTGATTATATTGAAAATTTAGATGTAGATTCCCTTAGTAAAGAAATGAAAAGATTAGGTATAGACGTAGATAAACAGGTAAGTTGGGGTGGAATGATGGATAAATTAATATCTAGTAAAATTGAACCAAATTTAATTCAACCATGTTTTCTCGTTGATTATCCAGTAAGTATGTCTCCATTAGCAAAAAAGAAAACTTCGGATCCCAGGATAGTCGAAAGGTTTGAAGGTTTCGTTGCAGGTATGGAAATCTGCAACTCATTCACCGAATTAAATGACCCTATAGATCAAAGAGAACGATTTGAGGAACAAGAAGCTCTAAGGAGTCAATTTGAAAAAGAAGAGATGGATAGGTTAGATGAAGACTTTTTAGTAGCAATTGAACATGGAATGCCTCCAACAGGAGGTATTGGTATTGGTATTGATAGAATCACTATGCTACTTTGTAATCAAAAATCTATTAGAGAAGTAATATTATTTCCACATCTAAGAAATTTAAAAAGTTCTGAAGACCAAAATTAAACTATGGGATTTTCCCAGACAAAATCAATTTTATTTTTTCTGAATCGATGTTTCCGCCAGATATAATACAAGCTGTTTTACTTTTACCTGCTTTTCCAGCCATTGCTGCTGCAACTGCTGCTCCGGCTGCTCCTTCAACTATAATCCTATTCCTTTCCATGATTATTTTAGATGCAACAGCTATTTCTTCTAAACTAGATATAAATGACCCGTCTAGTAATTCTTTAGCTAAATCAAACATCTCATTAAAAACCATAGATCCCCCAATTCCATCAACAAAACTTGGTATGTAATTTACAATTTTTGGTTGACCTGATTCTAAAGAAGCTGCAAACGGAGCACCTGTTTCAACTTCTGCTGCATATACTTTTATGCCTGGGTTGATAGCCTTAACAGCTGAAGCTATCCCACAACTTAATCCACCTCCAGCATAAGAAATTATTAAAGATTCCACATCAGGTAAATCTTCCAATATTTCTAAACCAATAGTTCCATTTCCAGCCATTACGGAAAGATCACTAAAAGGATGAATAAAATGACCATCAACACCTGGAAAAGATCTAGTAATAAATGTTTCTTCAAATTTTGCAAAAGGAACTTTAATATACTTAGCACCTAATCTAGTAATATTAGCCGCCTTAGTTTCAGGTATTTGTTCTGGAACTATAACAGTACAGTCTATTCCTCGTTCTCTTGCACACCACGCAAGACCTTGAGCCATGTTACCTGCACTAACTGTCCAAACACCTTTGTTTATCTCATTATCACTTACCAAACTCATAGCATTAGCTGCTCCACGTAATTTAAATGAGCCTACAGGTTGTAAATTTTCTAATTTAATGTATATATCTAAATCTTGATTATCAAAATTAAGCTTTACCAATGGAGTTCTAACAATTATATCTTTTATACGTTCTCTTGCATTTATTATTTCATCTAATGCGATTGGCTTATAAGATAACATGGGAATTGTCCTTATTTATTTAGTTTTACTCCTATTAAAATATTAGAACCATTTAATTTGAAATTTTCCGAATAAATTTCTTTAGAAATTTCTTCTTGAGTTAATTCTAAAGATAAAGTCTCTCGACATATATAATTATCAAACTCATTTATAATTTCGCTCAAATCTTTATCACATTTATAATAAATAGAAATTTTATCTGAAATATTAAATCCAGCACTGCGTCGCATATTTTGAATCCTATGCACTAATTCACGTGCAACTCCTTCTTTCAACATTTCAGGAGAAATATTAGTACTGATCACAACAATCAAACCATCATCTGAAGCTATTTCATAGCCTTCTTTAGCGCTAATATTTAATAGTAAATCCTCCGGACTTAAATTGTATTTTCCTATATTAATTTCTTGATTAGATGAAGCTAAATCGTACAAACTTTTAGGTTCATGTTTCAATATTTCATTTTTTATTTTTTGAACATCCGAACCATATTTAGGACCAAGAATATTAAGATTAGGCTTAACTTCAAAATTAACTACTGGTTCTATATCATCTATAACATTTATATTTTTTACATTTAATTCATCTATTATTTGTGAAGTAATTCTACTCATTAAAATCTCATCTGTTTTTGTATTTAAGCTTACTTGAATACTATCTAATGGCTGTCTAACTTTTATAGAAGCCTTACTTCTAGCAGAACGACCTAAACTTGATATTTTCATAGCTAATGAAGTTGCATTTGATAACTCAGGGTCAATTTTAGTTTTGTCGCAAACAGGATAATCTTGTAAATGTATACTATCTTTTTGCAAATTATTATTCTGGGATAAATTAAGATAAATTGCTTCTGTAATAAAGGGCATAATTGGAGCTAATAATTTACAAATTCCAATTAATACTTCATAAAGAGTGTAATATGCTGATAATTTATCTGTATCAATTGAGCTATCAATACCACTAAGCAATCCAGATTTCCAAAATCTTCTTCTATTTCTACGCACATACCAATTAGATAAATTATCTATAAATTTTTCTGCTTTTTTTGCTGCTGAATCTGGTTGGAAATTATCAAGGTTGTTGATAAAATCATCAATTAAAATATTAAGTTCTGATAATATCCATCTATCAATTTCAGGTCTATCTACGATACTAGGTGCTGGAACTTCAGTGTTAAATTGATCTAAATTCGCGTACGTAACAAAAAAGGAATAAATATTCCATAAAGGGATAATAAACTGTCTTCTTACTTCATCTACAGTTCCATAACCAAATGCCAAATTTGCTGAAGGGTTTTGTCTTGCATATAGCCATCTCATTGCATCCACTCCCATTTTATCAGCAGCGTCTTCAAACCATATGGCATTACCTTTACTCTTATGCATCTCTTCACCATTTTCATCACGCATAATTGCATAACTAAATATAGCTTTAGTTGGCTCACTAATTTCTAAAACTGTACTCATTGTTAATAAAGAATAAAACCAATTCCTGAATTGCCCAGGGAAACTTTCTGAGATCCAATCAGCAGGGAACCACTTCCCCCAATATTCTTTATCTTCTGCATATTTTAAAGTTGAAAAAGGTACAATACCTGCATCTAACCAAGGGTTTCCTACATCTGTAATTCTAGAAATATGTTGGTTACATTTAGAACATTCAATTTTAACATTATCTATCCAAGGTCTATGTGGTGATTTATCTTCGAATTTTTCCCATCCACTTACCGATTTAGATTCAAGTTCATCTTTACTACCAATAACTTCAAAATTCCCACAATCACATTTATATATTGGTAAAGCCAAACCCCAATACCTTTTTTTTGATATCATCCAGTCATCCATATTTCTCAACCAGTCTAATTCTCGTTCTAAACCAAAACTAGGAACCCATTTAACATTTCTTGTCGAATCAGATATCATTTCACGCAATTCATCCATAGATATAAACCATTCATCAACTAAGCGAAATACAAGTTCAGTATCACATCTCCAACATACAGGATATCTATGGGGGTATTGTTCAACTTGATAAAAAAACCCTTTTTCTTTAAGGCTATCAAAAATTTTTTCTTTAACATCAAACACATTCATACCTGTAAAATCATTAAATCCTTCAATGAAGTGGCCGTATTCATCCAATGGAGCTATAACTGCAAAACCATGTTCCTTAGAAAGCAAGAAGTCATCTTTACCTGCTCCCGGTGCAATATGTACTATTCCCGTACCTTCATCTTCATTTACTTCTTCCCAAGCAATAACTTTATGAGTAATGCCCTTTTGAACAGGCAATTCATCAAAAGGTCCTTTATACTCAAGCCCAATTAACTCTTCCCCCGATAAGTCAGCAATATGTTCGAATTCTAAATTTAAAATTTGCTCTCGTCCTTTAATTAAATATAAAATACCTTTTTCAGTTCTAACTTTGGAATATTTTTTTTCGGGATGAACAGCAGCTGCTATATTAGAAGTTAAAGTCCAAGGAGTTGTCGTCCAAATTAATAAATATTCTCCATCACGGCCAATAATAGGTAATTTAATAAACAATCCAGGATGTACAATTTCTTTATATCCTTCAGTTACTATCTCATGTTCAGACAAGCCAGTCCCACACCTAGGGCACCAAGGCATAACATCAGTACCTTGGTATATCCAACCTTTTTCATGACACTTTTTTAAAAAATGCCAAATAGTATAATTGTTCTCATCAGACATAGTATGGTATGAATTATCCCAATCCATCCAATAACCTAAACGCTTAGATTGATCAGTAATTATATTTGCAAATTTTTCAACTCTGGCTTTACATAAATCAACAAATTTATCCACACCATATTTTTCAATATCTCTTTTTGAATGAAATCCTAATTCCTTTTCAACTTCAACTTCTATCCATAAACCTTGACCATCAAAACCATTTTGATATCTTTGTTCATATCCTTGCATAGTCTTATAACGTAAGAATAAATCTTTATAAGACCTTCCCCAAGCATGGTGTACTCCCATTGGATTATTTGCAGTAATTGGGCCATCAATAAATGAATATGTTTTAGAAGCATCTTTATTACGAGTAAGATATTGGTCTACGATTTTATTATTATCCCACCATAATTGAATTTGTTTTTCTAAATCAGGAAAATCTACTTTTGAATCTACCGGTTTAAACAAACAATAAACTCCTCAAAATTTATTAATTAGAAATCATTATATCAACTTAAAACAATAACTCCCTATTAAAACGGGAGTCATAAATAAATCAATAATTAAAAGGTTATATAATTAGATTAGTTGACCCAATTTAAGCTGTCAAGTGTAATAGATATATTTAATTTTTATCTATTTATCTCCGATTAAAGCTCTTCTAGGGTTATCCACAGTAATTTGTTTAAATTGCTCTTCAGTCATACCTATATTCAATAACTCAGATTTTAGCTTTGTAATAATATATGAATAACCATTCCCGCCATATCCTATATAATCAGACCTTAAGCAAACATCTTGAGAAAATAATAAATGTGAAATATATCCTGCATCAATTATTTGAAAAACTAGCTTTATCCAAGCATCATGTTCAAATTTATTTGTGGTACCTAGTCTATCAAATTGAACATAAGAACCACGTTTAATTATTTCTAAATGATATTCATGATTATTATACGAATGTGCATGTCCAATAATAACTCTATGAAGATCCACTCCTTCTTGCTCTAATATATCTAATTGGTCAATGCCGACTGTAAGTCCTCCAGTGTGTGTTGCAATTGTCAAACCAGTATGCAATTGTGCTCTTGCTACAGCGCGAAAAACTCTTTCTTCAACTGGAGATATCCAAGTAGTATCAGAACCAATTTCACCCAATATACCTGCCTTAACATTAGTACCATCAATTCCTATTTGAATATCTTTAATTAAATCATCAGCAATTTGGTTAGTTTGTGTCCTATTTAAATGAGGAGGATAAAAAGGCTCTCGATACCACCCAGTTCCTAAAATTATATTTAGCCCTGTTTGTTTAGAAATTTCTTGAATCTCCAAAGCATGTTTATTAGGACGTAAATCTCTAAAAGCACCTTCAGATATACCTCCACGTAATCCACCTGTAGTTTGATCAATTAAACTTATTCCTCCTGCATTTTTATAAAACATTAATTCCTGATAAGCTAGATCAAAGTCATCTAAAACCCTGTTACGCCCTGGGCCTTGCCTTGTTAAATCTATAAATATATGTTCATGAGTTAAGGTAAAACCTAAATCGTCAGGTTTAATGGGACCATTCACAGTTATTATTTCAGACATTACTTCTCCAGAATTTAATTTTTGTAATTATAAATTAAATACATGATTTTATAAACAATTATATAAATTTATTAATAAAAAATTATTAAACAAGCCCCCATCTTCACTTTTAATGTGGACAACAAAAGTATCTCTTAGGTATAATGTTTCTCTGCGATTAATAATATTTACGTTATAAACCCAGGGGATGACTCTACAAAAATGCGTTAATGATAGGCCGAGGTGGTGGAATTGGTAGACACGCAGCGTTGAGGGCGCTGTGGCCGCTTAGGCTGTAGGAGTTCGAGTCTCCTCCTCGGCACCAATTCTTCAGGCGACGTGGCCAAGTGGTTAAGGCGGAGGTCTGCAAAACCTCTATTCGGCGGTTCGAATCCGCCCGTCGCCTCCAAAAAATATTAAATATCAGTCAAGATTTTCTTTAAAGCTTCAGAAATAACCTCAGCTTCACCTTTTTGAAGAGCTCCAGGGCCTAAAACTATGACATCATCTTTTGCTTCAGTCAAATCAGTTTCCCATTTTTCTGTTGAAACCATAATAGGTGGATTATTATTTTCTAACATAGTCCTGACATCTTCAGCATTTAATTTAGAATTTCTAAAATCTATTTCAACAGTAGGGCTTCCTGGAGCGTGAGCACCTCCCGAGTTGTCATGATATGCAGGAATAGTTTTTGCAACAACTCCTGAATATCCATGAGCACCTGAAACTATTAAATCACACCAAGAAATCCATTCTTTTAAAACTAATTCTTCATCATTAAACATCAATTCTTCTACAGCAGTAACTAGACCAACTATCTCTTCTTTACCAACTTTCATACTACGGCCCAGAGCAGAATTAGGATTGGAATTTAATTTACAAGCATTAATTAAATCTTTTTTACCTAATATCAATCCAGTACATTGAGGCCCTCCAATACCTTTGCCACCACTATAAACAACTAAATCCACACCCATTGCAACTAAATCAGTCAAATTAGATTTAGGAGGTATTTGAGCAGCACAATCAACTACTATAGGAATAGAGTATTTCTTCCCTATATCTACAACTTCAGCAAGTTCATCTTTTGTTTGTGAGCCATAGAAAAATACAATTCCTGCTGTTTTATCACTAATTCCATCCTCATAATCCTCTATAGTAACAGATTCATCTGTTCCTACACATATTAATTTACCACCACTACCTCTAAAAGCTTGATGTACATATGAATGATCATCAACCGTACTAATAACAAATTCATTTTTACCTGATTTCACTTCTGGCAAATTTTGAATAGCATCAGGGTCTGATCCTGATAAACATGCTAATCCTGAAATAAACAAACCACTAGCAGCTCCAGAAGAAATAAATGCACCTTCTGCTCCAGTTAATTCAGCTAAACGAGCTGTAGCTTTATCAATCAAATCATTCAATAACACACTACTTTTACTAGCTTCTATCATAGCTGCTACAACTGTATCACTCATTACTTTACCACCATGGATAGTAATACAACCTCGCCCATTAATAATTGGAGTAACTCCTAGTTTTTTATAAACTGAAATATCTTTATTTATTGTCATAAAATTACTCCTTTATTAATAATGCTTTTAATGCCGTTTAATTTCTACATCTTGAATGTTATAAGTTTTGTTAAGGTAAGACTTTGTATCAAACCCTATAAATCTACTAGGTAAATATCTATCTGAATTTATACTAGTTTCACCATTTACAACATGCTCTGCAAGCAAAAGACCTGCAACTGGGTTATACGCAAATCCTCCAGAGTGAAAATTCGTACCCAAATACAATCCAGCACAATCAGGTACTGGACCAATAACAGGGGTAGCATCAACAGTTACACTAATTAGTCCAACTGTATGATAATCCCAAGAAGCATTATTAATGACTGGAACTCTATTTTTAAATGCATCTTTTAGAAACTCTAGTGCATGTGGATATGGATCAAGTTGATCTACTGAAAAGCTAGAATCACTCATAACATAATTTTGAGGGTTATGTGCTGAAGTCCCAACTAATAATCTATTATCTTCCGTACCACGTATATAACTTTCTAAAACACGATCATTTATAGCTGGTAAGCTAAGTTCTCTATCAAAAGGTTTAGTAACAAATCTTTCATGAATAAAATTATTCATTGGTATTTTAAAATCTAACGGAGAAAGGAGTTGATTAACCCATGCATTTACTGCACATACAACAGATTCTGCCTCAATTATATTTTCTTTATTGTTTAAACTAGAACGAGTAATTACTCCTTTAATTTTTGACCCATCAAATTTAAAATCTACTACTTTTTGGTTTTCTATAATATTAACTCCGAAGTCAGATATTTTTTTCCTCAACGCAGGTACATATCTGTGAGGTTCACTATATCCACCTCTAATATCTAACACTCCATATTCATCTGGTTCAGTATACACATCACTAAAACGCGAATTGAGCTCCATCCCTATATATGTTTCAAATTTTGCACCAAGTTCATTTTGTAGTGTCCTTAATTCTTCTCCTAATAAATAATCTTTAGCAGAAGACAAGCTTAAACAACCAACTTGATGGAAGGTATATCCATCCAAAATATTACTAAAATGTTCAAAAAGATCTAAGGTTTTAATTCGAGCTCTTATTGCAGTTTCATTCCATTCTAAACAAGTAACTATACCAGCTGCTTGCAGACTCGAACCACTTCCAATGGTTCCTTTATCAATAATAGTAATATCTCTAATACCCTTTTCATATAAATGAAAAGCTGTACTCATTCCTATTACTCCACCACCAATAATTACTACAGACTTAGGAGAATTATGATTCATAATTAAAATACTCTACTTACAGGTATTCAATCAAAATTTAAAACTTAAGAAATTTCATTTAAAATTTGTTGAGCATGACCTTCAGGTTTAACATTTTTCCAAATTTTCTGGATTATACCCTTCTCATCGATTAAAAAAGTTGTTCTTTTCATACCAATCACAGTTTTTCCATATAATTGTTTTTCACCCCAAACATCATATTCTATTGACACAGACTTATCTTCATCCGATAGAAGTTCAAAATTTAAATCAAATTTATCTATAAAACTACCATGAGACTCTGCATTATCTGGGCTTATACCATAAACAGAAGCACCATTTGCTTGTATTTTAGTAGAATTATCTCTAAATTCGCATGCTTCAATTGTACATCCTGGAGTATCATCTTTTGGATAGAAATACAGAACAACCTTATTCCCTTTAAGAGAACTTAAACTAACATTTCCTCCACTTGAACTTAAAAGTGAAAAGTCTGGAGCTTTATCTCCTACATTTAATTTCATATTACTACCTCAACAATATTAAATTTAATTAGATTTACTTAGGCTACTATACATTCTTTTTCTTTAAATCGTCAATAAATTTTCACGTGATTTAAACAGTAGCTAATTAATAATTATACATATTGCTTGAGAGAGTATAATTCAATTAGAATACATAGTACATATAAAAATAAAAAGAGGTGATAATTAATTGAAAATAACATTAATACAAGCTGAAGAAATTATTAGTAATGCTAAATCAAAAATGAAAGATTTAAATGTAAAAATGAGCATATCTGTCACTGATGACAGGGGTGATTTAATTGCAATGATACGAGCTGATGGAGCTTCATGGAGAACTCCAACTATTTCTAAAGGGAAAGCTGTTGCAGCAGCTTGCTTTGGACAATCAACTAAAGACTTAGAAGCTCGAGCTAACTCGCCTATTTTTCAAGCATTCACAGTTGCAGAAAATGGCATGTTTATTATGGGTCAGGGAGCATTACCTATTTATTCAAATGGAGAACTAATAGGAGCTTGCGGTGCTAGTGGCGGAACTCCTGAACAAGATGAAATTGTAGTTTCTTTTGGTATAAGTCAATCAGGATTATCTACAAGTACTAATTAGCAATTAATAGAACATATTAGAGTTGGGTAATCCATATGAAGAAAAAATATGTTTATATCTCAATAATAATAATAACTATTATATTGTTAATTTATAATTCAAAAATGATTGAAGAAAATTTCATATACTTTCCTGATAAAGAAGTTCGTATTTATCCTGAGAACTATAATTTAATATATGATGATGTTTATTTCAAAACAGAAGACGACCTGACACTTCACGGATGGTTTATATATGGTAAAAATGCAAATAAGACAATTTTATGGTTTCATGGAAACGCTGGTAACATAAGTCACAGAGTTCACAATATTAAAGAAATGCTTAATGTTATCAACGTAAATATATTTATATTCGATTATAGAGGTTATGGTAATAGTGAAGGGAAACAGTCAGAAGAAGGCACCTATACTGATTCAAGAGCTGCTTTAAATTATTTACAATCACGAGGTGATATAGATCAAAACCAAATAATATATTTTGGTAGGTCATTGGGCTCTGCAATAGCTTCAAATTTAGCTACAAAATCAAATCCTAAATACCTCATTTTAGAATCACCAATACCTTCAATTCCTTATATGGCTAAACATGCTTATCCTTTTTTACCAATAAGTAAATTTTTAAAAACTCAATATAACACTATTGAAAATTTACAAAGTATTACAAAACCAATCCTAATTATTCATGGAGATAAAGACAATACTGTCCCTCTAGAAGGGGCAATAAAAATATTTGAGGCTGCAAATGATCCTAAAGAGTTATATATAATCCAAGGGGCTGACCATAACGATACATATTTGATCGGTGGTTACAAATATTTTAAGGTTATAGATGATTTTATCAATTAATTATTTTATATACTTAAACTAATTAATTGTAGAAACATAATCTATATCAGAACTCCACCCTTCACCTAGAGGAACCTCCCAGGGCCAATCAGCAGTAGTATATGATGCAGCGTTCCATTCAGTTGTTGGAGGTCCTGGTTGAAGTACCCAAACCCATCCGCTAGATGTAAAAGCAACACTGAACTTATAAATATAGCAACCACAATCAAAGTTAACCCAAACAGGATTATTATTGGAATCATTACCATCAAAATAATAAATCCCAGTATACCTAGATACTGCATTATGACTCATGTATAAATTTGGTTGCTCATAAACTAGGGTTCCTGAAGAACTTGAATTAGTTGAAGATACATACCAAGAAACCTTATAAGAATTAATATAATCAGAATAGCTAACAACTCGTATTGTATAATTTCCAGAATTTGGCAATTGAAATTGCCAGTTCAATGGCAAGTCATACGTTAAATCTTGAATATACCTATAATCAATTATGTCATCGTCATGTAATTGTATTTCGATTCCCGCATAATTACCTGAATATGTTGAATTATCTAGATTAAAATCAATTGTTATTGTATCCCCAGCATTCCCATAGATTTCCCAATCATCTTCATCATAATAATAATCTAAAGAACCATATCCAGTTGTCCCTGAAGCTAAATTACCTCCGCCAGTATCTTGTGCTAAACTCCAGGAAATTTCATATTCACCAGTTGCATCTTCAGAATAACTTACTACTCGTATTGTGTAATTACCCGAATCAGGTATTTCAAATTGCCAATTCAACGGCAATTCACTATAAATATCTTGTATATATTCGTAATCTATCCAACCACCATTCTGATCTAATAATTGCAATTCCATATATGTGTAAGTAATATTCGTATTTTTTGGAGAAAAGATAAAATTAACTGTAACTCTATCTCCAGAATTAGAATAGAATGTCCAATCATCT
>CEOQ01066575.1_pt1 | contig 98490 bp, 85 predicted proteins | sample 361351 | NCBI WGS metagenome assembly CEOQ01 (sample SAMEA2619907, study PRJEB7988) | marine metagenome | biome: marine biome (ENVO:00000447); feature: deep chlorophyll maximum layer (ENVO:xxxxxxxx); material: "saline water (ENVO:00002010), including plankton (ENVO:xxxxxxxx)" | depth 60 m | reverse complement strand
TGTCTGTATCACTCCACAAGCTGGATAATTATTTCGGGTAGTCCAGTTTTTATCCCCTATTCCAGGCCTTAAGAGGCTTTCTCTGAATGTGAAATCATATCGATTGCTTCCTGCACGTGTTGTCATCAATACTCCGTCAGAACAATCTCCAAAATCCTCATCATCAATATCTCGTACAATCTTTGGATCCTTAATTTTTCCAAAAAATATCCTTCCAGGTAGCGATATGTATATGTGGTTTGCTCTAAAATATGGAGTAGTCTGATTTGTATAAAGCTGAGCAGATGGTGTTATAGAATCAGTATCACTGTATTCCATTGGGACAAACTCTGACCAGTTTTCAAAATCTGATGATGTTGATCGAACTGTTGACCTAATCATCTCTCCTTTTTTAAGAGATCTTTGACGATATCTATCATGATCGATTAGCTTGCCATTAGATCCAACACCAAATCTTGCATACATCACATATTGTTTTTCAACTTCAGACCAAAAAATTACATTTTGTGCATCAAAATGGTTTGGCATCATCCAAGGAATTGCAGGATCTGCTCCAAAGTTTTTAAATTGTTTCCCATCAGATGAACTATAAAAATTAATTCCTTTAGTTTCTGGAGTTCTAGAAGGGCAATCTCTTTCCATATTAGCTTTAAATTTTTGAGACTGTAAAGCTTCAGGGTTCATATCTAAAAATGGAGAAAAAGCTGATGAATCTGAAATATCTTTCAAAATTATGTTGTTGTTAGTAGTATTTTCAAACTCTTCTAAACTTAAATTTGGTTTATACCAATTAATTCCATCTTCACTTTCTGCATAACAAACATTGGTAGCATGACCTCTGTAATACATTCGAAATAAATCTCCATCTTTAAGTACAGTCGTATAAAAAGATGAAGAAACACCTCTTTTACCTATTTCCCAGGGTTGATCATATTTAATTGCAATATCAACAGGCGTAGGATGATGCAATTTCAATGTTGTAGCATCTAGCGAGTCAATTAAAAAATTATCGACAAATAACTCTCTTTTATTTCCTAAAGAATTTACAGATTCCATTTCAGTCCTCATATTAATATTTTGAATAATTATCTGGATTATATATTTAATAAGAGATAAATCAATTAATTTTCATCTAATTTGTTTGAAGATTGAATTTATCAAAGATAATATATACGAATTATAAAAATTTACTCGGAGGCAATAATGGCTAATAAAAAATTCAATATAGGTTTCATATCTTCTCACGGACATGATCTTGCTGGGCATATCATCGACCAAGCTGCTAACCCTGATTTAGAATCTATTCATTTATGCTTAATGAACGATAAAGATGTAGCTCAAAGAGATTTAGATATAAATAAAATAGCTGAAGCTTCTGAAAAAGTAAAAACCAAAACAAAAAACATAGATGACATCCTAAATACTAAAGACCTTGATGCTGTAGCAGTTTGCGCCAGACCTGATTTAGCACCAGATATATTCAATAAAATTCTAGATGCTAATTTACCAATTATTACTGATAAACCAGCATCAAATGATTCAAAAAGATTAGATGATGTAGCTAAAAAAGCTGCTAAAAAAAATCTAGCGTTTGGAACTATGCTTCAATGGAGAAGAAACCCTGCTATCCTTGATATCAAGAGAGCTGTAGATAGTGGTGCACTTGGACAAATCATGACTGTAGAAGTACGTTTATTAACTAGTACTATTAATTGGCGAGGGCCAGGTAAATCATATCTGCTTGAAAAATCAAGCATGGGTGGTGGAATTAGTTCTTGGTTAGCTTGCCATATGTTAGACATGCTTATCTTCATTTTAGATGAAAGAATAACTGAAGTTTCAGCTTTTACAGGAAATAGACATCCTGTAAAAATTGACGTCGAAGATACAGCAATTTCAGCAATCAAAACCGAATCAGGAATCCTTGGTTCTGTGCACACAGGATATTCTTTATGCGGTCCCGGCAAATTTGGAAATGATATATATTTGGGTATCAGAGGTACTGAAGGATATGTTAGTATACCGTTCTATATGCCAGGACAAGAAGATTTAGATAATACACTTTATTTATACAGTGAAAATGAAAATTGGGTCACAGGCGGACAAAGAGCAATGACTTATAGCCCATACTATAAAACTCAATTTGGCAAATCAGGTGTAGACTTGGGTAGTGGAGGATATGGTGGATTTATGGCAGAAAAGCTTTTTGTTGATTTCTTGAATTCAACAAGAAACCAAGGAAAAAACCCAACTCCTATTGAAGATTTAGTTCATGTGTTAGAAATAGGTGAAGCAATACGTGAATCTTCAGACTCTGGAAAAGCAATTTCAATTAGTAAAACTTAAAAGTTCAGTATTGCTCAAATAATTTATTCAAAACACGTAACTTTTAGGAGGTTACAATGGCTAATAAAAAATTCAATATAGGTTTCATATCTTCTCACGGACATGCTGTGGAAGGTCATATCGTAGATCTTGCTGCTAACCCTGATTTAGAATCTATTCATTTATGTGTAATGAACGATAAAGATGCAAATCAAAGAGATTTAGATATAAATAAGGTAGCTAAAGCTTCTGAAAAAGTAAAAACCAAAACAAAAAAAATAGATGACATCCTAAACACTGAAGGACTGGATGCTGTAGCAGTTTGCGTTAGACCTGATTTAGCACCAGATATATTCGATAAAATTCTAGATGCTAATTTACCAATTCTAACTGACAAACCAGCATCAAATGATTCAAAAAGATTGGCTTCTGTAGCTAAAAAAGCTGCTGAAAAAAATCTAGCTTTTGCAACTATGTTTCAATGGAGAAGAAACCCTGCTGTGCTTGATATCAAGAGAGCTGTAGATAGTGGTGCACTTGGCCAAATCATGACTGTAGAAGTGCGTTTATTAGCTAGTTCTATTAATTGGCGCGATCCAGGTAAATCATATCTGCTTGAAAAATCAAGCATGGGTGGTGGAATTACTTCTTGGTTAGCTTGCCATATGTTAGACATGCTTATCTTTATATTAGATGAAAGAGTAACTGAAGTTTCAGCTTTTACAGGAAATAGATATCCTATAAAAATTGACGTCGAAGATACAGCAATTTCAGCAATCAAAACCGAATCAGGAATCCTTGGTTCTGTGCACACAGGATATTCTTTATGTGGTCCTAGCAAATTAGGAGTAAGTGACTTGTACCTAGGAATTAGAGGTACTGAAGGATATGTTAGTATACCTTTTCATTTGCCAGGGCAAGACGATTTAGATAATACTCTTTATTTGTACAGTGAGAATGAAAACTGGGTCACAGGTGGGCAAAGAGCAATGACTTATAGCCCATTTTACAAGACTCAATTTGGTAAGTCAGGTGTAGATATGGGTAGTGGAGGATATGGTGGATTTGGTGCAGAAAAGCTTTTTATTGATTTCCTAAATTCAACAAGAAACCAAGCAAAAATTCCAACTCCTATTAAAGATTTAGTTCATATATTAGAAATAGGGGAAGCAATGCGTGAATCTTCAAACTCTGGAAAAGCAATTTCAATTAGTAAAACTTAAATTTATTTCAAATATTTGTCAAACCAACTGACCATTCTGTCAAAATAATCTATTAAAAACACATGCCTTCCAGGAGGTTTGTGACAGAAAAATTTAGATGAATCACCTGTTGATTCATATTTGGGTTCAACAATTTTTAATAAATCATTCACACCCTCTTTCGGCATATCTTCATCTTCTAAAGGTGCAATCATCATGAATGGTCTAGGAGCTATACAATTTGCAACTATTTCTCCATGATCAAAATACTTTAATAATCCTGGTACATACATAGAAGAACTATGTCTCTCTGCCATACCTTCATAAATATGCCTATAAGCACTCCCAATGTTTCCACAAATTGTGACACCTACAGCGATTGATGGGTCACAAGCCATGCTCCACCATGTACCAACTCCTCCTAAAGACATACCTGTAAGGCCAATACGTTTATGATCAATTGAATCTAAACTACCTAAGACTCTGGCAGCTAATAAAGTTTCTTCTACTTTATATCCTATCTGTGTTCTACCCAATGTAGATAAAAGCTTCGTTTCTTGTTCCCAATGCGCAGTAGTACCTCTCCTATCAGCACTCCCTCTTAAAGTAATAGAAATTGTTCCATAACCCAATCTAGCAAGTTGTCTAGCCCAACCATATAACTGGCCTTCAGTTGGATTAGGTCTATGAAATTTCGATTCAGTAATTCCTTCTTTTGTCGCTGCAGTTCCACCCATACATACTATCCCTGGAGTTAAAGCATTTTTCTTAGGTTTTGGAATTATAATAATTCCTTCTACCAATTCACCAAAAGAATTATTGTATTCAACTTTATATTCAATTAATCCTTCATTTTCAATAATTTTTCCAGATTCATAAACTACATTAGTAGGAATATTTTCAACACCCAAAATTTCCAAAAGCTTAGCCCTAGTTTCAATAGGTGGAACTGAAACTTTATATGGAGGTTTCAAACCTTTTGGTAAATCATTTTTAGCACTAGGCAAAATCCCAGAATCATAATTTTTAGCATTTTTATCAAGCATCAAATTACCACCTAACATTAATATATTTCATATATTAAATAATCAAAATGTCTGGCTTAGGAATTTTTTTTTCTATAGCAACAATTTCAGTAAATTTATTCAATGTGTCTATCAGTTCATTTTCTTTATTAATAATTATGTGATCAAAATTTTTTGATTTTTCAATTTCATTCTTTGCTTCAGAAATTCTTAAATCAAAATCACCACTAAGTACTCCCTTGTTAGATCTTTTTTTCAGCCTTGACTTTAAATCAGTATAACTTTCTGGTGCAATAAAAATTAATACACTTTGAGGAAACTCCTTCTTAATTGTCTCGGCTCCTTGAACATCAGTTTTAACAATAATATCTTTTCCTGCAGAAATACCTTGTCTAATCTGATCCTTAGGTACTCCATAATAATTTTCGTATACTATTGCCCATTCTAATAATTGATTAGAATTGATCATAGTTTTAAATTGAGTATTTGACAAAAACAAATAGTCAACTCCATCTTGTTCTTCAGTTCTCAATTGTCTCGTAGTTGCAGTAATAGCAAAGTGAAAATCATCCATAGATTTCCTGATTTCAGAAACAAGTGAATCCTTTCCAACACCTGAAGGGCCAGAAATAACAAATAATACTGATTTATTTTTAAAAGAATTACTCATTTTTTCGTAAATCTAAAGAATCACAAATGATTTTTAAAGTATGCCAAAACATAGGGTAAGAAACATCTACTGCTTCTGCATCTATAATTGTTGTAGTACCTTCAGCCATTATCCCAGCAATAGCCATAGTCATAGCTATTCGATGATCTCCATAACTAAAACAATTTCCTCCTCTCAATTTTTTACCACCATTAATTATAAATCCATCTTCAGTAGCAATTATATCAGCACCTAAATTTGATAGGCCTTCAACTGTAGCAGATATTCTATCTGATTCCTTAAATTTTAACTCTTCAGCATTTTTAACTACAGTTTGTCCTTTAGCAAAACATGCTGCTAATGCTAAAACAGGTAATTCATCGATAATACGTGGCACTAAATCACCCGAAATCTCAATATTTTCTAAATCACTAGATTTTACAATTACATCTGCAATGGGTTCATTATTAATTTCACGTTCGTTTTCTAATATCAAATTTGCATTCATCGATTTTAAAACATCAATTATTCCTAACCTTGTTGAATTAATACCTATGTTAGCAATTTTGATTTCAGAACTAGGATGAATACAACCCAAAACCATCCAAAATGCGGCTGAACTAATATCTCCTGGCACAGTAATATTTTTTGAAGTCAAATCAGATGGATTAACTATAATTTTTAACCCATCTTGAACTATATCTGCTCCCATAGATAACATCATTCTTTCAGTATGATCTCGTGAAAATGAAGGTTGTGTGATTTCAGATTTACCTTCAGAATGTAAAGCTGCAATCATCAAGGAAGATTTCACTTGTGCACTAGAAATTGGCATTTTATATTCTATTCCTTGTAAAGACTTTCCATTTATTAATAACGGAGGTAAATCATTTCCATTTTGACTTAAAATCTCAGCCCCCATTAAAGATAATGGTTTCATTATTCTACCCATAGGTCTTTTAACCAATGAATCATCACCAGTTATTTCACTATAAAATGGAGAACCTGCTAATAATCCAACAATTAATCTCATTGCCGTTCCACTATTCCCTGCAAAAATCATATCTACAGGTTTAGACATCCCAAACCTTCCCTTACCAAAAACTTCAAAACATTCTTGCGAATTTGTGATTCTACAATTTGAATGTTCAACAATCCTTACACCAAGAGATCTTAAACATCTCAATACCGATGCCTTATCATCACCTACACAAATATTTCCAACATGAGCTCTTCCATTTGCAATAGAATTAAGTATAAAAGCTCTCTGAGAAATAGATTTATCTCCCGGAACCGAAATTTCTCCAGAAACATTCTTACAACTACTAAGTATATATCTCATAAAAGCCTTATCTAATATATTAATTTTTTGATCGTTTGAAATATTTCCATTTAGGTTTATCTTGCGCAGACTCCATTTTAGACATTTTCTCCGCAATTCTACCCCCAACAAACATACTCGTCATAGTAGTTTTTAGAACAGGGGTAGGCTTATTGTTTGGTATTACTTCTACACCTTGTTCCAATTTAGCTTTATCTTCCCAGGCTTTAATCAAATCATCGAACAATTTTTCAAAATTACTTTTATGAATATTTTCTTTATATTCAGATAAAACATCTATTAATTTTTGCAACCAAATTTCGGCCATTTTGGGATTTTGCTTAATTAAATCCATCAGATTTTCAGGATCATTTGAAGCTAGCATAGACATTTGTTTAAAATACTCCCCAGCAAATTTAGATATATCATTCCAACCTGGACTATTCGAAGCACTAGCAACTGAAGCAAAAGATGTTAATTGCGGTAACAAAGTTACTCCTAACGAATAAGAATCATGTTCGAATGAATCCATAAAAAGCGGTTTACCCCCTAATGACTCAACCATTTTAACAACAGTATTCACTGCTGTTTCACTTGAATTTATAGAAGGAACCAAAACATAATCAACATCATCGAAACTAATTAAATTTAATTCATCATAAATTTGTTTATTATGGTCTACTAAAGGATGCCCCCCAACAAATGTAACATTTTCAGGTAAATAATTTTTAGCCCATTCTTCAATTTTTGATTTCACAGGTAATAAATCAGTTACAACTGCACCTCCAGAAATTGTCTCACCAATAGATTCCAAAAAATCCTGAGTTTGAGATAAGGGTAAATCTAAAATTATTAAACCTGAGTCTTTAATCGCAGAAGATTCATCAGTATTAGCTACATCTATAGCACCAATATCTTTTGCATGACGTAAAACTTTTCTACTAGCAGCCGTACCCACAATTTCAGTATTTTTTATTCCAGATTTTCGTAAATAGAAACCTATTGAAGCGCTAATATCTGACATCCCAACAATTGTAATTTTTTTCATAAATCACTACCTTTACTCAATTCAAATTTAATATCTGAACTACGAATTATTTTTATTAATTTTTTGAACAAATTCTTTTTCATCATCTAGAGAAAAAATCATTTCATTAAGTTTTGCCACATGTAATTCATGTAATATTTGACCTATCTTAGGGCCTTCAGTAATACCTAATTTAATTAAATCTTTTCCGGATAGTTGAACAGATAGATTTTTTAATTTGTTTAAATAAAGAAAAATAAACTCTTTTAAATCTGAAAATTCCTCAATTATCAAACAAGCTCTTAATACATTTTCATTGATTTTATTCATCAAAGCAAATAAATCACTATTGTTCATGTTTGTTTTTAATAAATCTCCACGAATATTATTAATTTCAAAAACACCATCTAAAATTTGCAAGAAATCTGAATTAAAGTTGAATTTTTTCACCCAAGTATCTAACATTTCAATTGGTATAGATAGTGCTAGTATTGAAAACTTTAATTCCTGAGAAAATTTGGAAGATTGAACTTCTTGATGATCCATTTTCAAAAAATTTGAAAGCTCAATTTTAGCACCATCAAAAAGATGCATCTTGTCATCATGATTTGCATATTGTATAAATGCTCTAGATGCAGATTCCTCATTTAATATTAAGTACAATTCATTTGTAAGCCTATCTGAACTTATTACATCTAACATATGTAAATCTCGGATCAAGATATTTCTGGTAGAGTTTTCAATGTCAAAGCACAACCTTCCAGAATATCTAAAAAGTCTAAGAATTCTTGTAGGATCATCCTGAAAACTTTTGTCATGTAAAACTTTTATCCTTTTTTCAAGAACATCATTTTGCCCACCAAAAGGATCAATTATTTTAGAAAATTCTCCATCTTCTCCAATAGCAATTGCAATAGAATTTATTGTGAAATCTCGTCTATATAAATCCTCTTTAAAAGTACCTTTTTTAACAACAGGTAATTGCCCTGGAGAAGGATAAATTTCTTGCCTAGAAAAGGCAAAATCAACTATTTCTCCATTAAAATCAATTTTAAATGTTCCAAATCGAGATTCTTGTAATAAAGTACCTCCAATTAGGTTAGCAAAATATTGTAAATCAATATTTCCTTCTATCAAAAAATCCAAATCTGATGGAGAGCGATCTAACAAAATATCTCGTACCGTACCACCTACTAAATAAACTGAGATGTCTGAAATTTTTACAGCAGACTCAACAGAAACAATTATATTAAGATGACTCCCACTAAGCTTTTTCTTAAACAAATTCAGTTGAGACAATATATCAGCCCTCCAAACTAATCATATAATAATATGGTTTAAATCAATTGTCAGTCTTTTTTATCACATCATAAAACAGAGTTCAAAAATCAACCAACCTTACACATCAAATATTCTCTGTAACCAACTGTTACTCTATAAAATCCATGTAAATATTGATCTAAACTTTCCTCTCCTGTATCTACAAGCAAACAAGTATTCGGAACTGACATAACCTTTGTTTTTGTACTCAAAATAATTATGTTTTCCTTACCAACCATTTTAATAATCTTTGGACTAATTTGTTGATTCCCTCTTCCAAAAATATATCCCTGTTCAGCTATTGGTGATACTAATATTTTGACCTTAAAATTTTCAAATTTCTTAATATATTCAATTATTTCATTTTCGCTAACATCCAAAGCCAATAATTTCTTATTAAGTATTAAATCAACACCCAATAAAGTACCCTCCAATTTCAAATTTTCCATTAAATTACGCAAAGTTGAGCCGGCACCTACTATATATACACAATCATCTTCCATTTTCTCGATAACATCTATTGAAATGGCATCTAAATCATCAGATTCTGAGATAAGATTTGGAGATTTTCCACCCTGTAAATAATTGCCATTATCTGGAACTTTTAGATAGCCATATAACCTTGTAGAAATCCTATCCGAACGAAATTCTTCTTCATCAAGATCTATTACTTCTGACAATTTAATATTTTGAAATTTTTCAGTTAAAAACATTCTAGCTAAATAGCCAGATGATCTAGGATTAATTCCAAAAACACTTGAATGCATCTTAACTCCAGTTGGGATACCTATGACAGGACGGGATTCTCTTACTACATCTTGTATATCTCGCGCTGTGCCATCACCTCCAGAAAATAGAATCAAATCAACTTCTAACTTCATCATAATTTTGCAAGCATCTTGAGTATCTTTTTTTGTAGTTTTTCCAGAAGTAATTTTGCCAATTATTCGAGGACAAAAACCACTCTTCTCTGCAGCATCTTGCCCCATTTCTAAAGGAAATGTAATTACTTCAATCTCATTTTTAATAGATTCTAACTCATTTAACGCTAGTAATGTACGAAAATTAGATTCAAAGACACCACCTTTTTTTAAAGCATTTTCAAGTGTAAATGAACCATCACTACCCTTTAAACCAACTTTACCACCCACTCCAGCAATTGGATTAATAATCAAACCAAGTTTTTTTACCATGATTTACCTTAAAAGAAAATACTACCCTAAATTTAATTTGTTTAGAAAATCCTTTGACTTATCTACTATCCAAGAAGGTGACCACATATGAACTACGAAATTAACACCTAAATCTAAATAATTCTTCACATTTTCAAGAGTTACTAAAGTACCAGGGTTCCTTCCTGAAGCTCTGATTTTTTTTAAAGTATCCGAAACTACAGCTTGAACTTCTGAATGATTCGGTTCACCCAAATATCCCATAGTTTGTGCTAAATCACCGGGTGCTACAAAAAAAACATCTATCTCATCAACCTTTAAAATTTCATCAAGATTTTCTATAGCAATAATATCTTCGATCAAAACAATTACCATAGTTTCATTATTAGCATTATCAAAATAGTTTTTTACACCTAAGCCTTGCCTACTTGTATATATTCCCCTATTTCCTTTTGGATGAAATTTTGCTGCCTGTACAACTTGATTAGCTTGTTCAAACGTATTGACATGAGGTACTACAACACCTTGAGCACCCAAATCTAGAACGCGATAAATAAGTCCTGGTTCATTATGATTTATTCTGATAATAGAATTTTTATTCCATAGATCACAAGCTCTAGTGATATCAGGAATATCTCCAAAATCAATTAATCCATGCTCAGCTTCCATCCAAATGCAATCAAAATCAGTAGTGCCAAAGAGTTCAGCAAGATCTGAATTCATATAGCCCCCTACACAAGAAACAACTCCCCCATTTTCCAATTTTCTTTTTGCATGATTTACTCTTAAATTAATCACTAGAACTCCTTAACTCGCGTTTTTGAAAAGATTTTACTTGTAACATTAACACAAAAACTATAATAGACAAAATTGCTATAAATGAGAATGAAATTGACCATCCAAATTCAGATTTAAAATTATCAAAAAACATACCTAAAATTATTGGTCCTAATAAACCACCTAATAGACCTATCGATGCCTGTGCAGCAATTGCATCACCCAAACGATGTTTCCCTGTAGTTTCATTAATTACTGTTGAATAAATAGGTGAACCTCCTGAAAAACACAATGAAAATATCAACAAAACAAAAAATTTAACAACAATTGGAATACCTTCAAACCATCCTAAAATTAAGCAACATAATACTGATACACATGATATCGCCATAATTGTATTTGGCCTACCTAAAAAATCAGAAACTACTCCCCCTAAAATTGGGCCAAATCCACCAAAAATCAATATCAACCCAGCAGCGATTGAGGAAAAGTCATTCGCAAAACCATCACCGGTTCCATGAAATAGAAACATTCCAAAAATAAAATATGGCAACCAAGTCCTAAGGCCATATAAAATCAATGCATGTAAAGAATAACTTAATGAAATATTCCTAATAATTAAGTTTTTCAAGGCGATTATAATTGAACTTTTACCCAAAGTTTCTGAAGAATAGTTATCCTTCGAATTAATTTTTTTTGTTAAAATCAATAAAAGTGGAAAACTGAAGATTGCTAAAAATGACAAAAAATAATACATATCTGTCCAAGAAACAAAACTCATTAAAACTCCTGAAAAAGCTAATGAAAAGCTATGCCCCATATATTGAGAAGTTACAAACACACCTACAGCAAAGCCTCGATGTTTTTTTTCAACAGACTGTGCAATCAACCTTAATCCACACATATAACTACCAACCATTCCAACTCCACCAAAGGCCCTAACTAAAGTAGCTAATAAAAGATTCGAATATATTCCAGGAAAAATTAAGTTAGAAATTATATAAATAAATACTGAAAACAACATGATAGATTTTGTTCCAAGTTTATCAGATAAAGGTACTATGAATAACGCAGCCAATATATATCCCAATAAATAAGAGGAATAAATTGAACCCGCTTGTGTTTTATTTAATGCTAATTCAATCTCTATAATTGGTAATGCTGCTACTATTGACTCAGAAGGTAATAACATAAAAAAAAGAACTAAACCAATTCCTAAAACCTGAATTATTGAAAAAGATTTTCTTGAATTAACCTGAATCAAAATTAAACCTTTACAACATCAAACTTGTTGCCAATATCGATTTTTTGCTTCCCGTTTAAAAAAACCCAAACCTGGTTCAGGAAAATGACCAGCCGAGACAAGATGGCCTTCTTTTTCTAATTTATTCAATATTTCATGTCTAGTTATTCGTGCTAAATCGGGATCAACATCAAAACTAGGACTCCAATCAGTATAAGAAGCTTGAATTGGACTATGTGCTACATCACCTAAAACAAACCCTTTTTTGCCTTTAGAATTTAGTTCTAAAGAAATATGTCCTGGTGTATGACCAGGTGTACTTAAAACTGTTAATTCAGATGTGATTCTATGTTTATCTTCAATCACTTCTATTACACCTGAATAAATTAACGGATCAACTTGTTTCAAAATATGAGGCAAATTAGAACTATTATTTTCTTGCTTCCAATATTTTAAATCCGTACTAGAAACAATGTATTTTGCTGACTGAAAAGTAGGTTTATCATATAAAACATTCCACCCTACATGATCTGGATGTAAATGCGTTAAAACAACTAAATCAATTTCATCTTGATTAATTCCTAAATCTTCTAAATTTTTTAGCAACTTTCCTGCAGGTGGACCCCCACCTGTATCAACTAAAATATTTTTCCCTTGAGAATGTAAAAATGTAGCTCCAAACCTAGGTTTAATATGATTTTCATTATCCAAAAGATCAGGGAATTTCGATCTCCAAATATTTAAATCACTATCCGGGAAAATATCTAATACATGACCTGAACCATAATTATCAGTCAAAGGAAATAATTTTATCTCTCCAATATTAACCATCTTTATCCTTCAAAGTTATAATAGATTGACTATATAAATTAGTTACAAATAGTAATGCTATAATGATTCAAATGCAAATAAAATTTCAAAACAGCAAAGAAAGGAGGGAAAGCAACATGAAAGATAATAATAAATTCAATTTGACTTCACTTACAAATTGTGGTGGTTGAGCCTCTAAATTTAGTCAATTAGACTTAGCTCAAGTTTTGAGCCAAATTACAGAATTTTCAAATCAAGATCCAAATATCATTGTAGGCATCTCTGATGGAGATGATGCTGGTGTTTATAAAATTAATAATGAACTATCACTAATCATGACAGTTGATTTTTTTCCTCCTATAGTTGACGACCCATTCACTTTTGGAGAAATTGCTGCTTGCAATGCAGTTAGTGATATTTATGCAATGGGAGGTATTCCTATAATTGGAGTAAATATCGTTAATTTCCCTAAAGATGTTGATAAAAAATTCTTAGTTGAAATTATTAAAGGAGCTACAAGTAAAGCTAAAGAAGCAGGCTTTTCAATTATTGGAGGTCATAGTATCGTTGACCAAGAGCCTAAATTTGGAATGGCAATCACTGGATTGATTAAAACTGGTGAACAAATCACTATAAATAATGGAAAACCTGGAGATTATTTAATCCTTACAAAACCAATTGGTTCAGGAATAATAACTACCGCTTCAAAGGAAAAGAATATTTCAGAATCAATATTAAAAAATACCATTAAATACATGACTCAATTAAACCACGATGCTTCTCATATAATGACATCTTTAAAAGCAAATGCTTGTGTGGATATTTCTGGATTTGGCTTAACTGGTCATATATTAGAAATACTTAATGCTAGCAATTTATCTGCTATTATTGATTCATCAAAAATACCTACAATAAAAGGAGTATTTGATTTAGCAAAAAAAGACCTTGTACCACAAGGTTCAAAACAAAATCTTGAATATTCCTCTCAACATATTAAATGGGGAAAAAATATTCAACACCATGAGAAATTGGTTTATTCAGATGCACAAACATCTGGAGGCTTACTAATTTCAATTCCCAAAGAAAAAGCAAATATGCTAATTAATCAACTTCATTCAGCAGGAATAAAAGATTCAGCTGTAATTGGTGAATTAACCAAAAACAAAAATAGTAAGTTGATAATAAATTAGTAAGAATAGAGCGTCCAGTGTCAAAAAAACAAACTGTAAATCAAATTTTAAAAAATGCAATTTGGAGTGGCATACAGAGTACAAATTTTGCTGTGTCGTTAAAAAATCTCCCTCCACTTAAAATTCAAATTGAAAAAACTAAATCAAAAAATAATGGTGATTATGCTACAAATATTGCGTTAAAACTTTCAAAACTACTCAAAAAGAATCCTATGCAAGTAGCCACGGAAATTTCTACTTCAATTCAATCAAAAAATATCATTAGAAAAATTGAGGTAGCTAAACCAGGATTTATTAATTTTTTCTTAAATGAAAAATGGCTTCTTAAAAACATATATACTATATTAAAAGAAAAAAATAAATTTGGAAATTCTGATCTAGGAGAAAACTCCAAAATCCAAATTGAATTCGTAAGTGTTAACCCAACAGGGCCAATTCATATTGGACACGCACGAGGAGCAGTATTAGGAAGCGTGTTAGCAAACATACTTGAAGTAAGCGGATATGATGTATCTAAAGAATACTATATCAACGATGCTGGTAACCAAATAGAAAAATTCTATCAGAGTGTATTCGTTAGATACCTGCAAAACAAAAACATATCAGCTAACATGCCAGAAGATGGATATGAAGGCAAATATATTTTAGAAATTGCACAACAAATTTCAAAAATATTAGATGAAAAAGAAATTCCAGTAAACGAAAAATCTGCTCAATCCCTAATAGGTGAAACTGCATTAAAGTTAATGATAACAAACATTAAAAACGATCTGGAATCATTGAAAGTGTTTTATGATAATTGGTTTAGTGAAAAATCTCTTATAAATGATGGAATATTCTCAGAAACTTTAAGTTTATTAGACTATAAAAAACTTACAAAAACAAAAGATGGGGCAAAATGGTTCACTTCTACTAAGCTTGGAGATACTAAGGATAAAGTCTTAATACGAAGTAATGGAACTCCTACATATTTTGGAACAGATGTAGCTTACCACTATAGCAAAATTGTCAAACGAAATTTCGATCAAATAATTGATATTTGGGGTGCAGATCATCAAGGACATGTACCGTTTATGAAATCAATGATGTCAGCGTTAGATATAGAACAAAAACGTTTGAAAATTCTTCTTTATCAATTGGTCACCATTAAAAAAGGATCTACTGCAATAAGATTATCCAAAAGAAAAGGAGAAATTGTAACTTTAAAAGACTTAATTGATGAAGTTGGTGTCGACGCATGTAGATATTTTTTTATTTCTAAATCACCAGAAAGCCAAATGGAATTTGATCTTGATTACGCAAAAAATGAATCCAAAGAAAATCCTGTTTATTACATTCAATATGCTCACGCAAGAATTTGTAGTATTTTAGAAATTGCTAAGCAAAATAATATTAACTTCGAAGATTGTGATATTTCATTACTGTCGCACGAATCTGAAATTGATTTAATTCAAAAAATGATCCAATTACCCGATCTAATAGAGAATATGGCTTCAAATCTAACTCCTCATCATTTACCTCACTATACATTAGATTTAGCAAATAATTTCCATGTTTTTTATCAAAATTGCAAAGTTATTTCAGAAAACAAGTCAGAACTAGAGATATCAAAAGCAAGATTAAAACTAATTAGTGCTACAAAAATTGTCTTATCAAAATGCCTTCAAATCATGGGAATGAATGCACCTAAATACATGTGATTTAAAGACCATTCTCTAAGTATTTTCTAGCTTTTACAACGTAACTTTCTGCTGTGCTATCAATTAAATCCAAATGTCTTTCTTGAATATTTCCTCTTACTCTGCCAGGTGATCCAACTACCAAAGAACCAGCCGGAATTTCTGAATTTTCCAACAACATGGATGAAGATCCAATTAAACTTTCTGTACCAATTTTAACTCCATCATTTAAAACAGCACCATTCCCAATCAAACAACGAGACTCAATAATTGCTGCATGACAAAGTACCCTATGGCCTAAAACAACATTATCACCAATAAACACATCAGAATCACCATGAACTACAGAATTATCTTGAATACAAGTGAATTTACCAATTTTTATAGTTCCCATATCTGCCCTTATAACAGTACCAGGCCAAATACTACTGCCAGGTCCAATTTCAACATCACCGATCACGTATGCAAACTCACTCACAAAAGCTGTATCATGAACTTTAGGCATCTTGCCATCTAAAGATCTAAGCATTTAATACTCCTATAATTTCTAAATAATTCAAATATTTAATCATATATAATAGGCTCTATATCTGGTGACTGATCACCGTATTCGTCTAAATCAATCATATACACAGGTGATCCTTTCACATTACCCAAAGACCTTTGACGATCTCTAATATCTAGCTTGGTACAATCTTGCAATTGTTGACTAGGTAATAGATAAGTATAAACTTTCAAATTTTTCAGAGGAGAATCTAAAAAAGGTTCAAATAATTCACCTACATTAAATAATCTTTGACTTAATTCATCTCCTCCCGCAATTGCCCAAATATCTAGTTCATGAAAATTTATTGAAGTATCTTGGAAATCATTTCCAATTAAATGGTCAGCTGTCAATTCTGAAATTAAACCAATTTCTCCCCAAGAAATATCTAGAGGTTTGATTATTTCATTTCTAATAGCTGCAATATATCTCTTTGCATTATCTGTGTAAATCACTTGTTCATTTCTGATGGAATGTTCTTGAAAAGGCATAAAAGTAAGCCATGATTCTAATGGTTCCATATCATTGCCACTTCTTTCAAAAATTTCAAAAACCTTAGATAATACCCACAGATCCATATCTTCTATAATTGCAAAATTTGTAGCATTAAGAATATATCTTGCCCATTTAGCAAATCTATAAGTCTCATTAAGAGAATATGGAGGTTTAATCAGTATAAAACTTTGATGCCACGCAATTGCATTTCTTATCCTAGATTCCATAGTAGAATCAATATTTAATTGTGAAATTCTATATATATCTTTCCAATCAATAAAATCATCTTCTGAAGATTTTATTTTTTCATTAAAATCATTAATATATTCATAGCACCTTTTCAACGTTCGTGGATGACCTTTATTTTCTAGCCAATCCTGAATAACATTTACATCAGCACCCAATAATACCATTGAATTAATCTGATTTCGGATTCGATACGGAAGTCGTTTAATAGTCATTTGGGTTTTTATATAATAGTTAATGAATAAAAAATATTATTCAAAATATAATTTTTTAAAGTTAAATAATTATATTTGCTATTCAATTATATACTCCTATTTACTATCCTTCAATAATTTTAGTAGAATACTATAATAAATTGTGAAATATATTTTAATTAAACATCAGAAACATATGAATACACCTAAGATTTTTTTAAATTTTTCATTAAAAATTATGTATCTCCTTATCTGCATTTTCATATTATCTTGCAATTCAAATACACCTGAAAATACCCAAACAAAATCAAAGATAGATGATTCAAATAAGCAAGTAGTGTCATCTAAAGAATCTGCAGAACCCACTTCAACACCTCCAGATCCTTTGTTTGACTATATGAATGGAGTCAGGTATTTAAACGCTCGAGAATACGATGATGCAATTGCCAAAATGTCTATTGTAATCAGATTAATTCCTGATTTCGAACTCCCATATAATTACAGAGGCGTTGCTTATTATCATAATGAACAAAAGCAACTAGCTTTAGAAGATTTCAACAAAGCAATTGAACTAAATCCTGAATTAGCAATAGCATATAGAAATCGTGGGGTTTTATATATTAATTTTGGAGAAAATCAAAAAGCTATCAGCGACTTAAATAATGCGAAATTAATTTACGAAAAAGAAAACGACAAAAATTCTGCTGAAAAAATGTCTCAACTAATTAATACTTTGAACTAATTTATTGTCATACTCAGCTAAGAAATCGCCCTCTTTTATAGTTTATTAAACTAACATACAATAAAAAACAACTTATCTAGAAACAGATCGTTAAATATTATAATAAAAAACGACAATAAAGAAAAAGCCTAGAGATTCTCTATTACAGAAACACAAATTAACCTTTACCACAATATATTTATTAAACAGTCTGTTTTTTTAAAATTAATTTGAAGGAATATACAATTGCTGCAATTATCAAAAATGTTAAATTTAATAAAAGCTATGGGTGTAATTGCATTACCAGTAATATTATTTATTTCCCAAACAAATGAAACCTACGCACATCAACCATTTGAAATAATTAAATCTCCCTCCAAAAAAACAACTATTGACCTAAGTGATGCTTCTGTTTCACATGCATTTTATGGCAAATTTGAATCAGTCAATGAAGAAATAATCTTTAATCTAAATAATTTCTCTGACAACATTCTAAAATTTAGCATTCTAATTCCAGATCGAAATCCTGAAAAACTATTAGATAAAAAATACCTGCCTGAACTAACTTTAACAAAAATATCAACTTCTAAAAATCAAAATTCTCCAAATGTTCAAAATACATTCAAACCAAATATCACGCCTGCCACATACTATGAGCCTTATAGCCAAATGCATCTAATAAGAGTAACTGCTCATCAAGAAATATTGAAAAATAATATTCAAGTTAAAGTTACAATCAAATCTAATGGTCCGTTAAGATATATATTTTCTGTAGGATCTAAAGAAATATTTTCATCAGTATACGCTTCAGGAGATACCGAATATTTTAACTCATCTTCTCAAAGAGAATGGTATTGGTATATTGAAAATGAAAATGAAGATAAAGATCAAAAAAATCTCCCCAAAAAAATAACAAAACCATCTGTTCAAATACAGAATTCCAACTCAAAACAATTAGAAAATACAAGAGCTACAGCCAACACATTGAATTCAACAATTGTAATATTTTCAAGTCTAATATTATTGGTTGTAATAATTCTAATAATTTATTATTTAAAATATTCTAAAAAAAAGTATGAAGACTAAGTATTAATATGATTCACACATATCGTCTCAACTGCCATTAACTATAGTAGCTTGACCTATCTGAGATCATTTTCGGGCTGATAGTTTATGCTTGAATACGATTGTTGTTGTCATTTTCGGGAAGTGTGTCATTAAGTGTGTCAATTGTCGTTGTTTGTTGTTAATCATGTTGGTTTACGAATTCACACATGAACATACTAGTCTTTCAATCTCTGTGAATTTAACCATTTTTGCTTTTGCTCAAGTCTAACTTTTTGATTAGAAGGAACATATTTAGAACGAAAATCTGACAAAAAATCAAAAAAATCACCAGAAATTATATGGTTGCGAATATCGTCAATTAATTTCAAAATATAGTTTAAATTATGAATTGTAGCAAGTCTATAATAAAGTATCTCTTTAGACCTATATAGGTGATGCAAATAACCTATAGAAAAATTCTTGCAAGTATAGCATTTGCATTTAATTTGAATTGGACCATCTAGATCACGAAATTGTGCGTTATAAATATTAATTCTTCCATAATCTACAAATAAAACACCATTTCTAGCTACTCGAGTTGGCAAAACACAATCAAACATATCAATTCCTATTGCAATACATTCAATTAAATCTTCAGGACTTCCAACTCCCATTAAATATCTTGGCTTATTTTTTGGCAATAAAGCTGATGTAAATTTTGCAATTTGATACATCTCCGGCTTAGATTCACCCACACTCAAACCCCCAATAGCATAACCGGGAAAACCTATGTTAATTAAATCGTTGGTTGATTCAACTCGTAAATTCTCATCTAATCCACCTTGCACTATACCAAATAATAATTGATTATTTCTTGAATGAATATCTTTTGATTTTTTTGCCCATTCGGTCGTTAATTTAACTGCTTCTTGAACTTCAGAATCTTTACTCCCTTGTTGTAAACATACATCTAAAGGCATGATGATATCCGCGCCAATTTTTTCCTGACATTTTACAGTCGATTCAGGGCTAAAAAAATGGCTAGAACCATCGATGTGAGATTTAAATTCTATTCCATCATATTTTATAGACCTCAAATGCTGCAAACTAAATCCTTGAAATCCTCCACTATCAGTCAAAACAGGTTTTTTCCAATTAATATATTTGTGAATCCCGCCAAAATTTTGAATCAAATCAACCCCTGGCCTTAAATATAAATGATATGTATTACCAAGAATGATTTGAGCACCAATTTCATATAAATCATCTGGAGAAACTGACTTCACACTTCCTTGAGTTGCAACAGGCATAAAAATAGGAGTTTTAACATCTCCATGTGCTGTGCGCAAGATACCAGCCCTAGCTAATCCTTCAGATTTAATTAGATCAAATGACATATTCAAAAATTCCAGAACATTATTTTTTCAATTCTTTGAGAATATTTTTTACAGAATCAATAGAAACATTTTTAGTCGTATTTGCATTTCCAATTGCTTCAAGTATCACCCATCTAATATTTCCAGCAGATCTCTTTTTATCAACACTCATAAAATGAATTACAGAATCTATATCTAAGTCGTTATAAGATGTTGGCAAATCAAATAATTTAAAAACTGATTTTTGCAAATCTACTTCTTCATTTGTTATAAAACCTAGATGACTAGATAACATTGCTGCGCCAACTACACCAATGCTGACAGCTTCACCATGTAAATACAAACCATATTTTGTAGAAGCTTCAATCGCATGACCAATTGTATGACCATAATTCAATATGATCCTTAAGCCCAATTGCTCTTTTTCATCTTTAGAAACGACGTCAGCTTTGATTTTCATACTCCTTTTTAGAACATCTAAGGTGACAGTTTTTTCTAAAGATAATAATTTTGAACTATTATTTTGCATGTCATAAAATAAATTTTTATCTAAAATCAATCCATGTTTAATAGATTCAGCCCAACCAGAATTTAATTCACGTTGACTCAAAGTTTTAAGAGTTTCTAGATCAGCTAATATAAATTCAGGCTGATGAAATGCCCCCACTAAGTTCTTTCCTTCAGGTAAGTCTACTCCGGTTTTTCCACCTATCGAAGAATCAGTCATAGCAAGTAAAGTGGTAGGGATTTGAGCAAATTTAATACCTCTAAGATAAGTTGCTGCAACAAAACCCGAAATATCACCAACAACACCACCACCAACAGCTAAAATCATATCTGATCTCTCTGCATTTAATTCAGCTAACCATCCATATATTGATTTAACTAAATCCAAATTTTTACTACTTTCACCTGAAGGAATCCTAAATGTATGAAATTTAAAACCATTTGATTCCAATAAAATTTGAATTTTTCTAGTATGCATCAATACAGATTCATCAGCAATTATAAAAATGGTTGCTAACATTTTTCTATCTTTTAATATATCTGATAATTTAGTCAGAATTCCCCAACCAACATAAATCGGGTACCCCTCCCCACCAATTGATACAATTGAAGATAAATCTTCATTCAATGAAACAGGGATTTTTATTTGACTAGCAGGTAAAATATTACAAAACCTAATTATTTCAATTGCAATTTGATCAGGTGTTAATTTATCAGTATGAATAGTCCAATCACACATTGAATAAAATTTCTGCCTAGATTGCTTCAGAGATGACAAAGTCCTAAATTTATCATCAGAATCTAACTTAGGCCTTACTTCTTTATCAAAAGAACCATCTAAATCAGATTCAAATAGCCTTTTATTTAATGTCTTATCGTGGGCTTCTAAACAAATTATAACTCCATTTTCTTTCATCAAATTTCTATTTCTAGCGTACACAGGTAATCCACCGCCAGTAGATACAACTTGATTAGTTTTTTGACAAATGTTTTTTAATGAATTATATTCAATTTTCCGAAATTTTCTTTCACCATCAGATGCAAAAATATCTTTAATAGTTCTGTCTTGAGAATCAACAATATATTTATCAATATCTACAAAATCCATCCCCAACATTAAGGCTAATTTTTTCCCAACAGTAGATTTACCAACACCTGAAAATCCAATTAAAAATATATTTTCAGCCATAAATTCCTTCCTTAAAAAATATTAAATAGCTTTAATTGCAGCATCATACATCAAATCTACAGGAGCTTCCTTATTTGTCCATATCTTGAATGATTTAGCTCCTTGATAAACCAACATCCATAATCCTCCAGCTACTTTAATTTTTCGTTTTTCACATTCTTTGATCAGCTTTGTACGAATGGGATTGTAAACCATATCAAAAACCATAGATCCTTCAGAAATAAATTCCACATTAATTGGAGAAGCATCTTCTGTATCTGTATGAGCCATTCCAACTGATGTACAATTAACAATCAACTCTGAATTTGCACAAGCCTTTTGTAAATCATTAATATTTTTTGCAATACACAGATCAGGAAATTGAGTTAACAAAATCTTTGATCTTTCCAAAGTTCTATTATAAACAGTTACACTGCCAACATTTTCTCTACATAAACCAAAAATAGCTGCTTTGGCTGCTCCACCTGCTCCAATAACAACAATATTTTTATTAATCAAATCTAATTTCAATTTTAATTTCAAACTATCAATAAAACCATCCACATCAGTATTAAATCCAAACAATTTTCCTGAAGAATTCAAAATAGTATTTACAGCCCCAACACTTAATACTAGATCTGAAGGTTCGTCAATCAAAGGAATAATATTTTCTTTATGGGGTATAGTTACATTTGCACCTAAAAAATTTTCTTGACGTAACTTTGCAACAACCTCAGGTAATCTTAATGGATCAACACTCAAATTAACATATCTTGTCGATAAAGAAAAATGATCAAATGCAACTTGTTGAAAAACAGAAGAAACAGAATGTTTAAGTGGATAGCCTAATAAACCAACCTGAGATTCCACAGATAATAATCCTTTAAAGTATCAAATGAATATTTAGAGGATCATAACAAATAAATCCAACAACTTCTACGTTATATTTTATTGCTGAAATCCAAATATGATTGCAACATCACTGCAGCAGCAGGGGAATCTAAATTTTTCATCCTAGTTTGCGATTTTTTAGAAGTGTTTTCAAATATCCTTCGTCTCGCTTCTACTGTAGAAAATCTTTCATCCAAAATTTCTATTTTTATAGAAATTTTTTTTCTTAGTTCTTTAATAAATTCTTTAACTTTATTCGCTTGTTCACCATGAGATCCTGAAAGTAACAAGGGCATTCCAACTAAAATATGATCAACTTCAAGTTCCTGGGAAATATTAGATAAATAATCTACAGAATATGATAAATTTTTAAAATGAAATGCAGGTTTAGGTGTAGCTACAATTCCTGAAACATCAGAAACAGCTAATCCTACACGCTTGTCACCTAAATCAACAGCGAGTATCCTCACAATTATTATCTTTCAGCTATACTGGTAGCAACGATTGAAATCGCATCAGCTAATTTACCAGGTTCTCTGCCTCCAGCTTGTGCTGAATCAGGTTTTCCGCCACCACCACCACCCATTTGTGAACCTATAGATTTAGCTAAATCTACTGCATCATAACCTGAATCTACCAAATCATCAGAAATCATTACAACACATACTGGTTTCTTATCTATAACTGAACCTAGTACCACTACTCCACTTCGGATTTTTTGCCTAAGCCAATCAGATATACGACGCAACATATCAATTGAAGAAACTTCAATTACAGAAGATAGTATATTTATGTCATTAATTATTTGAACATTCTCCAAAAGAGCTGAGGCTTCTTGCAAAGAATTTTTTGTTTCCAAATCACTAATTTGTTTCCTCTTATCTTCGATTTCCTCTAATAAATTTTGCACTCTATCGAGTAATAAACCATCTGTTGTTTTTAATATACCTGTCAAAGAGTTGATTGTCTGATAATTTTGTGAAAAAACTTTTTCAGCAGCCCTACCGGTAACAGCTTCAATTCTTCTTAATCCTGAGCCAATACTAGATTCATCTAAGATATAAAAAGATCCAACTTCACCAGTACCATGAACATGGGTACCACCGCAAACTTCAAAACTGAAACGATTCCCATTAGATATTTCTACTAATCTAACATCCGAATCATATTTGTCTCCAAAAAAAGCAATAGCACCTTTTTCTATAGCAGAAGTATATGAATCTTCTGTTTTTTGAATAATAATATTTTGCCTAATCTTTTCATTAATTAAATTTTGGGTTTTAATAATTTCATCTTTTGTTAAGGCACTAATATGAGAAAAATCAAACCTAAGTCTATCAGGAGCAACTAAAGAACCTGCTTGACGTACATGAGTTCCTAAAATTTCCCTTAAAGCTGCATGTAACATATGTGTGGCAGTATGATTTCTTGCTGTATCTTGGCGAATCAATGAATCTACATTGCACAAAACCTGATCACCAATCTGAATTTCACCTTCAAAAACTTCTCCGAAATGAACAATTAAACCAGGAATTGTCATCTGAGTATCTGAAATATTGATTTTACCTGATGGCAAAATCAATTCACCAGAATCTCCAACTTGCCCTCCGCCTTCTGGATAAAATGGCGTATGTTGCAATACAATTTCTACTTTTTCTCCTTTTTTAGCCGAATCAACTTGTTCCCCATTTACAATAACGCCTACTAAAACTGACTCTGAACTAATAGAATCATATCCTAAGAATTTAGTAGCACCAACACCCATATTTTCATAAACTCTGAACTTAGGTTTATCATCATCAAATTTACTGGCAGATTTGCCCCTTTTTCTTTGTTCTTCCATTTTTAAATTGAAATCATCTAGATTAACTTCAACTCCTTTTTCTCCAGCAATTTCACTAGTAATCTCAACAGGAAATCCATAAGTGTCCCATAAATTAAAAACAAAATCTGAAGTTAATTTTCCTTTTGATTGTAAAGCTTCGTCTAACAAATTAGTTCCTTGCTGAAAAGTCTTAGCAAAACGTTCTTGCTCTAATAAAACGGCTGTTTTTATAAATTCTTCATTAGATTTTAATTCAGGGTATACGGAGCCCATTTGTTCAATCACAACATCAACTAATTCACCAAGAAAAACTTCTTTTAATCCCAATGTCATACCATTACGTATTGCTCTTCTCATCACTCTACGTAAGACATAACCTCTACCTTCATTAGAAGGCACAACACCATCAGCAATTAAAAAAGTTGCACTTCTAGAATGTTCAGCAATTACTCTGATAGATTTTGTCACTTCTTCATTTTCTTGATAATTCATCCCTGTCATTTTTTCGATTTGATTAATTAAAGGAGAAAACAAATCAGTCTCATATAAATTTTCACAATCTGATAAAACAACTGCCAATCTTTCTAAACCCATTCCTGTATCTACACTAGGTGCTGGTAATTTTTTCCTAACCCCATCGCTCTCTTGATAATATTGCATAAAAACCAAATTCCATAATTCAACATATCGATTACAAATCATTCCATCAGAGCAAACATTTTCACAATTTGGAGAACAGCTAGGTAGACCACAGCCTTGAGATTTTCCAAAATCAAAATGTAGTTCACCACATGGCCCACATGGCCCTTCTGTACCAGCGGGGCCCCACCAATTATCTGAATCACCAAATTTAAAAACTTTTGAATTAGGAATTCCAGCAGCTATCCATAATTTTCCAGCTTCTTCATCATCTTTATGAATAGTTGCAACAAATTGATCTTTTGGTAACCCCATAGTATTAACAAGACAATCCAATGCAAAATTTATTGCCTCTTCCTTGAAATAATCACCGAAACTAAAATTTCCAAGCATTTCAAATAAAGTTAAATGAGTAGAGTCACCAACCTCATCTATATCTGGAGTGCGAAAAGATTTTTGGCAAGTTGTAGCTCTTTTATTAGGGGGCGTAGAAGAACCCTCAAAGTAAGGCTTAAATTGTACCATACCTGCCGTTGTAAGTAATAAAGTAGGATCTCCAACTGGTATCAAAGATGAACTAGGTAAGATAAGATGATTTTGACTTTCAAAGTATTTTAAAAATTTATTTCTTATTTCCGAAGATTTCATTACTTTAATTAAAACTCCTAAAGTTTCTTATTACCATTTAACTAAAACACCAGCAATATCTTGCTCTTCTTTATCTAACCTATCATATATGTCAGGTATCTTATCCCATGATATTGTATCAGTTATCATTGGTTTTATATCCATCTTATTCTTTCGTAATAGATCAAAAGTAAATTCTCTTGATGCTTCCTTATCCCACCTAGAGCCCTCTAACTCAGGACCATATGATGTCTTGAGTGTTAACTTCTTAGAAAGATAAGGATGTCCTACAGGATCAAAATCAGGCTTATCTGTATGTCTAGCAACTACAATCACTGTACCATCAGGTCTAACTAAATCTAAACCTGTCTTTATAGCCCTCCATGATGATGCAGCTTCTATAACAAGATCAGGATCTTGTCCATTAAAAAATTCTTTGATTTTTTTTGCGTATCCAGGCGTTGACGGACTAATTGATAAACCAGCTCCCATATCTCTAGCTATCTCTACCCTCTTATCATTTAAGTCCATAGCTACTGTATTAAATCCAAATGCGTTTGAAAACGCTACCGCTGAAAGACCAACTACTCCCAATCCAAGTATCAATACATTCTCACCAGGTTTTGGATTTCCATCCCTAATAGCACCTTGAGCTACATGTAAAACATTCATGAATGCAGCTACTTCATAGGAAACACCTGCAGGAATTTTAAATATATTATCAACAACAGAAGAACCATATTCCTGATGTGGTTCTCCCATATACACAACATCTCCTATAGAATAATCTGTAACCTCTGATCCAATTTCAATAACCTCACCAACCATACAATATCCATTCTCAACTGGACCATCTGGAAATTTTTGACCTCCATGCAAATATTCACCTTCAGGATCAACTGGCAACCAGCGATATACTCTTACTTCAGTACCAGTACTGATCGCAGTAAATAATGCCTTTGCAACAATTCCATTTTTAGGACAAGATGGAATATCAATATCTTGAAAATATGCATTCTTTGGTCCTTCAACAACAAGCCTTTTCATATAAACCTCAAAAAAAATAATATATCGTTAATAATTGACAAAAGAAATATCATCAATTGTATTCATTGTATCAGTAAAATGTTTTATTTTTGTATAATTACTTTTAAAAATTGTCAAACAAAAAATATTGGTGATTAATATGGAAAAATCTTTGCTTGGAAAAACAAATATGGAAATAACAAGGATCGGGCTGGGTCTAGCAGAAGTATTTAGACAACAAACAAAGATTTCAGATCAAGAATCATCTAATTTTCTTAATTCAGTTCTAGATCAAGGAATAAACTTTTTAGATACAGCACCATGTTATGGGATTACTGAAAAAATTATCGGTAGAACTGTTGCAAATAGAAGAAATGAATATTATCTAGCCACAAAAGCTGGACACGTCACCGGAGGATATTCTGGAACAGAATGGACAGGAAAAACAATTACCGACTCTATAGATAGAAGCCTTAAAGACCTCTCTACTGATTATCTAGATTTGGTACAACTACACTCTTGCGAAATTGACATCCTTGAAAACAGCGATTGTATTGAAAGTCTAATTAAAGCACAAGAAGCAGGAAAAACTAGATTTATTGGTTATAGTGGTGATAATGATGCTGCAGCTTGGGCTATAAATAGTGGCATTTTTGCAACCTTACAAACTAGCTTCAATATTGTAGATCAAAATGCTAGGTTAAATTTGTTTGAGAAAGCACAATCTCAAAATATGGGAATAATTATCAAAAGACCAGTAGCAAATGGTGCATGGCAAGCAAAATCTCTTCCATCTCAATATGCTACACAATATTTTGAAAGAGCAAAAATAATGGATTCAATTGGTCCTATAGACTCAGCATATGAAAATCCAATAGATTTAAGTTTAGCATTTGTTTTATCTCATAAAGCAGTTACAACTGCTATAGTGGGAACACATAACCTTGATCACTTAAAATCAAATATTGAATTATCCAACAGTGATTTTGATCTAAATCAAGAAACTTTACAAGAAATATATTCCAGATTTAAAGAATATAAAAATGATTGGGCTCAATTAATGTAGTTACTAAAGGATTCAAGATGCAAACTATTGGGATAAATAAAACTAACGTTTCAGTAAGCCAAATTGGCCTTGGGTGTGGAAATTGGGGAAGAGAAGTGGATGAAAAAACTGCATTTTACTTGATGGATTATGCTATAGATAATGGAATCACATTTTTCGACACAAGTGAACTATACGGTGGACTCGAATCTTACCAAACTCGCAAAAAATTATATAACACAGATGATGTTAGAGAAACTACTTTAGAATCATTCTCATCTGAAAAAATCATCGGTAGATGGTTAAAATCTAGAGGAAAAAAAATTAGAGACAAAGTAACTTTATGTACCAAAGTTGGTACCGGTGGTAGCAAAGAAAATATTAATAGAGCCCTTTCAGATAGCCTCAAAAGACTCCAAGTCGATAATGTAGATATCTTCAAACTTCACTTGCCAGATGCTACAACTGAAATCCTTGAAACATTATTAGCTTTTAACGTTGAAATCCAAAAAGGAACTACTAACGCAATCGGGTGCGCTAATCATAATAAAGAACAACTTCTAAAATCCATTGAAATCTCAGAAAAAAACAAAATCCCTGGGTTTCAGGTAATACAAACTCCATTCAGTTTAGTTCAATCTGAATCAAAAGAACTATTCCCAATTTGTGAGCAAAAAAAATTATCTATTACAGCTCATAGTCCCCTCGGAGCTGGATTCCTAACAGGTAAATATTCGCCTGATAAATCAAAATTACCTCAAGGATCTCGATATCACATTATGCCAGGACATGCGGATTTATATTTTAGTGATAAAAACTTTGAAATCTTAAAAAAGCTCAATAAAAAATCTGAAGATCTACAGATTCCTCCAATTCAACTAGCTATTTCTTGGGCAATCAACCATTCTGAAATAAGTTCAGTTTTAATTGGAGCTAGAACAACAGAGCATATAGATAATTCAATCAAAGCTACTCAAATTAATTTGGGTGTTTCTGACAAATCAGAAATGGATTCATGGATAATATAAAAAAATTCTAACTAAATAAAACGTGCTCTATACTCATCCATCTCAATCATTGATCCATTATTTTCCCTAGACTCTTCAGCAGCCAATGCCATCAAATGACTCTCAAAGGCATCATGTACAGAATTTTGAGTAGCAGTTAAATCGTTTTTCAAATTTTGCACAATATCTTTTAACATATTTTCATCACCTCCTCCATGATTTTTATCATCATAAGTTGAACCAAAATTTACTGATTCTTCTTCAGATGAAAGATGGTCAGTGATTTTAATTTCCGATCCAAAACTAGAAAACTCACCTATAAGAGTCCCTTTAGTTCCATCAAATCGCACAAATCTACCCCCTTTGTTTGTATGTGCAGTAGTAATAAAACTAGCTAAAACTCCATTCTCGAACTCCAAGTTTACTGTCTGATTATCAACAACGTTATTATCAGATTTATATACACATCTACCATAATTACTTACACTTAAAATTTCATTAAGAGATTTTCCTGAAGTAACTTCATCTAACTCAAATATTCTTTGGTAACCTTTAGCAAATCCAGAATACAATCTAGGGGCATAGTAAATACATGAATCTTCCACAGGGCAACCATCAGTACATCGATCAGGAACATTAGAATTAGGTGCTTGATCCAACTTGAAATGCTTCAAACTGCCAAACGAAGACAACTTCTTAACTTTTTTACCAATTATCCAAAACAATAAATCTAAATCATGACAACATTTAGCTAAAATAAATGGAGCAGAATCTCTTGTATTTCTCCATGTACCTCTTACAAAACTATGGGCATAATGCCAATAAACAACATTTTCTCTGTGCTCCACAGTAATTATATCTCCAAGCTTACCCGAGTTAACAATCTCATAAACTTTCTGAAAAAAACTTGTATATCTCAATTCGTGAAAAATAATAAGTTTTTTCTTCAATTTATCTGATTTTTCCACAAGGGCAGAGCATTCTTCAGACGTAGAAGCCATTGGTTTTTCTAAAACAACATCATACCCTTTATCCATAGCAGACATTGAAGACAAATAATGTATAGCATCTCCTGTTGAATTAAACAACACAGAAGCTAGCTTAGGTACTTTTAACAAATCTTCCCAAGTATTAAATCTGTTTTCAGAAGAAATATTATGCGCATCACCAAAACGATTACGTCTGTATTCATCCGGTTCAGCAACAGCAATAAATTTCAAATCTTCTGGATTTTTTGTCGCATAACCACCGAAAGCAAAAAAACCTCTCCCGCCAGCACCCATCAATACAGCTTTAATTGGTTCAGTCATATTTTTTCTCCATAATTTACATCGAGCCAGCTTTAATTCAAATCACACTCGATCTATCAAAAGTACTACCTAACAAAGCAAATAGATTATTAATTGGATAAGCACTATATTTACAAACATTCAAAATAATTTCTTATTCATAGTACTATTGTTTAAAACAAATATGAAGATGTGAAGGTGATTTTAGGAAAATCGATGAAAAAATTTAGCAAAAGAACAGCTATAGTGACTGGTGGAGCTAGTGGAATTGGTGGTGGATGTGCAAAAAAACTAGCATCTGAAGGAACTACAGTACTAATAGTTGATATTAACAAAGCTACTGCAAAAAAAACTGTTGAATACATTCTTGAACATGGTGGATCAGCTGAATATCTTATAGGAGATGTTTCAGAAGAAAATGTATCAAAACAAATGGTAGATAAAGCAATTGACATGACCGGAAGACTTGATTTCTTAATACAAAATGCTTATTCGCATACATCAGACTCTGGTAGTGCAATAGAAACTACTAGTGATGAATGGGATACCGGAATTGGCTTATTAACTAAAGCATTATTTTTTGGTGCAAAATATTCTGTACCAGCAATGACTGAATCAGGAAACGTCACTGGAATAAACACAGAATGGTCAGGATTTGGATTAAGAAACGGTGAACCTCCAAAACAAAACATAGGAAGAATTATAAATATTTCATCTGTGCATGGAATAGTACAGGCTCCTAAATCTCTGGTATATGCATCAGGAAAAGCAGCAGTGATTGGTTTAACACGACAAATGGCAATCGATTTTGGAGAACTTGGAATTACAGTAAATGCAATCGCTCCAGGTCATATAGTTACTGAAAGAGGTCAAAAAGCTTGGGAAAAATCTGGAGACAAAAAAGGATTTCATCTATTTGAATTACAATATCCTGTAAGAAGAACAGGCACACCTGAAGATATAGCATCATCAGTATCATTTTTATGCTCAGATGAGGCTTCCTTTATAACTGGCACTACGTTAACAGTTGATGGAGGGTTATCAATACAACTCCAAGAAAATATCGTCATGAGGCTTAAAGATTACATATCTGAAAATCCAGAAATCAAAACTCCCGGGAATAAAAAGAAAAATTAACCTATTCAGTTATCCGAACAACTTTAGAAAAAGTCCAACCCTCTTGTCCTGTAGAAATTACTCTGACTTTTGTAAATCCCATAACGTGTCTAATTGGAGAAGAATCTGGGATCATATGATAGACATTCATACATCTAGCTTCTTCAATTACCTCAACTTTTTCACCAGGTGTGAAAGGTATACCTTGAGCTTCATCAATCACGCAAAATTCTGCTTTAACCTGAGCATGTCTAGGCCCTGCAGCTATCATACGGTATTCGAAAGTAGGCCATAATAATTCTGGCAACTGAAATTCTTTGTCCATATGAGAAAATTTGCTTGTAGCTTGAGCTTGGAATCCGACACCTCTTGTAGGATTCTGTATTATAGTAGTCGATTCTAAAGTAGCGTTCTGGATTTTACTTGAATCACCACCACAAGCAACTAAAAAAAATGCGAATAAAATACCTGTTAAAAACACTAAATTACTTCTGTGGAACATGAAAATCTCCTTTGAAATTAATTAAATAAATTCAGAAAAGGTTAAAATCATTTTTTATTCTCCAAAAGCTTCATCAAATATTCGATTTGAAGCAGGGAATTGAAGTTTCTTTAAAAATTTACACCCCTCTTGGGCACCAAATTCTCTGTCCATTGCAGCATCTTCCCACTCAACAGATAAGGGGCCTCTATAATCAATAAAATTCAATGTCCTTATGATCTCTTCAAAATTAATTCCTCCTCGTCCCAATGTTCGAAAATCCCAACCTCTACCTTCTGAACCAAAATTCAAATGAGAAGATAAAATGCCTGATTCTCCATCAAGAGTTAAAACAGCATCTTTCATATGTGTATGATATATTCTATCTGAAAAAATCTTTAAAAATTTTGGTAAATCAATCATTTGCCAAAATAAATGACTTGGATCAAAGTTAAACCCAAAAGTTGAACGATTTTCTACAGCTTCAAGAGCTCTTTTTGCAGTTACTATATCAAAAGCAATTTCAGTAGGATGAACCTCTAATGCAAATTTAACACCACATCTATCAAATTCATCAAATATAGGGTTCCACATTTCCGCAAAATATTTAAATCCATCTTCAATAGTCTCTTCGCTTACAGGTGGAAAACTATATATCATGTGCCAAATTGAAGAACCAGTAAATCCATTGACAATATTAATGCCCAAATTTTTTGCAGCTCTAGCAGAATTAATCATAGAGTTTACTGCCCATTTTCTTTTGCCCTCAGGATTTCCAGAAAGATCTTTAGGAGCAAAAAAATCTGACCTGTAGTCATCATTTGGGTCGCAAACTAACTGTCCGGCTAAATGATTACTAATTGAAAACAACTTCAAGTCATTTTTTGCTAATAATTCAATTTTCCCATCAACATATTTCATGTCAGTAGCAGCACGATCAACATCTAAATGATCTCCCCAGCATGCCAACTCCAAACCATCATACCCCCAACTTTTTGCTTTTACAGCTAATTGATTAATGGGAATATCTGCAAATTGTCCTGTAAATAAAGTAATTGGTCTATACATTTTAACTCCATTCAAATTTATTATGAAATTTTTACCCACTGATTTCTATTGTCAGAACTTTTAACAACAGCTTCTAAAAATTTCATACCTCTAACACCATCTTGAACTTTTGGATAATCATACTCTTTATGCACTGGAAGTTTTTCACCAGATATCAAATCTGATAATTCATTTGCAAAATTTTTATAAACATTTGCAAATGCTTCTAAAAATCCTTCAGGATGTCCAGCGGGAATTCTTGTACTATTCATTGATATTTCTCCAACAAAACTTGATGCTGCAGTCCTAATTTCACGAGGTTTATCTAAATAATCAATCTGCAAATAATTAGGGTTCTCTTGTCTCCAAGCAATTGAAGCAAATTCTCCAAAAATTCGTATATTCAAACCATTTTCTTGTCCAACAGCAATTTGACTTGCCCATAAAATTCCTTTAGCTCCATTGTTAAATCTAAGTAAAACACTACCATCATCATCGAGTTCTCTATCTTCAACAAAACTTGATAAATCTGCACATAATTCTACTATTTGTAATCCTGTAATATATTCAACAAGATTCTCACAATGAGTACCTATGTCACCTATACAAGAGGATATACCAGCAATTTTGGGGTTTGTTCTCCAAACTGGAGCGTTATTTTCAACTTTTGTAGCTAACCAACCTTGTGGATATTCAACTACAATTTTTCTTATATTACCCAATTGGTTTTTAGCAATTATATCTTTTGCTTCTTTCACCATAGGGTACCCTGTATAGTTGTGTGTTAAACAAAACAGTTTCTTTGTTTCATTTACTTTTTTTTCCACTTCAATAGCTTGTTGAGAATTAAATGTCATAGGTTTATCACAAACAACATGAAATCCAGAATCTAATGCTTTCATAATAATTTCATAATGCGAATTATTCGGAGTAACGATCGAAACAAAATCAATCCTATTATCAGAATGAATATGTTGTTCTTTACTAAACATTTCAATGTAATCAGAATAAATCCTATCTGGATTTAAATATAAATTCTTCCCACTTAGAAATGATTTCTCTTTACTGCTACTAAATGCACCACTAACCAATTCAATCTTATTATCAATAGATGCTGCAATTCTATGGACTGGCCCAATAAAAGAACCTATACCGCCACCCACCATACCCATTCTCAATTTTCTTTCCATAGCTCTATCTCCAATTCTTTATAAACAAAATTACTCGATTATAAAGCTACCCATTTAATAGCATTTTTAATCACTTGTTGAACTTCTGGTTGAAAAAAAATAGGATAAGTTTCATGACCAGGCCTAAAATAAAAAATCTTACCTAAACCACGTTTATAACAACATCCACTTCTAAAAACTTCCCCCTCTTCAAAAGAACTAATAAAAACCAATTCATCTGGTGCAGGCACGTCAAATCTTTCTCCATACATTTCAGTTTTTGGAATATCAAAATATTTATCAATACCGTTAGATATAGGATGGGTAGGATCTATTACCCAAACACGTTCTCTTTTACCATCTTCTCTCCAAGAACCTAAAGCACAAGTAGTCCCCATCATTCTTTTAAATATTTTTGAAAAATGTGCAGAATGTAATACAATCAACCCCATACCATTTAATATTCGACTTTGAATTTTATCCACGATTTTTTCATCCACATCTCCATGTGCTTTATGCCCCCACCAAATCAAAACATCTGTTTGTTCTAAAATTTGTTCTGATAATCCATGATCTTTTTCTTCTAAAACAGCAGTATCGACATCAAATCCATCCGATTTTAAGAATTCTGATATCACAGTATGAATACCTTCAGGATAAACTGCAGCTACTGGGGGATCTGTTTTCTCTTGTATAAATTCATTCCAAACTGTAACTTTCATGATTTTAATCCTCCATTACATTTAATTAATCTTAATCACTAATCTCTACTAACATTCCATTATTAGAAGCAGAAGATTTAATTGCGTCCCAAAGATTAGCCATACGCAATCCGAGTTCTGGAGGTGATGGATTATCAACATCTCCATTCCTAACTAATAAAAATTGTTCCCATACTCCTTTTGAAACAGGTACTTTTACGGATTTCCAACCTTCTGATTGTGTTTTTTGTAAATACAAAAACTTTCCCCAGGCATCAACTTTTAAAACACCTTTCGTGCAATACACTCTTAAATCGGAATCACAAGATTCGATAGTATCTCCACAACCGTTAAGAGAAACCAAAGCTCCAGATTTAAGTTTGCCTAAAATAGCAGCTGAAATTTCAACAGGTCGACCCAAATTATTAAAAAATGCTGAAATATGAGAAAATTCTTCACCAGCTAAATCAGAAATCGTATTTAACATATGAGCTCCTGAATCAAATAAAAAACCACCTCCAGAAACAGTAGGATTTTCTCGCCATTTACCTTCTTGGCTAACCTTCCAATTTTGCCAGATCAATCCTGAAATATTTCTTATTTCACCTAATTCTCCAGAATTCAACATATCCACAGCTGTTCTAACCTCAGGTGACAAACTTCCCTGAAAAGCTACTACTAATAACCTACCTGTGGAATCTCTAGTTGCAATTAAATCTTTTGCCTCCTTAGCATTCATAACCATAGGTTTTTCTACAATCACATCAAGGCCAGCTTCCATACAATCTTTAACTTGTTGAAAATGCATTGCATGGGGTGTTACAACAAAGGCCACATCTAATCTATCTTTATAGTCTAATAATATCTTATTTAAATCAGGCTCATTGTGAGGAATAGGACGACCATTTTCTTCAAATACTTTAGACATTTCAAGAAAAGATTCTTCAGAAGGATCACATACAAAAGAAATTTCAGTATTTTTAAACTCAGGCAATATCCTTCTAACATGACTTCTTGCCATATTTCCACAACCAACAAATAATGCCCTGGTTGTAATATCTTTTACCATTTACTATCCTTCCTAAACAAAATTGATTCAACTGATTAAATAAGATTAAAATTATGATACATTCAAGAATTTTTATATTCAACTACTTGATGAATTTATATAAGTTGTGTATTAAATCAAAAAAAATCACAAAAATTCTTTAAGGAATAATCATCAACACAAAAAATCATTCTCCAAAACCTTTATCGTATATAGGTATAAGACTATTAACATTGTGCCAATTACTAGGTGGAACCAGTATTTTTATTCAAAATGTTGTAGTTGGATGGTTTACTTACGATCTAACCGGTTCAAGAATTTTAACTAGTATGTCCTGGGGAATAGACTCTTTATCAAATGTAATTTCTGGACCTATAGGAGGATTGGCTGCCGATAAATGGGAAAGAAAAAAAATTCTGGCATACACACAATTTTTAAAAACAGCCATTGTTGTAATATTTTCATTTCTAATTATTTATAATCAAGTCAATGCAATATGGATTTTGTTTTTCGTATTACTTTTAGGGTTTTGGAGCACAGTTTCAGCACCTTCTGAACACTCTATAGTCCCAACTGTTCTGCCAGTGAATTCAAATATTTTAGTTAGTTCCTTCGCTACAATTATGGCTGCACAACATCTGTGTGGAACTATCATGCCTCCTATAGCCGGAAAAATGATTTCCTGGTTTGGCCCCGGAGAAACATTAGTGTCAACATCTCTCCTGTTATTTTTGGGTGGATTGACATATCTTAAAATCAATCCTATTAATTCTCATAAAGAAAACAAACAAATAAAAAAAATTAACTATAAAGAATTGTTAATTTTTCTAAAAAAATCTCCACTAATACAAGCAATGGTAATAGCTAGAACTTGGATATATTTGTTTGTAACCCCTGCAGTACACGGTTTACTTCCTGTATTTGCAGCAGAGGAACTAAATACAAATTCTTTTGGATTAGGGTTACTTTTTGCATCTCTTGGAACAGGTGGAGTTATTGGAAATTTAGGGTTGTCATTATGGAATAAACGTTTCCAAAGAAATATATTATTTATTTCTTATTGGTCAATCGCTTGTATAGCAATGTTTATTTTCGCAAATTCTAAATCGTTATTAGTATCTTTACCTACAGCTTTTTTAGTTAATTTTGGAATCATAAGTACTCTAACAATAATTAGATCTAGTTTAGCTTCGGAAGTTCCTGACATATTGAGAGGAAGAGTTTCATCACTAAATTCAATTGCTATGATAGTAGTCCCTATTGGCAGCTTAATTGCAGGAAGTATAGCAGAAAAATACAATGCCCCAACAGCAACTATGTTATGTTGTTTATTTTTCTTCTCTTCATTAGTAATTACCTTTTTGATCTATCCTCAGATACGAAATGTCAAATGAAAAAAATTGCTAATTTACAATATTTAAAATACAAAGGAGTCAGGCAACTATTTATTACTTATTTGTTAGGTGGGTATAATCAATCAATACAACATGTAGTAATTGGGTGGTTTACTTACAATCTTACCAACTCACCTATCTTAACAAGTTTGACTCATGGCGTAGCAACAATTCCAAATATTATTACTGGACCAATAGGTGGTTATTTAGCTGACAAGTTTGACAGAAAAAATATTTTAATATTTTCAAATATTGGCGCACTGATAATTACTGCTATTTTCTCATATCTAATCTCAAAAAGTTTCTTCCAGGTATCATGGATTTTCATATTCCTATTTTTAAAAGGAGTTATATATAATTTATCTGGATCAAGTGGCCGTGCAATTTTGGCAAATGTAATTCCGAAAAACCAAAAGATACTGACTGAAGCAACGGCTATAACAATTGCTTCTTACTTCATAGCAACAACATTAATACCACCATTTGCAGGAAAATTATTTCAATTAACAGGTCCTTCATTCACTCTAGGAACAATTAGTATCTCACTTTTTTTTGCAATATTAATCTTCTCTCAAGTAAAAATGATCAGCCCTGAAGAAAAAGCAAAATCGCCAGCTAATTTTAAAGAAATATTTTATTTCATCACAGAAAAACCTATACTTCAATTAATGTTATTTTCTAAATCGACAATTTGGATGATTATCACCCCATTTACACATGGAATACTCCCTATTTTTGCAAAAGATATACTCAATACTGATTCAGTAGGTCTTGGAATACTTTTTACATCACTAGGTTTAGGAGGTTTAACAGGAAGCCTAATAGTTATTTTTCTCAGTAAATTTCACACCACTAAAGCAATAATAATAATTTTTCTGTTTCTTTCATTTATCGCAATGCTATTATTATCTATCTCAAATTCAATGTTCTCAACAATCACATGTCTCTTTTTAATCAACGTTACGGTAATGGGCAACCTGACCTATATTCAATCGAATATTCTATTTCAAAGTAAAGATGAATTCAGAGGAAGAATATCTTCAATAGACTCATTAAATATGGCTATGGCTCCTATAGGGAATTTTTCTGTAGGTTTCCTCATAAAATTTTATAATATTTCTAGGGCAATACAAATTGGAAGTTTCACTGGAATAATAATAACAATTTTAAGTATATTTCTTTTCCCCAATTTAATGGAGATTAAAGATAAAAAACAATAGATTATATTTTTAAGCTATGATATTTTGATTGCATCAATCAAATCATTCAAAAATGGAGTTCTATTACAAATGAATAATCATAAAGTTTACAGAGTTGGTTTAGTAGGATTTAGAGGTAGAGGTAGAGGGTTAGCAAGCTTTTGGAATACAGTCCCTAACGCAAAACTAGTAGCTCTTGCGGACGACGTCAAAGAACATTGTGATGAAGCAAAAGTCCTTTATCCTGGACTTCAAACTTTTAACTCACATAAAGAAATGCTTGATAATGCGGATATTGATATATTAACCGTTGGAACACGACCAAAATACAGACCTCCAATTGTTAAAGATGGAGCAGAAACTGAAAGTGTAAAAGCTATATATGTAGAAAAACCAATCGCAAACTCACTTGATCAAGCTACTAAGATGATTGAGCAATGTAAAAAAACTAACACTTTATTTACTATAGGAAATCAGAGACGTTGGTGCCCAGCTTGGACAAAAGTTCGAAACTCAATAAAAGAAGGTTTAATAGGTAGACCAACTAACGGATATGCTTTCTGGTCAACAGCTAGAGTAGGTTCAAATGGTACACATTTTTTTGATGCAATCAATTTTGTTTTAGACAGTACCCCAGTTGAAGCAATAGCAAAACTAGATAATAAAGTAGATCTTACAAAAATGGATGACAGTCCACTTACTCAAGGAATTAAAGAAGATCCTGGAGGACTTGGCATTGTAACTTATGATAATGACGTGAGAATTTCTTATGAATTTATGCCTGATACAACAAACGATTATACTTTCATTTTTTGCGGAACAAAGGGAAGAATTGAATTCAATAATGATTTCTCATATTTAGAATATAGGGCCCGTGATGAAGATTCTAGATCATTTAGAGGCAATTCCAAAATGACAACAAGGAACTTCGAAGTACCTGAAACAACTGATGAAATTATGGTCAGTAATGGATATAAAGAAATGATTAATTGTATAGAAACTGGTAAGGAATCTTCTTCTTCTGGTGAAATTGGTAGACAAGCACTTGAATTGATTGTAGCTTTCCACTTGTCATCAGAAGCCGGAACAAAGCCAATTAATCTACCTTTACCAAAATCTGCCAACAATAAAACGTTAAATATAACTTAAATTCATTTGAACCAAATTTAAACTATTTAAGTTTTATTCAACAAATTCTATAGCACTTGCCCAGATCCATCCTTCTTGTCCAGTACTAATGATTCTAATTTTAAGTAACCCAGTAAAATACTTATCCCCTACTGGATTTTCTTCTGATTTTATAACTGAATAGAAACAAGATGCTTCTCCAATTACTTCAATATTAGACTCTAATGAAATTTCAGAAGCTTCTTCTTGATTAATTGAACAAAAATCTTCTTTACCACCTCCCCTCCAATCAGGCTTAACTCTTATCAAAGCTTCTGTATAAGAAGGAAAAAGTAATACAGGTAAATCATAGTAAGGTTGATCTGGTCCTTCTTTGGAAGACAAAGCTTGGTTTGCAGCTTGAGCCGTAGGTTGTTTTAATACTGCAGTCTTGAATGATGTTTCTGTTCCGCCACAATACAAAACAAAAACTAAAACAAACATTGAAAATAAACCTAGTAATCTATTTCTCATCATCTTCTCACTTTCTCAAAATGATAGATAAAATTTGTACTTGCGATGTTAACAAAATTCACATGCAAAAAACAATGTTTTATATAATTCCTATTGAAAAGCTTGAATATTTTTCGCATTATTAAAAAATATATCTTCAATATCATTAACAGATAGATTCATTAATACTGCTGCCTCTTTTAAAGCCATAATTGATTCATATCCCACTAATGTAGGAACGACTCCATTAATATTATTTTGTTTTGAAAAATCCTGTAAAGTTTTAGCAGTCAACCAAATAAATTCATCAGCAATTCTGATACACCTCCCTAGAATATGAGATACAGGAAAATCTGAACCATAAAGTAGTCTTTGATGTCCAAATGAATTAATGATAGCTTGAAAAGCACCACTCTCTGTAATAGCAGATGTATCAAAAAAAATATTTTCATGTCTTTGCAAAGAATCGATTCCATTAATTGTATTCCACGAATTAAAACCTCTACCAGCATGAGCAAGTATGATTATCATATTGGGATACTCTTTGGCAAAACGATTAATTACTTCTAAATTTTCTGGATCTGCTAAAGATTTTGGTTTAACAATATGTAATGTGATAGTCATTTTTTCAGTGTTAGCAAATTCTACTTGTTCTTCAGTTAAATATTCTTGAATCAGAGAATTTTGTGTGATTTTACGTTTAGAAAACAAATGGTAACATTTCAACCCCCTGAAACCATATATATCTACCATAGTTTGAATTTGACGAACTGATGTTTGAGGAGAAATCAACATTTGATGAAAAAAACCAGGTTTTCCTCTAACTTCTTCTGCAATATATTTATTTGCCAAATCAAGATCTAAGGTTTTTCTAGGAAAAGGGAAACAATTAGCTTGAATTTCTCTACCCGGCAAAAATTGATCCATTATTTGTTCAAAAAAATTTATACCAACATTTTGAGGAGTATTGATATTAGGTAAATCATGATTGTTCATATGTTTAGTATTATATAAATGAACATGTGCATCAAAAATTTTTGATGGTACAAAATCTCGAATATTATTTATATAAAAGTCACTGTCTTGCGGAAAATCTATCAAATTATTACACCTGTTAAAATACTCATATTCTATTCTAAACTTGGAAGAATTGGTTTAACTTTTTTATAAACATAAAAAGAAATAAGTCCACAAAAAATTATTGTTATAATCCCATTAAAGGCAAATGCATCCCTTACAGTTGTGTGTTCTGCAACAGAACCAATTAATAGTCCTCCAAATGATGTCCCTGCCCAAGTCAACTGATATAAACTCATTACTCTTCCTCTAAATTTCTCATCTACTAAACTTTGAGTCAATGTGTTGTTGACTACCCCAAAAGACATCCCAACAATTCCTAAAAACCCAATTAATACTAAAGAAAAATTGATATCAGGTGCGTATGACAAAGCTAGAATTCCAAAACCAATCAACAAGGCAGAATTTGTATGGATGATTCCAAATAATCTTACTTTGGAATAGAAAGATAAAAATACAGTTCCTAGCAAACCACCTAAACCTGCAGAAAACAGCATATAACTATATCCGTAGACACCAGTTCCTAAAGTAAGATCTGAAAAAGTGGGTAATAAAGTGGAATATGAAGTTCCGAAAATTCCAACTAATAACCCGGAAAACATTACCCAACCAATTACTCGATGATTCAAAATATAAAAAATCCCATCAATTAAATCTGATAAAATACTAGATTTTTCTGAAGAAAAGTTTTGTTTAATATTAGGCATAACTAAAAACATTATTACAGTTAAAACATAAGATATACCTACTAATAAAAATAAAGTTTCAATACCAAAATATTTTACGACAGGAGCAAAATATGCAGGACCAATTAATCCTGCACCACTAAACATAAAAGAATAAACTAGTATCGCATTTGGAACCTCTGATTTAGGAACCAAATTGGGTACAATTGCGGCCCTAGATGGTATATCAAAAGCCATTAGTGTACCAGTACATAATGTTATAATAATTAACTGCAACGGATTAATATAATCTTGAAAAATTAAAAATCCAGTTATAAATGCAAAAAAAGCAAAACATCCTCTAGTAAAAGTAACTAATTTAAGCCTATCAACTCTATCCGCAACCACTCCACCAAATACAGAAAAAAATAATAGAGGAATAGAGCCTGAAAGAGCTAATAATCCTAACATAAATGGGGAATTCGTTAATTCCTGCATTAACCATGACCTACCGGCTCCTAATGCCCAAATACCTAAGTTTGAAAATGCATTGCCAATCCAAAAAATTGTATAGGATTTATGTTTAAATATTGAAATTACTGAAATAAAATTTTTCATGAATTCGATTTTAATTCAATATTCAAATAATTTATACTTGTAAATTTAATAGAATTATTCATCAATAAAATTATACTCTTGAAGAATTTTATTGTTAAATCAAATCAAGCTTTAATGCTATAATTTGATCAAAATTTAAGTAGTCTAATTAAGGAAGATGAAATTATCAAAGATCTTAACGGAAAAGTAGCAATGATCACAGGGGCTGGCCGATTACGTGGAATTGGCAGGTCTACTGCTTTAGCTTTAGCAAAATCAGGTGCATCTGTTGCAGTATTAGATCTCTACAAAAATTTACCCTTCAAAGCAAATGATGAAATCAAAATTGGATGGACTGGAATTACCAGTTTAGAAAAAGAAATCACTCAATTAGGTAAATCAGCTATCGCAATTAAATGTGATGTCACGAATAAAAAATCAGTTGCTCAGGCTGTTAGCCAAATAATCCGAAAATATGGAAAAATAGATATTCTAGTAAATAATGCTGCATATCCTAATGGGGCTGATAGAGTTAAAATGTCTGAATTAGAATTAGAAATTTTCCAAAAAGTAATGGCTGTAAAAGTCACTGGCAGTTTTTTGTGTACTCAAGCTGTTGCAGAATCTATGATTAAAAATAAAAATGGTGGGAAAATAATTACAATTGCTTCTGGTTCAGGTAAAAAAGGATTTGCAAAAAATCATCCATACACTGCAGCTTGCTTCGCACAAGTTGGAATGACACAATCCTTGGCAAAAGAGTTGGGCCCTCATGGTATTAACGTCAATTGTATTTGTCCAGGACCATTGCATACAGCTAGAGTAGATCATAGTCTTAGTGAAATAGAATGGAAACAAGTGTGGGAAAATCTACCCTTAAAAAGCCCTGGAGATGAATCTTTTATAGCATCTTTTATTTCCTTTCTGTGTTCTGAATCAGCTTCTTGGATAACTGGTCAGGCAATAAATATAGATGGTGGGTCAATTTCAGAACACTAATCATAGGAAAAAGTTGTAAAATATTATTTTGGAGAACATAATGAAAAAAGCTTTAATAGTGACTGGTGGCTGGGAGGGACACGAACCATACAAATCTGCCCAAATATTTAATGAATTCTTAATCTCGTGTGGATATGAAACAAAAATATCAACTAACTTAGATGTTTATTTAAATATTGCAGAACTCAAATTAATGAACCTAATAGTACCAGTTTGGACTATGGGAGAAATCACCAGAAATCAAGAAAAAAATCTCCTTCAAGCTGTAGCTAGTGGTGTAGGTATTGCTGGATGGCACGGATGCATGGGAGATTCATTTCGCCAAAGTACTGATTACCAATTCATGGTTGGTGGACAATGGGTAGCTCATCCTGGTGGAATCATAAATTATGATGTCCAAATAACCAACACAACTGATCAAATCACAAAAGGCATATCCAATTTTAGTATTTGTACAGAGCAATATTACATGCATGTTGATCCATCCAATGAAGTTCTGGCTACAACTCAATTCAAAGGTGATCAAATTATTAGTGATATAGCTCCTTATAAGTGTGAATGGATTACTGATAATATAATGCCTGTGGTGTGGAAAAGAAAATGGGGACAAGGAAAAGTTTTTTATAATTCTATAGGACATAAACTTTCAGATTTTGATGTGCCTGAAGTATTAGAAATTATCAAAAGAGGAATTCTCTGGGCCTCTAGATGACTAAGAAGGATTTTGATTATGAAGATAGGTGTCGTTGGATGTGGGAAAATTAGTGATCAGTATTTCCAATTTGCTCAAACTAGCAAAAAAATAAAAATTATTTCATGTACTGATCAAATACTAGAAAAAGCCATACACCAAAGCACTAAATATTCAATTTCTTACTCAAAATCGATTGAAGAAATGTTACTTAATCCTGAAATAGACACCATTTTAAATTTAACGCCTCCAAAAGAACATAAAAAAATTACAATTAAGTCAATTAAATCATCAAAGCATGTCTATTCTGAAAAACCTTTGGGTATTAATTCAAAAGAATGCTATGAAATTTTAGAAGTCGCAAAAAAATTCAATAAACAAGTTTGCTCTGCTCCAGATACCTTTCTAGGAGCAGGAATTCAAAAATCTAAAAAAATAATAAAAAAAAATTCAATTGGCCAAATTGTACATGCTTCAGCATTTATGGTTTCACCAGGACATGAATATTGGCATCCAAATCCTGATTTATATTATGACATAGGGGGAGGACCAGACTTAGATATGGCGCCCTATTATCTCACTACATTGGTTTATCTGCTTGGAAAAGTAAAAAGAGTTACAGGATCACATAAAAAAACTTTTTCTACCCGAAAAATCCTAAGTGAACCCCGTAAAGGCGAAATCATTCAAGTTCAAGCACCAACTCATATTTCAAGTATTCTTGATTTTTATAATGGAGTAATATGTACAATGATTATGAGTTTTGATACACACGGTTCAACTTTGCCAAGAATAGAATTATATGGAACTAAAGGTACTTTACACCTGCCTGACCCAAATTCTTTTGGTGGTCCATTAAAAATTATTAAACCCCAAGAAGAAAGCTGGGAAAACATTCCAATTTCAGAAAATACAGGCCAAAGAGGTATGGGATTAGAAGATATGGCTGATTCAATCAAAAACAACATAGTAGCCCAAACTCATTGCCAAAATGCAGCCCATGTTGTAAATATAATAGAATCTGTAAGAATTTCTTCAGAAAAAAATCAACATATTTATTTAAATTAATAGGTGAAAAACATGTCACAATTTCCAATCGTTGACTCACATGTACATCTTCTAGACACAAGTAATTTAACTTATCCATTTTTCAGTTCAAATCCAAATTTCAGCAACAAATATTTACCATCAGATTATTCAGAGCATATTGAAGATATCAATGTTGAAAAAATTGTATTTTTAGAATGTAACGTACTAGCACATCAATCAGTTGATGAAGCAAAATGGATAGCATCATTATCAAATAAAGATCCTCGAATCCAATCGATAGTTGCTTACGCATCATTAGAAAATGGATCAAACTCTATTTCAGAATTAGAAAAACTTTCTGATATAAAAATAGTAAAAGGTATCAGAAGAAATATTTTCCCTGAAAATAATGAATTCCATATCAGTAACGATTTTATTAAAGGCGTAAATTTACTTCCAAAATATAACTTTTCATTTGACATTTGCATATCTAGTTCTCATCTTCCAGGCACAATAGAACTTGTCAAATCTTGCCCAAATGTTTCATTTGTTTTAGATCATATTGGCAACCCCAAAATACTTGATAATGAATTTGAAGATTGGTCTAAAAACATCACTAATCTATCAAAATTACCTAATATAGCTTGTAAATTATCTGGTGTTGTAACAAATGCTGATCACAAAAATTGGAATGTTGAAAATATTAAACCTTATATATTCCATATAGTGGAAAGTTTTGGATTCGATAGAATTTTATTTGGTAGTGATTGGCCAGTAGTAACTCTAGCATCCAGTTATAAAAAATGGTTTAATTCACTTAATCAAATTCTAAGAGATATCTCTCCACATGAAAAAGAAAAACTATTTAAAAAAAATGCAGAAAAATTTTATAAAATGTGATTTTTCACAAATCATTTTATGAATTGAATACAAATAAAATCAATTAAATATGTAAATGTAGATTTATATCCATTTAACTAATTTTCGGGTAATTTAATGGCAAACCTACCTCGGGGAAATCATACTTGGAAATATGCCATCTACCTAAATTTGCACTTAAAAAAATGTCAAGATTTTCACCACAAAATGCAACATTTGTAGGGGCAGCCATCATAGTTCCAAAATAATCAATGGCTAGTACATTTAAATCACCTGAAACATCAAATTTGTAAATTATATCTGGCCTATAACACGAAATATATAAATTACCTTTAATATCGAATGTTAGACCATCTGGCACTGTTCCTGGCAATTTGACAACAGTTTCAATATCTCCAGCTGAACCATCTGAATTAATCTTAATTCTACAAACTCTAGGATTAATACTCATAGCAACATATAAATAATCTCCAATAGGACTAAGGCATATCCCATTTGGAAACTCATTCAATATATCAGAAAAAATTTCACCATTCCCGCCTGGTAAAATTTTAAAAATCCTACCATTATTTTCCCTCCAAACACCAGAATCAGAAACAAATAAATTTCCAAATTTATCAAAAGCAGGATAATTTGGAGAAGCAATCTTGTCAATTTCATTTCCATCTGAATAAACACTCAGTTCTCCACTCTGAGTCACCTTCATAACTGAACCACTACATACATACAAATCTCCATCTCCACTCTGTGCTATACCTCCAACAAAATTTTTTGTATTCGCAATTTCTAAAAAAGTTCTATCATTGGTATCTATTTTGTAAATTTGACCAGACTCACCACCTGCATAAGCATTTCCTTCGAGCCCACTAGTAATACATTCAGGATGATCTAAACCACTACCAAAACCTCCAACAAAATAAGAAACATCTCGATCTACATTTAAAATACTCATTATCAAAACTCCTGAGAAAATTAATTACTCACGACTTTTCCAGTCGAATTTCTTTTCGAATAACCCAAATTAGATTTCTTATCATTTTTATTGATCACAGTTTTGCAAGCATCCAAACCTCGATCTCCAATACACAAAATAGTACCTAAAGCTATATAAGCAACATCAACAGCTTCATGTATAGCATGTTCCAAATTTCCTTTATTCAACTCTCTAGCAAATTCCCCTGACTCTTCTGATAACAACGATAATCTTTTACGTAAAAGATCTAAAGCCACAGAATCACTAGAAAAATCAACTGTATCTACTTGGAATCTCTCATGAAAAGACTCAACACTCTTAGCCAGCATAGAAATTGATTCAGAAAAATCTTCTTGATCACTCATATTTAACTCCTCAATTTAATCAACTAAAGTTCGTTCTACTTTACCTGTAGGGAAAATAGCTAATATACTTGCTTTAGCTCCAGATATATTTCTAAAACCATGTTTAATACCTGCAGGTGCATAAACAGTCTGTCCGGCTGAAACACTGACTATCTCATCTCCAATAACAGCTTCTAATTGACCTTCAGTAATAAACATAGCTTCCTCGGTTGGATGTAAATGTGTTGGCACTGTTGAATCAGTCTCAACATTTACCTCTGCAACTGATAATGAGTCAGATCCTGTTTCAGATGACACAATTCCATGCCTTTTTACTCCGGGACTTAATATTTCTGCATCACTTTTGTTTAAAATTGTCATTTTCTTTCTCCTAATAAATCATTTTCAATGATTGATATAACATAAGGCGTCACTGTAGAATACTACATGAAAGCAGTTGTATTGCAATATTAAATTTAATGAATAGCAATAATTGATTCCTATAATGACAATAATTAAAAAACAAATCATACACCCACGAATTTTAATCTTCATAATCTTCATAAGTTTATTTTTTTTAACAGGTTGCTTTGGTCCACCTTCATCTATTAAATATGAACAAAATGGAAGAAATCATCTAAAAAACAACGATTATTCAAAAGCCATCGAAGAATTTACTAAAGCTATTGAAAAAAATCCAAATAATTCATTCGCTTACAACAATAGAGGGATTGCATATGCATCTATTGAAAAATATGAACTTGCAATTAATGATTTTTCAAAAGCAATAGAATTAAAACCTGAATTGTTAGAACCATACAACAACAGAGGATTTGTATTAGAGCTACAAGGTAAAACCCGAGAAGCAATCCAAGATTTTGGTCAATCTACCAGAATCAATGAAAATAATGAAATTGCAAAAAACAACCTAGCTGAAGCTAGAAGAAAAATCGGAGATTTACAACAAATTATTGATGATTTATCAGATAAAATCGATAAAACAAATCCTATATTACCATCAACTCCAGAAAATGAAAAACAAATACTTTCAAATTTATATCTTGAAAGAGCACTTGCAAAATATGATCTTTTTACCGAGCCTAAAGGACAAAAACCTTCAAGAATTTGTAAAACTTCTCAATATTGCAATCTGGTAATTAATGACTTAGCTAATTCCATTAAAATAGATCCAAATAATCCTAAGAGCCACAGAATATTAGGTCTAACATATCGAGCATTAGAAAATTTCGATAAGGCTTTACTCTCATTTGATACTGCAGTGAATTTAGATATGTCTAGCGAAATATCTTTGTCTGAGCGCGGCTGGACCTATATGGAAATGATGCAACCATATCAAGCACTCGAAGATATCGAAAAATCTATCATATTAAATCCCGAAAACAACCGATTATATCGATTAAGGTCATGGGTATTAATATCATTGGGGGAATGGGAACAAGCAAACAATGATATACAATTATTACTCGATTCAAATCCTCAAGACCCACAACTTCATTACTTTTCGGGGTTAATTAAGATTAACTCAGGAGCAATTGAAGAAGGGATTAAAAATATATCTCTAGCTCAAAACCTACTAGGTGAAATAAATGAACCTTCGTATTCATTAGCAATCTCTCAAGCAAGATTAAAACAAAAAGACTATCCTAAAGCATTGGAAAACATCAACATAGCACTCCAATCAAACGATAAATACACATACGCATATTTACTTAAGGCAAGAATTAATATGCTTCTGCAAAATTTTGATGAAGCAAAATACTCTTATGAAGCTGCATTAAGATTATCAATAGATCCTGAGAAATCAAACTCAAATCTAAGCCCAATTCCTGACATTCCCAATCTTTTTAAATCTATAGGACAAATAGGAGTTTCTGCCACAGTAAAAAAACCATGTCCATTAGACTCTCCTTGCTTAAATTCACTATCAACATTCAGTAAAACATTAGACAATAACCCAAATGACATACCTACTTTAATGAAAAGGGCAGAACTATTAGTTTCTATTGGTGAATTAAAAAACGCAATCAATGATTACACAAAAATATTACAATTAACTCCTTCAAACATAGAAGCTATATTACTAATGTCTTCCACTCTAAAATCCTACTTGCGGTATGAATCCCAAGGAACTGTTTTTACAAAATGTAAGCCCGGATGGTTTTCTCAATGTAACCAAGCAATTAAGTCTCTAGATTTTGTAATAAACACAAATCCAAATAAAGCTCAAGCTTATTTTTCTAGGGCTGAATTAAATAGACTAGTTAACAGACCAGATCTAGCAATTCAAGACCTTAACAAAGCAATAAATTTGGAACCATATTTTACCGAAGCATTCATAAAAAGAGGATTAAGTTACATTGAAATCGGGAATATACAATTTGCTATAGATGATTTCAACCAGGCAATTTCACTTGACTCTAATAATAAAGAAGCAATTTCAAACAGAGGAATAGCTAATTTATTAATTGGCAATATATCAAGCTCAGAAAAAGATTTCAAAGAATCTATTAATTTAGGAATTCAAAATGAAATTATTTCGACAGCAAAAAATAAGCTCTCAAATTTCTCTGAAATACAATAATTACTATCTCGAATCAACAGGAAACACATTATGAAAATTTTAAATTCAGGAATAATTTCTAAAAACAAAAACATCGGCGCCTATAAGCCAATGATCATTCCATTGGAAAATAATACATGGCTCGCTTGTCAAAATTCTAGCAAAACTATTAGTTCTCCAGATAGTTTTATAGAAACATTAATATCATATGACGCAGGGATTAATTGGCAAAATAACGGTAGCATACATAAAAACCATTCAGAAAAATTAGATTGGGCATATAGAGGTCCCCAAATCTCAAAAATGTCAAACAACAAATTGTTTATGCGAGCAACAAGATTTGAAACCAGTAAAATCAATGAAACTTTCGATTCCAATACTAAATCTACCCAAACAGGAGAACTTATTTCGTATTGGTCTTCAGACCTTGGTAAAACATGGACAGAACCTTCAATCGTAGATATTAAAGAACTTCCTACAGATAAATTCACATATAATACAGCAGGAAAAGTTTTGCATATTAATAACAATTTACTAATTTACCCCATAGAAACTGGAAAACCTGTAGGTTCAAAAGGTGATTTAGATCAAAAAGCTGGCATAATATTCTCTTACGATAATGGAAAATCTTGGCAAGACTTTACGGTAGTTGCTGACGACCCTACAGGAGAATTTCTATACTGGGACCAAACTGGAACAATTCTTAACAATGGTGATATTTATATAATGTTCTGGGTGCATAACTTAAATAAATTTGAAGACCTAACAAACCATTATATATTATCAAAAGACATGGGGAAAACTTGGTCTAAACCAAAACCCACAAATTTACAAGGTCAAGCATGTGCCCCTATAGCATTAAATAACGGAAATATTGCAACTTTATATACTAAGCGCCACGGAAAACAAGGCATTTATTTAGCTATAACTGATGACTTAAGTCATTATGACATTAAAAATGAATTGCAAATATTCGATGCAGGTCATGAAGGAATATTAGGTACCCCTATTGAAAGAGATGTATTCTCAATCAATCTTGCACAAGGATTTGGAAAACCAGGAGGTAGCCTACTTGAAAATGGACAAATCCTATTACATTATTGGGGAACAAAAAATTCCATTAGCCAAACGATGTGGGCCACAGTAAATCCTTAAATATGTGGGCTAGATATAGAAGCTGTTTGATGCCAATCTGATTTTGTTCTTCCGTTCCTATCCCAAAAAACCATTCCATCTTTAATTGTAATTTCTGGCTCTAATCTAAGATTTCCATTTCTCACACGACTACCGCTTTTACCATTATCAGTAAAACCAAAATTACCTTCACTAAGTTTGAAAACTGCAACATCAGCAATACTAGAAATTGTCAATGATCCAAGTGCGGGTAAGCCAATATGTTTTGCTGGATCAATAGTAGACATTTTAAAAACATCTTGAATTGGAATACCACAAAGCAACAATTTACTCATAGTTTCAGGCATTGTTGCCTGATTATTTAAATAGCTTAAAGAGTGTAAGTCTGTACTTATTGTATCTGGAAAAAATCCTTGATCAATAGATGATTGTGCTACTCGCCATGAAAAACTCCCAGCCCCATGACCAACATCAAATTTTATACCTCGATCACGAGCAGCAAAAAAGTATGGATATACATCATCTGCAAAATCAATCATATTTTTCCCTGAACCATAACAATGTGTAACAACATCACCAGGATCCATATGCTCTAATAGCATTTGCTCCATCGGACGTGATTCAACTGGATTTTGGTCGACCATAACAAATGTTTTTGAATTCCTAGCAACCTCAACGGCTCTATCTAAAGGCTCCCAACCAGGGCCTAAATAATGGGCAACTTTTACACCAATTAACAAATCAGGTCGTTGTAGAATTTTTTGTAAAGAAAACTCGACCGACATACCCTCTAAATCTTGCTCAGGTTCACCAGTCATTCCAAGCGCAGCAATGTTTAAAAGAGCAAAAATACGAACTTTGCTTTTTGAAATAACTTTCTCATTAAATTCATCAAAAGTAAGATACCCAGAACCGCCTGCATCTACTGCGGTAGTTACACCTGAAGCTAAACATAATTCATCAGGTTTAATTGACCACTCATATCCCCAAAAATGAGCATGTAAATCAATAAGCCCAGGAGAAACAATTAACCCCGTCACATCAACCGTTCTTAATGATCTTGAAGAAGCAATATCTTTTTCAACTGCACCAATTACCATTCCTGAAATTCCGACATCTAAATTATCGTCAATTCCATTAGCTGGGTCTAAAACTCTACCACCTTTAAGTAACAAATCAAAATTTGGAATAAAATTATCTGACATTATAATTTATCCTTAATTTACTGAAAAAATTAACTAAAACTCAATAATTGAACGTCCAAAAATTTTGTGATTTCTAAGATCTTCACATGCTTGAAAAAAATCTTCAAATTTATATTTTTTTGTTACAAGTTGATCTAATGGGAATTTGCCTTCTTTATACAATTGTAAAAACATACCAAAGTCTTTATCGGGATATGTCGCACCTAAACTTCCTCTATAAATACGTTGATGGTACATAAAATGCCCAGGGTCAATTGTCATTTCATCTCCTGGCATACCAATTAATATTGCCATGCCTCCATGGTTATCAGCTCCAGGCCCTCCACCAACAGTAGCAGATAAAATTTGTTCAGTTGTAGTTTTAATACCAATAGCATCAAAAGCAAAATCTACACCGCCATTTGTTAGCTCAATAATTTTTTTTACAGGATCAAGTTCATTCGCATTAATTACATCTGTAGCTCCAAATTTTTTGGAGAAATCCAATTTTTTTTGATCTATGTCTACAGCAATCACTCTACTTGCGTCTAATATAGACGCCATTTTAATTGCAGATAAACCAACTCCTCCTGCACCAAAAACTGCAACAGTATGTCCTGATTTCACCCTAGCAGTATTCATAACAGCTCCAGCTCCAGTTAATACAGCACAACCAACAATACAGCCCAAGTCTTTAGGGGAATCATCAGGTATTTTAACTACATAATCATCTAATACTAAAACATCTTCAGCCCAAGTAAAAACTTGTCCATGAACTAATTCTTTTTTATATTTTGCTCCACAAGGAACAACTTTTATACGTCCTTTTATTGGATTCCTAGGTACCCAAGTAACAATCACCAAATCACCTTCTTTAACATGCGTAACCTTGGAACCTAAATAGGTAACCACTCCTAATCCTTCATGCCCAAAGACTTGAGGTCTATCTCCAGGTTTATCAATTTGATGTAATTGAGAATGACAAACTCCTGATGAAAATAATTTTACTATCACTTGGTTAGAAGTGGGATTTGGGAGACTTAATTCGTCAATAAAAGGTTGCTGATTGAATTCTGTTTGAATAACAGCTCTAGTTAACATCAATTTTACCTGTAAAATTTGTAATTTCTAACAATTCTTAAACATCATACCCATGAGTTTTAATTTAGTCAAAAAAGATTAAATTGATAAATTAAGCAATTATTAATCAGTTAACCAAAACGCACTCATTATCAAATATTTTTATAAGCCCCCATAGCAATAGCTAATGCCCCAAGTACACCAGCTTTATCTCCTAATTTGGGAGGAACGATATAATTTTCTATATCATATTTAATTAAGTCAAATTCAACATATAAATTTAATAACTTGGTAATATCATTACGAATCAATCCAATTAGTTCTTGATTTTTCATCACACCACCACCTAAAATTATTTTTTCTGGTGCAGTAGTAAAAATCAAATTATTTATAGCCAAACTTAAATATTTTGCAATCAAACCCCAAACATGATGATTTTCTGGAACAATCTGTCCTTCTGGAAAACCACATCTTGTATTGATAGCAGGTCCTGAAGCCAAACCTTCTAAACAATTCCCATGATAAATACATATTCCAGAAAATGGATCAACTTTTAAATCATGAGGAATACGAATATGTCCAAATTCAGTATGAGAAAATCCTTTAACAACTTTTTGATTGCTAATTATTCCAGCACCTATTCCAGTACCAACTGTTATATAAGCTAAATTTCTTAAACCAATAGCAGATCCCCACAAATATTCAGCTATAGCTGCTGAATTAACATCTGTATCTATATAAGCAGGAATTCCAAGACTCTCATTGATTTCGCGTCTTAAATCAATTCCTTGCCACAAAGTTTTAGGTGTTGTAGTTAAGACACCATACCTTGAAGAATTTTCCTTTAAATCTAAAGGACCAAATGACGCAATTCCAACAGATTCCAGATTATTAAATTGTCTAAAAAAATCTATTAATTCTGAAATTGTAGATTTAGGATCTCGGGTTAAAAAAATTTTTTCCGCAATAATAGTCTTTTGATCCTTTGCTATTAAACATACAAATTTATGCCCTCCACTCTCAATAGCTCCAAAAATCCCCAAAACTGACTCCCATATAAATTACTAAAAATAAGTACTTGTCTATATTGACAATAATTAGTCCATAAAGCAACAATAATTTCAAAATATAAAAATATGAGGTAATAATGACACTGACTGATATAGAAATAGGTGTTTTGGGTGGCGGATCAATGGGCCAAGAAATCATTTCATTTCTAACAAATAGGAAAATTAAAAATGCAAATTTAGTCTCAATATTTGATAAAGATCAAAATAGACTCGATAATTTATCAAAAATACTTCCGGCAAATATTTTTATCACGAATTCGATAGACAAATTTTTATCTGTTGGAAAAATTAGACTTGTTGTAGAATCAGCTTCCGCTGAAGCTGTTAAACAATATGGGTCGTTAATTTTAAATTCTAATAAAAATCTTGTAGTAATGAGTTCTGGCGTGTTCAATGATATTAATTTTCTAAACTCCCTTGAAAATATTGCTGAAAAAAAATCGTTACAACTCTTAATTCCATCAGGTGCTGTTGGAGGAATTGATTCTATTAAAGCAATTAAAGATCAAATAAAAAAAATTTCAATTACAACAACAAAATCTCCTAAATCACTAATGGGCGCACTAGGATTTAAAGAATATGAAAATGTAGTTTTTAAAAAAGAACAAATAATTTTCAAAGGAAATTCACAACAGGCAATAAAATTATTTCCTGCAAACGTAAACGTATCTACTACTCTTAGTTTAGTAGGTATAGGCCCACAAAAAACTGATGTAACAATAATTTGCGACCCAAATATAAATGAAAATAAACATGAAATTTGTGTTGAAGGGGCCTTTGGCCAATTAAACTTTTCAATGAATTTACACCCAAGTAAAAAAAATCCTAAAACTAGTTCTTTAGCAATTTTTTCTGTAATTGAAAAAATTCGAACCTTTTGTAATCCTCACATCTCAATAGGAACATAAATGTTAAACAAAAATAATCCCCAATTTTTGTTCGAAGATATTTATTCAAATTTTTCACCAAAGCATATGCTTGAAGAAAATTCAAAAAGTTCAAAAGATTTTAAATACGATTTCAGAAATTCTTATCCTGCACCTGACTTACTGCCAGTATCAAATGTATTAAAATCATTGGAAAAAGAATTAAAAATTGTAGGTGTATCAAAAAATTTATACCCAGACCCCCAAGGTTATTTACCATTTAGGGAACTAATATCAGCAACTTTAAAAACAAAAAGGAAAATGAATATTTCTCCTGACAACATCTTATTAACAGATGGTTCCGGCCAAGGAATTCATTTAGTTGTAGAAGCGTTGGTCAACCCTGGAGATGCAGTAATTGTTGACGACTTTGTATACGGAGGAACATTATGGTCCCTTAGAAGATTCCACTCAAATATTTATGGAGTTCCCTCGGACCAATACGGAATGCTTCCTGAAAAATTAACAGAAACAATTGAAAATATTATTTCTAAAAAACAAATCTGCAAACTGATGTATCTAATCCCTACTTTTCAAAACCCTAAAGGGACGACTATGGATATTCAAAGAAGACAAGAAATTTTATCAATAGCACAAAAGTATGAAATTCCAATTATTGAAGATGACGGAGTAGCAAATATGAGGTTTGAAGGGGAACATTTACCTTCAATTCAATCATTTGATGATTCTGGAATTTCTATGTTTGTAGGTTCATATAGTAAAATGGTTATCCCTGGTTTTAGATTAGGATATATCGTAGCTCCTGATAATATTCTAAAAATGATTAAAATCATTAAAGGATCTCGCGGAATAAATAAATTATCTGCATTTGGGGTTTACAGATTCGCTATAGATTTCTTAAAAGATCACCTGGAAACACTAAATCTACAACTAAAAAGCCGCAGAAATACTATTTTAGATACACTAAAAAGTAATTTTGAAGATAACACATTAGCAAAGTGGTCAACTCCGGCAGGTGGCCTGTATATTTGGCTACAAGTCAATCCCGAAATAAATCTAAAAGAAATTCGTGATAAATTAAATGAATTTGAAGTTTCATATGATTTAGGAACAGATTTCTCAGCAGATGGTAGTGAAAAAAATTCTTATGCACGATTATGTTTTAGTGGCAATAGCAATCAAGAAATTAAAACTGGAATTTCTATTTTATCTAATGCCATAAAAACAAATAAGTAATACATGTACTTCATTAGCTAGTGGTATCAAAGAATATGTGTTAATATACCTTAATTATAATCATATTTTATACAACCTAAATAAAAATCTCACTTCAACTAATATAAATTCAGGAGTCTTAGATGAAAAAAATATTTACAGCCAGCATCAGAACTATTTATTATTGGGCAGTATTTATTGGAACTTTTGCTACAGGAATGTGGTACAACTATACTTTTGGTGATCCGCTTGACGGAATTCGATGGGCTGGGGTTGATATCTTTGTTTCTGGAGTAGTTGGATTTGGATTTAGTATAGCTGGTGTTGTTATTGCTGTAATATTGGACTTCATTTACGTGAAAATTTCAAATATCATTTCGCCACCAGAAGAACAAGAAAAAAGACGGTTACCTGATCTAACTAAAAAATAAATCAAGCTACCTAAAACTTTAAGGTATCTGAAGCTAGCAATTTGATTTTCTATCTCAAAAAGTTCATACAAGTTGCAAATACAATTAATGTCATTAATCCAACAAGCAATACTGCAGGAATCATCCATAAAAAAACACCAATTCCTATAATATATTTTAATAGCTTATTCAAATTATTTTCCTTTTTAACATAGTAATTATTGCCTAACATATTTGATTAGATTATCATGAATATGAAAAATTTTCCTATTCAACAATTTACATGTTTACAATAATACAAAATGTCTCTTCCTGAAAAATCAGCCCCAAAAAATGTTCCAAATTGGTTATATAAAAATTCAAAATTTTTATCTATATTATTTATATTAATTACTGGGGTTTTTATATTTCCATTTGCAAATAACCAAACTAACGAAATCGCAAATCAAAATCCTAAAGCAGCAGTTTTTGATCTGCAAGAAACAATAAACCAAACTTTTTCTTCCCCATTACATGGTCAATGGGCAATTGCAGAATCTAGAAACGGAGATATTTTAACCGCTAAATCTCTTAATGAAATTTTAAAAAACCAAAATTTTCTAATCGATGCTGATATAAAGGGACTTTTGACACCAAAAGGTCTTGAAGAACAGTCTTACTTAGCAAAATATTTTAATCCAGCAACTCAAACTCATACTACCGCAGTAATTTCTGTAGCCAATGTAGTAGAAAAAATTCTTAATGATGATCCTAGATTAAATACAAATTTAAGTGAAGCAACTGATCCACAGGTTAAATTTGCAATTCATTTAATGATGTCAGATAAGTCCAAAAAATTCCAACAAGAAATTGATACTATTTCTATCAAAGCTTCAAAAGAAAAAAGAATTGTACTAGGTGAAGAAATAGATTGGTGGATTTCACCAGCTATCATAATAATTACTTTATCTGACAACCAAAAACTTGGTGGAGGATCCTATGAAGTAGCAGTTACAGGAGACCCTATTTCTATTAACAAAGAAAAATTTGACAGAAAGATTCAAAAATATTTACGTGGAGAAGAAATAAATTATCAATTATGGAGCGTAGCAATAGATATTAACCTTGAATCTGAGAAGCAAGGTAAACAAGCTTCTATATTTATCACATTGACTGTAATTTCTGCATTATTAATTACTGGATTAGTCTTAAATTCTTATTGGGCATTTGTGCTAACAAGTTTTGGAATTGGCAGTTTAATTATCTGGTTAAAAGGAATATCAACAATTGTAGGAATAAAAACTGGTCTAATAAATGATTTAATTGTTCCTATAGCCATGATTGCACTTGGAGTAGACTTCGCAATTCATGCTATTAGAAGGTACCAAGAAGAATTTATAATATTTAAAAATCCGAAAAAAGCATATATTTTTGGACTGTCAGGACTAATAACTGCATTAACACTAGCATTTATTTCTGACAGTATCGCCTTTTTAGCCAATATTACTTCGCAAATTGAAGCAGTTGTACATTTTGGACTATCGGCTGCGATTGCAGTAATGTCATCTTTCATTGTTCTGGGATTAATTATCCCGTTATTATTCTCAAAAATTTCTGAATTTCAATTCAATAACTGGGGGAATTCCAAAAAATCAAAATTTCTTAAATTGACACTATGCATTTTTACCGCTAGTGTAACTGGTATTTCAGTAATTATCATGATAGCAGTTAATCCTTTCTATGGATCTATTTTGTTAATCGCTTCAGGATTAATTTCTATAATTTTTCCATTAATAATTCTTAAAAAGATTAATAAAGGCACACTAAATAATCACAATAAAGAATTTGCAAATAACGTTTCTCACAAGTACGGAATAAATACTAAAATTTTCGAGAAATTGATACTTTTTTTTCCAAAAAATATATTTTTCACTATAACTATTTTCAGCTTAATAACAATTATTTCTATACTTAATGCAATAAGGTTAGAACCTACTTTTAACATAGAAGATTTCTTTGATTCAAAATCTGATTTTGTAGTTGGTCTGGACAAACTAGAAATTCACAACGGAGATAGAGGTGGCGAACCAGCAATTGCATATTTTGAAGGAGATTTAACTGATCCAACATCTATAAAAAACATATCGATTTTCTTTGATAATCTTAAAAACAATCCAAACATCGGGCATTTATCTAACGGAGATCCTTACATCAGTCAACCCAACTTGATTTCTATACTCCAATACAACACAAATTCCAAATACACCTTAGATCTTATTGAAAAAAACTTGAATACTTCAATTAAAGACTCTAATTTTGATGGAATTCCAGATTCAAAAAAAGATATAGAAATCATTTTAAATTTCGCAATACAAGAAGGAGTTTATAATGAAAATGGCGAACTAATTTTCACTCCAGAATCAATATATAATATTCTGAGAAAATCAGAAAATTCATATGCTACCCAAATAATTATTGGTATCCCTGGGACAAGAGATTTAAAACAAATATCTAAAGCCTGGAACAGTTTAAATTCAGACTTCAAACATTTTGAGTATCAATCTACAATCAGAAAATTTGGTTTAACTGGATCACCATTTACTCGAAAAGAACAACTGGAAGCAACTACAAAATCTCTACAAAGGTCAATTCCAATTGCTGCTATATCAGCATTAATAGTTTTAACAATCGCAATGAGATCATTCAAATACGCATTAATTACTGTAATCCCTATTGGATTAGTAGTAGCCTGGTTATATTCTACAATGCAACTTTTAGGATTTGGACTAAATTTAGTTACATCAACAATCGGAGCAATTTCAATAGGAATTGGAATTGATTATTCAATTCATTTAACTCAAAGATTTCGTGAAGAAATTTCAAAAAATACTAATAAATTTCAAGCGCTTAAAACTACAATTAATGGTACAGGAATAGCGCTTTTAGGATCTTCCGCATCATCAATAATTGGTTTCTTGATTTTAGGATTTGCACCTATGCCTATGTTTTCATCATTTGGTATACTTACCGCAATAATGATCCTAATGTCACTACTCGCTGCATTACTAGTTTTGCCTACATTACTAATTATCACAACAAAAACAAAATCAAATTGAATGGAAATAATCATGTCTGAACAAAGAAATTGGATTAAAATTTGGGCAAGAACGGTAGGAATGCCTATTGGTGAAACTGATCAAGATACACCTACAAACCCTGCTATATCAAAAAAAGATGTCAAAAAAGCACTAGCATTTAGAACATTTTGGATTGCATTACATGTTTTTACATGTGGAATGATTATTGCCGGTAATGGGAAAACATTAGGTTTATGGTAAATTAGTTTCTTTAAACCATGTATAAATTGATTCTGGTAATTTTTCTCCCATAGAATGCAAACCATGTTCACCTCCAGGAATCAAAAGCAAGTCTACTTTTTTCTTAGATTCCAGCCTTTTTTCATATGCATCTAATGCAACATCCTTAAGCCTAGGATGTGTTTCATTAGTACCAGCTAATATAAGCAAATCTGATGAAATTTTATCTACATATTGGACAATATCATATCTTTCACTTCCATATTTATCTAAATATGCCTTTGCAGAAAACAATCCAGCGCCAGGAACAATATCTTCTTTAATTGTAATCAATTGATCTCCCAGACCTGAATCTACAAAATTATTTGCAAGTTTAATATATTTTTTATAATAGTGTGAAGCTTCAGAATTCAAATAGTATTTTTTGGACAGTCTGACAGGAGAAATAGCTACTATTGAATTTACAAAAGAATTATTTCTAACTGATTGATAATATGTAACTTTTACAGCACCCATACTAGACCCTACCAAACAAACATTATTAAATTTTTTGTCTTTCAACCAATTAATCATAGCATCTAAATCAAATAAACAATCGTATAATATTTCAAAAGCTGTCCCAGCAAAATCTGTATTTATATTAGGTCGTCCTTGAGAAATAACATCGTGCCCTCTAGTATTAAATGAAACTACAGGAAATCCATTTTTTGAAAAATATTTCCCCAGAATTGAAATCATTGATCCTGAATAAAAATTCCCTGTTGTACCATGAACTAATAATATTGCATCCACAGCACTACTATTCGATGATTTTGGTTCTATATAACAACCATCTAATTTAAATCCATCTGAAGTTTCTGTTTGTATAAGCTTAATATCAGTCATTATGAATAATTTATTTTGAAAAATTCCACATATCTAAATCAACAATTAAACAAATAAAAATTATTTGTTTAATTGAACCGCCTTGCTCCATGTATATACTTCTTGACCAGTTTCAACTATTAAAATTTTCATCAACCCAGCATTATAAATATGTGGCAAACCATCTGAAGTTGTTAAACGTGAAAAAATACAAGGTGCATCCTCTAAAAATTTTATCTCTGTATCAATTTGAATAGGACGACCTTCATTTTCGATAACCACGCAACCTTTTTCTTTCCCACCTAAATATGAATGTACTATAATATCTTTATACTCATAAGAATCCCAAACTACAAAAGGCAAAGCTACTTTGGGATTATTGCCAGAATCACCATGAACTTTTACTTCAAGAAAAGGTTCTATCAATTTTGCCGGCTGGCCTTGATTATCAATTTGACCCGAACAAGCCAAAAATATTAATGGCATAAGAATCAACAACTTACTAATTTTTCTAAAATTGTTCATCATAAACACCATATTATGAGTTAATTTATATAATAATACATTAATTTCTTATACATTATTGAAGCCTACGTAGTGTTGGAAAAGAAATAAATACTATTACTACAAATATTAATAAAATAACACAACAAACTTGAGTTGCTATTGTCACACTATAATTTTCAGCCAAAATTCCTGCTAACAAAGTTCCTAAAATACTTAATACATTTGTAAAATTAAATATCCCACCAAAACGTCCCCTAAGTTTATCAGGAACCTCTGAACCTAAAAGAGATCTACCAATTGTAAGTATACTTATTAAGCCGAAATTAAGAAAAAACACACATATCAAGCCAATAGAAAGTGATTGCGCCAAAGAAAAGGAATACATAGAAAAAAATACAAACATTAAATAGAAAAGTAACAAAGTCCCTTTTTTTACATAATTAACTAAAATTGAAAGGCTAAAATCAGAAAAAAACCCACCCACTCCTAAAATTGCGAAAAGTAGTCCATATCCATCTGGCCCTGTTGAAAAGATATCAGCAGTATAAATTGGTAATAATCCATGCACAGCTGGTACTACTAAAACATTCACACTGGTTCTAAGTAATAAAGCACCTTGAAGTAATCGATTAGTTTTTAAAAAATTAATTAATTCTATAAAATTTTCTTTAAAATTATTCTTAATCAATTTTTCTTGAGGACGTATAGTTTGAATCCTAGAATAAGCCAGCACAGAAATTAAAATCATTATCAACTGTCCTATTAATGTGAAGCCAGGCCCAATTCTTTTTAATAATAATCCAGCAAAATAAGGAATTGAAAAATGTCCTACAAAATATGCAGAACCAGTAATTGCATACGCTGCAAATATAAGATTTCTTCTTGTTGGTACTAGCAATGGGATCAATGAAAAATCTGATGGACCTCCTAATGATTGAATAAATCCTACTGATAACAAAAAAATAAATAAATAATATGTATTAAAATTCCCAGAAATCACCAAATACGCAAACAAAAATATGAATATACTTTTAAGTAAAAAAACATTCACAATTACTTTTTGTCTATTCCATTTATCGGCAGCAAAACCACCAATAGGTGCAGATATCAGCCCAGATAACGCTCCAAATCCCCATGAAAGACTTGTTAAAAATGGTGACTGAGTGTATTCATAAGTTAACCAACCTATCACAACAAATTGAAAAAAAGATGATGCTGAAGAGAAAAATCTTCCAAACCAAAGTAATCTAACATTCGAATAATAAAGAGGAGCTGGAAATATCATATTTCAATTCATTAATTTATTTTATAAGCAATCAATATACTTACAAAAAATTAAAAATTCATCCGTTATTTCTCAAATATGCTTCAAAAGATTAATTATTCTAAATAAGTCGCTGAAAAATTTATATTTAACTCAATCTTATCCTCTACATAAACAACATATATTTTTGGAATTTCTATGTCAAAATCTCCAAAAGAAAATTCCGTATTAGCTTTCCCTGTAATATTTCCACCTTCTAAAATCGCTTCCACATTCCATTCAGAAGGTCTTAAAACTCCATGAATTTCTAAATCGCCAAATATTTTAAACTCCTTCATAACACCTTCTTCAAAAGGCCAATTTAGTCCTTCAACATTTGTTATATTCAATTTTAATTCTGGATATTTATTTATTTCCAAAGAATTATTTTTTAAATAATTGTCTCTTAAGCTAGAATCACTTTTAAGTGCAGCTAAATTAACTACAATTTCAGAAGGATATTGTGGATGAATTTTTCCTGATGAATTGAAAATTATTGTACCTTCCAAATCATTAGTCACGCCTATAGCATATTGTGTAATTGGGTCAGACTTTCCTGGAATCTTAATCTGTTCTTTAATTTTATAATTTGCAGATGTTAAATATTGATTACAACAAAGAATCATATTAATAGATTCGTTTTTTTTGCTACCAACGATTTCTACAGTTTGATTCAACCTTAACCAATCAGAATATTTACCATACCCTGATAAATATGAAACACACAGATGAATAAAACCTTGTTCATTAGGGAAAGAATCTTGAGGAACACTTACAGAGTTTTGCATAGAGTCTATAATTTTATACCATGATTTTGGAGAATCACAAAAATCATTAATTGATTCTGGTTTTTCATTATTTTTAGTATGAATAAATTTATATTTAAACCTAACATCTTGATTAATTGGTGCAGGAAGCAATACCGCAACAAATGACGCAAAACTTTTCGATAAACTTCCAGAAACTAACTTATATGACCCAGAAGTGGCAGACTGTACTGTTGTAGCTGGTGTAGAAATTTTAACAGGTATATTAGTGGGAATTACATTTGATGTAGAAATCTGTTGTTTTTTGTTACAAAACATTTTTGTACATCCTAAATTACCATTTTGACAAAAACAATTGTTGCAAAAATTGTCTCCTGTATCTTTTCCTCTCCAACCATTTCTAACTATCTCACCTCCAGATAATTCACAATCTTGTTCCGATTCAGAAATATCAGTTGATTTAGTAGAATTCATAGATTGTTCCAATTTAATTTCAGAAGATTTATGAGATTTTTGAGAATCTAAAATAGGTGAAGCTTCAGAAGAATTACAAGAAAAAATAGCTAAATTCAAAGCTAAATACAAAAATGTAAAAAAGAATTTTTTTCTCAGGCTTATATCTAAATTTAGCTGCTTCATATACGACTAATCCAATACATCTTTTAATTGAGACAAAGAAAGATTCCCTCCACTAGCAATGAGAGCTACTTTTTTTCCTTTTAATTGATCTTTGATCTGTAATGCAGCTGCTAAAGAAGCTGCACCCGCATGTTCAACTATACTATGAGTTTTTTCAGCAAATATAGCTACAGCTTCAAGCAATTTTTGATCAGAAACCAATATGAAATCATCCAACATTTCTTGAAGAATTTGTTGTGTAAATTCATATCCCATTGAAGTAGCTAAACCTTCAGCTAATGATTTGTTATCTTTTTCTATAATTTTTCCATTTTTCCAAGAAAAATATGCTCCAGGTGAACTATGTGATTGCACACCAATAACTTTAATTCTAGGATTAATTGCATTCGAAACAATACAAGCTCCACATGCTCCACTTCCTCCACCTATAGGGACAATAATGACATCTATATCTGGTTGATCTTCTAATAGTTCTAAAGTATATGTTCCAGTCCCTTCAACTAACCTAGGTTCATTTGCTGAGTGTATATAATAATAACCTTCTTCAATTGATAATTTTTCAGCAAATTGCCTTGCCTCATCAAAACCTTCACCATGTTCAATGATTTTAGCTCCCAAATTTTTGATAGATGCTACTTTAGTTGATGTTGTATTTTCAGGAACTACTATTACAACATTAACACCAAATATTCGACCTCCATAAGAAACTCCTTGCCCAAAATTTCCGGTCGATGATGCTATAACTCCGCTACTTTTTTCTTCAAAAGTTAATTGGGAAATAGTGTTTAATGCGCCTCTAACTTTAAAAGAGCCTAAATGTTGATAATTTTCATGTTTTATAAAAACATTAGCATCTAAAATTTCATCAATTGAGTAATAATTTAAAAGAGGTGTTCGAATTATATGAGGCATTATCCTTTTTCTAGCATTTAACACATTTTGCAACGTTGGTCTTTTTATCAATTTATTCTCCTATAATTCAAACATATCTATTAAAAATGAAATCTTCTAAAACTAATGAGTTTTATTATAACTTCTTAATGACAAAACTTGAATAAAATTATACAATCCTCACAAAATTGTGTGTCGTAATTTCACCAAATTTACAGGAGATTAATATGAGCGTGTACAGAGCAGAATATATTTGGATTGATGGTTCATTACCAACCAATAAACTTCGTTCCAAAACAAAAGTAATTAAATCTGGTGAAGAACCTTCAATTTGGGGGTTTGACGGCTCTAGTACTAATCAAGCACCTGGAGATGAGTCTGACTGTGTTTTAAAACCAGTATTCACATGCCCTGATCCTCTTAGAGGCCCTGAAGATATTTTGGTAATGAATGAAGTTCTAACAACTGATATGAAGCCCCATCCTTCTAATACAAGGGCTAAATGTGCAAGAGTAGAGAAAAAATACTCCGAATTTGACATGTGGTTTGGTATCGAACAAGAATACACTCTTTTTGATGGAGTTCAGCCTCTTGGATGGCCATCAAATGGTTTTCCTGCACCACAAGGAGGATACTATTGTGGTGTTGGATCTGACGAAGTTTTTGGAAGAGAACTAATAGAAGATCATCTTGAGGCTTGCCTCGAAGCAGGGTTAGAAATTTCAGGTATAAATGCTGAAGTAATGCCAGCTCAATGGGAATTTCAAGTAGGACCAGCCGGACCAACAGCAGTGTCTGATCAACTATGGATTGCAAGATGGTTATTATATCGTATTGGAGAAGAACACGGAATCACTGCAACATTAGCTCCAAAACCTGTTAAGGGTGACTGGAATGGTGCTGGTGCACACACAAACTTCTCTACAAAACATATGCGTGAAAGTTATCAACCGTGTATTGACGCTGCTGAAGCCTTAGCTCCAAAACATAAATTACATATTGAGAACTATGGATCTGATATTCGTGATAGACTTACAGGCCAGCACGAAACAGCATCAGCTGATAGTTATTCATATGGTGTTTCAGATAGAGGAGCTTCCGTACGAATTCCATGGCAAGTAGCAAGAGATCAAAAAGGTTATATTGAAGACCGACGACCTAACGCTAATATGGATCCATATGTTGTGACTAGACTAATTACTGATACAGTTTGTGGTGCAGCTAAAAAATAACAAATCAATTGATCATATTTTCTAATTACTTTTGATCAATTATTTAAATAGTTTGGTGAAAATAAAATGCAAGATGCTATATTACTAATTAGTAGTAATTTATTCTTTTTTCCTAGAATAAAAGCTGCTGCAAATAAATGTAATTTATCTACAAAAATGATTACAAATCCCGTCGATTTAGATAACGCCAAAAAAAATCACAATGTCCAATTTATTTTAATTGATTTAGAATTTGAAATTTGGGACGATATATTAAATTCCATTAAAAGTAAAGATATCCCATATAAATCAATTATAGCCTTCGGACCTCATAGCGATACTGATTCATTTGAAAAAGCTAAAAATTTAGGCTGTACTTCAGTTCTACCAAAAGGAACATTCTCAAACAAATTAAACGATCTTTTTAACGAATCCTCATTAAATGTTTGACACCATCATTTTAAATGGAATTATAATTGATGGCACAAAAAAAAGTAGATATCATTCTGACATAGGTATCTATAATGGAAATATTAAAGCAATCGGAAACTTAAATAATTCTGAAGCGAAAAATTTCATAAATGCTGAAAATCTAATTGTTTCCCCTGGTTTTATAGATATTCACAGCCATTCTGATTTAAGTCTATTGGTTGACCCAGGTGGAGAAAGTAAAGTTCACCAAGGTGTTACAACAGAAGTTACAGGCAACTGTAGTCTTTCTCCATTCCCAACCGGTAAAGCTTCTCCTGAAATTTTACAAAAATCTATAGTTGGACAAATATTAGACTCTGATATAAATTGGAAATGGAAGACTTTAGATGATTGGGCACAAAATTTAGAATCTAACGGATTAAGTATTAATATTGCCCCTCAGGTTGGTCAAGCTGCATTACAAATTGCTACTGGAGCAACTAAAAATCAACCAGCTACTAAAAAACAAATTGAAGAAATGAAATTTTTATTAATAGAAACTATTGAACAAGGTGCGTTCTCACTTTCTACAGGACTTTCATTAGCACCATCCATATATTCTTCAACAAATGAGATTATTGAATTATGCAAATCTATTTCTCAATTTCCTGATATTTTTTATGCAACACATGCAAGAGAAGCACCTGGGAATCAATTTAAAATGATTGAAGAAGCCATTCAAATAGGACAACAAGCAAATATACCCGTTCAATTTTCTCATATAGCTATAATTGATCACAGATTTTATGGGTCAGGTCCAAAAATGATTCGATTATTTGAAAAAGCATTTTCTGGAGGGCTCGATATTTCATATGACATTTATCCATACACTGCTGCTGGAGCTGGCTTAAATCAAGCAGTTCCAACATGGGCTCAATCTGGTACTATAAATGAATACTTAAAAAGAATTAAAAACTCTAAAAATAGGGAGAAAATTAAATCTGAAATCACAAATGGAATAGGTGGACTCAAACAAAAATGGAGTAATTGGATTATTTCAGATATAAAAAATACAAATAATAAAAATATATTAGGTCTTTCAATCGAAGAAATCTCTCATCAAAGAAACATTTCTCCTGCAGAAACAATTCTTCAAATTATTGAAGAAGAAAGAGGTGCAGTACCCACAACAGTACATAATAGATTGGAATCTGATGTTAAATATTTTCTGTCACATGAACTAGCTATGATAGGATCTGATGGAAATGCAATTTCTCCAAATGGATTTTATAAAAATTCAATTCCTCATCCTAGATTTTATGGAACATTTCCAAGAATACTGGGTAGATATACTAAAGGAAACAAGAAAATATTATCTTTAGAAAATGCAATCTATAAAATGTCTGGATTTCCAGCAAAGCGCCTAAAAATGAAAAAAAGAGGGACTATAAAAATCAACAACATAGCTGATTTAGTTATATTTAATCCAGAAACAATAATAGATCAAGCAACTTTTGAAAATCCCCATCAATATTCAATCGGAATTCATCATGTGTTAGTGAATGGAATTTCAGTAATAAAAAATGGAAAACATACTAATGCAATTCCAGGTAAAGTTCTTAGAAGAGGAAAAACTTAATTAGATATTCTTAAAAAAATTTGGCAATACACGCATATAATTAATCTTTCATTTTATGGAGCGGGAGACGGGATTCGAACCCGCGACACCCTGCTTGGAAGGCAGGAACTCTTCCGCTGAGTTACTCCCGCGTAGGTAAATATTGTACCTCACTTTTAAATTCAACACAAAAATTAAATTGTAAAAGAACTGTGAACTATTTTAACTATATGATTAGCTATAGCCATACTAGACGTTGCTGCTGGAGAAGGTGCATTCAGAACATGTATTGAATTTTTTGTTTGAATTAAATGAAAATCTTGTAAAATTTGCCCCTTGTTATCAACAGCTTGAGCTCTAACTCCTACACGTCTATTAATTAAATCTTTTGAAGAGATTTCCGGAACCAATTTTTTAAGAGAGTTAACAAATATGGGTTTAATTAAAGATCTAATCTGTTCAGAAGTCGCAGTACGAATATTTTTTGCTGCCATTTTCCAAAACCCTAAGAATTTAACTATTTCAAAAGTATCTTTTAAATTTATAGAAAAAGAACCATATCCTTCTCTAGAAAAAGATAAAACTGCATTAGGTCCAGCTTCAACTGAACCATCGATACGTTTTGTAAAATGAACACCTAAAAATGGAAATCTTGGATCTGGAACAGGATAAATCAAACCTTTCACAAGCGACCTCGCATCTTTTGCCAATTCAAAATATTCACCACGAAACGGAATGATTTTAGTACCATAATCTAATCCCATCATTTTTGCTATCCTGTCAGAATTCAAACCACCACAATTAACTATGTTTTTTGTTTGAAAAGTATCTTTTGAAGTTTGAACATGTAAAGTTTTTGTATCTACAGAAGTTATTGAATGAATCTCTGAATTCTTAATTATTGAAACACCCAATTCAATACAATCATTAGCAAAATGTTCTGAAACCACTTTGAAGTCTACTATGGCAGTTGTTGGACAATAAATACCCATAGAACCTGTAGCATTAGGTTCAAATTTTTTTATCTGATTCCCATCTAATATTTGTAATCCTTTGATCCCATTATTTTTACCTCTTTCCATTAAGCTTTTTAGAGATTTTTCTTCAAAAGAATTAGTAGCAACAATCAATTTTCCACTAGGATGAATTTCAATGTTTTTTAATGAACAATAATCTTTCAACAATCTTGAGCCAGATAAACAAAATTTTGCTTTCTGTGAACCTGGCTTATAATAAATCCCAGAATGAATCACTCCACTATTATGACCAGTTTGATGAAAGGCAATTTCTTTTTCTTTTTCCAAAACTCCAATTTGATATTTTGGATATGCAATTTTCAACGCTCTAGCGGTAGCTAATCCTACTATTCCTGCACCAATAATTAAAATATCAAATTTTTCAGAAACCATTGAACACTCCATAACAACAAATTCCATACTGAAATTCTATCACTTACAGAATTAAAATTTTACTTAAATTAATTTCATGATATTCTATACAAAATTTTTAATGCAAAATATAGGAATAAAATTAATGACAAAATTATTATGCCATGAAGATAGCTACATAAAATCTTTTTGTTCAAAAATTATAAATATTAACAATAAAGGATTAGTTCTTGACGAAACAGCATTTTATCCAGGTGGTGGAGGCCAACCGTTTGACACAGGTGAAATCAAATATAAATCTGAAATTTTTGAAGTTAAAAAAATTTCCAAAATAAATGGTGAAATTACTCACGAAATACAAAATTTCAAGCCAGAAAAAGTTCAGATAGGTGAAATCATTACGGGTGAGCTTGACTGGAACAGACGATATCAATTGATGAGAACGCACACTGCTTTGCACATTATGTGTGGAATAGTTTGGCGAGATTATAATGCACATGTTACAGGAGGTGATATGAAACCTCTAAAGGCAAGAATGGATTTCGAACTCGAAAAAATGTCATCTACTTTTGCACATGAAATTGAAGAAAAAGTAAATTTAGAAATCCAGTCCAAAAAAAATATTACTATAGATTTTATTCATAGAGAAGAAGCTCTGAAAATCCCTGATTTAATTAGAACAAAAATAAATCTTATCCCTGAGTCTATAAATATTATCAGAACAGTAAATATTGAAAGCTTAGATTTACAAGCTGATGGTGGTACACATGTAAATAACACAAAAGAAGTAGGCGCAATACGAGTCACAGGGCATGAAAGTAAAGGGAAAATCAACAAACGAATTCGTATCGAAATACTAAACATATAACTTTTAAATCAATTAATTGCTCTAATTTATTTACTGAAGTTATTTTTGAACCATTCTGATGTCTTATTCAAACCTTCTTCCAGAGAAATTTTTGGGGCCCAATCTAAATATGACTTTGCTTTATCATTGGACAAAATTATACGATTTATATCACCTGATATTTTGCTTTTAAATTGAGGTGAATCTTTATATAAAGTTTGAGTACATAATATTTTAAAAATCTCATTCACACTAGCACCTACTCCAGAGCTTATGTTAACTGTAAATGAAGAGGTGGATTTTAATGCAATTTCAACAGCATCCACAACATCAGAGATGAAAATAAAATCACGAACCTGTTCACCATCGCCATATATTTCAACAACATTATTTAAAAACATTTTTGATAAAAATATTGCAACTACACCACTAGCACCAGTATGGTCTTGCCTTGGGCCGTACACATTACCCAATCTCAAGACTTTCTTTAAAATTGGTTCTGGCAAAATCAAATCCATATATCTTTCTAAAGTCCATTTGCTTAGTCCATATGGACTTATCGGGTTAATTGGATGTATTTCATCACAAGGCAGATATTTAGGTTCACCATAAAGGGCTCCCCCAGTTCCTAGATATAATATTTGCCTCACGTTAGAATCAATTGCAATTTTCAATAAATTCAATCCAGATATTATATTATTTTTTGCATCAAAAATTGGATCTGACTCAGAATCTTTAACAGAAATTTGAGCAGCACAATGTATAATTGCTTCTGGCTGAAATTTTAAAAATATATTTTTTAAATTTGATGAATCAATATCAACATTTTCAAATTCAGCATATTGATTTAAATATTCGATTCTGCCAGTACTAAGATTATCTAAAACCAATACCTCCTCACCGTTAAGAATTAATCTATCTACAATAGAAGAACCTATAAATCCTGCTCCCCCTGTAACAACTATTTTCATTTTAAATCCTATTCAAATATATTTTTTAAAATTGAATTTTTCAAAAATTATTATTAATTCTTAAAAATAATTATACCTACAAAAATTTGATCTGAATTATTAGTAATTTTACATGATAAATTTGATTGTATCTCAAAAACATCAAATGGCAGTAATTCAAAAATTTTATTACACATTTCGATTTCTACTTTACCATTAATACCTATACATTTTTTCAGAACTAACCTTAACAAATCTAATGGGATTGAGAATCCTGGATTAAGTAAAAATTTCTTACAAATCATATCATCGGACTCATGAATTATTTCATAAGAACCCCATTTTTCTTCCACATAAATTGGGCTATCTACTTCTTTTCTATCTTCAGATTTTAATAAACCAACAACACTTTTCAACTGATCAAGTTTTTCAAAAGATGAAACGATTGTTGCATCTTTTGAATCAATAAATACAATATTTTGTAAGCCTAAAGAAACTAAAAGTTTATTTCTAGACATCACAATAGAATCTTTAGAGTCAATCGCTACTACATCTCCATCTAATAAATTACCATCTTGATTTTTATCTGCAAAATCATGTATGGAATCCCAAGAACCAAGATCTAGCCATTCAGAGCTTAAAGACACTACAAAACAACTAGGCAAAAAAGGGTCTTTTAAGTTGTGTTTTGGCAACAACTCTAAAACGGCATAATCAATTGACTCTGGTGAAATATTTTTAAAATTATTTTTATCAAGATATAAAAAGCCATCTTCAAAATTTCCATTTTCTAAAGATTTTTTACAATAATTTTCAATTTCAGGTCTAAAAGATTTAATTAAATTGATCCAAACTGAAGCTTTCAACATTAAAATACCAGAATTCCAATAATGTATCCCTGATTTGAAAAATGATTTTGCAGATTCAATACTTGGTTTTTCTATAAAATCTTCTACAAGAGAAATATCTTCACATAAATCAATATCATTATTTTTTACTTTAATATAACCAAATTGAGTATCAGGTGATTTTGGTTTAATAGAAAAAAGAACAACATTACCATCTTGAGCATACTTATAACCACGATAAATATCATCATAAAATTTCTCAGAATTAAAAATAATATGATCTGAAGGTGCTAATAAAACTATAGAATCACCTTGATCTCTTAAAATTTTCATACAAGCAATAGTCAATGAGGGAGCAGTATTTTTAGCCACAGGTTCTAAAATAATATCTGCATTATTATAATTGATTTCATTCAACTGCCTCTTCAACAATATACGATGTTTTTCATTACCTATTATTGTTACATTTTCCAAATCTTGTAATCGTGAAATAGTTTTCTGAAATAAAGAATCTTGTTTATCAAAACTTAAAAAAGGTTTAGGATAAAGAAATCTAGAAACAGGCCAAAGCCTTTCCCCTGAACCCCCAGCCAAAACAACAGGAAAAATCTTTTTTAAATCATAATATGACATTTTAAATTCAACAAAAATGCTATAGTAATTTCTATTTTAATCTAGTATCAATTTCAGCTTTCAATTCAATAATTTTATTACCAACAAATTGATTACTCTTAATATGTAATTCAACCAACGAAGAAGCAAGTTGAATTTCATTTCTCATTAAATGATGTCTAGCCCTCAGATAAATCGTTCTATCAGTTTGGGGTGCAATTAAACTAATTAATTCTATAGCTTTACTTTCTTCAATCAAAAAATTATTTCCATTAAATATCTCTTGTTGAAATTGATCAGTAAATACAAACAATAGCGATGTTAAATGAACTAATGAAGCTGGATCTTGATCTATATATTCAACAAGATCCTTAAAACCTTCTTTCAGGTTTCTTTCAGCAAAATTTTGTAACGCTTTAACCTGAAGAATTTCAATGCGATTTGGAGAAATTTTTTCTGCACGATCAACCAATTCTGAAGATTTTAAAAGCAAACTTGAGTTATAACTTGCAGAATATTGATAAATCCCTGCAGATGCTACATATATTCGCCAATCATAAGGATCTTCAACAATACCTGCTATTTGAGTGTCATGTACAAAATCTATAATCAAATCAAATTCTTTTTGGTCAATAGTACTGAAGTCAGCTAGTACTTGATTCAAAAACATCATTCTATAATGATTAGCAAGAGGTGGAAATGAATTAATTGAATCACTATAAATATCAACTCGAGTAGTCCAATCTAATTGAGGATTAATAGCTTTTATAATATTTTTTGAACCTTTAAATATAGGAATATTTACAAAGAATATCAGAAAAATAGAAATTATAATCCCACTGATTCCAAAACTTAAATTTATATACCTAACAATAGAAAAAGAATTTAAAAGTTTTTTATAGTTAGAAAATATTTTATTAAACTGTTTTAAAGATCTTTTAATTAGTGAAATTTGATTAGAATTCAAATCAACATAAGAAATAAAAGCAATCAAAATAAAAATCTGTAACTTAGAAACATGTGTCTCTTCAATAAAAATAATTTGAAAAAAATAACTGACAAGTGCACCAAAAATCACGATCAAAAATATCTGTCTATCTTTATCAAATTTCTGAATGTTACGAATCAATGAATAAAAAATTGACCCCCATAAAACTAGAATACTTATGAAACCAAATATTCCCAAGGAAATTATTTTTTCTACAAAATAATTGTAAGCCATTTGGCCACCATTATAAAAATAAATAGAAAAATTTGTACCAATATTAGACTCAAATGCAGTCAAAAAATTTCCAGGACCCCAACCAAAAATAGGCCTAGATAACAAAGAACTCAACTGCACTGATAAATGTCCAAAATAACTAAGTCCTCCACTTTGATATCCAGCAATTAAAGAATCAAATTGATTGTTAAAATCAACCAAGGAAGCTAATAAAACCGGTACAAGAACCAAAAAACAAATTGCAAAAGTTCTATAAAGATTAACTTTACCATACAAAAGATAGAGACCGCTAAAAGCAATAATTCCCAATGAAAAAGTAATCCAATGAAAATCAATTGCAACAAAATAAAAAAGTACCAATGTTAATACCAAACAAATAGACCAAAATATTCTTGGTGTAAATAAGCTATCAAACACAGGCGCATCCAATTTTTTAGAAGCTCTTCGTTTAGAAGCCCTAGTAGTTATAATCTCACCTTTATCAGCAAGAAATGAACTAGATAAAAGTGCAAATGCAATAAAAAAATTAATCGATAAATAAAATGCTACATAACTAGAATTACCTAAAGTTACAGGATTTTCAATACCAGACAAAATAAATGGAACTGAATCTAAACCTAAGACGTCTAACAAGCCAATAAAGACAAAAATCAAACCAATAATTAATTGATAATTGAAATATTTTATCCAGTCATTCCAATTATGATGAATAGAAATCAATATCAAAAAATATACAAACCAATGAAATAAATCAATTGAGCCTTGCATAATATCTAAAGTTGACCAAAAACTTTTATTTATATCTACAGAAAAAAGAGAGGATACAACAGATATAAATAAAAACAAACTCAAAGAAAAAAATAAAAGTGAACTTCTTGGTTTAAATTTTGAATTTATAAAAAGTAATAAAATCCACAAGACCAACATAACTTCTATAGTAATTCTAAAAAATAATACCTTGCCGATCAAATAAGGAAAAATTGTATCAGGTAAAGGAGCTACACTAACTACAAGTGGTAGCAACAAAACAAAAACTAGCAAAAACCGTAGTAAAGTTACCAAAAAATTTTCATAAATCTCTGTTCGAGTAAAATTTGGCAAAAATATTTTTGTAGACAACATATATATAATTCTATAATTCCAAATGTATATTGGTCAAAATATAAATTTACTACAACCACACAACTAATGTCTATAGATTAGCCTAATAGAGACGAGATAAACTACCACCTCAGGTTAAACTGCTACATACTTGGAGTTATTCTGTAAACAACAGGATAACTCCAAGTTTCAGCTGAATATAAAAAACACTAATATTGCCCCTAAAATAAAACCACTAAATCCTGCATGCCATAGCATTTGATAATCAGATATACCAGTTTTATTTTGCCAATTATGGATTATTTGTTTATGCCATTTGATTAACTTCATAATCTCAAATTATACACCACTTCTGATTAGGCAGACTTCTTAATTAGTTGTATACTTGAACAATGAATTTACGAGAAGATTGGTTTTATTGGTTAATAGTTATTGTAGTATTCGTAGCAATACTCATTTTTGATATTTGGAGACTAAATTGGTAAATCTTACTTTCAACAATTTCCCTGGAGTAAAAAATGTTTAAAAAATTAAAGAATTGCCATAATTCAAAAGACTTCAGGTCTCTAGCACAACAAAGAATTCCTTCTCCAATTTTTCATTATATAGATGGTGCAGCTGACGACGAAATCACCCTTCAGCAAAATACTAAAGCTTTTGAAAAATGTGACTTAGTTCCCAATATATTAAGAGGTGTTGAAAAAATTGATTTGGGTGTAACTTTGATGGGTAAAAAAATCAATTTACCTCTTTTTTTCTCACCTACAGCATTACAAAGATTATTTCATCATCAAGGAGAATTAGCCGTTGCTAAAGTTGCTGAAAAATTTGGCACATTTTTCGGAATTTCATCTTTAGCTACTGTAAGTATTGAAGAAATAGCTAACAGCTATTCCTCTCCAAAAATGTTTCAATTATATGTACATAAAGATAAAGGGCTTAATAACAGTATGATTGAAAAATGTATAGAGAACAATTTTGATGCCATAGCTGTAACTGTTGACACAATAGTCTCTGGAAATCGAGAAAGAGATTTTTATACTGGATTTACTTCTCCACCTAAATTAACTTTAGGTAGCTTAACTAGTTTTGCAACGCACCCTAATTGGACATTAAATTATCTACTTAGAAAAAAATTTGAATTGCCACAATTACAAAATCATGTTAAACAAGGAACTGATATTACTGTATCAGTAGGTGATTATTTCAACACAATGTTAGATCAAAATATGAATTGGGAAACTATTGAAGAAATAAAAAAGAAATGGGGAAAACATCTTTGTATAAAAGGTGTTATGTCAGTTGAAGATGCAAAAAAAGCCGTTGATGTTGGAGCAACTGCAATTATGGTATCCAATCATGGTGGCCGACAATTAGATGGATCTAGAGCCCCTTTTGATCAATTAGCTGAAATCGTTGATGCCGTCGGAGATAAAATCGATGTAATATGTGATGGTGGTATACGCAGGGGCACACATGTTTTAAAAGCCTTATCAGTCGGTGCAAAAGCATGTTCTGGTGGTAGAATGTATCTTTATGCTTTAGCAGGTGCCGGAGAACAAGGAGTTTCAAAAGCCATGGGACTTATGAAAGAAGAAATAGAACGAGGCATGAAATTGATGGGCTGTAAATCGATTAAGGAATTAGGACGACATAATTTAAGATTTCGATGAATTTTATTTCTAATATAATTTACTAACAATTACAATCAAAAAGATGGTAATTTAGATTGATGACTTTAATTCTTATAATAACTGCTTATATTTGTGGAGCAATTCCTTGGGCAACATTGCTTTCCAAAGCCACTAAATGTCCTCCTCTAAATACTATAGGAGATGGAAACCCAGGTGCTGCAAACTTGTGGAAAGCTAAAGGTTGGAAAATTGGGTTAATTGGTGTGTTACTTGAAATTTCCAAAGGATTCATACCAATATATTTTATACTAAATTTTTATCAATTAAACTTAACTGATCTAGAAAAAATTATCATATCTTTAATGCCAATTCTTGGCCATGGCTTTTCGCCATTTCTAAAATTTATAGGCGGAAAATCATTAGCTGTCACGTGGGGAACATGGATTGGATTAACTCATGGACTAGCACTACCAATAGGTTGTATATATTTACTAACTATGCATTTAATTCAAAAGAATCATGCATGGACGGTCTTAATAAGCTTAATTGGAATGTTAATTACATTTACTTATATTTTTACACAAACATTTATGTTTATTACGATGACATTAAATATTTTATTTATTATATTTAAACACAAAAATGAATTTTCAAAAAAAATTGAACTAAGAAACTGGATTAAACAGAATAAATAATATGCTAATAATTGAACATACGATTATATTAGTATTTTCTATATCAATACTAATTATTGCAAAAATAAATTCTAGATCAATAACAAGTTTATTTAATGTGGAAAATAAAAAAATTAATTCATCTTTATCAATTTTAATCCCTGCTAGGAATGAAGAAAATAACATTGGAAAATGTTTGAAATCTTTAATAGAAGATCCTAATCCAGATTTCGAATTTTTAGTATTAGACGATAATTCAACAGATAAAACAAGCCAAATAGTTAGTAAATTATCCGAAATTGATCCCAGAATCAGATTGATCAAAGGAAAAAAATTACCAAACGATTGGACTGGTAAAAATTGGGCATGTCATCAATTATCATCCCAAGCGCAAGGAAAGCTTATATTGTTTATTGATGCAGATACTTGGGTTTCCAATCAAACAATAAATAAAGCTGCAACTTATATGGAAGGAACACAATGTGATTTACTTACAGTAATTCCAAAAAGAAATCCCAATTGTTTAATCGAAAAAATTATGTTTCCTTTTATTGATTGGGTAACAACAAGTTTTCTACCAATCAAATTTGCTGGTTCTATTAAAACCCCCTATATCTCAGCAACTTTCGGACAATTTATGATGTTTCAAAAAGAAAAATATTTTGAGGCTGGTGGTCATTCATCATTAAAAGGAAATGTATTAGATGATATTGAACTGGGCAGGTCAATTAAAAGAAAAGGACTTAATTGGAAATTACTTGATGGTAAAAAAAGTGTTGAAACTGAAATGTATCAAACAAATATTGAAGCAATAAAAGGATTATCTAGAAGTATTTTCCCAACTTTTGAATATAGAATCAGTACTTTCTTAGCAGCAGCTATTATTCTGTTCCTTGTTTCTTTAGGCCCTTACATTTCAATTTACTTATGGTTAAGTGGTTACTACCAAAATGAAATTATAGCCATGATTTCATTAAGTACATTATTTTTCATATTATATTCGTGGATAATAATATGTTCTTATTTTAATCACAATAAAATCACAACTATTATTTATCCTTTTATAATTTCTGTGATTTTTATAATTGCAATCCATTCTTTCTTTTCGTATATATTTGGATTATCTAAATGGAAAGATAGATCTATTAATAAATATAAAATTAAACTATAAGTTTATTTATTGATACGAATTCCACTCGAATTACTTTAATAATGGTTTAACTTATTTCAAATATCTAATAAAATATCAGCCTAGCCCGGGTGGCGGAACGGTAGACGCGCTGGACTTAAAATCCCGTGCCCTTTAGGGCGTGTGGGTTCGATTCCCACCCCGGGCACCATTCTTCATTGATATTATATTAATTTAATCAGTTCAATTTCTCTGTGTGCGAGATGACTTCTAACAAAATTAACATTTTCTTTCCACCAGTCACTTCCGTAAAAATCAGCTTCCTTTTTTTCTAAATCATTTTCATCAGAAAAACATCTCACCCAAATAAATTTCGTATTTTCTTCATTAGTGGCTGAAAGTTTAACTTCCATTCCTGATGCAATAACCCTAGGCATAATTTCATTTTGAAAAATTTCAATCCAACTTTTCATCATTCCAGTGTTAATTGTATAAGTTCTAATTTGAGCAATCATATTTCACCTTCAAAAATATCAACAGTATTCTTGTTAGATTATTTTTCTAACATTTTACGTAATTCACCACAGTTATCTTTTGCAAACTGATAAAGAATATGCCAATCAGTTCCCATAGCAAAATGCTTTACCCCCATCTCCATCCATGGAATAGCAGCTTCAGGAGAACCAATTGCTACTCTAGGATGAACTCCCATCTTCAATGCCGTTTTATAAGTGTATTCTATAGCTTCTTTCACCTCTGGATCTCCTTTTTCAAAAGCCCTAGGTTTACCTAAACTCAAGGAATAATCATTAGCTCCAAAAGTAACCATATCTATACCACCTAAACTTAAAATATCTTCTAAATTTTCAACTGCCTCACGTTTCTCAATCATTAATGCAATTACACAGTCGTCTAAAACTTTAACATACTCATCAGTCCCACCTTCTAGTCCATAACTTGAAAATCTTCGATCAGCAGCTCCAAATCTTCCTCCAGATTGAGGAGTATCAGCTCTTACTGCAGAAATACAAGCTTTTGCATCTTCAACAGTTCTTGTATCAGAAAACAAAATGTTCTGAATTCCAGACCCAATAGCCCTTTGAGCAACAAAAGCTTTATTTTCAATATCAACTTTAATCATTGAAGAAATCCCATTCAATTCTGTTGCTCTAGCAAAATTATCAAAATCATATAAATCATATGGCCAATATTCTGCTAATACCTCTATATAATCTACAGTACCAGTTTTCCCAATTATTTCAGCTAAATCAGGACTAGGTGAACTAATATGCATAGCTAAACTAGGTTTATCCTCATTAAGTAATTGTCTTAAACGATTAGATCTCAAAATACACCTCCAATTAAAAAAGTTTATAAAAAATTAATTTAAACTAATAAGTGGCTCTACCTCCACTTATATCAAACACAGCACCAGTACTTGCTGAACATTCTTTAGAAGATAACCAAGAAACAATACTCGCTACTTCTGAAATTTCAACAGTTCTTTTCATTGGTATTTTTTCAACCATGTAATCAAGAACTTCCTCTGTAACTTGCTCTAGAAGTTTAGTCTTAACTACTGCAGGAGTCACACAATTAACTCTAATTCCAGTTTCTGCTAACTCTTTACCTAGAGATTTTGTCAAACCAATAACTGCAGCTTTAGTTGAAGAATAGGGAGACATTTTAGGATTACCTTCTTTACCAGCAATCGAGGCAATGTTAATTATTCGACCATAATTTTTTTGAAGCATAATAGGAGTAACAACATTACACATTAAAAAAACAGATCTTAAATTAGCAAAATAAACACGATCCATTTCTTGAACAGAAGTTTCCCAAAGGTTATTAGGAGATCCTGTAATACCAACGTTATTCACTAAAATATCCACCTGTTGAAACTTTTCTTTGACTAGGTTCATCGAGTTTAAAACAGATTTTTCATTTGTAACATCAGTATCAAAAAAATACGCTTCAATACCTTGATTAATCAAATCTTCAGATGCCTTATCACCACCTTTAGAATCAAAATCAAAAATTATCACTTTACAACCATCAGCTCCTAAACGTTGAGCTATACCATTACCTATCCCTCTAGCTGCTCCAGTAATTATAGCAACTTGTTGATTCATATATTATTCTCAAACAGAAATATATATTTACAATCTATCATTTAGATACAGGTAACATTTCTATTCCACAACAAGATGGAGACTTTATTTTCCCACAACCTTTTGGGCATTGAGAAACTCCAACAACACTACCGTCAGGTTTAACCAAATCATTATGTTCAAGAGGTCCACCACATTTAGAACAAGATAATCCAGTTACACCCATACCACAAGTTGAATCAGAACAGTTATATGACGCCAATTTAAACTCCTTAAAAAATATTTTCTAAATTGTACAATTTTGTTCGAAATATTCCACAAAATTTTACTAACAATTACGATATTAACATATCAATTCATTATCATCATTTGAATAGTTAAAATAATTATATAATTTCATGATTAAATTAACCGAATATTTAAATCAATCAAACAAAAATTACTAGATTGACAATTTTTTAAATAGTACTATCCTGTAATTGCAATTTATCTCTAAAAGCAAAACATCGTTAAAATTAATTAGCTTTAGCCCAGCAAAAAAGTACAAAAATGATTTTTCAAGACAAAAAAATTCTTTTTTCTACACCAAAAAATTGTATTGAAAATCTTTTGGCGAATATTAATTTTGTAGAAAACAAAGATGAAAAAATTACTTTAATAGTTCCTTCTAAAGAATTAGTAACTTCATTAACTGAAATAATTCCAAAAAAAGAAAAAACAAAAATTAATTTGCTTGAATTTAACCAGTTTGTGTCAGAAATTTCTTATGAATCTAACTCAAAAAATAAGTTGGGAACATTAACAAATTCACAACATTATCATATGGTACAAAAAAGTATAAAAAATTCTAAATTAGATTCCTTAGATTTTAATGATAGTAATACCTTATTTGAAAACCTCAAAGAATCAATAGAAACATTCACAAATATTCCCAATCCTGCCCTTACAAAATTAAAGAATCAAAACTTAAATATTACCAATTATGCAATAAAAATTTTTGAAATATATCAAAAACTAAAAAGCCAATATATTGACTCAAATCAACTATTAGTAAAAGCGATTTCAGAAATCCAATCAAATAACATCAAATTACACAACAAAATTGGGCATATTATTTTTTTCCTTGATAGGTACCATTTGGAAAATGAAATTAAATTTATTTCTTTAATTCTTAAAAATTTTCCCAGCAATTTATTAGTAATCACTCAAAATCAAAAATCTATTGATAATTTGACAAAAAAATACTCATTGAATCCTGCGGAAATTCAAATTGATCACATAAAAAATAAAATAACAACCAATTACGAAATAGTAATAGCTAAAAACCAAATTGAAGAAGTAAAACAAGCAATTAGAAAAATTTTATTTGCTGTTAACAATGGCACAAAATTATCTGAAATTGCATTGATATTTGATGAGGAATTTCCATATTTAGATATAATCAAAACTCAACTAAATTCAGCTAAAATACCATATACTGGACACATAGAAAATAAATTGTTGAATACTGGGCCTGGGCAAGTATTAATAGGGCTTTTAGAAATCATCGAATCAGGAATTTCATATGAAAAATTTTCAAATTGGATTAGTAACTCACCAGTAAATATATTTTATAAAAATTCCGATCCAAATGAATGGAATGAAATATCAAAAAAGATCGGAATTGAATCCAACTTTAATACTTGGAAAAATAAATTATACTCATACGTGGATCAAACTAAAAATTCTGCCCCAAGTAGCTGTCAGAAAGCATTACAACTAATCAAATTTCTTGAACATTTGAAAAATGACATTGATTCTATCCCTAAGTACAATTTCAAAAATAAAGATATAGATTTAATATCTTTATTTTTCAATAAATATTTAGACAAAACAAAAATCCCAAACATTGAAAAAGATTCATACTCAGAAATCCAAAACAGAATTTTAGAGATCAAAAAAATTGAAAAACTTCAAGTACACTTCCTTGAAATAAAAAAAATCATTCTAAATAATTTAAATGAAAAAATTTCTTCAACAAACATAAATCAAAAAGGGATTTTTATTTCATCCATTAAAAATATTATCGGAATGCATTTTGAATATATACATGTTTTAGGATTATCTGAAGAAAAATTTCTTCAACAAAAACAAGAAAATCCATTTATTTCAGATTTTTCGAAAATAATTTGTGGAGGCAAAACAGTTGGATTACCAACAAATTCAGAAATACATCAAATTAAAAAAACAGACTTTGAAATAATTTCATCCATTCCTCAAAAACTGATACTTTCATATCCAAAAAATGACATAGAAAATCATGAAATATTATCTCCGTCAATCTTACTGAAAAATATCGCTAAATCAATAGATCATGAGTGCTTTTCAAATTCACAAAAACTAAATCCTAATAATAAAAATTGGTTACAAATAATTGATTCAAAACAATCAGGTTTAAATTTTGGTCAACAAACATGCTTCATTAATAAGAATGAATTGGAAGAATATATTTTATTAGAAGCAAAAAAATATAAAATACCCTTCCAAAAAATCCCATTTTTATACAAATCTGAAAGTTTAAAAAATTACTTATTAATGAGTAAATCAATTGAATCTCCTAAATTTGGTCAATGGGATGGAAAAATAAATTTTTCAAATATAATTAGTAAAAGAACAAAAATAGAATCATATGCAAAATGTCCTTACCAGTATTTCCTAAATGAATTAATTAAAATTCAACCGAAAAATTCTGATGAGGAAACGTTGTTTATAGATCCAAAAGAAAAAGGATCTTTACAACATAAGATTTTAGAGCAATTTTTCAAAACTGTTCTTTCTGAAAATACACAACCTCAAATCAATGAAAAATGGAACCAAAAACATCAAGAGGTTCTAACAAAAATTATAGAAAAAAATTTCTCACTCTGGGAAGAAGAAGGTAAGACGGGTAAAAAAATCTTCTGGGATTTTACAAAAACTGAAATTCGTTCCACATTAGCAACTTTTCTTAGAGAAGAAAAAAAATTAAGAGAAAAATTCCAGGTAAAATTATTCGATTCTGAAAAAAGTTTTGGTGTCGAAGAAAATCTTTCTGACAAAAAATCTTCATGGAACTCCGCAAATATGGAAGTTGAAAATTCAAAAAAAACTTTAGATTTCAGAGGATTTATTGATCTGATTTACTTGTCTGCAGATTTAAAAACCGCCCTAATATTAGATATTAAAACTGGGAAGTCAATTACATACAACAAAATCAAAAACAATCCCATTGATGGTGGTCAAAATTTACAACTTCCAGTATATTCACTAGCAGTTTCTCAAAATCTAAATCAAATCAATTCAATTTTATCTTCTTATTGGGTCGCAACATTCGAAGGTGGTTTCAAACTTTACCCTGAAATACCAATTAAATGGACCGAAATTCAAGAAGAATTTTCAAAAATTCTAGAAATTTTATACAAATCTAATTTAAATGGATTATTTCCAGCAAATCCAGGTAAATATGATTCATTTAATAAAAAAGGATTAAATTGTAATTTCTGTGATTTTGATCAAATTTGCAGTGAAAATAGAATAGACTTGTGGGAACGAAAAAGTAAATCAGACCCTGCTTTAAAAGAATTTATAAATATTAATACAAACATTCCGGAGTAAATCTGTTGAATTACAAAATAGATTCTGAATCTAGAATACAAATAAAAAACAACCTAAATACATCGTACTACGTTGAAGCTGGTGCAGGCACAGGTAAAACAACCGTTTTAGTTGACAGGATCGTATCATTAATTTTAAAAAACAAAACCCCAATAAATAAAATTGCAGCTATCACTTTTAATAAGTCTGCAGCAAAAAATATCAAAGATAAAATAAGAACTTCATTAGAATCTATTTTAATCAAAGAAGATATTTCCAATGAGGTCCAAAAAAATATAACACAAGCACTTAACGGTCTAGAAACTTCATCTATCCAAACACTTCATAGTTTTGCTGACAAAATAATTCGACAATTCCCCATAGAATCTGGTGTTGCTCCAGGCTTTAAAATTTTGTCTGAATCAGAAAATAACAACCTCTTCGAAAAAAAATGGAACAATTGGATTTCTTCAAATCAAGAAAATATAAAATTTGAAAAATCATTTAACTGGTTGATGTGTTTAAATGTTAATCCTAATAAAATCAAATCTATTGCAAAGATATTTTGGAATAATTTTGAAAATGTAGAAACATCTAAATTTGAAAACAATATTAAAATTCCCCAAATCAACTTCGAGAAATTTAAAAAACTATGTAATAATCTAAAAAATCTTTCTGTCACCCTCTGTAATAATCCCGCTGACCCATTATTAGTCCATATTAACGATTTCACAGAAGAATTCGAAGAAGTTATATTTTCACTTAATGATTGGAATTTTGATAACTCAATCACCTTATATAATCTATCTAAATTTTCGAAAAATATCACAGGCAATGATTGTTACAAATCTATTTCCACCAATAAGGGAAATAAGAAAAATTGGGATAAAGATCCTTATTCTCAACAAAATTCTAAAATTTTAGTGACCTCCATACTTTCTGAAATACAAAATGATATAGATGATTTTTTATTAAATTCTGGAAAATTTGCATTAACAGATTTACTTGCCGAATTGAAAAAATTCTCCCTAATAGAAGCTCATAAAAGAAAACAAAGAGGAGAAATAACTCATGACGACTCATTGATATGGGCTAGGAATCTAGTAAAAAATCATTACTCTGTTAGAAAACATTTTATTTTAAATTACGAAAATATTCTTATAGATGAATTTCAGGATACAGATCCAATACAAGCAGAAATTGCAGCATTTATCTCCGAAAGCATAAGCAAAGAAAAAGCAGACAAATTGGAAACTGATTGGACTAAAATAAAACCTCAAAATGGAAAATTGTTTGCAGTAGGTGACCCTAAACAATCTATATATAAATTCAGAAAAGCTGATTCAAGCATTTCACAAATAATTCAACAAAATCTAACTGACAATACTATTTATTTAACAGAAAATTTTAGATCTACAAAATCAATCATCAAATTCGTAAATCAAATTTTCGAAAATTTATTTGAAGAATCAGAAACCCAACCTAAGTATGTAAATTTAACTTATCCTAAAAAAAACGGTTCAAAAAAATTAAATTTTGGTAGTGTCCAGTTCTTCGGCGAATCCATAGAAGATAACAAAACAACAGATCAAATTAAAAAAGAAGAAGCGAAACAAATCAGTACAATAATTAATGATATTATTTCTAAAAAATCTAAAATTCGCGATGAACAAATTAATTCAGAAATACCCAAAAAAACTGTAACATATAATGACATTTGCATCCTAGTAGAAAAAAATGCAGACATACCAATCATAGAAAATGAATTGAATTATTTGGCCATACCTAATATCAATCAAAATTCAGCAATTAATTATCAAGCACAAGAAATAAAAGACATCATTAATTGCCTTAAAGCAATAAATAATCCTTACGATAAAATTTCAATTATTGCAGCATTAAAATCTCCAGCATTCAGTTGTTCAGATGAAGATTTATTTCGACATGTTAAAGATAATAAAAGTTTCAATTACATAGAAAATCACCACAAAGGTTCATCCAAAATAGATGGATACTTAAAAATTTTAAATGAGTTCCATACTAAAAAAAATTACACTCCAACCACAGAAATAATCGAAGAATTTTTCACTTCTAGACACCTAAATTCGGCTGCTATACTGCATGAACATTCTGAAAATATTTTAAATCATTATGAATTCATTATGGCTACTGCTATTTCTTTGTCAAAAGATAATTATTTAACGATTATTGAATTAATAAATTATCTTGAAAAAGACCTAAATCAAAATAACAAAATCCCAAATAATGATTCGTCTAATACAGTAAAAATTATGACTTTCCATGGCGCAAAAGGATTAGAATTTCCAGTTGTGATTATGACAGGATTAGGTTTCATTTCGGAAGTTCCTTCAACAGAAAATAATGTTTTTTTCGATAAAAAAACTCAACAATTAGAAGTAAGAATTTCAAAAAACATACAAACATCTAACTTCGAAAATTTACTGCAAAAAGAAATGCAAAATACTTTAGAAGAAAAAATCAGATTGCTTTATGTAAGTGCGACTAGAGCAAAAGATTTTCTAATAATAAGTCTATTTAAAAAAGGTCCCAGAACAAAATTGCTGTATCACTTATTTACAAATGCCGCCCAGAAACAAAATGTAGATTGGAATAAAATTGAGTTGACATCTTCAGCCCCTGGGAATTTAAATGGAATTCCTAGTCAAACAAAAAAGGTTGATCAGGGATCTATTCTTCAAGAATTCGAAATGTTGGAAAAAAAACAGAAGCAACTACTTGAAAAATTAATTTCTGAATAATTTAGCTTCTAAACTTTTGAAGCAAAATAATTAGAGACCTTTTTCATAGCGTTTGCAATATCCATAACGTCTGTTTCCGTATAAGAGTTTCTCAACAAAATACTACCTGTATTAGGTAATTCTTTCTCAATTACAGGCAAATTAGTATTTTGATAATTTTTCAATCCGGAATCTATATCTGTATTGAAAGGATAAGAAGAATTTCCATAAGTTTTTCCTTCACTAAATAAAGGATATTTATAAAGTGCTTTCCCATCTAAATATGTGCCAAAACAATCAGGAATTCCTTCAGCCCTAACTGCCTTTGCAAACTCATCTGAAGTAATTCCTGATTGTTTTGAATTAACTCGATAAGGATAAACGTAATAAGAATGAATATCTCCAGTTCTAACGTATGGAGGTGTAAATCCAGGTAAATTTTCAACAGTCTCGCTCAATAACTCAGCCGATCTAATTCTAATTCTTGTAGCTTCATCCCATTTCTCATATTGAGCTAAACCGACAGCTGCTTCAAGATCAGTCATAGCATAAAATGCACCAAGAAAAGAACAATAGTTATTCCTTGGTGCAGTAGAAGTAGACCTTGGTGGAGGTGTGCTACCAAATGGAGAATCAACACCATCCCTATTTTCTGTTTGCACAGAAACTCCTTTATTTACAAATCCGGTTGCTCTAGTAGCTAATTTTTCTGAATTAGTTAATAACATACCACCCTGTCCAGTTGAAAGTGTTTTTCCTCCAAGTGACCAAATTCCAATATCACCCAATGTTCCAACTAATTCTCCCTGATACTTAGCTAAATGTGCCTGTGAACAGTCTTCAATTATAGGGATATTATATTTCTCTTTTATTTTTAAAATCCTACCCATATCACAAGGATTTCCATATATATGTGTAGCTATAATAGCTACTGTTTTTTTAGTAATTTTTCTTTCAATATCATCAGGATCAATATTCATAGTTGCTGACTCAGAATCTGCAAAAACTGGAACACAATTTTGCAACATAATCCCTAAAACTCCACCTGTATCTGTAACTGGAGTAGTAATAACCTCACTACCAGGATCAGGGTCAATAGCAGCTATAGCAGCATGAATCGCACTTGTAGCCGAATTTGTAGGAACAGCATATTTCATTCCATGTCGTGTGGCAAAAATATCACAAAATTCTTTTACTTTATTCCTTGAACGCCAACCTTTTCCATTCAAATTATCAAAATCAAATTCTATTACCTCATCAATCACTTCAAGTAACTGATCTTTTTCATCTTGGCCAAAAACCCATCTTGGACCAAATGGGTGGTTTCTTAATTTTGGACCACCATGAATCGCTAGTTTCTCGGAAAATTGACTCGCCATAACTACTCCATTTCATTTATTTGAAAAATTATATTTTGACACCAAGATCTTTAATGCGATTATTTATTGCATCTCTTGCTTCAAGAAAAGGTTTACTTAAATAATCGATGTGTTCAGATTCTGTATGCCTATGTGTAACTAAACCTTTAGGATATCTACCTGCTATATTATTAATATATGATAGATCTCCTTCAATAAGGTCAAGCATATGCTTCGTAACTTCTTTATCAAACATCCACCAAGAATTTTCACAAGATACATATACTGGACCTGTATGTGCATAAATACCTCTACCTACACCACCGCCAGCAAAAAATTTTAATGTATCATTTTTAGGAGGACCGTAATATGAAGGACTCCCAATTCTAATTGCAAACCAATTATTAGCATTCACTTTGATTTTCTTTTTAATTTCTAACTTACTAGTACCTTCTTCTGAAAATACTGTCCCCACAATTTCTCCCCCCATTAGTACATCTAATCGATGAATTGGTAAAATGCTTTCAGCTGAAGCAACTACATCAACATAACCGGAAGAATTAATCTTTACAGTACTGCCAACTTCATAACCATTAACAGTAAAATCAATTATTGGGGCTGCAGTCATAAACGTTTTACCCAAAGTAACATTTTTACACCAATTATCTAATGTAAAATCTTCTCCATCAGAAAATTTCACATATGTTCTATAATAACCAATTGGTGTTTCCGTTGACATTTTATCGGTTCCACCAATTAATGGAATTTGATACCCGTTATTTAAAATTTTATAATACTCTTTATGTGTATATTCCCTTTGGTGTCCTTTAAATTCTAGGGCATCAATCCTACCTGTAGGTACTAGTGCAACCATTTCTCTATTAAAACCCCAAAAATGAGCTGAAATTACTGTTCCACCTTGTGCATGACATTCGTCAGCCCAATGACTCAAAGTAGTATCCATAGTACCACCAATTTCAGCCTCACCTTTACCATCAGTACAAAATGGCATCACAGGTTTTTTTAAATTTAATAACAACAAGTGACTCATAAAACCTTGTCTGTTTTCTTGACAAACAGAAACAATATTTTTTCCATCATCAGAAATAAAAGGAGTCCCTAAAAACTCATCTACAGTTAAAAAAGCTCCTCCTGATTGAGTTTGTTCAACGTGAACCAAATTCACGCCCTCACTTCTACCTTCATTAAAAGCACTAATAGTAGAAACAAAATGAGTATGAGGATCACCTGAATACCAGCCTAAATCATTCATATTAATCCATCTTTTTAGACGAAATTCTATCTCTCTAGTTTTTGGATTAATAAATACTTTTTCTCGCAAGGGTTGATATTCAAAACCACAAGCAATATCAACAAATACATCCCCCCTAGGTAACCAACCTTCACAAGTCCCATCTATATATGCATATGTTGATTGACCTATTCGAATATCTGCCCCTACATCAAAGTTGAAAGTATTTTCCAAATTAGAGTTCACATGGCTTTGGTGACCATACGGTTGAAAGGGAATTCCCTCAGGAGTACGAAAATGAATCCTACAAGGCAAAAGCTCATTAGTCTGATCATCAAAAACTTTAACATTTACCCAATTTTTTCCAGTATCTAGCAAATCAACTTTTAAAAAAGTTTTTTCAATAGAACCAAATTTCTCTAAGTCTCCCCAATTGAATTCTTCTAAAATAACACCTTCTTGTTTCACCTTAACTGTAGCAGATGAAATAGCATTTATATTGACATAAGCTGGACTAGATTTTTCATTTTTCTCATCTCCCCATCCACGATAAGGGTCTTTAAGAAATTCTTCTGGACTCCTATCAGACAATGGGTAAGTATAATTTGATCTTCCTCTATCTACCTCAACTTCTAAATCAAACTTCTTTTCAGAATGTTTTTTATTTTTCAAAGTGATTCCAATTGGTCTATTACCATTTCGTGCAAAAGGATGTTCATCTAAACTAGATAAAGTAATTCCTCCAATCAAAATTCTTAAATCAACCGGAACTAAATCAATAAATTCAATCATTTTCTCAGGATTTGGATTTTCCCAAGACCATAAAAAATATCTACGTAAGGGGTCTCCTCTTGCTTCAGACTTTCTAAAGCCTGTAACTTCCCATTCACCAGAATACCTTGGATAAACCTTAGCATACTCATCTGTTTCAGCTTCCAATATTGTATATCCCCCTGGAGTTTGAGCAACTCCAGGTATCGTTCCTAAATGAAATTTTTCTTTGATTGCAACTTTTTCACTTGAACCATCAGAATAGTTAAAAATATAATCAGCAACATGTTTCCCCCAGATGCCATCTTGATCAACTGTGCTATTTAATAAACTATGAGCAAAAATTACTTTTTTAGCTCTAGCATTAATGTTAATTCTTTTTGTACCACTATTAGAACCAATTGTTAAAAATTTTTCCTTTGAAGATCCTTTAGAATTGCCCACATTGAACGGTAAACCTTTCATTAAAACCAAACCTGTTTCATTAACATCAATAGTATTAGAATTATTAGGTTGTGGAATTGGATCGCTAGAAAGTATTTCGTCTGAAACAGTATTACACTCAGCAGAAATATCAACCGGTTGATAATCTTTCATTTACTTACTCCAATAACTTAGATGAAATATTTCACATAATTCAACATTACATAGATATTTTGTCAAGATATAACTGATACCATAAAGTTAAATAATCGATAATCTAGTGTATACGAAAACAAAGCACAAAAATCAGATCGAAAAGCACAGAAATTTACTATGTGGAGAATTATTAAAAATATACTATAATAAAGATATAAATATATAAATTCACCAATTGAATAGAATGTGTATATTCAATGATGTAAAATTAGACTTATATCTTACAACTTACAAAAATCCAATTTTATCTAGTTAATAATTTCTGATGGGAAACAAATCTGAATTGCCAAATCAAATAAGCAATAATTTCATACAAGAAATTATTGAAAATCAAATTAATTCTAATGAATCTGATCAGAAATTAGTAACTAGATTTCCACCAGAACCAAATGGATATTTACACATAGGACATGCAAAATCTATTTCAATTAATTTTGAACTTGCAAAAATTTATGAAGGGAAATGTCATCTAAGATTTGACGATACTAATCCAACTAAGGAAAGTCCACATTTCATTGAATCTATAAAAAAAGATATAAAGTGGCTAGGATGGGATTGGGGCTCTAACTTGTTTTATGCTTCTGATTATTTCCAACAATTATTTGAATACGCAACAAAATTAACTTTAGATGGTAAAGCTTACGTAGATGAATCCAGCCAAGAACAAATTCGAGAATTAAGAGGAACTTTAAATTCTCCTGGACTTGAAAGTAAATATCGTAATCGACCAATAAGTGAAAATATTTCCCTACTAAACAGAATGAAGAATGGTGATTTTGAAGAAGGTGCTATGGTACTTCGTGCAAAAATCGACATGAAATCTGGAAATATCAACTTGAGAGACCCCGTACTTTACAGAATCATTAAAACACCTCATTTTAAAACTGGTACACAATGGAAAATTTACCCTACATATGACTTTGCCCATGGGCAATCAGATTCTATTGAAAAAATTACCCATTCAATTTGTACTATGGAATTTGAAGATCATAGACCATTATATAATTGGTTAATAGAAAATATTAATATACATCACCCGCAACAAATAGAATTTGCTAGATTAAACCTGAGCTACACTGTTTTAAGTAAAAGGAAATTATCTGAACTAGTAGAAAATAAACATGTTCAAGGCTGGGATGATCCAAGGATGCCAACAATTTCTGGATTACGTAAAAGAGGATATACTGCAGAATCAATTAAAAACTTTTGCAACAAAATTGGAGTAGCTAAGAGGCAAAACACTGTTGAAATCCAACTTCTAGAGCACTGTGTTAGAGAAGATTTAAATAAAAATTGCAAACGTATAATGGGAGTAATAAATCCTCTGAAAGTTGTGATTACCAATTATCCTGAAAACAAATCAGAAAAACTAGAAGCTATTAACAACCCAGAACAACCTGAAATGGGATCTAGGCAAATCGAATTTAGTAGAGAAATTTACATTGACTCAGATGATTTCATGGAGAATCCTCCTAAAAAGTATTTCCGTCTTTCACCTGGCAAAGAAGTTCGGCTCAGATATGGCTACATTATAAAATGTACTAATGTAATTAGAGATAAGATTTCAAACAAAATTATCCAAATTGAATGTGAATACGATCCACAAACTAAAGGTGGATATGCACCTGACGGCAGAAAAATCAAAGGTACAATTCATTGGGTTTCATCTGCAAATTCATTCACAACTCAAGTAAATTTATTCCATAATCTCTTTACAGTAGAAAAACCAGATGAACATGATTCTATCACAGAAGTTCTCAACCCAAATTCTATAGAAGTTTTTAGTGAAGCAAAAATCGAAAACCACTTATTACAAGCAAAACCAGATGAAAAATTTCAATTCGAACGACTTGGCTATTTTTGTGTAGATCAAATTAATCCTAATAACAATCTACCCATATTCAATCGAACTGTTACTTTACGTGATTCGTGGAATAAGATCCAAAAATCAAATAAATCTTCGTCTTAAGTTATTATGAATACTCATCAAAAACAATTACTTTACTTCACTTGTTTTGCACATGCTGTGTCTGATTCATGGCATGTACTTTTTCCTACATTATTATTTCTAATTACTAAAGATTATGACAACATAGCAATTCTAGGATTATTTAACAGCATAATTTTGGTAGCTGCTGGAATTTCAGGTGTATTAGCAGGATATCTATCCGATAAATATTACTCTGATAAAATGATTGGTTATTTTGGAATATTTAGTACTATTGGATGTTTAATAATATTTTTTTCATCCAATCAAACAATATTAATGCTAGGACTTATAGTCTTTGGGATTGGTACAGGAATTTATCACCCTGTAGGTCTTTCTTTAATAACTAGAAATATTAAAAAAGCAGCAAATGCATTAGGAATTCATGGAATGTCAGGGCTATTAGCGTTGGGCATAATTCCAATTACAGCCATTACAATAGGCTTAGAATTCGGTTGGAAAATCAACTTTTTATTAGCTGGAATAATTTCTTCATTAGTAATTTTGTCAGTACCTTTAATTCCTAAAAACTATAGAAATCCAAAAAACAAGGATTCGGAAAACGATTCTGTAAATATCAATTCATTTAAAAAACTACTCCTTGAAAAACATATAATAATAATTTTTGCATCATCTACGCTACGTCAATTTACTCTTATAGCTTTTTTTACATTTATAGCATTCGGAATTGCAACCACAGGTGGAATTGGTGAAAATAAATTTGGTATCTTTTCAACAACAGGTATATTAACAACAATAATTTTTTTAATTGGAGCTATAGGCAATTTTATTGGCGGTAAAATAGGGTCTCAATTCTCTGTAGAAAAAACTTTGACAATTTACACATTCTTGCTTATTCCATTTTTGTTACTATTAGGGACATTGGAAAAATATCCATTTATATTATCAGCAGCAATTACTGCATTAATACTTAATGGTATAGACCCTCTTTTACAAAGCTTAATCGGAAAATTTACACCAAGAAATATGCAAGGTAAGGCCTTCGCAATTTTATATGGTATAGGTCAAACACTTGGATCATCTTCTAGCTATTTTTCAGCAATCATATTAAGTAGATTTGGACTAAAGTATGTATTTCTAATTTCTTCAATATTTCCTTTAGTTACTATACCTCTATTAATTTCTGGGTTTTGGATATATAAGTCAAAAAAACAACTTTATTAGAAATCTAATGAAATTTAAAGTACAATATAAAAATATATATAAATATCTAGCACCATGGAGATTAAAATGAAAAGTAGACTTTCCCTTTTAATTCTAACTATAATATCAACATCATTGATGATCAATTGTTCTGGAGGAGATAATTCTAGTGGACAAGGTGTATTACTAGCCCCAACAGTTTCAAAAACAATTACATCTACACAATCAGTCCAACAAAACCAAACAGCTAAGGAAACTGCTATGACTGAATTAGAGTTAACAGGCTGGGAGTCTTTCGAATACAAAAACTTAACAATTAGTGCTGGGCACGTTACTGGAGGTGGCACCACCAAAGTAGAGTTTTGTATGCTTGATGGTGATGGTATGCCACTTGGTTCAGCTATAGGTTCTGGGGTTGAAATTCTTGATGAAGCACGCTGTATGTATACAAATATTACAGGTGGTGAAGGTGCAAAACGATATATGGTTGGTTTAACAAAAGTCAGGATCCCCTGTCATGCGGCTGAATCATGTATATTTATGGACAAATGGGTTCTTAGCTCTGGAGTTAAAAGAGTAGACACTAATTACAGGCCTGTTCAAGAACAACAAAAAGCTGGAAATAAAAGAGATTAATTCGAATATTTATTCACCTTCCCTAACTTAACAATATAGGGATTTTTAATTGAAGATAGGGTTAAAACTTCATCATTCTGGTTCTGGAGCATCACCAGAACATATGTTGAGTTGGCTAAATTTCGCAGAAAAAATTGGTGTCCACTTGCTTATGACTTCTGATCACATTGCTTTAACACCTGAAGTTTTAGAAATGTATCCAGAACCATACTTTGAACCTTTCACAAATTTAGCTTGGCTAGCTGGTCAAAGCAAGAAAATTGAACTAGGTACTAGTGTAATAGTAGTTCCATACAGGCATCCTTTAACAACTAGTCATTTAGTAGCAAATATAGATCAACTAAGTAATGGAAGATTTATTTTGGGAATCGGTGTAGGTTATGTAGAAAGTGAATTCACGGCACTAAATATCCCTTTTAAATCTAGGGGGAAAATTACAGATGATTATTTAGAAGCAATGAAAAATGCATGGACTCAAGAAACTGTTGCACATCAAAGTAAATTTTTATCTTATTCAAACATTAAAATTTCTCCTAAACCTATCCAAAAACCCCACCCTCCAATTTGGGTAGGTGGAAACTCTATTTATGCAATCAAAAGAGCCGTAATATTTGAATCAAGTTGGCATCCTATAGAAATTACTAAAAAATGGTTACATGAAAAAGGCCTGCCCTTACTGCAAAAAATATCAATTGAACATAATAAACCAATTCCTCAAATTTGCCCAAGAATCTTATGTCAAGTTTATAAAGAAAAATTACCCGAAGACTCCAGAAGACTTGGAGAAGGTAGTATCAATCAAATACATGAAGATTTAAAATTCTTGGATTCGATCGGGGCAAAATATGTTATATTTGATACTAAAAGATATAGTAAAACTTCTAACCTTCATACACACCATAGAGAAGCTTGGCGAAATTTTTCTATGATTGTAAATAAATCACTTGATTTAGAAAATCAAAGAATCAGATAATTAATGAAAATATTCATAGGATAATAACATGACACAAACTAGAATAGACGCAAAAACATTTAGACAATTATTTTTAGATGATTTTATTATCGAAAGATCAATAAATATTTCAAAATCATTACATTCTCCTGAACCAAAAGGCACTGTTTTAACCGGTGATCAAACCTTTCAACAAGTAGGTGTACAAACCAGATCAGCACCTCAATGGAATTCTCAAAAACAAATTTGGGAATGGTTTTACTGGGCATACTATGACAATAATACAGATGCTAGAAAAGATCATTATGCAATATCAAAAGATGGAATCAATTGGGAAACTCCTAATCTAGGATTATATGAATTTAATGGAGCAAAAAATATTCCATTTGACATATCAGATAATCCTATAGCTTATGGTGACTATATGTACCATATCTTAAGAGATGAAAATGAAGAAAACCCTGATAAAAGATATAAGGGGTTCTTTGGAGCAAGTGGTAGAAAAGTTGGATTCTCACCAAATGGATTAGAATGGACATTTCCTAATATTCCAAAAATTCCTAGTTATGATGAATCACATTTAACATATGATGAGCAATCAAATCAATTTATTGCATCCGTAAAACTTCATACTGAATGGGGAAGATCTATATTTCTAACTAAAAGTGATAATTTTCTTGAATGGAGTACTCCAAAATTAATATTCCATTCTGATGAAATAGATAACCAAAATAGAATCAAAAGAATTCAATTTGCAGCAGATCATCCAGAATATCTTGCTCCACCTGTGATTGAAGATAATGGGTATATTGCTCAAGTTTACCAAATGGCTATAATGCCATACCAAGGAATATATGTTGGATTTCCATTAATGTTTAACCCTGCTGGACCAAGTAAAAATAATTTCACTGGATTAAACCAAACCGAATTAACAGTCTCAAGGGATCTTGAAAATTGGGATAGGGTAGCAAATCGAGAACTGTTTTTAGGCATAGAAAAATACGACACTAAAAACTTTGGTTATCAACAAATCTTGCCTACAAGTAGACCCATCATAAAAGATAATGGAGAAATTTGGGTTTACTATAATGCATTTAGATTTAGAGGATTACCCGAACAATTCTCTAAACCATTCCAAAAATTTATTAAATCAAATCAAAAAAGTGCTATATGTTTAGCTACATTAAGACCAGATGGCTTCGTATCTTTAGATGCTAAAAATCAAGGTATTGTTATTACTAAACCTATAAAAATTGATGACAAATCATCAATTCATATCAATGTTGATTCAGCAAATGGATATTTAGCTGCTGAAATATTAGATCCAGTATCTATGGAGCCTTTGTCTGGATATACATTTGAAAATTGTGAAAAAATATCTGAAGATTCTACTAACAAAAAAATTAACTGGAATAATACAGACAAAATAAATACTGAAACAGTGAGACTAAAATTTATATTAGAAAAATCTAGCTTATACTCCTTCTGGATTAAGTAAGTGTAACTATAAAGGAATATTCCTAGTGAATAATGAACCCATTGATACAAAAAAATATAAACAATTATTTTTGGATAATTTTGCAATAGAAAGATCTAGTAATGTTTCACAAACACTACACCAACCCGACCCCCAAGGACCTGTATTAGAAGCAAATTCTAATTTCAACCAAACAGGCACTCAAACTAGATGTTCGCCTCAATGGAATTCACAAAAAAAAGCTTGGGAATGGTGGTATTGGGCATTTTATGGTGAGGTAGCTGAAGCTAGAAAATGTCATTATGCAATTTCAAAAGATGGAATCAATTGGGAAACCCCTGATCTAGGATTATATGAATTCAATGGAGCAGGTAATATACCTTGGGATATACCTGGAGAACCAACTTCTGATGGTGATTATCTATATCATGTAATATTGGATGAGTCATCACAAAACAAAAAAGAAAAATACAAAGGATTATTTGGTACTCTACATAGAAAAATTGGAATTTCTTCAGATGGATTGAAATGGGAATTTCCTGATATTCCAAAAATTCCATCCCATGACGAATCTCATTTGACTTTTGATGAACAATCAAATCAATATATTGCTTCCATAAAACATGAAACACAATGGGGACGTTCAGTATATTTATCTACCAGCAAGAATTTTTATGAATGGACTGAACCAAAACTGATTTTTCACACTGATGAAATAGATAACGAAAATAGAATTAAAAGAATCCAATTTGCTACTAATCATCCAGAATACTTATCTCCAGAGATAATTGATGAAACAGCAGGTGGATATACCGCTCAAGTCTACAATATGGCTATAATGCCTTATCATGGAATATATATCGGTTTCCCTCTGATTTTTAAC